>ERZ1370068.7149-contig-6084_pt1 | contig 85643 bp, 144 predicted proteins | sample MGYA00561227_ERZ1370068 | MGnify/ENA primary metagenome ERZ1370068 (study PRJEB38410, sample SAMEA6850437) | metagenome | study: Metagenomic assessment of the ecological functions of the soil: analysis of the soil microbiota associated with the...
TATTAGAATCCTTGCTGCAGGCAGTAAAAAAGGATGATTGCTGACAAGAAAGCGAGAATGAATTTACAGGATTTCATAAAGTTGAATTTATTCCTAAAATTACCTTAACGTTTTATTTGTGGGAAAAGTATTCAAACGTGACCCGATAAGGGTATTAACTTCGTGAAAATTACCTGTCTTGCCGGGTGGCCATGCAATAGCGTGGATCGGGAGCCGCATCAAAGGCAATTAAGCCTTATCGGCAAACAATTTGCTCATAAGGAACCAGCGTTTTTGTAAGATTTTAGCTGTATCAATACAGAGTAACGGAGCTGGAAACATAAAATAAATATCAATTATGCTGAAAACCGCCGAAGACATTCGACAATTGAATGAACGCATTTCGCATGTGGGGCAACTTATAGACAGGTTGAGAGATGAGATAGGGCCACGTGATCGTAGGGCAAAGCCACATGCTTGACCTGGTTGCTGATCGGGCTGCTGAGCAATGGTCATGTATTGCTGGAGGGCGTGCCCGGGACTTGGCAAAAACTCCAGGACAATAAAATCGCTGGCACTGGCGATTCATGCTAAATTTAGCCGCATACAGTTTACCCTTGATCTTTTGCCTGCCGATGTGATCGGGACCATTGATCTATAATCAGCAGCGCAATGAATTTGTTGTCCGCAAAGGGCCCCATCTTTGCCAATTTTATTTTAGCCGATGAAATAAACCGAGCTCCGGCCAAAGTGCAAAAGTGCCTTACTGGAAGCCATGCAGGAACGGCAGGTGACGATTGGTGATACTACATTTAAATTGGAAGAACCATTTTTGGTACTGGCTACACAAAACCCACTGGAGCAGGAAGGCACTTATCCATTGCCCGAGGCGCAGGTGGACCGGTTTATTATGAAGGTCATCGTAGACTACCCAAAGATGCATGAAGAGCAAATGATCATCAGGCAAAATGTACAGGGACTTAGGCTACCTCCTGTAAAGCAAGTTGTATCGGTAATGGAAATTGCAAATGCCAAGGAATTAGTGCGTCAAATTTATATGGACGAGAAAATTGAACAGTACATTCTCGATATTGTTTTTGCCACACGCCAGCCCGAAAAATACAAACTTGAAAAATTAAAACCATTGATCTCCTATGGTGCTTCTCGCCGAGGGGAAGCATCAATCTGGCGTTGGCAGCAAAGGCGCAGGCCTTCCTGAATAAGCGTGGTTTTGTAATTCCTGAAGATGTCAGGAGCATTTGTAAAGATGTTTTGAGACATCGCATTGGTTTGACCTATGAGGCAGAAGCTGAAAGCATAAATGTAGAGAGATGTGATTGAGGACGTGTTGAAGCTAAATCAATGTCCCGTAACACCTTTTAAATTTCGCAAAACGGAGCACTTAATGTAAAATTGAAAAGAGAAAGAAAATACAACCTAAAGATTCAAATTCCACCCAAGGAGTTAGGGATTTAATAAAAAAGTAAGAGAGCTGGAAATAAAAAGTAAGAAATTGACCAGCGATCTTTTTACCGGCGAATATCACAGTGCTTTTAAGGGAAAGGGTATGTCGTTGTAAAGAAGTGAGAGAATATACGCACTGGTGATGATATCCGTTTTATCGATTGGAACGTATCGGCAAGGTTAGGCCATCCTTACAGCAAGGTTTTTGAAGAAGAAAGAGGAGCTGACGGTCATGTTACTGGTTGATATCAGCGCCAGTTCCATATTTGAAACGTCACATGGAACAAAGAAAGATATTATTACCGAAATAGCTGCAGTCCTGGGTTTTTTCTGCCGTGAATAATGAGATAAGATCGGTGTGATCTTTTACAGTGATGAAGTGGAGACGTATATCCCCCAAAAAAGGAAGACAGCATGCTTTGTATATTGTTCGCAAAACTTTGACAGAACAGTCAAATCACAAGGGAACCCAGGTAAGCAAGGCATTAAAATTTTTCAGAAATTCAACGCGACAGCAGAGCATAAGCATTTATCTCAAGCGACTTCCTGGATGCAAACTATGAAGATGCCTTAAAAGTAACCGCCAAAAGCATGATGTGGTCGGAATTAAAGTGTATGATAAAATGGATATGGAATTACCCGAAATAGGGATGGTGATGGTTCGCGATGCTGAGTCGGGTAATACAAAGTGGTGGATACCAATAGTGCTTTTGTGCGTCAACAATATCAGCAGGAATTTTTCGTGTGACCGAATATAGCACCAACGCATTTAAAAAAGCTTGGTCGGATCTGTTGCATACTTCGCACAGGCGATGATTACGTAAAGTTTTGCAGCGTTTTTTTGTCAGCAGGAACCGCTGATTAATCAGTCAAATCAATGAATGTTTTTTACCCAACCACATAAAGTTTTTTTCCTTTTTCCCTTTTCTCTTCCGGCCTTGGTTTCTAATGCACAGAATAAAGTGACCATCAAGTCTGGTGTTGATAAGAATAAAATTGTAATTGGCGAGCACCATCTTACTCTTGAGGCCGATTTTCCCGTGCAGGAACCAATGCGTTTTTTCAATCATTGATTCCATATCGCATTTTGAAATACTGGAAAGAAAAAAATTGATACCGTTGATGACAGGGAAGGGATCAAATTATCACAAAGCCTGACACTTACCAGTTTTGATTCCGGCCATTGGACAATACTCTCGTTTGAATTGCCGGCGGATAAGCCCTATGTGTATACGGATAGCATTGCTGTTGACGTTGGTTTTCACCATTTGATCCTAACCAGGATTATCGCGATATAAAAGATGTGATCGACGTACAGGTAAAAGAAAAGAAGAAGGAAGAAACCTGGTACTGGTATGCCGCAGCCAGTGCTCTGTTGGATAGCCGCTATTATTTATTTTTGGTAAGAAAAGAAAAACCTTGTTGCCAAGATCCCGGTTTGTCGATCCTTACAAAGAGGCAAGGCAGGAATTGGAAAACTGGTAAAGGAAAATTTGACCTCAAAACTATTTTATACAAGACTGGTTGATATTTTCCGGCTCTATATTTCAAGAAGAAAAGGGATTGCTTCTTTTACAAAAAGACAACTCGATGATCTTGTGGTGCAGTTGCGGTCTCCTGAAATACCCGCCGAAGAATTTAACCGGCTTGCGCAGTCATTGCGACTGAGTGATTTTTGTAAAGTTTGCAAAGTTTGAACCAGCTGAAAGCGATAAAAACTGATTCATTTAAGACATTAAAGGACTTTATTGAGAACATAGAGAAAATGGAGATTCAAAAAGAAAAACAAAATCAATCTTAAACACGGATGCTTTACGACTGGCTTCGACATATTGAGTTTGCTTACCCAAAATTGCTTTTAGCCTTTCATAATCCTGCCCAGTGTTGATATGGTGGTATGTCAAAAAGTACAACAGGAACCAGGGAGCATTAAAGATGTCAACCACCTATTCTTTTACAGTTTCGTCATTCAAAAATACTTTAAGGCACTTGCCATTTGTTTTGCAGGTTGCTTGCATTGAGCTGTATCATCCTTGCCTTAGCGAGACCACAACTAACACAGTGATGAGCAATTAAGAAGAGGTGAAGGTATTGGACATAGTTCTTTGTATAGATGTAAAGTGGAAGTATGCTATCCCAGGATTTTGCACCTAATCGGTTAGAAGTTGCAAAGGACGTCGCTGAAGAATTTATTCGCAGCAGACCTATTGACAGGATCGGGCTTGTTATTTTTCCGGCGAAAGCTATACGTTATGTCCCATTACAACTGACAAGAATACTTTGATCACACAGGTGAGCGGTTTGCGAAGTGGAATGCTCCAGGATGGAACACTGATAGGAGAAGGGCTGGCGACTTCAGTTGATCGTTTAACCAAAAGTGATGCTAAAAGTAAAGTGGTCATCCTGCTGACCGATGGAAAAGAAGAGGCACCTGAAACAAGACCTGATCGATCCTTTAACCGCATTGGAAATTACAAAAGCGCAAGGTGTAAAAGTGTATACTATTGGTATGAGTGCACAAAATGCAATACCGGTTGAAGAAAATATAAAAGGTAAAAGATCACCGGCCACAAACGGTTTTCTTGATGAAGAATTGTTGCGCCGCATAGCAAGTGAAACGGGCGGGGAATATTTCCGTGCCAGGGATAAACTTAGCCTTCAAAGTATTTATGGACAAATTGACAAATGAAATGAAAAATAGAAACTAACTCTCTGGCACTATCATGATGATTTATTCCTTTATTGTTATTGTAGTCTTTTGGTTTTATATTTATATAGAATTGACACTGGTAGATCATGATCCTTCTGGAAGTTTCCCCAGTATGTTACCTCTAATGGTGATGGAGCCGTTTTTTCTCTCCTGAAAACTAAAAGTATTGCCCCAGTTTGGCCAATACTTTTTAGAATAGAAAGTAGCCATTGGCTAGTTTGAAATCGATCAACTTTATTTGAATTGCCATCGTCAAAGCCAAAACAATCAACACTATTATGAGAAAGCCAAACTATCATCGGTATTTTTAATTTCCTTTAGCTACATTATTGTTGGAATTATTCGAATTAGAAAGTCGAGGTTCCCGCTTTGGTAATTATTTCGCTTTTAGTGATAACGTCTTATTGTGCATTGCTCGGTTTGAAAGGGGCTGGTCAAAAATGGGCTAGCTGGAAACACCGAGGAGAATGATCTGCAAACATTGAAGGTTTGAGTCGGCTGTTTGGTGTCGTCACAGTCCATTCTGCTATTGCCCTTCAACCCCTTTGTTGCCACCGTATAGAGATAAGAATTGTAACATCATGCCGCTATGGCCTTAATGACGGCTCCATTTTTTCCGGATCAGTGAACTCCTTGTTATTTACCCGCATTTCAAAGCAACAGCCGCCCGCTTTAGTGTGTTCGACCTGGGGCAGGTGCGCACTGTTGCTTACTCATTGTTGCCATCGTGCCGAAATTGGGAGGAAGTTATTATAATAGCCGCAAGGTACGCTTGCCGCACCGCCTTTTCCGAAAAAGACACCGCAGCGCCATAGTGGCCGCAAATATTGGCGGTGTATCGCTATATGTGCACTTCTCCAGTAAATACCTGTTTGTAAATATTTCGCAAAGGAAAGCTCAAGAGGTGAGCAGACCTCATTTATCTGTGTGGAATACTTTTCTGATGATTGACTTCTTATGAAATAAACCCTGACTGGGTAACCTGATTCATGGCTGAGGCAAAGCAGACTTATTACTAAGATGAGGAACTGTAGCCTGGAATTTTAGATAATTTCAGGAGAGACGTCAGGAGTGGAGAAACAGTTTCGTGAGCTGACCTCAAATTATTTGTCCAAGGATTTTTACGCTGCAAAAAGGCTTGAAACCTTCTCAAAAGCTGGATATTGCATGGGGCTATGTCGTGGATGCCTGTGGGCAGCAGGCAAATGTGCTAAGAAAAGGACTGCTGCATAGAGATCAATCTATTATCACTGATCTCGTAAAAATAAATGGAATGAATATCAAAGTGGATTATTAGTTCAACGCCTCCGAAGGATAAAACACCTTGTTACTGAAGGATAGTGAAGAAGTTTCTATTAACCGGTTAAATGCCAGCCCACAAGTATAACAGCTTCTGCTCACAATCAGCGCTCGTGGCGGTCGCGAAAGGTGGCACTTTAAGCCTTGAAAATTTTGTCTTAACTTATGAAAGAAAAGGTTCTCCAGGAATACTTTTGAACATCGTCTTAATTCATAAAATTTTATTTTACTCCAGGCCTGAGTCAGCTGCTATGCTATTTAAGCAACTGGAAGAGAGGTGCTTGCTGCAAATGGTAATGTAGATTTTGCAGTTCACTCTATGTTTTCTGTTTCTCTTCCTCTGACGTGACTCCAGGCAAAACCATTTGTTGGTGGTTTTACTGAAAGAAGTCTGCTCCAAGCAGAAGGAAATAATACTTAGACTTCTATCCTCAACATGCATTCTGAAACTGATGGTGTTTGGAGTCAGTTGGAAAAGTTATAGCCCTTTCACTGAACAAAAAACATCTTATAGTGGATATTCTTGGAGTGCAGGAAACCTAGGAACGCAGAACAGGATCAATAAACTTCCCAGCTGGGGCCGAAATAGATGATGCAAACCATTTTTAATATGTCCGTCTTCAGTGGGCTGGAAACAGGGATGTTTTTTCGCAGACAATCCCAGCAGAAAAGGATGGCGTTGGAAAATAAACCGGATCGCCGAATGATGCTACTCATCCTGTCACAGTCGATCATCCTGGCAGCTATCTTAAATTTTATTCGTGATATCAAAACAGGGAGATTACAATTCGTGAAATAAATGAGAGTATTGCTATTTTTGCCTGTTTGGGTTTTGGCTTCATCATGATCGAGATCTTTGATATTCAACCAGTTCACATTATAAGTAACCTGTAGGCTACGCTGAAGGCATAGGTTGTCGGCTATTGGAAATTGGTTCTTACACCAGTGGATAGTGAAGAGTCAGAAAAATATCTCTCCGGCCTTATTGGTTGCTTATTGTTGACTATCACTTATAATTTTTAAATCAACTAAATTGACTTTATGGGTATCCCATGGATATTGCTATTGGCAATCGATGGGCATTTTTCTGCACTGCGGTGCATAAAGCTGTAGCATGGAATCAACATTCACCCTGTGGTAAAATGGACTTTTCAACAATTGTCTGTGGGGATGTATACTGGCTTGGGATAGTGATATTGCCAGCGATAAATTTTATGCAATGGCTATTTAATTCCAAAGAATGATTAACTGCACAATTTTTCTTTAATGGTTTGTTTCTGGTTAGTTTTCACAGTATCATGATTTTTTGCCTGAGAGAAAAATAAATAGAAATTGCTTTATCATGAAAGGAATTGCTTATAAATCAACCGGTAGTTGGCATACACAGTAAAAGATGAGACGGGCAGGTTTTGGAGTGCACGCATGAAGGTAGTTTTCAAATTGATGAGATCACCTCTACCAATCCCGTGTCCGTTGGAGATAAGGTGGAAATAGGAAGAATGAAACAGAGTATACCGCTCTCATTACAAAATTTGATCAGACCGTACAAATTATATCAAGCAGGCAATCGCCCAGGGCAAAGTATCAGCAGCATATTGCTGGCAGCTAATATTGATCTCTCGTTGCTCCTAGCCACATTGAAAGAACCCCGACGTCGCAGGGTTTTATTGACCGTTTCCTTGTAGCTTCAGAAATGTATCATGTTCCTTCTATTATTGTCTTTAATAAAGCGGACCATCCACAAAAGAAAGGAAGAGTGAGAAATTCCGAACAATTAAAAGCAATGTATGAGCAGATCGGGTACAAAGTTTTTTGATCAGTGTAAATAGCAATATGGGGATTGACTTGAGTTAAAAGGAATTAAGAGAACAAGGTCACCCTTATCAGCGGGCATAGCGGCGTTGGAAAATCATCATTACTGAATTTAATTTTCCCTGAGCTGAAATTAAAGACACAGAGATGTAGCGGATGGAGCGGAAAGGGGCTTGCATACGACTACTTTTGCCGAGATGTTCGATCTCTTCCTTTTGGCGGCAGCATCATCGATACGCCGGGCATGAGGGAATTTGGTTTGATAGACGCGACCAAACAGGAGCTATCCCATTATTTCCCTGAAATGAGAGAGCGCTTACTGAATTGCCAGTTCAATAACTGCCAGCATATTAATGAGCCGGGTTGTGCAATAAAGGAAGCTGTGGTTAATGGAGAAATAAATGAAGACCGCTACGTAAGCTATGTTAATATTCTGATTCGATAGAAGAGAGGAGCTACTAGATGATAGATGATAACTGACTGATGATAGTTAAACTACATCTGTCATCTGTTCAACTATCCTGTGCTTATTTACTGTTCCATTTAAATTTTTGATACCAATAACTGAAAATAAAGCGGCATACGCAATGGTCACAAAGCAGAGCAGTGGTCGTTTCCTGGCTCCAGGCTTCCGGCTGCATTCCTGCCGCAATGATTCCTTTACCGTTCCGTAAGGTGACCACAAAACAATTTCCCTTCATTTGATCACCCAGTACGCCCAGCTCTCCAAACGTGCCCAATCATGATGAACAAAAAATAAGTAAAGCCTGCTGGTGGAATTTAACCGTTTCAGGGATTTTGAATAAGGCCGACGATCAATTGGCCAAGGCCAGAGGTGAACTGCGCCGCCGACAATCGCGGTCAAAAAGCTAATGATGTATCCCGACGGTGAAAGCTGTGATATGGTCAATATTATTTCCTGCGATAAATATGATAGTCGTTAGCAGAACGATCATGATAAGCTGGATCAGCAGCCGGCTCACCATAATACACCAGCCCGGCATAGGTGCCACGCGTAATCTTTTGAAATATTCCTTTATCGCGATCGCGGGCAACACTATTGAATATCCCATTAGACCGATTGCTACGAGCCCAATGGCGATACAGGAAGAAAGTGCGAATGGACCGCCGAACTTTTCTACAATACCTTTCCATGAAATAAGAATGATAACAGGAACCAGCAACAGCAATATGAATGAACGCCTGTTGCGCCACTGCGTAACAAGATCTGCGCGAAGTAGGAACTTAAAGCGGTGGATGTTTTCGGAATTGTTTGCATAGTATGGTTTCAAAAATTCAGAATAAAAATTTTTAAGAACGTATTGCTTTCCCGGTGAGCCCAATGAATACATCTTCTAATGTTATCTTTCCTCTTCTTGAGGCAGCTATGACTTCCGGATTTGTTTTATTGCTATCCATCAATGATTGCGGGGTATCGATCGCGATCAATCTTCCATGATCGATAATGGCGATCCGGTCACAAACCGCTTCGGCCTCTTCCATAGAATGCGTAGTGTAGAAGTACCGAATGACCTTTTTCGCGCATGCTTCCATTCGCTCCCATGGCTGCCTGCGACTTTGCGGGTCAAGACCGGAAGTTGGTTCATCAAGCAATACGAGCTTGGGTTCATGCAGAACTGCAATGGCTAGTGAAAGTCGTTGTTGCTGTCCTCCTGATAGCTGCCCGAATTTTCTCCCTGCAGCCTCTTCCAGTTTTATATTTTTTAAAATGTAAAATAATTTCTCTCTACTCATTGCCACACCATAGATACCAGCATATAGTTGCAGGATCTCAATCACCGTAAGTTCAGAGTTGAAAACTTGTTGCCTGTAGTTGAACCCCTATCGCAGCTCTTTGCTTGCAATGGTTTTTTATGTATATCGTTTCCCGCCACTAATTATAGATCCCGACTGCGGTTTCAAGAGCCCTTCAATGGCGCTCAATGTGCTCGTTTTGCCCCGCGCCATTTGGACCCAACAGTCCAAATATCTCGCCCCGAAGAACATCGAAAGAGACATCCCGAACAGCATGAAAATTTCCGTAATAAATATTTAGTCCACTGTACCTGCAGAATATGATTGTTTGTATCCATTGCCAATGTTTGATCGTTTCAAAGATGAAAATAAATTTATCTGCTCACAATAAAAAATAGGCATGTTTGTAAAAAGCGTCGGTTAATGAACGCCGAGATAAGGTGGAGTGACGTGATTTTTTATTTCTATATATAATAAATGCTGAATTTTTTTGCCATCAATTTATTACGCAGATTTTTAATTTCAACGAACTTTCTTTCCTCAAATCAAGGAATTGATTGCAATAAAAGAATAAATTCTCCTTTTACTTTATAAAGGCATGTAGTTTGTTTAATTGTCCCGACACTCATTCAGATGAATGAATTATGTAACCTTTATGTAAAACAGAAAATTAGGACTTATGAAAACAAGAAGGAAACCTCGGTGAGCAGGGTATTATTTATCTCCCTCTTTCGTTTTTCTCAGCGCATTTGCCATTTCACTTCATGATAAAAGAATGAAGATAAACAACAGTAACGCCATGTTTGCCATCAGTGGAAATGCAAGTGGTAGCCAGGTTGTTCCGCCCGTAACAGGCAGCGGTACAGCCACAATTACGGGACTTACAATTCCGGTAACGGGCAAATGATCACTACTACCAAACTGACTAATCTCGGTGGCGCACCAATAACAGGAGGCTTTTATATGGGTGCCGCGGGAGTAAACGGAGCTCTCTATGGAGATCTTTGGTCGCTTGGAACGGGGTTAACAGCTACGGGTGACATTTTCAGACGCTAACGACCCCTTACCTCCCGAGCAGGCAACTGAATTAAAGAGCGGCAACTTGTATTATTCGTTAGCTATCTGCACGCTAATCCAAATGGCGAAGTTCGCGGACAGTTGACAGCGACTCCCCAATAACGCGGTTATTTTGACGGGCTTGATAAAGGGAATTTCTATGAAATTCCTTTTTGCTTCTGGTGAAATAGTTTAACAATATAATGAATCAATTTTTTTAACTTGGATTTCTTTTGTAATACCCGTGCGATGATCCGCCTCTCATTCTTTAAAAAAATATTGATAGCTTAATTGCAGCTGCCGCAGGTTTCTTTATTATTTTTTTATTCACCCGGCATAGCGGTATTGGTGTATGCCCTGATGGCGTACGTATATACAACCGCTGCTGAAAACCTGAGAGCGACCGGAAAATATATTGATTTTACTCATGGACCCAGTCATTGATTTCCCGCATTTTATTCAATTTTCCTCAGCGGAATAATGTGGCTCACAGGATTAAAGCCATTGGCCTTTGCTCCCTTTTTAAATGCTTGTTTGTTTGCAGTTGATCATTTATCTCGCCGGAATTATCATGGAGCAATTTGAATACAGGTCGAGATGGTACAAAGCCGCTATATTAAGCTGTATTGTATTGAGTCCGGGTTTGCTCGAAGATTATTCCATGATGTGGTCGGAAACCCTTTTCATTTTTATTTCTCCTGCTGTTCATGATGGCTATGTATCGCTACCTGCGATCCCGGTTCCAGGAAAGCATTGATAGCAGCAGCCATTATTACTTCAGTTGCATGTATCACACGGTATGCAGGTATAACTATTATTGCTACGGGCGGGATCATCATTTTACTCAATAATAAATTATCGCTGCAGAAAAGATTTACAGATGGGTTAATATTCGGAGCCCCATCAGTCCACTGCTGATTGATCATTAATTTCTGGCGCAATTACATGGTAAGCGGTACACTGACAGGTCATCGTGAGCAATCTATTACTCCACTGATCACAAACATGCACGATGCGGAATCATATTTTCAAACTGGCTTCCCCTTTGTACATGCGGAATAATACTTCCGCAATCATTGTTGTGCATTGCCATCATTGGCAGAGCCGTTGTCACTCTTTGTATTACGCAATTTTTAAAAGATCACCGCGTATATCCGCTATGAGAGTATTGCTGCAGCTTATGCACTATTCTATATTTTATTCATGATCCTTACCGCCACTATTTCACGGTTCGAAGGATTAAATAGTCGCTTTATGACTCCTGCATTTATTCCTTTGCTGTGGAGTGGTAGTTATTGGCTGGTTTCCTTATCAAAACAGAGCAAAACATTTGTAAAGAAGCTCTCGCTGGCAGGGTTGGGCATTTTTATATTAAGCAGCTTCCAATATGACCAGCTTGCTGCCGACGCCGAAACCTGGGATGGAGTAAGGATGCGGGCATTCCCGGTTACACTGTGAAGACCAATGGACGAAATCGGAAACTGTTCAGTTCATTGAAAAATGCATTGCTCTTTAAAAGAGAGTTATACTATTTATTCCGATGCCTATGATGCTGTTTATTGGTTTACAGGAGACCCGGAAGAATTTCTTCCAGCCAGGGAATATAAACCAGGAGTGAAAGAATTCCTTGAACGACCCTCATTGCTATATGGTTTGGTTCAATGATGGTGCAAACTCCGGGACCTGTTGATCTCAATTTCATTACCCGCATAAAAAATGAAGCTGGTGAAACAATTTAGCGACGGGCTATTTATGAGTACGGAAAAGTAAATAGAAACGGCCTGAAGTTGAGTCAGTGCACAATTGTTTATTCTGGAAGCCCCTATTTATTTTTACAAGCAAAATCACTGCTATGAGATCTTTTTCGTTTTATTTATTTTACTATCTGCTCTTGCCATGCAAGCAAAAGAGTTATATCGGGTGCCGAGTTGGAGAATAAACTTATAAAAACAATGCAGGATTACCCTGGATGAAAACCGGCAAACCGGCGCGCAGTCTATAAAGTTGAAGGATGCTATATTTTACGCAGACAAAGAGGAAACTATTATCACTGCGAATTCCATGTAAATGTAAAAGCCAGCGCGGTGAAACTGGACACAACCGGCATTAAGTGAAAGCCGACATCCCAAATGAGTTTGCTCAGTAAGGTGATGAGAAAGCAGTAAAAGAGTTTTTAGTCGCGTGTGCATAAGAGCTATTTAAAAAACAACTGCTCCTGGGGAGGGTGGAAGTCCCATTAACCTTATATAGATAGTCGTTTGTGCCCTATGAGTGGGTTTGATGTTCAAAGGCCAACTTCAATAACCATACATATTTTGTTTCTTCCCAGTTATAAAATTTCTACTTTGTCGTTTAAGGAAGCTGGTAAAGGTGTTCTATTTTTTGACACCATCGATAACCAGGCTCTCCATAGCTTCTTGCGACCCACTTAATACATCACCCGGAATCCTTCGCAGTTGTGCAGTTTTGCTGTTTTTCAAGTATTGGGTTACTGATTATATGTTTGGTTCTCCTGCTACAAAGGCGATAATATTTACATTGCTTTGGGCCAGATAGGTGCAGCGTTTGTTGTGTGCAAAGGTGCGAATGCTTGTCTGTTGCTCTAAAACGAGTATTTATCCGAAGGAACGATGTTATTCAGGTAATCAATGTGTAATGCTTTGGCCCTTTCCCAATCTTTTAAAAGTTGTGGATCTCACTTCGTCATCATTCAGAGTTTGAGCCTGGAGATTTAGAAATGTAAACAAACGAAGCTTATCGCTGTCCCGGCGATAATTTTCCCAGCGGTAATCGGCTTTATGTGAAGAAGAATCATCAATAGCTTCCGCCGGGGGCAGGATCATTGAACTTTTAGATAAGGGTCAAAAACTTCTTCTGAGACACAACGGTATGAAAGGTAGAAATGTCAACTCAATAAATTTATCGTTTTCATTCCAGGACCTTTTCAATGATGTTGTTAGCGTGCTTAGCATTTTTCGCGGATGAGCCTTCCGGGCGCTGCAGTGTGTTTACTTTACCTTCCTTCACGAAGGTAAGTGCATCCTTCGTCGTATTCTGTCAAATGACTATCTACTTTGTTACCGCCCGATACTCTAACCGCGCCATACATCCAGTTTTACCGGCTCCCCGTCGTTTGCTTTTGCGGAAATCGCAGGCGGTAAGCCGCGTCCAAAATGCACGTTCACGCCGCCGGCCATCTTGCGAAGTGCTCTTTTGGCTCTCTTTTTTGTTCCGATCGACGATCGAAGCCATATCCATGAACGTAGTGTGGACAGTGGAGCCAATTCCACATTTAACTCTGTCGCCAATAAGGAGCCAACAGCCAACCGCCGTTGCTCTCTGCCTTCTGCGACTTTGTAATTCGCCACGCTTTACCAGTCGTGAACATCTCAAACCGGTTGCGCAAAAATTGCTAGACCCAGTCAAATGGTATGCCCTCCGTTCCCATCGCTATCCGTCACGGAAGGTCAAGGCCGCACCACGGAAGGTCCAGCTTACTTCGGGTCGCGCGATGGGCACCGTTCTCGTGATTTGATCAGGCAGCGGATGGCATGGTCCTTCTGCATCGATGGGTTTCGCATTCTTGTATCGGCCCGGCACACGTACTGCTACCGGTATTCATATCTTTTCCAATATAACTGCAGCGTGATCTCCACACAATGGCAGCCAAGGTCAAGAATACAAACTTCACCTCCTGCCTGCCCAAGGTTCACTAGAACCATTCGCGCCTGTGCGCGGGCCCGGATGAGTTTCTCGTAGTTTGGGGCTCCAGTGATTGCTTCCTGGCGCTCCGTTCTTTACATGTTTCTAGCAGCTTTTTAAGAATTTCGGCGCCATACACCAGGTCTTCCAGGGGCAGCCATTGAAGATGCCGGCCTTCTCCACAGCCTCCGGCGTTACCAAGTTTGGCTTCTTCACTATTTGCTGCCAAGTGGTTTTGGTGACGATAACCGCTTTTGTGTTTGCAGCTTCCAACATCACTGCTGGTTTCACATGCAAGAATTGTTCGGAAGTGCAATGCAAACCCACGCATCGACATCAGGTTGTGTTATGGATTCTTCCATATCGTGGTTGTCCAATGAGCATGCAGTTAGATGATGCCTTCGCAAATTTTTTTGCACTTTCTTCTTTACGGTGAGTAGACGCTCACGATCTTTATCCTGGCCTCTGTTCCCCTGTAATGAATCAGCATAGAACCGGCCAATAAAACCCTGAGCCGAGCATCGCGATCTTGTTGCATATTATTTAGTTTGTAGTTAGATATATAGTTTCGTTACAGTTCCGGTTACCGGTGCCTGGTAACCTGTAACCTGTGCATTTCACGCCACTTCCGGTGCCAGTGATCTCTCCTCTGTCAAACCAGCCACCCGTATTTGCTCTTTTTTCTCTGAAGAATAGAATAAAATATACAAGAACCCCGAGTGCAATGTAGGCAGGATGAACCAAATTCCTTTCCAGTGTGCGTCCCTCTGCCACCGCGTAATTATCAACCACCCTGCCTGATATCTGTGGTACCGATAAACATTCCCAGTCCATAAGTTGCAAAAGTGAACAGGCCTTGTGCGGCACTTTTTATTTTTTCACCGGCCTTCTTTTCTGGTGTACATATAACCCGTCACAAAAAGAAATCATAACATATACCATGTAAAATAATGCCCGCATACAGCATCCTCACATATTCGCATCAGTATTTCCATAAGCAAAGCAGATATATCGAAGTAACCATGCCAGTCATTCCCATCAGCAACATATTTTTTACACCAATACGATTAAATAAAAAAGGAATAGCAAGAATGAAGAGAGCTTCTGAGAACTGTCCCAGTGTCATTTTTCCTGCCGCGTTACTTACTTTTAGTTCATTTAAAGAATGGATTAGCCCATCCATAGTAAAAATGACAGAGGATACAAACCAAAATAGCTGCGATGAAAAATATGAGATATGGTTTGCTTTTGAATAATACAAATGCGTCTGTACCCCAATGCCTGCGATGCGGACGTCGCGGTTCTGCCTTTTGGTGGTGTATTGGGAAGAGAGCAAAACTCAATAGCCCTATCAATACAGATACTACACTCCGGCGATCATGAATATGTAGGTCGTTGGCTCAATCTTTAATCCGCCAATGATCAATCCGGCTACGATCCAACCCAGGTGCCAAACACCCGTATCCATGGAAATTGCTTTCCTGGATCACTCATCTGAGAAAAAGCAATGCTGTTTGACAATGCAATCGGTAGGCATGTACAGCAACGAGCAAAATAATATCACCCAATAAAAAGCAGCATTGTTAGTGATCGTCGTCGCTGAAAATAATAATGCCGCGCCGAGTGCAATGCAACACCCCCATGATGCGTTGTGCCGCAAAAACCTGTCAGCGATCATCCCAACGAAAAAGGCAGAGATCATGGTAGCGATAGCCAGTGCCACCATAAGCTGCAGCACACCTGCACTCCGGATGATTGTAAATGTGTAACCATATACGTTCCCACGGTCACGTACCAGGCACCCCAGATAGAAATACTGGAGAAACATCATCATTGATAGCAGAACAAATTCTGATTTGAATTCATGATGTTCGAATTAATAGTAAGCAGAATTGAGCGACCATACTTTTATCCCTTTACCAGCTTCATATTTACGGGATCCCAGTTAATGATCTTTTCTCGAAGTAGCTATCGTTGCAAGCCAGGCACGGCGCCGCCGCCCTGAAACCGCAAATGCTGCGTCCTCCACTATGGGGCTTTGCCTGATCTGATCGCATCAAAGAAATTGGTGAAATGATCGAGATGATCGCCATATCCCGCCGGTGCTTTAAAATCCACATCAGGTTTGGTGCAGGTCTCTTTTTGTCGTCATCGGAATATTTCTGGTTGTACTGCACTGCGTCAATGCGTCCTGCATAGCTTTCGGATAAGTGAATACTGCATCATACCCACCAAAGCCAGGTGCCTTAGGCATGATGCTATGATGAATCGAAACATTGCTTCCCTTTCATTTCCATCACTCACTTCTTCACCTACCAGTTTGATACTTTCCCTGGCCGCCGGTGCCGCTTACATAAAATTCACCTGCAGCGTAAGCTGGAATGCAGGATGTTCTGGTGTTTCAGGGTATTGCAAAATTCCTGTCATTACATCCTGGTACATCACGTCCATCTTTCCAATAAGAAAGTTGTCCTGATGAAAATATTTTCACCGGTCCCTTCGAACCAGTGATCACATGTGTGCCCGAAAGAAGGTGAACAAAAAGATCCCCCGCTACACCCGTTCCAAAATCACGATAGTTGCGCCACCAAAAAATTTCTTTGGATCGAAAGGAATTTTATTCATCGCTTCAATATACCTGTTCCAGTCTACAGGTTTCAGGCGAGGCATCATTGGAGCATCGTATACTCCGAGGCACCGATGGCACTCTGCCTGTCGTACACCGCGTTCACCATATTTAATTTCCCGATCTCACCGGACTGGTATAGCTCCCGCTTGCTTTGCATAACCAATACTGCTGACACGCTGGCTACCTACCTGCATCACTTTTCCGAAGCCTGATGCGCTTCTACCACGTCAAGCCCTCACTTATCTTATGCACCATCGGCTTTTCGCAATAAATGGCCTTTCCTTTTTTAATGCTTCTTTTGTTATCCTCGCATGCCAGTGATCGCTGGTGGCAACAATGATGGCATCAACATCACTGCGGTCCAATACCTCGTTGATAATTTTCTGTAGTAAAGATCTGGTCGCCATACATTTCTTTTGCGTTCTCCAGCCTGCCGCTATACAGATCGCATACTACCCGGCCAACTCTACACCGGGCACTTTTAATGCGGTGGCCAGGTCACCATGGCCCCTGGATGCCGAAGCCAATTACGGCAAGCCTTACCTTATCATTAGAAGAGATCTTTTTTGAATATCTCAGTATTCTTTCTTCTGCTTTTTCCTTTGGCTCGCTAACTTGCCAGCGGACTGGCGGCTGTCAATAAGCCAATGCTGCCGATCTGCTGAAGGAATTTTCTACGCGAAGCGTGAGTGATCTTTTGACATGCAATCTGTTTTAAGTTTAAGAAAAGGTTGGATCTATTAAATAGAAACAGGAAGGTACGTAATCATCACAAAAAAATCATTCCGTACAAAAAACAAAAATTGGTAAATTGAGCGTTCATTAAATTAATATCTATGCTTACCCGAAGAACATTTGTAAAAAACAGCACACTGACGATCGCCGGCGCCACGCTATTCTTCAAAAAACTTTTTACCGCCGGAAAAGCTAAAACCATTACCGGCGTACAATTATACAGTGTACGTGAGGACATGACGAAAGATCCTTCAGGCACATTAAAACAATTGTCTGATATGGGTTATAAATATGTCGAGCACGCCAATTATGTCGACAGGAAATTTTACGGCTATTCACCCACTGAGTTTAAAAAATTGCTTGATGGTTTAGGACTGCAAATGAAAAGTGGCCATACGGTGATGGGGCAAAAAGCATGGGATGAAAGCAAAAACGATTTTACTGATGTGTAGAAATATACCGTAGAAGATGCAGCGACCGTGGGACAACAATATGTCATTAGCCCCTGGCTGGACGAAAGCTATCGTAAGGATATTGATGGATTGAAACGATTCCCGGCAGTGTTCAATAAAAGCGGTGAGCTATGTAAAAAATCAGGAATGAAATTCGGCTATCACAACCACAATTTTGAATTTAACACCGAATGTTGGTGGTATGATGCTTATATGATGTTATACTGCAGGAAACCGATCCTAAACTTGTGATCCAGCAAATGGATATGGGCAATATGTATGGAGCGGGCGGCAGGCCACTGGAATTGCTCAAGAAATATCCCGGCAGATTTTTATCATTGCACGTAAAGGATCGAAATAAAAAGTGAAAAAGGGGATATGAGTGGCTATGAAAGTACCGTGCTGGGAACGGGGGTAATACAAGTGAAAGAAGTTCTGGATACTGCCAAAAAAGCAAAACCCGGAAACTCACTTTATTATTGAGCAGGAGAGCTACCAGGGCAAATCTCCAATCGATTCGGTGAAGGAAGATCTTGAGATTATGAAAAAATGGGGATACTAGACGTGAGTACGTCAAACGTGAGTCGTGAGACGTACGACCCGATAGCTACGGTGACGACTCTGAACGAGTCCTTGGGACACGTTTCACGGATAACATCCAAATGCAAAACGGGGTCTAAAGACCCCGCGAGCACTAAATATTAACGCCTTTCTCAATTTATCATTCTCCATCCCTGGTTGTACCTGTGCCTCTTTATACGCTCTGTTCTTTTGGGAAATAAAATATCATGAGCTGTTTCATAGCCATGTTCCGACTACTTGTTCAGCTTTCAGCTCGTCCACGATGTTTGCGCGGTGCCGGCGCCTGACATAAAGGATGATTCCAGCGAGGGTAAGCAAGCTGAATTCCGGCTATTATTCTTTTGCGGTTCATTATTTTTTACGGAATAAAATACAAATAACATACCACCATATTATTTTCGGTATGTGTAGTTTGCCAATCATTTAAATCGTTGGCGAAATAGATATTCATATTATCTTGTAGCCTTTGATGCAATAAAACCGATTGCGACTTGAGACACCTGCTTTGCTTATTGATCTGTGCTCTGAGTCTTTTTGCCGTCGCTCAGAAAAAGAACAGCCAGTTTCAATTTCATATTCAAAAACAACCGGGCCAATTATTGTCGATGGCTCCGGATAATGAGTCCGCCTGGCAGCATGGCCGAAAACAGCCAGCAGTTTCTTCATGGTCCTCCCCATGGACACAAGCAGGGGCTTCTGTGAAGACTGATATAAAGATGACCTACGACGACCGGAATATTTATATCATCGCCATTTGCTGGCTTGCCAAAAGAGGACAGCCTTATATGGTGGAATCCCTGCGGCGTGATTTCAACTTTGGGAGGAACGACAACTTCATTTTCTTCTTAGATACTTTATAATGATCTTACGAGCGGTTATACGTTTCGGGGCCAATGCGGCAGGTGCCCAATGGGATGGTACTCTATACGAAGGTGGGAAGGCGGATCTGAACTGGGACAACAAATGGACATCTACTGTAAAGAATTATGATGATAAATGGATATTCGAGAGCTGCCATTCCTTTTAAAACTATTCGCTATAAAAGGGAATTAAAGAATGGGGTCAACTTCAGCAGGCCTCGATATTACGGCGGCCGAAAAGTCAGCGTGGGCCCCTGTTCCCAGGCAGTTTCCCACCGCGTCATTAGCCTATACACGGTGAGCTGATCTGGGATCAGCCGCCACCTTCCACCGGTTTAAACTTTTCTCTTATTCCCTATGCACTTGCAGGGGTTTCTAAAAATTATGACGCAAAACGGAACCTGTCTACAAAAAGGAGATTGGCGCCAGACGCGAAAATTGCATTGACTTCGTCATTGAACCTGGATCTTACTGTGAATCCTGATTATTCGCAGGTGGAAGTAGATAAACAGGTCACCAATCTTGATCGTTACGAATTATTCTTCCCGAAAAAGACAATTCTTTTTAGAGAACAATGATCTGTTTGGAAATTTTGGATTCGCTAATATCCGCCCGTTCTTTTCAAGACGCATTGGATTGAGTGTTCCGATCAGTTTTGGCGCAAGGCTTAGCGGTAATATTGACAAGAACTGGCGCATTGGCGTTATGGATATGCAAACAAAAAGCCAGGATTCCATTGGCCTGCCCACGCAAAACTTTTCAGTCGTTGCGGTACAAAGGAAGATCTTTGCACGATCGAACATTCGACTGCTCTTTGTTAATAAGCAATCTCTCAACTACGAACCGGGTAAAGACAGCACCAAACAACAATATTCCTTATATAATCGTAACATAGGCGCTGAATACAATCTTGCGTCTGCAAATAATTTATGGACTGGCAAACTCATGTTCTTAAAATCATTTTCGCCGGACGTCTCCGGATAAACACATTTACTCACGCAGCCAACCTTCAATACAACAATCGTCACTGGTTGCTGCTATGGCAACACTCAGTATGTAGGAAAAAATTATACAGCTGAAGTTGGCTATGTGCCACGTACCAATTATATCAATCTGAACCCCACCGCCGCTTACCTTTTTCTTTCCGAAGCGTGGGATTGTATTGAGTCATGGACCAAAAGTATGTCGGCACATTTTATTACAATACTTCGTTTAAGAAAACCGATTACGAAAAATATTTTGCTTTATATCTTCAATCTTCGTGATCAAAGCATTTTTGATGTATGGCTTGGTAATGACTGGGTGCAGTTGCAGCAACCCTTTGATCCCACCAACAGTAATAAAGATTCACTGGCTGCAGGTACGGTGCATCGTTGGAAAGGCCTTCGGGTGTAGAATTTTTTCAAAGCCACAAAAACTTTTACTTATAATGTCTCTACCCGCTTTGGTGGCTATTATGCTGAACGGCGATCGATACAATGTGAATGTCGATCTCGGCTACCGCATTCAACCTTATGCCGGCATCACGCTCAGCACCGCATATAATGATATACAATTGCCCCAACCCTGGGGCAGAACTATTTTCTGGCTTATAGGCCCTCGTATTGATGTTACATCTCACGAACAAACTTTTTCTAACCACCTTCATCCAATACAACGACCAGCAAAGAACATCAATCTTAATGCAAGGTTGCAGTGGCGTTATCGTCCCCGCCTCCGACCTGTTTCTTTGTGTACACTGGATAATTATTATTCCTACCCGCTTTTTGTTCGTAACCGCGCCTTTGTACTGAAGTTTACTTTACTGGTGGAATAATTAGTGGATAGTTTGTAACAGATAGATGATAGTTAGGAGATGGTGGCTAAGCAAACTCGATAATTCATAGTTCACTATCCAACTATCATCTATCAACTTATTCATCTCAGTCAGGCAACGCTTTCACCATGATATTTTTAAAATACACCTTACTATTTGGATCATGGCCTTGCAACGCAAGCGTACCGCTTGAAAGTATACGACCTTCACTGCCTGCATCTCTTTTCACATTGTCTGGCTCTGTATAATCTACCACGGTTTTGTCATTGATCTTTACTATGACGTGCTTGCCTTCTACCTTAAAGTACTCAGTGAACCATTTCATTGTCCTTTACATAAACTTCTTTACGTCTTGCACAGCGTAGAGAGCTGCCGGTACGACGCCAGTCAGCATGAGAATTATTGACCTGTACTTCATAACCTTTTTGGCCAGCTACTTTCCTGGTAGTCCGGTGTGAAAATAAATACCCGGAGTTGGAACCGGGTGTGGTCATTACATCGGCTTTGAATTCAAAATTTTTAAAATTATGCTGATGCACGTCACCATCATAAAAATAAATGCGCCGTAGGCCCATGTGCCACAATTGTCCCGTTCTCAACACTAAATGTGTTTGCATTTTCACCGACTTTCCAGTTGGTCAAACTCTTTCCATCAAATAAAGAAACCCAACCATCCTGTGGAGTATGACTGGATGAAGCAAAGAGCAATAAGCAAAGAGGCAAGGAGCACCAATATATTATTTTTCTCATGATCTGATTTTAAGAATTGAAGCTACAGTTTTTTGGAGAAAAGAATAAATAAGAAAGAAACGCAAACGCAGTGGCGTATCTTTGAGTTAGGTCTGATCCAGTTTCACATAATTACTACATAGGTTTTGTCTCCATTGGTCATGCCAGGGATAACCATCACTCAATGCGCTAAAATGCGGCTAAAAGGAACGAGACGGGTTCAAACCCCGAGCACGGCGGTTTTCTCGCTTATGCGACTGCCATCCTGGTTAACAGCGATTGTGCCTGGTGGATAAATTTGCGAAAGATCTGCCCTTGAAGCGATCAATTCGATCAAACCCACATACAAACCATAAAATATTGAAAGCATTAGTAACCAAAGAAGCTATTTTTTCAGCTGATAATGGAAAGGTTATAATCTACTGACAACAATGCGTAAACCGAACAAGTATAAAAAATATAAAAACAGATCCGGTCGATGATATAGTTGGCAAACCTCTTACTTGTACTGGCCCGTGTAAATTTTGGAATAAAATCATCAAGGAGTCCACGTTCCTGTGAATGGTGTGGTGGATTTTCCTTCATCGTAGTGTTGATAAGGTTGAAAAAGCAGTTTTAAAGGGTTTAAAAATGAGGATTTTTATTGTGAATTCAATAGGGGTTTGATCTTGCCCCTATCACTTCTTCTTTTATTCCCTGGCACATTGCTTTTATTCTTTGATAAGATTCATAACTGTTTCTCACCCTTATTAAATTTTATTTCAATGAAAGCCAGGGTATTTCTTTATATAAAAGATAGTGTGATCAGTCGAGAGCAATTTGCCCGTCGATCCTTGTATTAACAAATGACATATTGCCGCGGTCGCCGATCGTTTCATCCATGTAGCTTTCAACTTTTCTCGTTTTATTTTTATTGAAATGAGCTTTCATGGAATAATAATGACTCCCTTCGCTGTAGCTTATATCCGTATTGCCATTGTCATACCATCTGCATGAAGTAGAGACTAGCAAACATCAGCACATAAAAGATTTGCTTTTTCATTGTGATTGTTTAGAAAATGAATAAATGAACTGAACAAGCTAACGCCAGTTCAATTTTTTTAACAGAGGTTGAAGTGAGTAAATGATTTGGTTGAAGTGGAATACAAATATAGTGATGAAAAAAAATAATGAGTAATTAATAATAAAGAATTAAGTGGAGTCACACTATACCCACTCGCCTGCAATTCGAATAACCGCGCATAGCGGTTGCCGGCAGCCAGTAATTCTTCGTGTGTGCCCAGCTCAGTAACTCTTCCATCATCAATTACCGCAATGCGGTCGGCAATGCGAACTGTTGAGAAACGATGCGAGATAACAATACCAATGCGGCCTTTGAGATTTTCTTTCAACTCAGCAAAGATGGCGGCTTCAGCTTCGGGATCGAGTGAAGAAGTTGGTTCATCCAGTATCCAGATATCTGCATTGCGGTACATGATGCGTGCAAGAGCAAGACGCTGCCACTCACCACCCGAAAGATCATGACCACCTTCAAACAATCTTCCCACTTTTGAATCGAGACCATTTGGCATTTTACTTACCAGCCATTCGCTGCGGCTATCCTGCAAGTGCTTTGATCACCTGCTCATCAGTCTGTCATGCCATTTGGTCTTCCCATCACCACGTTTTCTCTTACTGTTAATTCATATGTAGCATAATCCTGGAACAATACGCCAATCCGGTTGCGTAAATCTTTCGGGATCCATATCTTTTACATCAATGCCACCCACCTTTATCGCTCCTTGCTGTACATCATAAAAACGGAGTAATAATTTAATAAGTGTTGATTTGCCCGCACCATTCTCACCTACCAATGCCATCAGTTCACCTTTCGTATCTGTAAGATTCAATCCATACAAGAGCAGGCTCTGTTCCGCCGGGATAAGTAAATGTGACGTTATCAAATTCAATTCCTTCAATAGATGTTTCTGGAATTACCTGTAGGTTTTGCCGGTACAGGTATCAAGTTGGTCGATCGCTAGAAATGAAAAATAATCTATCCAGGAAAGTGGTGTGCTGATCAACCGCTACAAAAGTGCTTGAGATATTGTCCCAGTGTTCCGGCTACGGAAGTAAAAGCACCGATCACTAATACCACTGCACCCGGGATTGATGGTTCCCTGTATTCCTTTGATCGCAACAAATACATAGGCCAAGTGCAAGAATGGTTCCCGTAACAAAACCGCTTAGCAAGGACATACGGCTTCCCAAGCCGCATCATTTTTCTCTTTGCTTGAAAAGATCTTCCGATAATTTTTGATGTCTTCCCAATAAATAATCAGCAACACATAAGCTCTTACTTCTTTTAGTGTTTCGTGGTTGCACCAGCAGATCGCCAAGATATTGCCGCTCTCTTCTTCAGGCGTTTCTTTATAAAAATATTTATAAAGTCTTGTAGTCGTCACGGCTCTCCAGTACAAGCGTAAGAAATGCATGCTCCCAATGCAAGTACCACCAACAATATAATGCAGGCTTGCCAGCAGACCCGACATTAATATGATGGTCACAATATTTCCGGATAAGTCCAAGTATTGACCAGGTAAGATCACCGGGTCTCCAGTTCACATCACGTTTGGCACGGGCCAGGCGGTCATGCCAGTCAGAATTATCGAAATGCCCAAGATCAACCTTGGATGCTTTTTCAAGTCAAACGTCGTTCTGCTTCCAATTCCACGCGGCGCACATACAAATTTCTGTCCATAAGCCCATATAAGAACCTACTGCACGTTGTACAATAAATGTGAGCCATAAGCCGATCACGCATGTAAAGAACATCTTTGAACTGCATAGGATGCAAATGCGCTTCAGCAATTTTATTGACAAGAACAGAACCGAGATAAACGGAAATGGGAGGCATGATGGCATTGAACATGCCGAGTAATGAATAACGAATAAGCAAACGCGGAGAAGCAGCCCATGCAAGCGTCATTGCATGACCAAGATTTTTTTACCCGCTTAAGGCGACTGGTTTTAATTATTACCGGTTCTTCCACTCTACAAGTTACGAAGAGATGGAAAAAGAATATAGAAGTTAGAATACAGAAGTTAGAATTTTATTAGTCATCTCATCATTACTCATCCTACAAATAGTTTCATTTAAGTAGTTTTGATAACTTATTTGAAAAATGGACAAAGGAAAATATTAATTGTTGATGATGAAGAACAGTTACGTTCATTGCTGTCACGCATCATTGCCCTTGAAGGATTTGCGGTGAGCGAAACAAGGTGATTTGAGACAGCGTTAAAATTTTTGGAAAGGACCATGTAGACGTGATCCTTTGTGATGTAAAACTTCCGGATGGTAGCGGAGTGGATTTTGTAAAAGATACAAGTAAAGTTTCCGCTTAGTTGAAATCATCCTGCTTACTGCTATGCACAATGTCGGTGATGGCGTGCAGGCCGATGAAGAATGGTGCATTTGATTATATCATGAAGGGCGATGATAACGATAAAGTAATTCCCCTCTTATTCAAGGCCATTGAAAAAAGTACAATTGCAAAAACGTGTTCAGCACCTGGAGCAGCAAATAGGCAAGCGATATGGGTTTGAAAATATTTTAGGTGGATCGCTGGTCATAAAGAGTCGATTGACCTGGCAAAGAGAGTCGCTCCCACAGATACTACAGTTTTATTGTTGGGTGAGACAGGAACGAGGCAAGGAGATCTTTTGCCCAGGCCATTCACCAGGGAAGTAAACGTTCAGGCAAATTGTTTATGGCTCTTAATTGCAGTGCTTTTACAAAAGAATTATTAGAAAGCGAGATATTCGGCCACAAGGCAGGGGGCATTTACCGGCGCCACAAGAGATAAGAGAGGTCTTGATAGAGGAAGCAAATGGAGGCACTTTATTTTTAGATGAGATCGGTGAAATGCATATTGACCTGCAATCAAAATTGCTGCGTGTGTTGGAAACAAGTGAATTTATAAAAGTTGGTGATACAAAACCAACGAAAGTAAATGTCCACATTATTGCTGCTACCAATCGTGATCTGAAAGAGGAAATTAAAGAGGGTAAATTCCGTGAAGACCTTTATTACCGCTTGAATGTTTTCGCTATAAAATTGCCATCCCTGAAGGAAAGAAAGGAAGATATACCGGTTCTTGCAGAAAACTTTCTAAAACTTTCTTGCAGAAAAAAACAAACAAGCGGATCACAGGCATGAATAAAGAATTTATCGCGCGATTTACAACAACAGGAATGGAAAGGCAATATCCGTGAGCTAAAAACGTCATCGAACGAGAGCGGTGATATTGGCTGATGGCCCCGAGTTGAAGTCAGAATATCTGCCTCTTGATATACAGCAGTCATTTTCCAATAGCTCATCTTCTTTGATCTTGCTACATATAGAACGTTCACATATTCAGAAGGTGCTTCACTATACTAAAGGAAATAAAACCAAAGCTGCTGGAATTACTAGGGTATAGGTTTAACTACTCTTTACAGAAAGTTGGATGAACTACAAGATTTCTGCAGCCGAATAACCCTTTCATTTTGAAAAAGTGGTTTTCATTCTGGGTAGGATTTTCTGGTCTCCCGAAGATTTAGCTTCATCTTCTAAAATAGCAAACCACGTCGCTGCAAGCATTTCAGCGCTTCGCTCTTCCTCTTAGCGAATTGGTATCAAATTGCTATTGTTTGATAGCATTTATAATCTATTTGATATACTAACTATTTTATTGATCCTGGCAGGGCTTATTTGCTTCTGGCTGTTTTTCAAATCCTATTGATTGGTTCGAAAAAATTTAACCTTAAGCAAAAATATTTTTATGATGATAGCACTATTCATTTTATCTATAGCAGTGTTTTTGTTACCTGCTTTATGTCTTAATAAAACCTGAAAAATTCTGATTGTTATGACTGGAGAAATTTTTGGTATAATAGTCTGATATTTCTCGGGACGGTGTCATCCTCGCATACCCGCTCAGGAAAATATATCGCAAGGGTCTTTAAAGGTGAAAAAACTTTTACTGGATTTTATGAACCCGCTGGAGAGATTCATATTTCGTATTAGCGGTATTAATCCAAATGCAAAGCATGAACTGGAAACAGTTCTTAAGAGCTATGCTGACCATAAATCTGTTATGGTTAGTATATGCAATGCTTATGCTTATCTTCCAGGATAAGTTGCCATTATAATCCTGATGGCAATCCGGGGCAGACACCTGATCTTGCTTTCAATACGGCCATTAGCTTTTTGGTGAATTGCAATCTGCAGCACTATTCGGGTGAATCAGGCTTAACTTATCTGACGCAGCTATTTGTTATATTACTTTCCTTCAATTTCTCAGCGCAGCGACGGGTATTGCCTGCTTTGGTTGCATTATTTAATGGCCTGAAAGAAAAGACAACCAATAATCTCGGCAACTTCTGGAATTATTTGGTAAAGAGCACTACAAGAATATTATTGCCTTTATCAATTATAGTTGCAATCATTCTTGCATTTAATGGCACACCCACAAGTTATGATGGCAAAGGACAGCATTGTTACCTTACAAGGCGACAGTGTGCAGGTATCAAGAGGACCTGCTGCAGGAATGATCGCTATTAAACAAACTAGGTACTAACGGTGGTGGATGGTTTGGCGCTGAACTCTGCTCATCCATTTGAGAATCCTAATTATATCACGAATGCAGTTGAAACAATTTCGATAATTCTTATTCCCATCGCCACTGGTCTTCGCATTAGGATTTTATATCGAACAGGAAAAAACTGGCCTGATATAATATTTGGCGTAATGACATTCTTCTGCGTGATCTTTATCTGCAGTATCAATATCTATTATGAAGACAAAAGGCAATCCCGCTATTGATAAACTAGGAATAGCGCAAAACCTCGGAGAGCATGGAAGGCAAAGAAATTCGATTTGGATCTGCAGCTACCGCATTTATGGAGTGTTGTCACCACTTCTACTTCCAATGGATCAGTAAATGGCATGCACGACAGTCTTACTCCAATATCCGGCGGTAGTCAGTTATTCTTGATATGATGGATCAATGCTCTTTATGGAGGTGTGGGTGTAGGGCTTACTGAACTATTTCATATTTATCATCATCGCTGTTTTTATTTCAGGATTAATGGTAGGACGAACGCCCGAGTTTATGGGACATAAAGTCGAAGCAAGGGAAGTTAAGATCGCAATGCATTGATTACTCTGCTTATCCGCATTTCTTAGTTAAAGGATTTACGGCACTAGCTGCATATATGGTAGCTCATCATCCTGATATAGCATGGGCAGGTAAAACCATCGGCGTGGCTGAATAATCCCTCCTATCATGGATTTTCTGAAATGCTTGTACGAATATTCTTCTAGCCAATGCTAATAATGGAAGCGGCTTTGAGGGATTTAGGTGACAATAATATTTTCTGGAATGTGACAACTGGTATTGCATTGATCCTGGGAAGATATTTGCCTATTATCGGTCCTGATCGCAATCGTGGGTCTTCTTGCCAATAAAAATATCATTCCTGAATCACCCGGGACATTGAGAACAGATTCTGTCACTTTCGGTAGTGATGACAATTGCAGTCATTGTGATCGTAACTGCATTATCATTACTTTCCACCGATGGTCACTGGGATCTATTGGCTGAATATTTTTTCACTTTATTAATTGACAATTGAATATGACAAAGAGGAAACGTATATATAAGATTGTTTGATCCCGAACTGGTTGGGGTATCGATCAAACAATCTTTTGTAAAGCTGAACCCTGCGCTAATGATCAAAAACCCGGTAATGTTTACCGTAGAAATCGTAACTGCGGTCAATGCTGGCTGTATGCATTTACCAGGCTAGCTACCGGCGATACATCACAGGGAGCGTTATGGTATAATATCGTCGTGTTTTTCATCCTTCTTGTCACTGTATTGTTTGCAAATTTTGCCAGAAGCATTGGCAGAAGCACGAGGTAAGGCGCAGGCTGAAAGTCTGAGGAAGGCCAGGCAAGAAACACCGGCAAAAAAGATTTTTCCCGTAGGAGAAATGTATGTGGATGAAATGAAGATCGTTCCTTCATCACAATTACGAAAGGCGATGTGTTTATTTGTGAAGCAGGTGATGTGATACCCAATGGATGGAGAAATCATTGAAGGTATTGCCACGATTGATGAATCAGCTATCACAGGTGAATCTGCTCCGGTCATTCGTGAAGCAGGTGGTGATAAATCTTCAGTAACAGGCGGAACAAAAGTGTTATCTGATAGAATAAAAGTGAAAGTCACAACAGAACCTGGCGAAACTTTTTTGATAAAATGATCGCATTGGTTGAAGGTGCAACACAGGCAAAAAACTCCCAATGAAATTGCACTGACGATTTTATTAGCTGCCTTTACGATGATCATTTATTATTGTTTGTGTAACGCTGAAACCTTTTGCTGACTATGCCGCATACGCCCATAACGATTGCAGCATTTGTTTCTCTATTTGTTTGTTTGATACCGACCACCATTGGTGGATTATTGTCAGCGCTATCGGTATTGCCGGGATGGACAGGGCATTGAGAGCAAACGTCATTGCTAAAAGTGGTAAGGCTGTTGAAACAGCTAGGCGACGTTGATGTGTTGTTGCTGGATAAAACAGGAACCATCACCATTGGAAATCGTAAAGCAACAAACTTTTATCCGACTGATGGTATGGGTGAAAAAGAATTTGCATGAGATGGTTGTGCTTGAGTTCATTGGCAGATGAAACGCCGGAAGGAAAATCAATTGTTGAACTGGCAGGAACAAAGGGAATAAAAGTGAGCAGCGATAGAACCGGAATGTCATTTCATCAACTTCACTGCAGAAACAAGAAGCAGTGGAGTCGATACCTGCCAAATGGAACAAAGATCCGCAAAGGAGCTTTTGATGCTATTCGTGATATGGTGATCAAAAACGGAAATCCATTGCCGAAAGAAACAGAAGAAAGAGTAAAAACAATTGCTCAGAATGGAGGAACGCCATTAGTAGTATGCAGTTAACAATGAAGTAATGGGTGTGATCGAGTTGCAGGATATTATTAAACCCGGCATACAGGAACGTTTTCAACGACTCAGAAAAATGGGAGTAAAAACAGTGATGGTTACGGGTGATAATCCCTTAACGGCAAAATACATCGCCAATAAAGCCGGCGTGGATGATTTTATTGCGGAAGCAAAACCAGAAGATAAAATGACATATATCAGAAAGAGAGCAACAAGGCGGAAAGCTGGTTGCGATGATGGGTGATGGAACAAATGATGCACCTGCTCTTGCACAGGCAGATGTTGGTGTTGCCATGAACAGTGGAACACAGGCTGCAAAAGAAGCGGGTAATATGGTTGACCTGGACAATGATCCTACCAAACTGATTGAAGTTGTAGAAATAGGAAAGCAATTGTTGATCACAAGAGGAACACTAACTACATTTTCTATTGCAAATGATGTAGCAAAATATTTTGCGATTGTTCCTGCGTTGTTTATTGCCTCTATTCCAGGCATTGCAGGCATTGAATATTATGAATCTAAAAGTCCTGAATCGGCTATCCTTTCAGCGATCATTTTCAATGCGATCATTATTCCATTGCTGATTCCGCTTGCATTGAAAGGAGTTGCAATACAGACCGATCGGCGCATCTGCATTGTTAGAAGAAATTTGTTGGTTTATGGATTAGGCGGAATTATTGTGCCGTTTATCGGAATTAAATTGATTGATCTGTTATTGGATCTATTTCATGTAATGATTAAAAACTATTTCAATGAAAAAGAATTTATTGATATCTCTGAAGCTTACAGTGGTAATGCTTATTCTTTGTTCAGTACTCTATCCTTTACTGATTGCTGCAATTGGTAAAGCAACGCCAGGCAGATGGAAAGGGTAGAAACCCTTTCAGTAAATGGGAAAGTAGTAGGATATGAACTCATCGGTCAGAAATTCACTGATGATAAATATTTCTGGAGTCAGTCCTTCCGCCGTAGATTATAATGCAGCAGGTTCTGCGGGAAGTAACAAAGGTCCATCCAATCCTGATTATCTTAAAAATCGTACAGGACAGAATAGATACATTTCTTGTTCATAATCCTGGAATAAAGAAGAAGAAATCCCGTGCTGACCTTGTCACCGCATCCGGAAGTGGCCTTGATCCGGATATTTCACCTGCATCTGCATACGTCCAGGTAAAACGCATTGCAAGGTCCGCGGGCTATCAGAGGAAAAAGTAAAGGCTTTAGTTGATCAGCATGTAGATAAACCATTCCTTGGAATGGGACCGTCTAAAGTGAACGTGTTAAAATTAAATATTGACCTGGATGAATTAAAATAACGATTTCTCACCTTGATTCATTAAATCCTTCCTTGTCTAAGGAGGTTATTAAAGACTTTCGAATTATCTATCAAATAAAACTTATGAAATATTTACTGACAGAATGATACTTTTGATGGACATCATTTGTTACGCGCAGGATTCTACAAAAAAAATTTAGTTGATTACAGGCTCGATTGATGCCATACTATCGCTACAATTTTCATAATGCAAAAGATACAGGCTTTACTAACAACTATACAAGCTTTCACTAATTCCCAAAATTCTTTTGAGCTTGGGATGGCATCTATTAAAAGCAGATTATGCTATTGGAAAAGTGGACGGGCGTCATTGATCTTGGCTTTGGCAGAAGAGCTGAAGAAGTTTTCTTATAATGATGGCGATCTGGATCAGAACAAGAATGGTTTACTCACTGGCTGCTATCAAACAAGCATATGTTTCCTATGCTCCCTCTACCAAGGTGAAATTTACAATGGGTAAATGGTTTACTCATGTATGGTTATGAAGTTGCCTGACGCTTATTTGAATCGGAACTATAGCATGGACTATATGTTTTCTTATGGGCCTTTCTTTCATACAGGAATAAAATGGATGTGACCCTAAACAGCAATTTCGGTTTTATGATAGGTGTTGCCAATCCAACTGGATTTTTGCAGCTGCCAGTTTTGCAAAGAAAATTTTATCGGGCAAGTTCATTTAGCAACTACAAATAGTAAAGTAAATGCCTATATCAATTATGTGGGAGGCAAGGATATGTCTGATGCAACCGTTAATCAATTTGATCTGGTTGCTACAGGCACCATTTCCAGTAAATTCAGTGTGGGATACAATGGATCCAGTAAAAATGGTAGAACCGAATGGAGGCAGCAGTGATTCGTGGTGGGGCTCTGCGACTCTATCTTAATTATGATCCCAGCATCTGCATTTGGCTTAACGGCAAGAGGGGAATATTTCGGAGATGATAAAGGGCGTAGCCGGATTTGGCACCAATATTTTTGATGTTACATTATCAGGTAATATCTCGTATCGGCAACCTGACGATCATTCCTGAATTCCGGTTAGATGCAGCAAAAGACCCGATCTTCTTTAAGAAAATGATCCATCGAATGTCCATCGGCAAAAAGTACCGGGACATTTATTCTTAGCGGCAACTTATCATTTTTGAACTTTGAAAAAATATATTGTAAAATACATAAGCTAATTAATTGCAGCACTGAATATTTTGAGTGAGCTAAACGATAAGGAAAAACGGGTTGAGCAATTTTTGAAATTAAACCAGCACTGATAACCGCGGCAAGCTGAAAATTTACATTGGCATGAGTGCGGGTGTGGGAAAGACGTATCGCATGCTGGAGGAAGCGCATGATCTTTTGCAGAAAGGTGTAAATATTAAAGTTGGTTATGTAGAAACTCATGGAAGAAAAGAAACACAGGCATTGATTGACGGGTTGCCCGTTATACCACAGGAGGGAAGTTTTTTATAAAGGAAAGAAACTGGATGAATTGGATGTGCAGGCTATATTATTATTGCATCCTGATATAGTTATTGTTGATGAACTGGCTCATTCAAATATTCCCGGCAGTAAAAATGAAAAACGCTGGCAGGATGTACTGGATATTCTGGAAGCAGGCATTGATGTTATTACCGCTGTAAATATTCAGCATATTGAAAGTATTAATGAAGATGTAAAACAAATTACCGGTATTGAAGTGAAAGAAAGGGTGCCTGACAAGATTTTGCAATTAGCAGATGAAGTGGTGAATATTGACCTTACAGCAAAGGAATTGATTACAAGATTAAAAGAAGGAAAGATATACGATCATCAATAAAGTGCAGCAGGCCTTGACAAATTTTTTTCAACCGGAAAAGATCTTGCAGTTGCGTGAACTGGCATTGAAAGAAGTAGCAGGCCAGGTAGAGAGAAAAGTGGATTATGAAGTAACCGTGAAAGAAAAAGCCTGGCGGCATGAACATTTTCTGGCCTGTATTTCTTCAAACCATGAAATGGCACAGCGCATCATTCGTAAAACTGCAAGGCTTGCTTCTTATTACAACAGTAAGTGGTATGTTTTATATGTGCAAACACCCAAAGAATCATCCGATAAAATTCCATTGGCTGATCAACGGCATCTTATCAATAATTTTAAGAACGCAACCGAACTGGGAGCAGAAGTGATCCAGAAAAATCGGATAATGTGGCACATGCGATCATGGAAATTGTGGAAGAAAAGGAATTACCACGGTATGCCTGGGCAAACCTCATTTAAATTTATTCCAGATCATTTTACAGAACAAGTGTATTTAACCAACTGCTGAAGAACTCTTTCAAAAATGACGTTGATCTTGTAATACTATCATAATGGCAACGAGTGTAAAAAATAAGATACGGTTGGGAACACTTTTTTCTTTTTCTTTTATTGCTTTTATCAGGAGGAATGGGCATTTATAACCTTGTGCGATTAAAGAATGATGCAAAGATGATCCTCGAGGATAACTATGAGTCGCTGGATTACTGCCATATCATGCAACGGCAACTGGATAGTTTCAATATCGATCGCCCCGATGCCTTACGGAATTTTGATGACGCATTGCAAAAACAGGAGAATAATATCACTGAGCCGGGCGAATATGATGCTACCGCAGAATTGCGTTCTGACTTTGATAAGCTAAAAAAGGTGATACTCGACTACCGGTTATCAGGGATATGCATAAGCAACTGCATTTTATCCTTAATGCAAATATGAGTGCGATTGAAAGAAAAACTCAAGAACGGAAACCAAGGCAGAGAACGCCTTAACTCTTATCTCACTTATTGCAGGTGTTATTTTTCCTTGTAGCATTTACATTCTCGTTTAATTTTCCATCTGTACTCTACCGGACCCATCCGCAAACTCACTGAAGCCATACAGGAGATAAGCCGGAAAAAATTATAAATACCGCATCCATATAAAGAACAAGGATGAATTTGGTCAAATGGCCGATGCATTTAATGCAATGGCTGAGCGTCTTGAATATTTTGAAAGCAGCAATCTGAATAAATTGATGTTTGAAAAAGCAGGGCGGAAGCAGTGATCAACAGTTTGAAAGATGCGAGTATTGGTGTTGATAAAAACAGTATCATTTTGTTTGCCAACAACCAGGCTTTGCAACTACTGGGGCTGGAAGCAAAGGATATCGTAGGCCGGCCTGCAAGCGAGGTCGCTGAAAGAAACGATCTTTTCCGGTTTTTACTGAATGAGAAGAATAATATTCCTTTTAAAATAGTTGTAGATGGGAAAGAAAATTATTTTACCAAAGAGATCATTGAAGTACAACAGGAGGACTCAAGAAATACCGTGATCGTTGTAAGGAATATCACCTCATTTAAGGAGCTTGATGTGGCCAAAACAAATTTTATTGCAACCATCTCACACGAATTAAAAACTCCTCTTGCTTCCTCTGACTTTAGTTTGAAATTACTCGAAGATGGGCGCAATGGAAAACTTACGAAAGATCAAAAAGACCTGGTGCACCAATTGAAACAGGATAATCAACGTATGTTGCGAATTTTAAGTGAACTGCTGAACATGAGCCAGGTTGAGGCGGGAAAAATTCAATTGGAAATAAGATCTGTCAAGCCGGCTTCAATTGCAAATAACGCGATCAATACAATAAATGCGGCGGCAAAAGAAAAAGAAATTCATTTCGAAAGAAACTACGATGAAGAACTGCCTTCAGTACGGGCGGATGCGGAAAAGACAGGATGGGTATTGAATAATTTTTATCGAATGCAATAAAATATTCTTCTGCCGGCAGCAAGATCTCAGTAAGTATAAAACTCGTCGATGGTTCGATACAGTTTTCCGTAAAGACCAGAGTACAGGCATTCCTGATGAATATTTACCAAAAGTTTTTGAGCGTTTTTTTAAAGTGCCAAATGCCAGTAAAACAGGTACAGGATTGGGCCTTCGCCATTTCAAAAGAATTTATCGAGGCAGAAGGTGGAAAGATCTGGGTAAAGAGTATCCAGGGAGAGGGAAGCGAATTTGGATTTGACCTACCTATTGTTTCACAGATTCACGTCACTGTTTATCCTCGTAATAGGGCACTTCATCATGCGATGTTGATTCCTGTTGATTCCAGTATGCGAGAGTAACTACATGGCCATCTTTTGTGCGGAGCAACCTTCCAAAAATGGCGTTGGTGGGGTTAAAGGTTACATCGGTGACGCCAATAGTAAATGTTTCCGGAGGCGGCGGCACTTGCGCTTCAACTGGTCGGTTGAGTATTTGCTTCCGCAGCTCCCAGGGGCTTGGGAGTCGCAGCCGGGGCAGGTTTTGGTGGGGGAGAGGCAACGACTACAACTGAATATTTATTGAATTCGAGTAATTGTTTTAGAAATGCAACTCTGTCTGCCGATGCATTTTTTCTACAATAGCACATTTCACTCCGTTCAATTCTTCAAATTCATGATTTTTATTGATCGCCATTTAAATTAAAATTCAAAAGTTAAAATTCAAAAATGAAGTCTGAATTTCGACTTTCATTAATCAATCATGGGTTAGCTGGTTTAACCGGTTTGTCAAAAGAATTGACGCCACGGGTTTTTAATTTCCGGCGAAATACTTTGTCGCCTGCAGAAACATACAATATATTAAAATCGGCACCGCCAAAGCAAACGTTCGAAGCTTGTCCATTTGATGGAGGTATTGGAAGTATAGCTTCCACTCTGCCCAATTGATCAAGTATTTGAACTCCTAAACGTGAGGCCACAAACATTCTTCCCGCTGTATCACATCTTATACCATCAGGCCATGCATTGTCTTCCGTATCGGGAGAATGAAGCCAGCCGTAACGTTGTCTATAGGCAAGTGTTCCGTCTTTTTGTATTTTATAGATCCAGACCCAATGTGTGGCAGATTCGGTGACATATACTTGAGTTTGATCAGGCGAAACTGTAACGCCATTGGGAAATTTCAATCCTTCATCCACTACGAGTTTCTCGCCATTGGAGCGAATGAGATAAACTTTGCCTGGCTTTGTTGCTCCATCGGGTGATGTTACATAAATATTCCCATTATTGGCGATAACAAGATCATTACCGGAAATACTATCTGCGATCACAGTTTCTTTTCCTTTGAATCGTAACTTAAAATTTGTTTTGTTCCTCCGGCAACTGTATATCTTTTTCCATCGGGTCCGAAATAAGTGCCACTTGCCCTTTTTGCGTCCACATTCAATGTGGTCAATTTTTTATCCTTATCAACCTTATAAGTTTTGGAGTGTGGGAATGTCCTGGTAAAATACTTCACCATTTTTATTCGCTGTTGTTCCTTCTGTAAACTGGTAACCCTGGCCAACCAATTCCCAATCTTCACCAGGAATTAAAAGATTGCTTAGAAAATCATTTTTGAATTTCCTTCGCTACGGGCGTTGGCCAGTCTTTCCAAAGCCAGCGCATCGCCTGGGGAAAAATAGCACCTCCATGACTTCCATTGTGAGCGCCTTCACCCCAAACATGATTCACTTCATAGCCTCTGCAAAGGTCAACGAACGCTCCATTGTTTCATTTGCTTTCCACCAATCACCTGCATAAATATTCAGATCATTGCTGCCATCCTGTAAAAAAATACGAATAGGTTTTGGCTCATATTTGCGAATGAGTGTGGAATAGCGATCGCCACCGCGCAATCCAACATAAGTGCCGATAGCGCTAAACACTCTTGAAAATTCTTCCGGGTGTTCCCATGCGGCGGTAAAAGCGCAGATAGCTCCGCTACTGGATCCTCCTATTGCACGGTCATTGCCGCTCTTTGATAAATGTATCTCTCGTCCATCGCTGGTTTTTTGTTTTTCAACCTCCGGCAAAATTTCAGTGAGGATAAAGCGACAATATGCATCACCTAATCCGTCATATTCGAAACTCCTGTTGTACCGATCCAGTGCACCGGATCCACTATCAGCCAAAACTTTTCCCGGCGTGATAAATACTCCAATTGTGATTGGCATTTCTTTTTGTCGATCAGGTTATCAAATACATTTGGAGCTTTCCATTGAATGCCATCCTGGTTAACATATACGCAGGCCGGTTTTGCAGGATCATATTGCGCAGGTACATATACCCAACAATCCCTTGATGTTCCAGGAAAATTTTTGATTGATCGAAACTAAATTTTAAGATCTCTCCCCGTGGCACTCCGGGCTGCAACATGCTGGCTGAATCTTCGGGATAATTTTCCTGTGGCTGCTGTCCAAAAGAATGGTTGACAAAAGAAGGCCGGCAATGAAAAGATTTTTTTCATTTTTAGTTTTTGACTTTTTGTTTCTACTTAAGCAAAGAATAAATATAATTATAGGCGCCACTGGCAATACCAGTAATGATGATCCCTCCCACACAGATTGCCATAGCAATTTTCGGTTGCCAGTGAGCTTTGATTTTTTCAATGGGATGTTCATTTGCATCCATGAACATGATCTTTATCACTTTGAGATAATAGTATAATGAAACTACCATATTCAATGCAGCGATCACGATCAGTGAATAGTTCCCTTTGCCAGCACCGGCAAAGAGCAAAAAGAATTTCCCAAAAACCTGCCAGGGGGGAATACCTGCTAATGAAAATAAAGATATCGCCAGTACCCAGCTTAATACAGGATTGGTTTTATAAAATCCCTTGTAGTCATCCATATTTTCTTTTCCTGTGATCGCACTTACCAGGGATATCACACCAAAGGCGCCAAGGTTCGAAAAAATATAAATCAAAATGAAAAAGATGACCGAAGAACTTCCCGCTGTCGATTGTGCGCTCAGGCCCACCAGGATGAAACCAATTTGCGCAATAGATGAAAAAGCAAGAAATCGTTTCATATTCTGTTGCCGCAGTGCGAATAAATTTCCAATGATCATGGTAGCAACAGAGATGAGGAAGATCATATTGTACCAGCTGTTAGCAAGGGGGGTAAAAACATTGTAAAAAACGGAAACCATTACAAATAATACGGCGCCTTTTGAGATCACGGAAAAATAAGAAGTAACAGCAACCGGGGAGCCCTCATACACATCGGCTGTCCATAAATGAAAGGGAACAGCGGATATCTTAAATCCGAAACCTGCAAGCAGGAGGATGAAAGAAAATACCTGGAAAGAGTTTCCGTTGAGATGAGCTTGATCCCGGCAAAGTTTAATGTGCCCGTAGCACCATACAACATGGAAATACCAAACAACAAAAGACCCGAAGAAAATGCAGAAGACATGATCATTTTGAAAGCAGCTTCAGAAGAACGGCGTTTGTCAAGATCAAAATTGGAAAGTGCAGCAAGAGGGATGGTTGAAAGTTCCAGCCCCAGGTAGAACATCAATAAATTGTTGCTGGAGATCATAAAGAACATTCCCAATAAGTGTTGACAGCAACAACATGTAAAATTCAGGAACGTGTTTATGATTCTTTCAGCCAGTGATAGGATTGCAGCGAAATAATAAGCGTGCCGAGATTTAAAAGATTCTTTTCGAAGTGTTAGTAGTTCATTGGTGCGAAACATGTCGCCAAATAAATTTCCGTTCGGGATATAAAAAAACCTGCTGCAAGATTGATGAATAAAAGAAAATTGATGAAATTAAGCAGGCCTTTCATTTTTCCATTCTTCATTTGATAATTTCAGAAAAAGAAGAATAAAGATGATGATGGTGATCAGCAGCTCGGCATTCATCAGGTATAAAAATCATTCAGCATACAAAACAGGAAAATTATTTTACAATAGCCGATATTTTATTTACGATCGTTTCGGTTGCCGGCGTTATCAGATCATTTAACCAAAATGGGGCAATACCAATTGCTACAATTCCAATGATCAACAAGACCGCCGCCCATCTCTCATTCCATTTTGCATCTGTCAGCAATGAATGATCATTACTTGCTAAGGGACCCATGATGGCCTTTCCAACCGCCCTAGAATATATACCGCCGTTACCACAATTGAAGCGCAGGCGATGATCGTCGCGATCCGATAAAACTTATCTGCCTTCCATGGGACCAACCACCCATAAATACCGTCACTTCTGCCACAAAACCACTGAAGCCGGGTAACCCTAATGAACAAAGACCCGCAATGACAAAAACAGTGGAGATGAATGGCATTATCTTCAACAATCCGCCCAATTGTGCGAGTTGTCTTGTATGTGTCCGGTCATAGATCATTCCAATGCCGGCGAAGAAAAGGGCTGTCATTAACCCGTGCGACACCATTTGCATCACAGCCCCGGTGATCGCTGTTTTTGTCAGCATACCGATGCCAAGCAAGACAAATCCGCAGTGACTTACCGAAGAATATGCATTGATATATTTCAGATCGGTCTGCATCATGGTAGCGAAGGCACCATATAAAATAGCGATAGATGCAAGTACAATGATGATCCATGAATATTGATGTGCCGCTTCGGGCATTAAGAAATGTGGCAACACGCAAACAACCATAACCACCAAGTTTCATTGAAATGCCGGCGAGAAACATGGATGCTGCCGTTGGCGCAGACGAGTGACCATCAGGCACCCAGGTATGAAATGGAAACAGTGCACCAAAAATTCCAAAGCCATACAAAAGCAAACGGGAAGAAAAATTTCTGAGCAGATAAAGGAATATTCATTTGTGCGATCTGCAAAATATCAAATGTATGCTGGCCATTACCGGTATTGGTATTCAGGTATAAGTCCGATCAACCCAACAAAAACCAATGCGGAGCCGGCCCATCAGCATCAAGGCCAGTTTCATGGCACTGTATTCTTTTTACCGCTGCCCCAAATACCGATCAGTAGGAACTTTGGAATAACTGCTACTTCCAGGAAAAAGAATAAGGTAAAAAGATCAAGTGAAATGAAAAAGCCATAGGCACCCACACTGAGGAATAACAGAAGAAAGAAAAATTCTTTACTAAGTTTTTCAACGTTCCATGAAACCAACAACTCCAGCCAGTACAACAAAGGCTGTAAGCAGGATCATGGCAATTGAAATTCCGTCAACACCAACATGATAATTGATGTGCAGAGGTGCGTACCAGGTGTAATTGCTTTCAAAACAACATCGCAGCCGTATTACCCGCAGATCGTTCGTCCCAATAGAAATATAACAATGCAAATGCGAGTAGCAACTGTAAAGAAGAACTGATCAAAGAAATGACCCTTACCGATTTTGCATCCTTTTAATGGAATAATAGCGATTGCGGTGAGAAGCGGTAATAATATGAGTAAAGAAAGATTCATTTATTAGTTCCTGCTCCTTATAGCTTAGCATGCGGTTTTGGCTATTTTTCATTTTTAAATATATCACCCCCTATGAGATATTTGCCATTTTCTTTTCTTCTTTTTGTACTGCGCCTACGGAGCTACTAATTCAATATATTTCCTGCTCCTTCGAGCAATTTATTTCCATAGATACAAAAACACAATTACCAATACGACGATTCCTCCAAAGAAATACAATGCATAGCTCTGCACTCTTCCGGATTGCACTCCTTTATATCAGAACAGATATTCTTCCTGTTGTCCAGGCAATGCCATTCATTGTGCCATCAACAATATTTCTGTCGATCCATGCCGCTGGTTTTCCGACCAGGTTGAAAATGATCTTCTTTGTAATGAACAGATATACTCTCATCAATATAAAATTTCCTGTAGGCAGTTTTATATAATCCACCCAGGGCAGCGGCAAATTTCTTGAGGCCGGTCTGATTGTCTGAAATAAAGACTCATAGGCTATCAAAATTCCAATAATTAGCTGATGCTACAGGCACGATGGAAAATGTAAGATGCATTCACTGTACAAACGCTTTTCCATCGGATGAGATGAAATTTGAGAAAGGAATGAACCCGACCAGCAAGGTTCCGATAGCCAGGATGACCAGTGGTAATTTCATGCTCAAGTGTTCCCTCTGAACGATGAGCAATGTGTAATGAATGATTCGTGTTATTCCAGAAGATTGAGAAATATAAACGGAACATATAAAATGCAGTAATGCCCTGAGTGTAATTAAACCGATGTAATAGATAACAGGTTGATTTCGCCAGGCCGCCATTAGAATTTCTTCCTTGCTGAAAAACCCGCAAATGGAGGTATTCCGGCAATGGCAAGGCATGCAATGAGGAAAGCAATATTTGTGATGGGCATAAATTTTCTTAATCCACCCATATCTTTCATGTCATTGCTGTGCATAATATGAATGACAGCACCTGCACACAAGAACAGCAGAGATTTGAAAAATGCATGAGTAAATAAATGGAACATGGATGCGGTATAGCCTAAACCATTTTCTCCGCCATAACCTGAAACTCCAAGAGCAAACATCATATAACCGATTCTGCGACATCGTGGAATACGCCAGTACTCGTTTGATGTCGGTTTGAGTGCAGGCGATAACAGCGGCAAGAAATGCAGATACTGCACCAACCCATGTAACCACATGCAAAGACGCTTCATTGATATGAAATACCGGGAACAATCGTGCTACTAGGTAAACTCCCGCAACAACCATGGTGGCCGCATGGATCAATGCGGATACTGGGCGTAGGGCCTTCCATTGCATCCGGCAACCAGATGTGCAATGGAAACATCGCGCTCTTTCCGGCCCCACCAATAAATACCAATGTGAGTGCCCATGTTAATAGCGACTATTCCGAGAAATGATGTTGATGCAATTGCAAGTAGTTGTGGTGAATGTATGTCAGTCAATCGCTGAATGAGCGTATTGAAATCAAGCGTTTCTGATTGAAAGCCCAGAATCAAAATTCCAATGAGGAAACCCAGATCGGCAAAACGGGTAACAATGAATGCTTTTTTGAAGCAGCAACTGCCGACGGCCGGTCATAGTAATAACCGATCAATAGATAAGACGATACACCAACCAGTTCCCAGAAAATATAGATCTGGAAAATGTTTGACGCGATGACTAAGCCCAGCATCGAAAAGTAAATAGATGAAAGAAATGAGTAATAAGTGCCAAACCTCTCTTCGCCTTTCATGTATCCCAAACTAAAAATATGCACCATCAATGAAACAAAAGTTACAACCACCAGCATCATCACAGAAATGGGATCAAGGATAATTCCCATGTCAATGGACAATGAATCGGAGAAGCTAAGCCAGGTATATTTTAGCGGGATCAATGTTTGATAAGAGTCATTTATTTTACCATCAACAAAAATAATAATGATAAGCTGCATATAAAGACAATAGCGGTAGAAGCCAATAGAACAAGACAGCCAATAATGCCGCTGATAGGTTTTTAAAATATTTTCTTCCAAACAAACCGAGCAACAACAAAGCTTGCCAGTGGCAATAAAGGAATCAATGCTATGTAGGACGAATAATGTCATGGACTTATTTAATACATTAACCTCACTCACCAATTCACCACTTCATTTCACTGGCATTTTCAACATCAATTGAGCGATGACTCCTGTACAGATTGATGATGATAGCAATTGCCACTGCCGCCTCTGCTGCAGCGATCGTGATGATAAAAATGGTAAAGAAGATCCCATCCAGCTTTTCGGGATACAGGTATTTATTGAACACTACAAAATTGATATTTACGCTATTGAGGATAAGTTCAATTGCCATCAGCATGGTGATCATGTTACGACGTGTAAACAATCCGTACATGCCGATAAAGAATAAGTGCAGTACTTACAAATAAAATATAGTGAGATGGGTACATCCACTCATGTAGAAGCCCCTCCCTGTATCCTCCCTAAGGGAGGACGTTTTGACTTTCTGTATCTGAGAGCTTCAAATGTTGCGTACAATGATTTTTTAGCAGTCTTATGCAGCTCCTTCCCCTTAGGGAAGGATGGGATGGGGCCTTCATAGCAATAACAATACAGCCGATCATAGCAGCCAATAATAACATACTCACTAACCTCAAAAGGCAGGGCATAACCACCGGCTTTTGTGCTCAAGCATCTGTGAGCCAATTTTTGAAACGGACCAATCAAAGTTTTTTGTTGATGGTTGAAAATTATATTTCCATATCTGCAAAAAGGTCAGTCCAAAGCCAAACAACACAGCCAGAACAGAAGCAATAGTTCGTTTCAATGGTTGTTTTGGCATTTCATTTCCCGATTGCTGTGTAAGAAAAATGGAAAAATAATCAAGCACAACGATTCCTCCCACATATACAATTATTTGTACAGCCGCAATGAACTCAACCTGCAACCAGAAATATAAAGCGGCAATGCCGATAAGTGAGAACAGCAGCCAGATAGCGGAGCGAAAGATCTTTCTTGTGGTCATCGCAAGAAATCCGGCTCCTAAAATAAAGGCGGAGATGATATAAAATATGATGGCAGATGCACTCATTTAGAGTTTAACTTTTGGAATTGAGTAATTTCTGTAAATTTCATAAATTACAAATCCTATATCCCAATTCCACTCGACCCCTTCCCGGATCTTTGATCCGGGTTTATTCAAGACTTTCGTCAGTTTATTTCTGTCAAACACACTGTGTTCAAATGTTTGCGCCATTTTAATAGCATCAGTCGGACAGGCCACAATACACAAATTGCACATTGTGCATAATTCCAAATGATAAACAAATGTGTCCAGTGCTTTTTTCTTTTTCCTTCCGGTGTAATGTCAAACTTAGTGATGATCTTGATCGTTCCGTTGGGGCAGGCGAGCTCACAGGCCGTGCAACCCGTGCAGGCATGCTCATTATTTTCATCATGCAGCATCACCACTTCACCACGAAAACGTTCAGGCAAATACCAGCTCATCGCGATTATCCGGATATTGTTGTGTGATCTTTTCTTTTCTGTGATGCAAAGCATAGTAACCTGTCAGCCTCATTCCTTTTCAATGATGAACGAACAGCTCCGAAAACATCTTTTATATAATTTTAATAAAACATATCCTGGCTAAAGATGTCAGATATTTAAAAATGCCATTTTATAATTGCAATAACTGTTACCAATAATAAATTAAACATACTGATCGGCAGTAAATATTTCCATTCAAGATTCAATAAGCTGGTCAATCCTCAATCTTGGAAATGTCCACCGGAACCACATGATGACGAAAATCAGGAAAAATGTTTTCCCAAAAACCATAGAGATGATGGAATATAATCCATGACATCATTGAACTTATTGCCAGTTCCAAAATGAAGAGGCATCCATCCGCCCAGAAACAATGTAGCACCGATGGCGCAAACGATAAACACATTTACATATTCAGCTAAAAAGAACAAAGCGAACTTCATTCCCGGAATATTCAGTATGAAAACCGGCCGTTAATTCTGATTCTGCTTCGGCCAGGTCAAACGGTGCCCGGTTTGTTTCCGCTGTTACCGCAATAATAAAAATAACAAACGCAATGATGACAGGGATGTGGCCTTTAAATATCCACCAGCCATTTTGCCTGTGAATTGATGATATCTGAAATTTTTAAACTACCCGTAAGAACAACGATCGCAAGAATAGAGAAGCCCTGCCGATAATTCATAGCTCACAATTTGTGCGCCGCTGCGCATGGCACCCAGCAATGAATATTTGTTATTACTTGCCCAGCCTGCCATTAAAATACCAATTACAGAAACAGATGAAACAGCTGTGATAAATAATATACCAATATTAATATCCCAGATCTGGAAATTTTTTGCAAACATTAGCGGTGCCATGATCACCATTGCAACGATCATCACAATAAACGGAGCCAGGTTGAATAGAAATTTGTCGACGTCATCCGGAGTCATTCCTTCTTTTACGATCAGTTTTAATGTATCCGCAACAGTTTGAAACATTCCGCCCGGGCCGACGCGATTAGGGCCCAGGCGTACCTGCATCCATGCAGAAACTTTTCTTTCCATCATGATCAGAACCAAACCAAGAACGGCAAACAACCCAATAACACAAGTGCCAACGATCAGAAACTCTATCAGCATTGCAGTAGTGGGGCTGAACGTATCGTACAACCAGGTGTCAATAGAATGTGATATGTTTTCGAAGCTAATATGCCTATATCTCTTAAAGAAGGCATTTATGTTGTAGATTTACTAGTTTAATTGATTAGTATATGTCATATTTAATCATACGCTATAGCTCCTCTTCAGGAATGGATGAGGCATCTATCTATCAATATCCGGTATCACCAGATCCAGCGTTCCCATCATTGCGATCAGATCACCGATCTTGCCTCCTCTTGCCATATGATCCAGTGCACTTAGGTTTGAAAATCCGGGTGAACGAAACTTGATCCTGTACGGCGTTGTTCCTCCTTCACTTACTATATAAACTCCAAATTCACCACGTGCTGTTTCCACTCTTGAATAAAATTCCCCTTTCGGTAATTTCAATACTGCTTTTGTTTTTGCCTGGAAATCTCCTTCGGGAATATTATCGATCAATTGCTCAACGATTGATAATGATTGTCGCATTTCTTTCATCCGCACCATGTATCTCGCAAAACTGTCACCGTCTGTTTCAATGATCTCATCAAACTGAACTTTATCATACACTTCATAAGGATATAATTTCCGGATATCACATTGAACACCACTTCCTCTTGCTGAAGGGCCCGTCATCCCATAAGAGATTGCGTCTTCCTTTGAAATATACCCAACACCTTTCATGCGATTTTGAAATATCACATTTCCTGTTACCAGTTCATCGTATTCATCGATCTTGTTTTTGAAATGAGTTATAAATTCTTTCACCTTTCTTTGAAAATTCGGATGAATATCAACCATCACTCCACCCGGGACCATATAATTCATCGTTAACCTGGCGCCACAGGTTTCTTCCATGATATCGTTGATCATTTCTCTTTCACGAAATGCATGAAAGAAAGGAGTCAATGCGCCGACATCCATCGCCATGGCTCCCCACCAAAGTTGGTGCGAGGCAAGTCTTGTCAATTCGTCCATCAACACGCGTATTACTTGCGCACGTGGAGGCACTTCGATCTGTAAACCTTTTTCCACGCATAACGCACAACCATGATTATTTATATGCGACGATAAATAATCCATACGGCTGGTCACATAAATAAACTGGCGATAGCTCAAACTCTCGCACATTTTTTCAATGGAGCGATGAATGTATCCGAGATGCGGTTCCACTTTTTTGATCGTTTCGCCATTCAGGGTGATGATCAAATGCAACACACCATGGTGTTGCAGGATGTTGTGGCCCACATTGATCACAAGATCACCTTCTACATCAGGTGATGCAGTTAATGAGTTGTCACTTATTATTTGAGTTTCTCTGTACAAGTAATTTTCTATTTATGTAGCCAGCTTTAGTAATCTCTCATCATCATTGGTTGCGTCGCACACTTGAACTTTCTGTTCGCTTCTACAGTGACCTCATCCTCTCATCCTTCCACTTGAGAAGGATGGCGCTACAACAATCCAAGCTACATCACTGCCACATCATCTTCATACACCTTCCGCCAACAATTACTATTTCGAACTAAGTTCCGCCTTAGGCGAGGACAGGGGCTTTATAACTTGATCATATTCACAGGATCTTCAAAATCCTTTCTCAACGGGTTTTTCCTTCCCAGCCATCCGGCAATATCAACAACCGCAGGTCAGGGTGATTTAAAAAATTCACACCAAACAACTCATACACTTCTCTTTCATGAAAATCTGCTGTTCTCCAAATATGCGAAACTGATTCTATCTGCGGTAGAGTTCTGTCCAATTTTGATTTTACAACGATAGTATGCCGGTATTGTGTGGATTCAAGATGATACACCATCGTGAGATGTGTTTTCCAATCAACACATGTTAAGCAAAACAAATAGTCAAAATTTAATTCGGCATGATTGCGCAGTGAATTTGCAAAATAAAGCCAGTCTTTATGATCTATATTCACATTCAACCACTGCCCGCCTTCTTCATAACTGGACAGAAGGTAATAGTTCGGATAGTTTTATTTTCAGGTTTTCGTTAGTCATTTAACATCGTCAGTTGTTACAATGAACCTTCTCTCACTCAGCGCAACTGTTAGGAGTTCAGCGTAGCGTTCGATTTCTGATCTGCTCTCTCGTCAGTCCCATTTTTATTTTTCGCTGCAAAGTGATCAGTGCATGTAACAGCGCTTCCGGTCTTGGCGGGCAACCCGCAATGTAAACATCAACCGGTATTACATGATCCGCACCTTTCACCACGGAATAAGTATTGTAAAAAATGGTCCGCCACTCGTGGCGCAGGCTCCCATAGCAATCACATATTTCGGGTCAGCCATTTGGTCATACAATCTTTTTAGAACAGGGGCTATTTTGTTTACGATAGTTCCTGCAATAATAATTACATCAGCCTGCCTGGGCGTAGCCCTGGCTACTTCAAATCCAAATCGTGCCCAGTCATATTTTGCGGAAGCAGTACTCATCATTTCGATAGCACAACAACTTGTGCCAAAAACAAGTGGCCATAAAGAATTCGACCGTGCCCAGTTAATGACATCATCAATTGCAGTGACCAATATACCGCCGGAATGAGTGGGATGTACTTCACCAGGAAACGGATCATTGGGTATGTCAGGTTTTACATCCATTTAAGGGCTCCTTTTTATGAGCGTATAAAAATCCCATAAAAAGTATGAAAAAGAAAATGACAATCTCAATCAATGCCAGCCAGCCTACTTGCTTAACAACAACGGCCCAGGGAAATAAAAAGATGAGTTCTACGTCAAAAATTAAAAAGATGAGGGCAAATAGATAATAGCCTACATTAAACTGTATCCAGCTTGGACCTTGCGTGGGAACTCCGCATTCATATGGCTCGCCTTTTTGCTTTATTGGTCGTGGCCTTTACGACAAATTTTGATATGAGAATGGCGATACCTGAAAAGGCTACGGCTGCGATCGCTAAAACAATGAGTGAGGAGGCGCCCATAGAGAAATTGATTTTTACGAATTTAAGATAAAGCTACAAGATGGTAGCGGCCATGATCATCCATATAAGCTCCTGGTGAATGCATTTTCGATCATATCCCAGTTCTACAATTCTTTTTTGGCTTCATCGATCATGTTTTTCCAGCCACAAAGCATAAAACTCGCCGGTTGCCTTTCTTTGGCAAATTCTTCATATATCTCATGTACATAACCTTTCTTTCCTTCCCATTCTTCTCTCGATAAAGTTGGTATATAATGAAAGTTTTCAATAACAGTTGCTAACTCCCGCATTTCATCATAATATAACAAATTTGCCTTTGTCCTGGTTCCGAAAATGAGATAGATCTTTTTATGAGGAACATTGTGTTCAGTAATGTAATGCAGCATGCTTCTGAACGGCGCTATGCCTGTTCCGGTGCAAATAAAAAAGATCTTTTCAATGGGATCAGGCAAAACAAAAACTCCCTGTGGTCCCCGAAGCGTTAATTCACTTCCCACCTTTATCTCATCAAACAGGTAGTTTGAGCCAAGACCGCCTTCCATTAAAACAATGACTAATTCAAATTCATTGGTTCCGTTTGGCCAGGAAGAAATGGAATAACTGCGCCATCGTTTATTTGGTTTTTCATGAATGGGGAGGTCCAGCGTCACAAATTGGCCCGCTTTAAAATCGAAAGTTTCTAATTCAGGAACTGCTACCCAGAATCTCTTTGTATTATATGTTTCATCCTGAATTCGTGTGACTACGCCTTTTCTCCAGGGTTGTACCGCCATTCCCTTAAATTTTTGGTAAAGTAAATCAGGGAAGGATATTCTCCAAATTCAATATGGCATGGTCATTGAATTTTTTATGAGTGAATTGTTCATTAAAACTATTTCTATGAAACGGTTTCTTATAGTTATCATCATGATCTTGTTCTGCAATTGTGATCCTTAATTCCTTCCGGGATAAGTATCAAACCTCTATTGTAGGGCGAGTAAACCCTGTGGGAGGTGCCAATGCAGTTTGGGCCGTTAGCGGCCGTGATTCAGCCACATCAAATGTTGTGAACGGAGCATTTAGTTTAGAAGCAAAGCAAGGCATCTATAAAGTGGTTATTGATGCGGTTGAGCCTTATAAAGATGCGATCCTTGAAAATGTCAGTGTGAAGGAAGGACAAACAGTCGATGTAGGAGAGATAATGTTGCAGAAATGATCATTCATTAAGAACGGGATCAAGTTTTTTTAATTTTTTTAATACAGCAAAATATTTCTTCTTTTTCCAGGTATAGGAGATCACCACATCGTTTTTATTTGTCAATTTTTGAATAACCGATGTTTTCTTTGCCTGGATAGAGTCAGCAATTTTTAGTTCGATCACCTTGTCGGATGTCTTGGGAACTAAGGTTGTTTTTTCCGGCTTGCCGGGTATGTTGTTAGTGATATGTTCTACCGGTGTTGTGTCTATTATGCTGGCCTTAGCCGGGAAAGCTTTACCATTGATAAATACCTGTTGTGGTGTAATATTATATTTTTGTTTGAAGGTTAAATAGATAAAATAGTTTTTTTGCGTAGCTGCCTTTTTATAGGATTTCCGTTTTCATCTTTTACATTGGCGGCCACAGTTCCCGGTGAGCTTTCCTGCTCAAACCCAAAACTTTTGTTGATGGCTGACCATATATACCGGATCCGATGACAATTAGTGCAACAAATAAGAGATATTTTTCATTATTAATTTGCACATTAGAATTAGCCAGTATTTTGTAGTTTACAAATATAATCTTAAAGAAATGCTTATGTTTCCGGAGAGGCAACATGCCGTACCAGTGAAATTTTCTTTTTGCCGTTCCTTCTTTCCTGTTATACTTTTCTTAAATATACTAATGGTGGGTTGTAAGAATTCTTCGAACGAAGAAGATGAGGAGAAACTGGAAATGGACGGCATGCAGAAAGCAATGCGCCAGGAATTTTTATGACCCGGGATCCCGCATTGAATATTGTTCCCAAAGAGCGATTGCTGGCAGCGATGAAATTTATGAGTACTGCACGCACAACTCAAATTACTGATCTTACCTGGACTGAAAGAGGACCCAATAATATTGGCGGGAGATCACGTGCTATTTTGATCGATAAAAGAGATCCGACAGGCAATACTGTTTTTGCAGCCTCGGTGAGCGGAGGCATTTTTAAAACAACAAATTTTACTTCTTCTTCAGCAAACTGGACAGTAGTAGATGACCATATGGCTAACCTCGCGGTTACAGCATTGGTACAGGATAAAAATAATCTCAATAACATGTACGCCGGAACAGGAGAAGGCTGGTTCAATGTAGATGCAGTAAGAGGTGCGGGTATATTTAAAAGTACTGATGGGGGCATCACATGGAATCAACTTGCCTCTACCGCACAATTTGAATATGTGCAGGACATAGTCATTGACAACAACGGTAACGTATATGCGTCATTGCGGAATCTTGCTTCTGCCAATCGTGGCGTAATGCGTTCAGTAAACGGAGGGACCTCATGGACACAGGTTCTTGGAATCCCCTAACAGATATTGCCTATACAACGGGTCGTGCGGCCGATCTTGAAGTAGCATCCAATGGAGATATTTATGCTACACTGGGAGTTTTTACCCGGACAATGGTACTAAAATCAGATTTTGCTACTCACGGCGCCAATACCGGAGCAGCCGGAACCTGGACGGATATTACACCCACTCATTCCGATATTACTTTTCGTGGTGAGATCGCAGTGGCTCCTTCTAATCCACAGAAACTTTACCTGATGATGCAGGATAGTGCCACTGATAAAGTATTAACTTTCTACACATCAAATAATGGAGGTACCAATTGGACTCCCACACCAATTGCAGGCGGCTCACCGTTAGACGATGCATTGAACAATGGCACCAGTTCACAAACCTGGTACGATCTTATTGCAGCAGTTGATTCTACTAACCCTAATATTGTTGTCGCAGGCGGAATAGAACTGGCAAAATCTACTAATGGAGGTTCAACATGGACAACGATTTCAAACGTCTGGATCAGTTCATGTAGATCAGCATGCCCTGGTATTTTTAAATTCGTCAAATCTATTAGTGGGAAATGACGGCGGAATATACCATACATCAAACTTCACGAATGCTGAGTCCAACTTTTCTCAAAAAATAATGGATTTAATGCCACGCAGTTTTATGGATGTGATTTTCATCCTACCGATGATAATTATTTTTAGCCGGCGCCCAGGATAACAATACACAAAAATTCACTACACCAGGGATCAATTCAACCGCACCCGTCATCGGTGGTGATGGAGCCATACCACATATCCGGCAAACAGATGGACAACTGCAAATAGCGGCTTCTACCAGTAACACTTATTATCGTTCGACGGACGGGGGTAATACGTTTATTTCATTAGGCGGTTCCATAAATAATGGCAGGGGGCAATTTGTCAATCCAAGCGACCTTGATGACAACCAAAACATTTTATATGCAGGGGATGATATTGGAAAATACTATTGCATTACCGGGCTTAAATGGTACTCCTGCTGCGTCGGTCAAAACGATCACCCAAATGGGAGATAGAGGGCTGACAGCAGTTAAAAATTGATCCCACTGCCGCCAATACGATCTGGATAGGTGCTTCCACAGTTGAGGGCTCAGCAAGTGCACTTCAACCCCTGGTTATAAAAGTTACCAGTGCAAGCGCAGCAACTCCTGCGGTATCATTTAGCACTACAATTCCAGCGGCTAATGGCTCATATATATCTTCCATTGATGTTGATCCTTCCAATACGAATAATGTACTTGTTACCATTTCTAATTTCGGAGTGACAAGTGTTTGGGAAAGCACTAATGGTGGCACAACCTTTACAAATATTGAAGGGAACCTGCCGGATATGCCCGTCCTCTGGGATTGTTTGCTCCACCCGGAGCACAACTAAGCGGTACAACGGGCGGCGGAATTATTTTGGGAACAGACCTTGGTGTTTGGACAACATCTTCAGTCAATGGAACATCCACTCAATGGATACCCAATAATAATGGATTGGCAAATGTACCTGTATACATGATAAAATACCGGCCGGCGAATACTTCCCTGGTAGTGGCAACACATGGCCGGGGATTATTTACAACCACATTGACAGGTGTTGTTACAGGTGTTTCAAATAATGTGATCACAAAGGATTTTATTAAATACATTTCGCCGGATGCAACTCAGTTACTGGTAGTCAAAGGTGATTTGAATACGTTGAACATGCAGGTTCAGATCTTTGATGCTAACAGGAAAATTAATGTACAATGAAGAGCATCCTTATCAAAACCTTTCGATCCCTATTTCTACACTGAGCAAAGGAAGTTATATTATCAAAATACAAGGCAACAACAAAGAGAATTTTGTAGAGCAGTTTGTGAAGCGATAGTCAAGATACAAGCGATACAAGACGCAAATGCACAAAGTCAGTAGAAACGGAGTTGAAACCCTTGAGTCCTGAACCTTGTACCTTCCTTACCATTTCTTATCTTTGCGGGCTCCATGAGTGTACAGGATTTGTTGCTTCAGTATCAAAACACTCCCCGCCTTTTTCAATTGACGGACAGGCTCTCTTTTTCCCAACCTCAAAAAATTTATCTCAAAAATTTGCTGGGAAGCTCATCACAGTTTGTTGTTGCTTCTGTTTTTACTCATCCATCGTGTTCGCAGCTAAATCACCTGATCATATTGAATGATGCTGAGCAGGCCGCCTATTTTCATAATACATTGGAAAGTCTTACCGAAGGCACTCGATATTTTTTACTTCCCTTCTTCTTTCAAGAACAAAAAAATTATAGCATTCTCAATAGCAGTCACGTCATGCTCCGCACAGAAGCATTGACAAAAGTTGCTGGCTTCATCCCCTCTCCGTCAGGAGAAGGGATGGGGCTGAGAACGAAGAAATTTTTGTTACTTATCCTGAGGGCTTGTTTGAAAAGTGGTCGTTCCCGGTAAACTTTCTTCCAACATCATTTATATCAAGGTTGGGGATGCATTAAATACCGAAGAGCTTCTTTTAAAACTTTCTGATTATGGTTTTGAAAGAACAGATTTTGTCTATGAACCCGGCCAGTTTGCTATTCGTGGCGGTATCCTTGATATTTATTCGTTTGGCAATGATAAACCCTACAGAATTGAACTATTTGGAAATGATGTGGATTCCATTCGCATTGTTGATCCCGAAACTCAATTAAGTGAGAGAAAATTGCTGCAGGTAAGCATCATTCCCAATGTGGATACGCAGTTTGAAAATGAAGAAAGGGTATCTCTTCTTGATTTTCTTCCTCAAAATACTGTTGTCTGGTTACAGGATCACTGATTGGTGTAAAGAAAGACTAACGGATTGTGAAGAAGATCTGAATCTGTTTCTTACAAAGAGAAGATAATAGTGAGAAAGATAAAACCCGCAGGGATAATAACGATGACAGGTTGATAAAGAAAAATGTGACTGCAGATGATTTTATTTCGGCAAAAGAATTCGAAAAAGAAATTTTGGATCGCCATCTTGTTGAATTTAGTTATCAACCATCGTCCATAGGCTACCACTTTGAGATCGAATTTAACACGAAGCAGCAGCCTGCATTCAACAGGCAGTTTGATATGTTGATCCGTGACCTGAAGCATTGGGAAAAAGAACAAGTTTCAACTTTTTCTTTTTGCAGAAAATCCAAAACAATTAGAAAGACTTTACAGCATTTTTACCGAGCTGAAAGCCGAAATAAATTTTAATCCCATCGCCACTGCTATTCATGAGGGATTTATTGATGAGGATCTGAAGATCGTTTGCTATACCGATCATGAAATATTCCAGCGCTATCATAAGTATAATGTCCGGCAGGCATATAATAAAAGCAAGGCAATAACCCTTCGCACCCTTCGTGAATTACAGCCCGGCGATTATGTAACGCATATCGATCATGGCGTGGGTGTGTACAGCGGGTTGCAAAAAATAGAGAACAACGGTAAATGGCAGGAAGCGGTTCGCATCATTTATAAAGACAATGATATTCTTTACGTCAATATAAATTCCCTGCATAAGATCGCCAAATACACGGGGAAGGAAGGGAAGTGTTCCTAAAATAAATAAACTGGGAAGCGATGTTTGGAACCGGTTAAAAGAAAAGACAAAATCAAAAGTCAAAGAAATTGCGTTTGACCTTATTAAGCTGTATGCTCAGCGCAAGGCGCAACAGGGTTTTAAACATTTGCCCGACACTTACCTGCAAACAGAACTGGAAGCCAGCTTTATTTATGAGGACACACCGGATCAGAGCAAGGCAACAGCAGATGTAAAAAAGATATGGAATCTCTATCACCCATGGACCGCCTGATCTGCGGTGATGTAGGGTTTGGAAAAACGGAAATTGCTATCAGGGCCGCTTTTAAAACTTGTGTGGATGGAAAACAGGCCGCGATACTCGTGCCTACCACCATTCTTGCTTTTCAGCATTATCAAACCTTCAGCGAGCGACTAAAAGATTTTCCTGTTACTATCGATTATGTAAATCGTTTTAAGTCATCAAAAGAAAAAAGGAAACACTCAAAAAACTGGAAGAAGGAAAAATAGACATTATCATTGGTACGCATGCCTTGCTGGGCAAAGATGTAAAATTCAAAGACCTTGGTTTGTTAGTGGTAGATGAAGAGCAAAAATTTGGAGTTGGACATAAAGAAAAATTAAAACGCTTCGGACAACGGTTGATTGTTTAACACTAACTGCTACACCAATACCCAGGACACTTCAATTTTCCTTAATGGGGGCCAGGGACCTGAGTATCATCAACACTCCACCCCCTAATCGCCAGCCAATACAAACTGAAGTGCAGGTATACAATGAAGATGTTATTCGGGATGCCATCTATTTTGAAGCAGAAAGAGGAGGCCAGGTCTTTTTCATTTTCAACCGCATCAGCAGCCTGCCAGAGATGGCAAATGTCATCCAGGGCCTTTGCCCGGATCTCAGTATTGGGTATGCCCATGGTCAAATGGAGGGTCATGATCTTGGAAAAAGAATTCTTGATTTTATTGACAAGAAATATGATGTGCTTGTTTGCACCAATATTGTAGAAAGCGGTGTTGATATAGCCAATGTAAATACGATCATTGTAAACAATGCTCATCAATTTGGGTTGAGTGACCTGCATCAATTACGTGGGAGAGTGGGTCGCAGCAATAAAAAGCATTCTGTTATTTATTGGCTCCATCCATAAGCACCTTGCCGGCGGATTCAAGAAAGCGTTTGCAAACTTTAGAACAACATAGTGACCTGGGAAGTGGTTTTCAAATTGCGATGCGTGACCTTGACATCCGGGGTGCCGGAAACTTATTAGGTGGGGAGCAGAGCGGTTTCATGGCTGAGATAGGATTCGAGATGTACCAGAAGATCCTCGATGAGGCCATCAAAGAATTAAAACGCACTCAATTCAAAGAATTGTTTAAGGAAGAAATTGCAAAACAGGATGATTTTGTAGCAGGACTGCACCATTGATACTGATCTTGAAATCTTAATTCCTGATGAGTATGTTGAAAGCATTACAGAGCGTTTATCGCTATATACAAGACTGGATAATTCCAGAAACAGAGCAGGAACTTCAGCAAATGAGAGAAGAGATGATCGATCGGTTTGGTCCCATTCCTCGCCAGGTGGAGGATCTTTTATCACCGTACGTTGCAGAAAATTGGGAGTGGAACTGGGCTTTGAAAATATGCTGCTGAAGAATGATTCCTTAAAATGTTACTTTATCAACCGGCCCGATTCTCCTTATTTTGAATCCGAAATATTCAAGCGCATTCTTTCTTTTATCCAGACACAAACAAATAAGGCAAGATTAAAACAGGTCGGTAAATTGTTCCTGCTGATCGTAGACGATACAAACACCATGAAGGACATTTATTCTTTTCTGAAAAGAATGACTGAATATGTAAAAGAAGTTTCTACTGCCAGCGTTTAAGTAGGGATAATATGAGATCTCCGACAGTCCTACGAGTTGACACTTGTCCATTAGCATTTCTCATTTTTTATATATATTTTTATTGCCCAATTCATAACTATGAAAATCCGCCTGGTTCTTTTGATTACCACTCTTGTGGTACTCTCTCTCTGCATTTATCCCAACAGGATTCTGCCTATCGTGTATTTCTCAAAGCTGGTTCATTTCATTCCACAGCGTAATATCACCCCGGACTTTGCACAGGAATTTAATCGCAAAGCTCTCGAGGATCGAAGGACGATCTTTCGCCATTATACAATTTGAACACATCCCTACAGCAGAGGAGCGACAACAGTTATTAAATGCCGGGATAAGTTTACTGGATTATATTCCGAACAACACTTATACAGTAAGTATCAGGGGGTCTATCAATGATAAAACTCTGAAGCAACTAGGAGGAAGATCGGTCATTGAATTAAAACCTGAGCAAAAGATGGCTCAGCCTTTGGCCTGGGGTGTTGCTCCGCCATGGTCGGTTAAAGTGCCTGGCACGGTTGACGTCTGGATAAGGTTTTAAAAATCCTTTCTTCCGGATCTGTATTGGAAGAATTGCGCCAAAAGAACTTTGATATCCTTTCGAGTGATTACAAAGATTATCATCATCATCTCATTACGCGTTCCATTACAAAGGTTGAATGAACTTGCTTCGTTGCCATTCATTGAATATGTGTACAACCAGCGCCGCATGAAGATCAGCCGTTGAATAACGTGGATCGTGCTGATGCAAGAGCAAATCTTTTAAATGCACCTGTTGCGTTTGGAGGAAGAAATTTGAAGGGTGAAGGAATTGTAATTGGAATAGGTGATGATGCAAATCCTTCTACACATGTTGATTTCACGAACAGGATCATTAACAGAACCTATGCTCCTCCCAGCGGCGAGCATGGCAAACATGTTGCCGGAACTGCTGCCGGCGCGGGTATCTTAAATGAACTATATAAGGGCTACGCTCCGAAGGCTACTATTATTACGCAATATTTCTCAGGTATCTGGACAAATGCTGCGAGCTATATACAGGATTATGGCATGGTGATCACTAATAATTCTTATGGTGCTGTTACTGGTGATTGTTCCTATAGTGGACTTTATGATCTGTACTCGGCTATCCTGGATCAGCAGGCATTTGATTTTCCTTATCTCCAAAATGTTTTTGCAGCCGGGCAATGATGGTCTTCTTAATTGTCCACCTTATCCGTCAGGATTTAAAACGGTATTGGGAAGTTATCAATCGGCAAAAATGTTTTATCTGTAGGAGCTACAGATTCAGCGGGGTGATCGCAGATTTTTCCAGTAAAGGGCCCGTGAAAGACGGAAGAATAAAACCGGAAATTTCTGCAATGGGTAAGCGGGTTGTTTCCGCAGGACTTGGATCGTATTGGTATAATAACGGAACAAGCATGGCCAGTCCCGGAGTAACCGGAGGACTGACCCTATTGTACCAATTATATAAACAAACAAATGGCGGCAGTAATCCAAAAAGTGGATTAATGAAAGCAATAATTTGTAACAGCAGCCGTGATATGGGAAATACAGGGCCGGACTTTTCCTATGGTTTCTGGTTGGCTGGATCTTCAAAGGGCCGCTTTGACAATAGAAAACAACAGGTATTTTACTTCGACCATTGCAAACGGGATACAAAATAACGCATTCGATCACTATACCTGCGAATGCTGCGCAACTTAAGGTAATGCTTTATTGGCACGATCCTCCTGCATCATTATTATCAAGTCAAACGCTGGTGAACGACCTTGATCTTACTGTACAAACTCCTGCTTCCTTAACGGTTCTTCCAAAAATTCTTGACACTATTCCCTCTCACGTTACAAACACTTCAACAGAGGGTCCTGATCATATCAATAATATTGAACAGGTCGTTATTAATAACCCGCTGGCAGGGGCATACTCGATTAAGGTGTGAACGGAAATTCTGTCACTCAAAATTCGCCCGCAGGAATATTTTATTGCTTATGATATTGTTCCGGACAGCACGAAACTAAGTTTCCCCATTGGATGGTGAGAAGTTTTTCAACAACAGATTCTGTATTGATACAGTGGATGCTTTTGGAAGCAGCTCGACTTTTACGTCTGAATTATTCAACTGGACAATGGTGCAAGCTGGACGACGATCGATAACAACGTCGCGGGAAATCAGCGCCAGAAAAAATGGAAGGTTCAAATGTTGCAACCGATAAAGCAAGAATTCAAGCTGATCAATAATGTAACGGGAGCTATAAGTACCGGTAACGCATTTTACTCTTTTAGGTTGCCTGTTATAAGCCTTGATCCGGTTCAGTGCGAAGGATATATCAAGATTAACATGGGCGAGTATTCCCAATGCGCACCGATTACGAAGTGTTTATGTTAAGAGGTGACGATATGCAATCAATGGCAACAACAACTGCCCTGAATTATACTTTTAGCGGGTTATCAAAAGACTCTATCTACTGGGTAGCTGTAAGGGCAGATTAAATGGAAGTCCTGGGCCGAAGATCTGCAGCTATTTCCCGCAAACCAAGTACTGGGTACCTGCGCAGGAAATATTTCGGACAACGATCTGAAACTTGATTCACTGCTTCAACCAATTACAGGTCGCACGTTTACAAACTCTGAACTTGGCAGTTCTGTACAAATACAAGCAAGGGTAAAAAACCTGGATAATGTTGCGATCAGCAATTTTGATATTAAATATTCAGTGAATGGCGGGGCATGGGTCAGCGAAAATATTCCTCGGACCCTAAGCGCAGGAGCTACAATTACCCACACATTTGCCACTACGTATGATTTTTCTGCAGTTGGAACTTATACAATAAAAGCAGTGGTAGACTATGCATCTGATCCTGTGCGGGCCAATGATACGTTAACAGTCTTTGTCAAACAACTCGACAACCAGCCCATTGATCTTACGACACCATTTGTTGAAAATTTTGACGCAGCCCCGCAGCAGGAATTTTTAACGGCTCAAACAGGGTTGACAACGCTCGATCGCTTTTGATTTTACCAATACGAGCGTTAATGGCCGTTTGCGCAGTTTCATTAATACTGGTATTGCAAACTCGGGTGATAAAGCTATTACGCTGGATGTAGACACGATATATTTCTCCTTCGGTCAATACTAATTTTTTATATGGAACATTTAACCTTTCAGATTATAATGCAAATACCGATGATATACGCTTGGATTTTTACTACAATAATCATGGCCCGCCTGCAGGCAGCAATAACCAGGTTTGGATAAGGGGAAGCGAAACGTTGCCATGGGTGTCAGCTTATGATCTTTTTGCAAACCAAAATGGTCCCGGTATTTACAAACAAACATCAAGTATTGAATTATCTGATTTGCTTGCGAATGCAGGGCAAAACTTTACTTCGTCTTGTCAAATACGCTGGGGACAGATGGGCTTTTGGCCTGCTGCCGATAGGGCAAATGCCGGAGGGCTATACATTTGATGATATTCATTTGTACAAGGCGACAGACGATATCCAAATGCTCAGTATCGACACCCCAATGGTAAGCAGTTGTGGTTTGAATGGCACAACACCAATAAAAATCTCGGTTCGAAATAGTGTTAATGCTGTCGTCACAAACATCCCGGTTAAGCTTCGTGTCGACGGTGGTTCTGTGACTTCGGAAACGATCTCATCGATCAATGGTAATGCAACGATACAATACACATTTACTTCAACGGCAAACCTGGCTTCTCTCGGCGCGCACACTATTGAGGTATGGGTCGATTATCCAACTGACAATTACAGGCACAATGATACCACAGTCATCCACATAGTTAATTCCGCCATCATAAGTTCATTTCCCTATCTTGAAAACTTCGAAGCCGGTAACGGCTCATGGTATACAGGCGGCCTAAAAACTTCATGGGAATATGGTACACCAGCTTCAAATAAAATAAATTTGGCTGCCAGCGGAAGTAAAGCATGGAAAACAAGACTTGTTGGTAATTATAATGACCTTGAATATTCTTATCTGTATTCTCCTTGTTTCGATATCAGCGGCATGACGAGTCCAACACTCAGTTTCAGTGTGGCGCTTGATCTTGAAGATTGCGGAACCAGTTTATGCGATGGCGCCTGGGTTGAATATTCAACTGATGGAGTTACGTGGAATAAATTAGGTGCTTTCGGAAGCGGGACAAATTGGTACAATAAAAATTATGCGGGAGATCAACTGTGGAATATTCAAAATTATACGAGGTGGCATGTAGCCACTACAACTTTGCCGACAGGACTGTCAAGGTTACGGTTGCGGTTTGTGCTGAATTCCGATCCAGCCGTAAACCGTGAAGGCGTTGCAGTTGATGATATTCATCTCTACGATAACACAATGGGGATTTATGACGGGATTACCATGAGTTCTCCGGTTACCCAAACAATTTCAGGCGGTTCTTCCTGGGTCGATTTTACGTCAGCCGGTAAGTTGATTGCTTCTATTCAACCTGGAGGGCAGAATATGGGCAGTACTTCTGTACAAACATTTATTAATTCGGGTGCAGTACGGCATACATCCATTCAATACTATCATGACAGAAACATAACTGTGATTACCTGCAAATAGTTTAACTGATTCTGTAGCGGTTCGTTTTTATTTTCTCGATAGTGAAACGGAATCGTTGTTAAATGCTACAGGCTGCTCTTCATGCAGTAAACCCTCGAGTGCCTACGAGTTGGGGTTTCGAAGTACAGTGATCCCGACAAACCGGGCGAATGAAGATGGTACGATCTCAAATGATGCCTTAGGCATCTGGACATTTATTAATTCATCCAAGGCAGCAAAAATTCCATTTGATAAGGGTTACTATGCGGAGTTCAAAGTGAGAGATTTTTCTGAGTTTTGGCTGAACAACGGAGGTATTTTGGAACGATCCCCTGCCGGTGAAACTTATTTCATTTACAGCGAATAAGCAGGCCGACAATGATGTATTACTTGAATGGAAAACTGCTGAGGAGTCAAATATTGATCACTACGAAATTGAAGTGGCAAGAACCACCGTCGAATATCAATCAAATCATTTTGAAAAAATAGGAAGTGTAAAAAGCAGGGCAATTCTACGTCCATGCAGGATTATAATTTTACCGACGCTGAAAATAACAAAACGGGTGTAAGGTATTATCGCTTAAAAATTATCGCAGAGGATGGAAGCTTCCATTATTCAGACATCAGGCCCGTTATTTTTGATGACGATATACTTTGGCAGGTTTATCCTAATCCTTCCCCGGGAACTTTTTATTTCATATTCAGGCAAAACAGCGGTGAGACAATAAACATCAAAGTCTACAATATGAAGGGCCAGGTTGTGCACACAGGTAGAAAACAATCGCGACCGGCTTTGTTCAAAAACTAATCATCGACATGCAACAAAGCAGCTTTGCGCGGGGAATGTATATGGTAGTGGCTGAGGGTACAGTTACAAAAACATTTAAGGTTGTAAAACAATAGTTCGCAGCATTTATACAAGAAAGGGGCTTTTTGATACCCCCGGAAGTCGAAATAATTATTGCCAACCTTGCTTAGCAATACCCGCCTTTATGGCGGCCATTGCTTTTTCCTCGTTTACGAGCGTAGTAAGTTTATTGCCCTTTCCATCATGTCCTTGCACCATATAAGCGCCTTTAGCGGTTTTCGTGATCACTGCATCCATGATAGGAACACCTTTTTCTTTCGTTTTTACGTTGTAAGCCGTAAGTTGAACATCTGCCATGATAAAGATTTTTGGGGTTAGTTCCCAAGGAATCCTTCGGAGGAATCCTTCGAACCTTTGGGATAATGCCTCAAATTACTGATTTTGGAGGGTTTAAACGGGAGAAAGTTTTTAACAGCTATGAAAAGCCCGGATAGTAAGCTCATTCTCTGTTATTTTATTTTTGCTTCTTTATACATCAAGTTTTGCATACCGGGCATGGCTTTCTATAAAGTCACGACGAGGCGCCACCTCATCACCCATAAGCATGCTGAAGACCCGGTCAGCTTCCGCTGCGCTTTCAATAGTTACCTGTTTCAAAGTCCTGGTATCAGGATTCATTGTTGTGTCCCAGAGTTGATCTGCATTCATTTCGCCCAAACCTTTATATCGTTGTACACCCACAGAATCATCTTTACCTCCACCAATTTTTCAACCAGCGCCTTGCGTTGTTCTTCGTTCCAGGCATAAGCCTGTTCCTTTCCTTTTTTACAAGATACAGAGGAGGTTGGGCTATATAAACATAACCTTGTTCCACCAGCTCTTTCATATAGCGATAGATGAAAGTAAGTATCAATGTTGCAATATGGCTGCCGTCCACGTCAGCATCGGTCATAATAATCAGCTTATGATAACGAAGCTTATTCAGATTTAGAGCTTTTGGATCTTCAGGCGTTCCAATCGTCACTCCCAAAGCCGTGAACATATTTCTGATCTCTTCGTTCTCATATATCTTATGTTCCATCGCTTTCTCAACATTCAAAATTTTTCCACGCAATGGAAGAATGGCCTGGAAACTTCTGTCACGACCTTGTTTGGCAGTACCGCCTGCGCTATCACCCTCAACTAAAAATAATTCGCAGCGTTCGGGGTCACGATCCGAACAATCTGCCAGTTTACCCGGCAAACCTCCACCGCTCAACACAGACTTCCTTTGCACAAGTTCCCTGGCTTTCTGGCCGCCGCTCTTGCCTGTGCAGCAAGAATTACTTTATTGATAATATTTTTGCCTCTCTCGGATTTTCCTCGAGATGCGCTTCCAGTACTTTCGAAACCGTCGAATCAACAACTCCCATTACCTCATTGTTCCCGCAGCTTCGTTTTCGTCTGGCCTTCAAACTGTGGCTCGGGAACTTTTACAGATATGATCGCGCTTAGCCCTTCACGAAAATCATCACCCTCGATCTCAACCTTTGCTTTATCAAACATACCTTCCCTGTCACCATAGCTTTTAAAACTCTTGTCAATGCCCTGACGAAAACCTGACACATGAGTTGCCACCTTCAATGGTATTGATATTATTTACATACGAATAAATATGCTCGCTGTAACTATCATTATACATCAGGGCTACTTCAACAGCAACATTTGTGGCTTCATCCCTTCCTTCAACGAAAATGATCTTTGGGATCAATGGATTGCGGCCCGCATTTGCATCCAGCATTTCCACAAATTCAACAATACCACCTTCGCTATAAAAAGTTTTTGAATAGACGATATTCTCATCTTCTTTTTCCCGGAGATCATTCAGAGTGATACGCACACCTTTATTTAAGAAGGAAAGTTCACGCAAGCGACCTTCAAGGATATCTTTTTGAAAACAGTAGCAATAAAGATCGTGTCATCGGGCCAAAAATGAATGGTAGTCCCCGTTATATCGCTTTTGCCTATAGAGCGTACAGGATATTGCGGAATACCGATTTTGTATTCCTGCTCAAAAATTTCTCCTTCTCTATAAACTAAAGCATGAAGTCGTTTACTCAATGCATTTACGCAGCTCACACCTACACCATGCAGACCGCCTGAAACTTTGTAAGAGTCTTTGTCAAACTTGCCTCCTGCATGCAACACTGTCATCACCACTTCCAAAGCACTTCGCTTTTCTTTAGCCATCATTCCTGTTGGAATGCCACGGCCATCATCCTGTACCGAAATGGAATTATCTTCATGAATAGTGACAATAATATTTTTACAATAGCCGGCTAATGCTTCATCGATCGAGTTATCTACTACTTCATAAACCAGGTGATGTAAACCTTTTTCACTGATATCGCCAATATACATGGCGGGTCGTTTACGAACCGCTTCTAAACCTTCTAATACCTGGATACTTTCTGCACCATAACCGTTGGTAACCTGTATTTTTCTTCGTTTGTACTCTACGCTCATAAGAGGGGGAAATCTATCGTTTTTGATCCTTCCAAAGGGACATCTTCGGAAGAGAAATTAAGACCTGCAAATGTACGAAATCAAGAGGGGTTAAATGGTTTTTAAGAGAAGAATTATTAATGTTTTTTATCAAATTTTTGCTAACAAAAAAATGGTTGAAATCATCAATTTCAACCATCAATTTTATTGGACGAGATGGTAGTAGGAATTATCTTTTACGATTTGCGCCACCATGACTGCTTCAGTACAAATTTTGCCCCCGCAATATACTGTTCCCTTCATTTCAACAAGGCCACGACGGATAGGTGATATTAACTCCATTTTCAGCAGTAATGTATCTCCCGGTTTGACCATATTCTTGAACTTGCAGTTATCGATCTTCAAAAAGTAAGTATCATACTGGTCTGCTACCGAGAGATTGATAGCCAATATACCCCCGGTTTGTGCCAAAGCTTCTACCTGTAACACACCCGGCATCACAGGATTGCCGGGAAAATGGCCCTGGAAAAACCATTCATTGAACGTTACGTTTTTTACCCCTACAATATGCTTGTCACTTATTTCGATGATCTTATCTACCAGCAGGAAGGGAAAACGATGCGGCAACTTGCTTTCTATATATTTAAGCATCATAGATCGGCGGTTTGGTAAGATCATAACAGGGGACACCCGGATTGTTCCTGTGCTTTTTAATATATTGTTTTATCTTTTTGCAAATTCGACATTACTGCTGTGTCCAGGACGATTAGCAATAATATGAGCCTTGACCGGGTATCCAATTAAGCGCAAGATCACCTACTATATCCAGTAATTTATGACGTGCAGGCTCATTGGGAAAACGCAATTCAAGATTATTTAAATATCCTTCACTCTTTACTTCAATTTTTTCTTTTCCAAAAACCTTTGCCAGTCTTGCCATTTCTTTGCTGCCAACGGGTTTGTCAACAACTACAATAGCATTATTAACATCTCCGCCTTTTATAAGGTTGTTATCCAACAAGCATCTCCAGTTCATGCAAAAAGCAAAATGTGCGGCAGGGAGCGATCTCGTTTTTAAAATCGCGAATATGTTTTAATCCGGCATGCTGAGTGCCTAATACAGGTGAATTAAAATCGATCAGTGTTGTAATGGAATATTCATTGGCAGGTACAGCGATCAATTCCACATTTTTTCTATCGTCTGCATAGAGAATATTCTGATCAAGAGTATACCAGATTTTTTCAGACATCTTGTTCTTCTACTCCCGCCTTTTCGATCAGCTCAATAAAGGGTTCTGAACTCCCGTCCATGATCGGTACTTCCTGGCCATTCAAAGAAATAAGAACATTGTCAATACCCATTCCCACCAAGGCCGCCAACACATGCTCAACCGTATTTATTTTCATTCCATTGCTCTCCAAGCGTCGTGCCCCGGCTTGTATCGGTTACCAGGTCACAATCTGCCTTCATAACAGGCTGACCCGGCAAGTCAATTCGCTGAAACTGTATACCAAAATTCGGGGCAGCCGGTTTTTAATATCATATCCACCTGCACACCGGTATGAATACCTGTACCGGAAATACTTGCCTCCGATTGGAGAGTATGCTGCTCGGTCAGGATTGAAATCTGCAGCCATATTCTCACTAATATATGGTTTCTTTTTTGGTTCTGTTATCATGCAAACAAAGATAGGGAGAAGTGACTAGCCACAAGCATGAGGCAACTCACAAAAGGGAGATAGTTATGCTGCAATAAGTTTGAATCTTTGCAGTGTGATAGCCAGTTTTACGATGCAAATTTCGTGGATCAGGCTTTTTCTTTGAGGAGCTCTTTTACCAGCGCTTCTAACTCCTTTACTCTTTTTTCCAGTTCCGGAAGATGACGGGCGATAGCCTGGCTTCGAAGTGCGGCCGTATAATCGTATGCAGGTGAGCCTGTAACCGCTTTGCCAGCGTCGATGGATTTGCCTACTCCACTTTGTGCATTTATTTTAGCACCGTCTCTTATTTGCAAATGACCCGCTAAGCCGGCCTGGCCACCGATCATCACACCCTTGCCAATTTTCGTGCTGCCACTGATACCTGACCTGCGCAGCAATAACAGTGCTGTTACCTATTTCAACATTATGCGCCACCTGGATGAGGTTATCGAGTTTGGCGCCAGCTTTTATGATCGTTGAACCGATCGTTGCCCTGTCGATAGTTGTATTGGCACCTATCTCAACATCATTTTCGATAATAACATTTCCAATTTGAGGAACCTTTTTGAAAGTTCCGTCTGCCTGCGGTGCAAAACCAAAACCATCACTGCCGATCACCGTACCTGCATGAATGGTGACACGATCACCGATCAAACAGTCTTTGTAAATTTTCACACCTGGATGAATGATGAGTCGCACTACCAATTTTTACGTTATCTCCCAGGAAAACGCCGGGAAAAATTTTTGAATGGTTACCAATCTTTACATTTTCACTCAGGTAAGCGAATGCACCAATAAATACATTTTCACCATAGCTGGCCGTCTTTGCAATATAGCTGGGTTGTTGTATCCCGTTCATTTGCTGGGTCACCATTTCCTGGTATTTGGAAAGCAGTGTAGCAAATGCAGTGTAGGCGTCGAGGCACCCGTATAGAGCGTTGCACCAACATCTTGTTTTAATTGCAATGATTCATTTACTATGATAACCGAAGCCTGTGTGGAATACAAATGATCTTCGTATTTTAGGATTTGCAAGAAATGCAAGTTGCCCCGGCTTTTGCTTCTTCAATTTTTCCAAATGAATTGACCTGCAAGCATTTGCATCACCTTCTATTTTGACCATTTATCAGTAGTGCTATTTGTGAAGCAGTGAAATTCATGTTGCTGGTTATTAGTTGCAGGTTGCTGGCAATTTCTTCCTGATTGCTTGAACCGGCAACTACGCAGCGATAGTAGCAAATGTAATATTTTTAACAGGGCCGGACAGTTGCTGATGAATAAGCGCATTATCAATTTGCGAAATATCTTTTACGCTTCCATCTTTAAACAAAATATTTATTCTTTCATCACTGGTATCATAAGTTGTGTTGATCGCTTCTCCGGTAAACACAAAATATTCAGCTTCTTTTTCAGTTACCTGTAAACATTTTGCACTTCACATCTTTTTCGCTGTATTGCTTTCTCATTAAAAGGCTCTGTTTGCAGTTTTATTTTTAATAATCTTCTGTCAACTAAAGAGCGGCAAAGTACAGAGAGTATTTTATCAGGATGAGTGCTCCAGTTTTTAATGGTGCACATTACATCATAATCATCAAGGTTGCAAAATTTATCAAGGTGCTGTTTTATGAATTGATGGTCCCCGGAATTGTTGAGAAAAAATTCAATGCATCCGTGGCAGCAATCGCTGGTATATTTGTTTGATCAAGAGTCTTTTGCACGCTGAATAATTTTTACCAGCAGCATTTCTGCGCTCATCACTGCTTTGTGCAGATATACCTGCCAGTACATTAGCCTCCTGGCTACCAGGAATTTTTCAATGGAATAAATTCCTTTCTCTTCGATCATCAGCTCATCATTTTTTACGACGAGCATTTTTAAAATACGATCGTAACTGATCACCCCTTCTGATACACCCGTAAAAAAACTGTCTCTTGATAAATAATCCATGCGATCAACATCAAGCTGGCCCGATACGAGCTGGTGTAAGAAATGTTTGGGATAATTGTCTGTGAAAATGTCAATAGCTGTTTGTAATTGTTGATCATATTCTTCATTCAGCGTTTGCATGATCAACAAGAGAGATCGCCTCATGATTGATGCCATGAATTAGTTCGTTTTCCAGCGCATGAGAATAAGGGCCATGCCCGACATCATGCAGAAGAATGGCAATTTTGCTCCCAGTTCTTCTTCCGGTGTGATAATTGTGCCTTTATTTTTAGTTCACCAAGTGCGCAGCTCATGAGATGATACGCTCCGAGTGAGTGAGTGAAGTCTTGAGTGTACTGCACCCGGATAAACGAGATGAGCAAAAGCCATTTGGTGAATGCGGCGAAGACGCTGGTAGTAGGGATGAGCAATGATACTAAGTAAAAGCGGGTGATCAATAGTAATAAAACCATACACAGGATCATTAATTATTTTGCGAACGAACGCCATGCTGTTGTGTTTTTGTTAAAGCCCTTGTGCAGGCAGTTGGCAAAACTACAATAGCTGGGTTTAATAAACTAAATTTGACAGTTGATTGCGCTAGATTGCCATGCCGATTACATGGTAAATATGCAAGGTCAAGCCAGGAAACTATAGAGCTAAGAATGCGATAATTAAATCTGAACTTCGAGATCTTAAATCAAATCAAAAATCGAATGGCAGTTCCGAAAATTCTTTGGGTCGACGATGAGATTGAAAGTCTTGCAATCGCAAAAACTATTTTTAGAAGGGAAAGGGTACGAGGTGCAGACTCTCACCAATGGATTTGATGCGATAGATTTTGTAAAAGAGAATCCGGTGGATGTGGTATTGATCGATGAAACAATGCCCGGGATCACCGGCCTTGAAACGCTGGCGAAGATCAAAGGAGGTAAATGCATCATTGCCTGTGGTGCTCATTACAAAAAATGAAACGGAGAATCTGATGGATGAAGCGATCGGCAGCCAGATCAGTGATTACCTGATCAAAGCCTGTGAACCCCAACCAGGTTTGGTTGAGTCTGAAAAAGATCATTGATAACCGCAGGCTGGTCGCAGAAAAAACAACTACGGCTTACCAGCAGCAGTTTCGTAATTTATTTATGGCGCTGAACAGTAATCCTGATTATAATGAGTGGATGGATATTTATAAAAAGCTGGTGTATTGGGAACTTGAAATGGAGAAAAGTGATAGCCCGGAAATGCAGGAAGTATTACAAGCAACAAAGAGCGAAGCCAATACCGAATTTTTCAAATTTATTTCAAGGAATTATGCTTCATTGGGTAAATCCGAAAAGCAAGGACGGCCCGGTCATGAGCCATTCGTTGTTTCAATTTAAAGTGCTGCCTCATGTTGAAAAAGGGACGCCTCTTATTTTTTGTGTTGATTGATAATCTTCGGTTTGATCAGTGGAAAGCCATTCAACCGATATTTTCAGAAAGTTTCAGGATACTGGAAGAAGATACTTTTTATAGCATACTTCCTACTGCTACGCAATATGCACGGAATGCCATTTTTGCGGGAATGCTGCCGATCGATATTGAAAAACAATTTCCGGCTGCAATGGAAAAATGATGATGAGGAGGGCGGCAAAAATCTGCATGAAGAAGTATTTTTCAAAACTCAATTAAAGAGATTAGGAAAGGATGACCTCAGGTATTCCTATACAAAGGTCGTGAATAACCAGGCTGGGCTTGACCTTGTTAATAATATTCACAACCTGCTGAACAATGATCTGAATGTTATCGTGTACAATTTTGTGGATATGCTCAGTCATGCCCGTACAGAAATGGAAGTATTGAAAGAACTGGCGGGCGATGAAATGAGTTACCGGAGCATCACTACGTCATGGTTTGAGCATTCTCCATTGCACCAGGCATTGAAGAAAATTGCTGATAAAAATATCAAGATCGTTTTGGCAACCGATCATGGCAGTGTACGAGTGAAAACGCCGTATAAAGTAGTGGGTGATAAACAAACTACTACCAATCTTCGCTATAAACATGGCCGCAATCTGAATTATGAGCCCAAAGAAGTTCTCGCTTTCCGTGATCCAAGGGAAGCGGGTTTGCCGGTACCTACTGTCAATTCATCATTTATTTTTGCCAAGGAGGACGGTTATCTCTGTTATCCCAATAACTATAATTATTATGTAAATTATTACCGCAATACTTTTCAGCATGGAGGCGTAAGTCTTGGAAGAAATGATCGTGCCGGTGATAAAGATGCAGAGTAAGTAGGTGAAGTGGTGAATAGGTGAATCGGTGCAACAGTATGGTGTGGAAAAGTAAATGAGTTTAACTATGGTGATCCAGAAGTCGTAAGAAATGTTATTTTTGTACATTATTGATAATTGCACAATTTAGCCATTCGACCATGAAGTACACACAATCTACTCTTGACAAATTGGAAAAGATAGCTGGAGAAGCAGGTTATGTCATTCGCTACGAACGAGGAACTTTTCAAAGCGGTTATTGCATACTTGAACAGAAAAAAGTTGTAGTGCTGAATAAATTTCTGCAAACGGAAGGTCGCATCAATACGCTCATTGATCTTATTCCGCAACTCGATATTTCTCCCGACGCACTTTCCGAAGAGTCAAAAAATTATATTTAGCGATCAATGCTAAACTGGAGTCAAAGGAGAACGGTATTTAATTCTTATACCGTGTCTTATCCTTACTTTGTATTTTGTATTTTTAATAGTGTCTTATCCTGCTCTCAAAATAACTTTTCTTGGTACGGGTACAAGCAGCGGGGTACCCATGATCGCCTGTGATTGCGAAGTATGTACTTCAAAGGATACAAAAGATAAGCGCTTGCGGCCAAGCATTATGGTGGAATCTGGAACAACAACGATCGTTGTTGATACTACGCCTGACTTCCGTTACCAGATGTTGCGGGAAAAAGTGAAGAACGTGGATGCTATTCTTTTTACTCACCCGCATAAAGATCATATTGCCGGCCTGGATGATGTAAGGGCTTTCAATTTTTTTAGTGGAAAGAAAATGGAGATATATGCTAATTCACTTACAGAGGAAGCATTGAAAAGAGAATTTGGATATGCCTTTTGCCGATAAAAATACCCGGCGTGCCCGATCTCAACCTTAATACCATTACCCTCGATCCTTTTTCAATTGGCGATATTGATATCATTCCGATACAGGTGTGGCATATGAAAATGCCGGTACTTGGATTTCGTTTCGGAAAATTTACGTATGTCACGGATGCCAACCGTATCGATGATGAGGAAAAAGAAAAGATCAGGGGCAGCGAGGTATTTGTGGTGAATGTTCTCAGGAAACAAGCTCACGTATCTCATTTTAGCCTGGGAGAAGCCATTGAACTGGTGAATGGATTGAATATTCCGACCGTCTATTTTACCCACATTTCGCACCAGTTAGGATTACATCAAACTATTGAAACTGAGCTGCCGGAAAACATTCATCTTGGCCTATGACGGCCTGTCCCTGGATATTGGAATGTGAAAAAAATGTTTACTCCTACTTGTTTGCATGAAAAAATTGCCTTACATTGCATAGCCTTTAACGATTGCCATATTGCTGAATAATTACAGCACGGTTGCTTGCTAACATGAATTATAATGATGCCATCTCTACCGGTTATGATTGGATGAGATGGCATCATAATTTCATTAAGTTTATTTTATGAATTTTCAGGCTTCAGAAATAACGCTACAGATCGCCAATGCTGCGAGGGATTTTGCACAACAACACATCAGGCCTCATGTGATGCAATGGGATGAGAGCCAGGAATTCCCTGTTCATGTCTTTAAAGAATTGGGAAAGCTTGGAATGATGGGAGTTTTGGTGCCCGAGGAATATGGCGGCGCCGGGCATGAGTTACTACGAATACAAGGTGGTCATTGAAGAGATATCAAAAGTTTGTGGTTCCATTGGTTTAAGTGTGGCAGCACATAATTCCCTGTGTACAGGCCATATTTTGAAATTTGCCAATGAAGAACAAAGAAAAAGTATTTACCTAAGACTGGCAACAGCCGAATGGATCAGGCGCCTGGGGATTGACAGAGCCCAACACAGGAAGCGATGCGGGAAATATGAAGTGCACCGGCGGTAAGAGATGGAATGATTGGGTACTCGAACGGAACCAAGAATTGGATCACACATGGCAAAGAGCGGAGATGTGGCGGTTGTTATATGCCGGACAGGAGAACCAAGAAAGCGGTAATGCAACTGCATTTATAGTGGAAAGAGGAACGCCTGGTTTTAGCGGTGGAAAAAAGAAAATAAATTAGGAATGAGGGCCAGTGAGACTGCAGAAATGATCTTTGATAATTGCAGGATCCCTGATTCGCAGAGAATGGGTGAAGTGGGAGATGGTTTCCGGCAGGCATTGAAAGTGCTGGATGGAGGAAGAATTTCTATTGCATGCCTGGCACTCGGTATTGCCAAAGGAGCTTATGAGGCGTCGTTACAATATTCAAAAGAGACGTTACCAGTTTGACAAACCTATTTCAAGCTTCCAGGCTATTTCGTTTAAACTGGCTGATATGGCAACTGAGATAGAAGCATGCAGAACTATTGATATTGCAAGCCTGCGACCTGATAAACCGCAAAGAAAATGTTACTAAAGCAGCAGCCATGGCAAAATACTATGCGGCGTGAAATAGCTGTGAAAGTCGCCAACGATGCAGTGCAGATATTTGCAGGCTATGGTTACACAAAAGATTTTCCTGTCGAGAAATATTATCGCGACTCCAAACTCTGTACGATAGGAGAGGGAACCAGTGAAATACAGAAGATCGTTATTTCACGAGAAGTGCTGAAAGGGATAGATGATAGCTGCTAATCTGCCAGATGATAGTGGGCTTCCCGCTTGATGCGGGACTTTTTCGTGTTGTACTCGCGGTGCTATGAGCCAGGCTCGCCATTACAGCCTCTGCTTTTCACTGCTCCTCTTGCAATATCGCGGGGTCCTCTTCTGAAAATTTCTTCGTCTGCCCATGAAGGCATTGACGTTTTCTCATTCTTCCGCTTCTGTGAACTCGATGTTATGTTCCAAGCAAGAAAATTTTTTATCCTGTCTGCATGAACACAGATCCCGACATGTAAAAAAGGATAATTTGATACTTTACTTTTTCCCATCGTGAATAATTTCTTTGTCCCTTATGTCAAACCCCAGGTGAAGATGGTTGGTGGCGGATTGCATTCCATATATTTTTCCATCAGTGTCAAACAATGGTCCCCCGCTTTGCCCTCTGAGTCCCGGCTGAGCTCATCTCAATTCCGATAATGTCTGTTGGAGATTGTCCGGCCACAAATCTTGTAATAATTCCATCAAGTGGAAATGATGGGAATTAGGATTACCGGTGATTGGTCCATTCAATATCGTCTGTATCAGGATTATGTCCGAAATTATTAAACTCCGGGAAACGGAAACCCAATTCTGCACAGGTATTTTCCTTGTTTAAGATGGTCTTGCTATTTTTATAAATGTGGCCATGAGAGCTATAGAATATTCTATTAAATCCTTTAAATTCTAAAATTGCTAAATCTAAAATTGGATGGGCGTGGCAGTCAACCCGATCAATCTTATCAAAGCAATTCAGAAAGTTGTTCTTTAAGCTGAACAGTTGTTTCCTTACTGTATTTATACTTTACTTCTAACCCCTTTGCAGACTTCGTTTTGTACTTATTGTCTTTCGGTAATTTCCGTCACGCTCCGCCTTGAATTTTATGAATCCCTCGGTTAATGGCAATATCGCCGCCGCTATCGGAATTCTAAAACGGTGCTTGCAGGTGATCGCAACACCCTTGTCGCAGTTCACAAAAAGAACGTCGACGTGCCCGGGGAAATAAGTCCGGCGTATGGCGGCGTGAGATACTGTGCAAAGGTCTTGTGGATTTTAAAACATTTTCAATGGCCGATTCAAACATATATTTAGGATTAGTAAAGATTTGTTCCTTCTGCTATTGCTCTTGCTTCCCGGTCGGATTTGCCAAACCGTTAGGCGGGGCGTTTTTCCCGAAAGCTAAAATTAACTGGATTTGTGCTGACGTTTAGTGGCAGCGGATTTCAGTGAGCTATGATAAAATCTCTACATTTGAATAATCTTTGAAGCCATGTTTGATTCAGAATCGTTGATCCGGTATGGCGGATTACTCTTACTATTTCTTTCGGTGTTTTGTCAAACAGGACTATTTTTCTGTTTTTTTATTCCCAGCGGCGGATTATTATTTATCGCGTGCGTTTTTGTTGCAACAGGGGGATCTGCATGAAAAATGTCTTCACTGTGTGCAGCCTGCTGATCATGGCTTCGGTTTTAGGTAACATGACTGGTTATTGGTTTGGTCGGAAAGCCGGCCCCATTGATGTACAAGTGCTGAAAGGAATCGGGATTCTTTAAGCTGAAAACATCTTGAAACCGCGGAGACGTTTTACAAAAAATATGGGAAAGATTGCCCGCGCTGCAGGATTGTTTTTTCCTATTATTCGCAAAACGTTTTCTCCTGATTGTAGCCGGAGTGATAAAACTGGATTTCCGCCGTTTCGTGCTTTTACGTTCTTAGGTTCTGTGCTTTGGATAATATGTTCTGTGGTCGCAGGTATACCCGTGTGGGCATCACGCCCTTTGCGAAGCCATATTTGAAATATGAGGCTGCATTAGGTACTTCATCGTGGTCGTAACGATCCCGGTCATAGTTGGAATTATAAAGCCGCCGTCTTAAGAATGTGTAATGCTAAAGTCGACAATTTATCATGAACCCCGGATAACTTAAAGTCACAATTACCATTTCTACTTCCTGCATTTCCACCAGGCGCCTGTAAAACCATTTTTGACGCATGAGGAAATCATGAGTTCCCTCTTGCTCAACAATTTTTCCCTCTTGCAGTACGATAATTTCATTAGCGTGGCGAATAGTTGATAGGCGATGTGCAACAACAATACTTGGTCCTTGTTTTGCATTCATATTGTTGATAGCATCCTGTACCAGTCTTCTTCACTTTCGGTATCAAGAGAAGAAGTGGCTTCATCACACGAATTATCGGCGGGTTTTTTAACACCGCTCTCGCGATGGTAAGCCCTTGTCTCTGTTCGCCTCCGCTCAGCACTTCGGCACCGCCGCGGTCACCGATATTGGTTTCATAAACCATTTTCTTCTTTGCATAATAAAGTTGTGGGCATGAGCCACCCTTAGGCCGCTTGCATCACTTCTTCATCGCTGTCTGGTGCTTTGCTTTCCGAGTTTTATATTATTGGAGATCGTAATCACTGGAACAAAATGGGTTCCTGCGTTACAATACTCATCTGGCTGCGCAGTGATTTCAATGAGCATTCTTTGATGTTTGTACCCATCGATCAATGAGTTCGCCTTCTTGTTACATCGTGGAAGCGGGGAACGAGATCCGCCAGTGTAGATTTTCCCGCTCCCGATGAGCCTCACCAATGCGATCGTTTTCCCTTTTTCACTTTAAACTCATATGCATCAAGTGGAGTACCTGAGCATCAGCACACAAGCAAAAGCTTACATTGATTGAATTCAACGGAACGATCGAAAGCAGAAAGAGTTTTTTTGATGGGTACTTTCTTTGATCGCTCTCTTGTTCGTGCAGCAAAAAAGTTTATCCTTCTCACACTGGCGGCGCCATTGCAGAACATTATAAATGTCCTGGGGGAGAACATTCTCTTAGGAAGGAAACGATCATGAGTGGAAATATCGCTATAGAAGCTAAAAATCCGCCCCCGGGCTTAAATTAGAAACCATTTTTGCGCGGAATAACCATCCTGGCCACCCATACTCAGAATAACACAAAAACAAAACAGCGGCTATGGCCACTCGCTCTTCAGAAAAAGCCAGGAAAAAGAAGCAAGCAACGTCCTTCCAGCGGGGTTCGATCTGTTTCTTACATGGAAAAGTTTTTCATTCTCACCGTAAAAAATTTCCGAGACTGGAGCGTTTCGGCATTGAAAGCTGTAACATCATCGTGAATACTCACCAATGGTCTCTTCGATGATCTGGACAGCAGAATGGAAACCGTACAGCGCCTTTTCCCGCACCCAGTCCTGAAATTTTTTCAAAATGAATCTCCCACCCGGCCAGATAAATCCAACCCACTCGACTGGTAAAACAGAGATAGAAGAAAGAGTGATAACCTGGCTTAACGTGATCATCGATTTTTGCGACCAGTGAATGCATCAACTGTACTCGCCCCGCGGAAGATGACTCTCCAAAAAAACTGATTCGTTGAATATTCGATGGCGCTGGAGATCATTGGTAAGGCGGCTCATCAGGTCACCCTTTCGCTGCTCACTAAAATACCCACTGGGCAGGTTGAGGATTTTATGGAAACGAATGGTCCGACCGCACAGTCATTGATACAATATTGTTCCCGACTGGATTTTAAAAACATGCGAATGCCAGTGTAGGCAAAAAGATTTTTTAAGGTGCACGGCCAACATGACAACGGTTAGCAGGATCGCCGCCAGGGCTTTTACCTTCCCGTCCCGGGTATTGACCAATTGCGTGAGCCAGCCATAGAACGTGCTGATGGGACCCAGCGCAAACCGGCTTGTAATTTGCTTGTTGACAGTATCAGTCACATTAAAGATCACCTGGAGAAACGGGCCGAAGCATGACCAATGAAACAAGGGAAAACACTGCCGATAGAATAGTGGAAGAAAAAATATAAACTAACTAAAGCAGGATAACGTTTAATGTATTGGAAGATTACCGCTAAACTTCTCATAAAGGCGCAAAGTAACCAATTTACAGCACTGTGATGGAATCAATGAGTTAAGATTAGCTACTGAATGATATGACGTTTGTTGCTCATTTTAAATTGTACGTAACCACATTATTTTTAATATTTATGCAGGAAGGAAAACGGCAAAAGCAGATTGGGTGGTCTTATCCGTAGGAAGAGCTCAACAAAAATATTTCCAGCGTTTTGGATTGAACATGACTCGATGGAGGAATGGTATCCATTTCATCGGTAAAGATCGCTCCCGACCCGCTGGAAGCTGACGAGTGTACTTATGAGTTTTTTCCAGGTAGCCGATGCGAAGAGGCTCTGAAAAAGATCCAGGACAAAGCCGGTGGAGATCAAAAGAGAATTAGGGAACCGGTAAGGACTAACAGTTGCGCACGCATCCCGGAAGTAAAGTATTTCAGGGATGATACGCCGGATCATGTATTCAGGATGGAGGAAATCTTTAAAAAAATAAGTAAGAAGAAAAACCGGATAATGACGAGTAATGTTCTTTTGGAACCTTCAAATTTCAAATCTTAAACTTGAGATCTGCCTTTTCTTTCGCGTCTGGCGATATTTTTGAAAGCAAAGAAATCGACCAATGCGCATCAACATCATTTCATGGATCAGCGTTGGAGCTATTATCATCGGCACAGCAGCATTGATACTTATGATGGGCGTGATTCAACGGACTTGAAGGCCTGGTGAAATCATTATACTCAAGTTTTTATTCCGAGATGAATATTTCTGCTGCCAGTGGAAAACGATAACTGTGTACAAGTGATCAATTACAAAGATTAAAAGGGCTTAACGGGATAAAAAATTTTTCGTTGGTGGCAGAGGAGAAAGGCCTTCTGCAAAAATGGAAGCTATCACGTCCGTAGTTGTTTTGAAAGGTGTTGATGAAAATTACAGGTATGTAACAGGAGTGGCTGATCATCTTATAAGAGTGGAAACTACGATATTGAGAACGCCGGATGATCCCCGAGCTGATATTGGGAGCAGTGAGTAGAAAATGCAGTAGGTGTGCAGACCGACAGAAATCTGCCTGGCATTTAATGGTCTATCTGCCAAAAAGAATTCATCAGAACTCATCGATCCTTTGCAAAACATCAGTGCGGACTCAATTAATAAGCAGGTACTGTTTGTTATTCAGCAGGATTTTGATAACAATATGCAATTACGTTAATCCTCGCATTTGTAAAACAAATGCTGGGTCTTCAGCCCGATCAATATGGGGCAATTGAAATTTCTTTAAAGGATGCTGTCTGCCGCTGATGACATAAAAAAGGATTTGCAAAAGATCTTTGGCAGCAGTTATAAAGTCCAGACAAGGTATGAACAAAATCAAAGTTTGTACTCAATAATGCGGGCTGAAAAATGGGTGATCTATGCATGTAGTTAGTTCTCATCATGGTGATCTTTTCCTTTACTCTTGTTAGTTCTCTCACCATGCTTGTTATAGGAAAAGAAAAGGATATCAGCGTGCTGCATGCCCTGGGTGGGAACAGGAATTTTATTCAAAGAATTTTTTTAAGTGCCGGTTTATTGCTCACTTTTATGGGAGCCGGTTGTGGGTATCCTGCTTGCTTTGTTAATTGCGTGGTTGCAGATCAACTATAAATTGATACCCCTGAGCGGAGAATCATTTTTAATTGATTACTACCCGGTGACATTTGAAGATCGGTGACCTTTGCTTGTTGCGGTATACTGTCATCGTAATTCGCTTTATTAGCTTCGTGGGATACCTTCCAGGAAAGCCTGCTCTGAATGAATTTTCGTTGCGAAGCGAGTAAATATAATGCAATTTATTTCTGAAATGATGGCTGAACCTCCTAAATCAGGTAACGGTAACAAAATTGAGACCCCTGTTCTGAACAGAACTGCTCCACCGCTTTCCTGGCGCCCTTTATAATTATCATTGTTAAAAATCGTGAATAAGAAATATACCCGCCCTTTACCAGCCTGGGAAAGAGAATGAATGGCCGGCATAAATGGATCGTATAGATCCGAGATCCAGGCTACCAGGACAAAACTGGTTCCTCAATTCCTTCGGCAGACTCAGGAAAAAACCTCTTTAACCGGAATACAATGATCAGGAAAGGCATTTGTTTTTAAACTTAGGAAACTGAAGTGTCAGAAAAATCTTGCATGCCTCCGAAGAATAATTTTGATCTTTCCCCGGTAGTATCCCTTTATCAAATCCTTCAAAAGTGTCAAAAAGATATAGTTTTCGATCTGGAAAAATTGGTTGATATACCTCGCGAATTTGCCTTTGTATACGCCCTGAGTTCAGCGACATTTCCTTAAGATCTTTTTACAATTTCAAAACTTATTAACTCAAGAGTTCAGAAAGCCTGATATAATCAAAGTAATTACTGCACGATCTTCCGTACCCTTAGCAAATATTCGAGCGTATTGGTAACAGCAACCTTTTTATTTTTAAAATTTTTCCAAATAATTGGTTCCTTTCCCCAAAAATGTAATCATAAATCGATAAATCAAAATATTAAGTAAAAATTCGTATGTAATGTCAGACCTTTTTATTCAGTCTCCGAGTGTTTCCGGTAATTGCGCCAGTGCCTTTGCCAGTTCTGTTCATCATTGCCACTCCATGCCAGTTGTGATCATTCTCGCATAAAATCAACTCCGTTGCCCATGATAGTATGCATCATAATGGCAATGGGTTTTCCTGTTCCAGTCGATTTTTGCCTGTTCAAGCGTAGCGATCACCTCATCCATATCATTGCCATTCATTTCTAAAGTGGTCCAGCCAAATGCTTCAAATTTCTCGCGAATATTTCCGAGGTTCATTACTTTATCCGTAGGTCCATCAATTTGCTGGTGATTCCAGTCGACAGTTGAAATAAGATTATCTACTTTATGATGTGCAGCAAACATGATCGGCTTCCCAAATTTGGCCTTCATCCAGCTCCCCATCGCCATGCAGAGAAAAGCACAGTATTTTCTTTATTCAATTTTTTGTAAGAGCGCGCACCGATGGCTACACTCATACCCTGGCCCAAGGAGCCAGTAGCGATACGGATACCTGGTAAGATGTTCATGTGTGGCAGGGTGACCCTGCAAACGTGAATTTATTTTCGAAAAGTTGCCAGTTCTTTTATATCAAAATAACCTGACCGGGCCAGTGTATGAATAAAAACCGGCGAAATATGCCCGTTGGATAGAAATAAATACATCTTCACCCTGCGCATCCATATTGAATTCGGGGATCATGCTTCATTATTTTAAAATACAGATGCGGTAAAAAACTCTGCACATCCCAGCGAGCCACCATGGGTGTCCGCTGTTAGCACCATGTACCATTCTTACTAATATCTCGTCGTATCTGCGAGCGGCGATATGCGGTTAATTCAGCCATAAAAATTAGGTTATTTGATTAAACTTTTCGTACCTTCGAAATTCTAATTCTCTGATTGGTCGTTGCAAATGTGCATTCTTTTTGAATACAAGATCCATCCGAAGATGAAATTACTCCTGATTCCAATTGAAATCCTGTGAGTCTATACTGAATTGCGTGAATTTGATTGCTTTTAAAAGATAACAACGAGTTATGCAAACCTAATAAAGATTGAACTATTTTGTAACCACATTAAATCTGCTGAGATGCTCGATATTGTACTTGACAGGCTTCCGTTGCGTTCATCATCACCTTTAGCCATACCGAGTTGTCTTACAGATCGCAGAGCGAAAAAGCTGTTTGATGTTCCGGATGAAAGAAAGATTCACAAAGTCCCGGTACCTTCTCTGGCGGGAGTGGGAATTTTTGGCGGCTTTTTATTAGCCTCACTTCTGTCCATTTCATGCTTTCCAAAATCCTGAGTTTCAATATTTCTTTGCTGCTGCCATTGTTATATTTCTATCCGGGCTTACAGGATGATCTTATCGATACTGTCTGCCATCAAAAAAATTCATTGGCCAGGTGATCAGCTGGCTTCCATTCTTATTCCATCTTGGCGGTATTCAGTTGGACCAGCATGCATGGACTATTTGGATTTAATGAAGTGTCCGAAGGATTTAGTATTGCCTTATCTTATCTTACTCATTATTGTTGTTATCAATTCGTTTAACCTGATTGATGGTGTAGATGGCCTTGCCGGCACATTATTGGTTTGCTATGACCACGCTTCTTTTTGGCAGCCTATTTCTTCGCTAGTAAACAATGCCAGGCCTTATTCGTTACTGGCATTTGCCATGGCAGGCAGCCTTTGTTGCATTCTTGATCTTTAATCATCACCCGGCAAAGATATTTATGGGAGATTCGGGATCGTTAATGATAGGGCTGGTGAATGCACATTGGTGATCAAATTTATCACCGTCGCGGACTCGACTGCTATCACGATACCTGTTGAATCTTCCGTGGTGGTGGGTATTGCGATCCTTATCGTTCCTTTGGTAGATACGCTCAGGGTATTTAGTATCAGGATCTTCAAAGGAAATTCCCCTTTACACCCGACAGGAATCATGTCTCACTCATTTATTGCTGGAACGTGGTTTTAAGCATCCGCGGCATTACTTTTTCTGTACTGCTCTTAATGTTTTATTTATAGCCGTGGCTTATTTCGGCGAGATCACTGGACCTACTTATTTGTTTTTGACAATCCTTTCTATCTCATTTTCGTGCCTGGCCGTTTTATTTTATTATAAGAGACCCAAACCGCGCATGTTTGTTGCCAAACATTTGGGCGAGAAGAGCAAGAGTTTGTTACCGCAACTGCCCCCAAAATTGTTACGCTGTACAAAGAACCGCCATCGGGGCAGCAATAAAAAAGACGTAAGACGACAGGGTACACGCGAAGGTTTTATCAGCGCTTATTCTCAATTCCATTCTTTGTTACTTGTGCCTGTGGCTTTCGTCCCTTGTTTTTATTAGCTTTGAAGCCCTAAAAAGTTGGACTGATATGGCAGAAGATATTTCCCAAATAGTGGCTACCGCAGATGACCACATGAAAAAAGCTATTACACATTTGGAAACGGAGTTGATAAAAATACGCGCCGGCAAAGCTACTCCCCAGATCCTTGATGGTATCGTTGTTGACTACTATGGCTCACCCACACCGATCAACCAGGTTGGCAATATTAATGTAATGGATGCACGGACGTTGAGCATTCAACCCTGGGAGAAAAATATGCTTCAACCGATCGAGAGAGCCATCATAGCAGCGAATATTGGGATCAACCCGCAAAATGACGGCAGCCAGATCCGGCTTTTTCTTCCTCCACTTACTGAGGAGCGACGCAGGGAATTGGTAAAAATGCCAGGTTGAGGGTGAGCATTCAAGAGTTGCGATCCGTAACACCAGGCGCGGATGCGATCGAACACATCAAAAGACTTCAGAAAAATGGCTTGAGCGAGGATATTGCCAAAGACGCTGAAACAAATATTCAAAATATCACCGATAAATTTATTACAACTGTTGATAAACATCTTGTTTCGAAAGAAAAGAGAAATAATGTCGGTGTAGATCATGTTCCTTAACTAATGCTTGAAAGCAAAACGCCTGTTTTGCTTTCTTTTTATCGGGGAAATTGGCTAAATAAACACCAAAAAGGATCACACTGAGACAAGCAACTCGTTTTATCGTTATTTTTCACCATCTAAAATACCCCAAAGAATTCCAATAAATGGAACTCCATAAGTAACCAGGGAAGCAAAGATCCCCCGGCCCTTTGATCAAAACATAACAATATAGCTGTCGCAATCGGCGTCTGCCGACAATTCCCAATATGACAGCCTCAATGATTGCCCATTGCACAACTGGTTTCATGAAAGGCTAATTGCAAAAAATCTTGTTGCCATAAGACCCACGCAGTCGGAATTATCATAAATGCAAGTGAAATAGTGGCGATGTACAGAGGAGGTATCTCTTCAAAAAATGGCCCACCATATTTACATTCACACCATACAAAACTGTAGCAAGCAGGATAAGCAAGGCATATTTGAAGTTTTCAAAACTGATCCCCCTCCATAGCAGGAACAATAGGGTAAGACCGACAAAGCCAATGACAACGCCAATGATCTTTTGATCTTAATCTTATCCCGAAAATGACAATTGCAATAAGAACGACAAAAATGGGAGTGAAGGAATTAAGTATGCCAGCCAATGAACTATCGATACTTTTTGCGATGGCAGATGCGAAGAGAAACGCCGGCAATAGATTGCCGGTAATGCCGGAAAGAATGATGATAAAAATTTTTTTGAGGGAATTTTTGTTATGTGAAAAACAGCCAATGGAAGGAAGACAATGCCGGCAGAAAAATTTCAGGGCTGCGATTTGCGAGGCAGACAATTCCTCATTACTGTGCTTCATTAAGATAAATGAACTGCCCCGCAGATAATACTGAGGAGCAAGAAAAGAGAAGCCAGTTTATCAGTTTATTTACCTGCATCTTAAAAACTTCCTGCAAATGTCCTGATCTGATGTAGAACAATCAATTTTTAAATCCGTAATTTTAATGATACTATGAGCAGGATCAGTTTAAAGGATATAGATACCAGGCGCCCAAACAGTTTGATAAAGAAAAAACAAAAAAGGAGACAGGAGAGATATTGAAGAGCTGGATGAACTGCAAAATCTTTTTATATGCAGAATCCAAACACTCTTTATTGATCATCATCCAGGCGATGGATGCCGGTGGAAAGGACGGAGTGATCAGAAATGTATTTGGAAAGTTAAAACCCCCAGGGTGTCGAAGTAAAATCTTTTAAAGTCTCTACAGCCGAGGAAGCGGCACATGATTTTTTGTGGCGGATACATCAGCACACTCCGCTGAAAGGCATGATCCAGATCTTTAACCGGTCACAATATGAAGATATTGTTGTTACCAGGGTACACAAATGGATCGATGATCACACTGCCAAAAAAAGGATGAAGGCTATCAATGATTTTGAAGAATTGCTACAGGAACATAACAATACAACAATATTGAAATTTTATCTTGCACGTTTCCCATGAAGAGCACAGCGTAACGACTAAATGAAAGAGTTCGTAACCCCTGCAAGCAATGGAAGTACACGAAAAGGACTTTTACGAATCAAAGCATGGGATGTTTATATGGAAATGTATGAAGATTGTTTGAGCATTGCGATCATGTTCCTGGACCATCGTGCCTGCCGACCAGAACTGGTACAAAGAATATGTGATCGCCCGGCAGTTTTGAAAACGTTGAAAACTTTGGATATGGAGTATCCCGGTCTTAAAAATGACAATCTACCTTAAATGATGTCATCGCTTGTTCAACTAAAACTTAAAAATATGGGAATGCTAAAAGAATTTAGAGACTTTGCCATGAAAGGCAACATTGTTGACCTGGCTGCGGCAGTAATTATTGGTGGCGCATTCGGCCAAAATTGTAACAGCTCTCTGTACAGATCATCAGTCCATCATTGTGAACCAATGGCATTAAGTCTGATAATAAGTGCACGAGGCAATCTTGACGGTTGGTTTTACGATGAAATACGACTTTTTGGCTTTACAGGCTATCATTGAGTTTATACTGATCGCTTTCGTTCTTTTCTTAATAGTAAAGGCGATGAATTCATTAAAGAAAAAGGAAGCAGGCTGCTCCGCCGCCTCCTAGCACCTGAAGAGGTTTTACTGCTTCGCGAAATCAGGGATGCGCTGAAGAAATAATTTGTCAACACTCCAGGAACAAAAATCTGAAGGAATATTTTCGCTATTTTTGAATCCCGTTATACGAACTTCATAACGGGATTTATTTTTAATAAAGTTTGATGTGAATAACCCATCGTACCAGATAAAGCTTCCACAATTTGAAGGTCCCTTGATCTCTTTACTTTTTTTATTGAAAGAGACGAGCTGGACATCTATAACATCCCGATCACAAAGATCATTAATGATTTTCTTGATTTCGTACACACAGGAGGATTCGCTGAACATCGAGTTGTCCAGTGAATTCATTCTATTTTATTTCAACCCTTATGCGTATCAAGGCAAAAATGTTGCTGCCGCGTAAGGAACTTGGATGCACTGGGAAATGAAATTAGATCCCGAGACAGGAGCTGGTTGATAAAATTCTTGAGTACAAAAATTCAAGGAGGCCTCCGCAGAAATGGCAGAAATGGAAGCTACGAGAATGCTGATGGTGAAGCGGGGAAATATTCAAAAGTGAATTGTCCCAAATAGGCGAAGAGAGCGGCGAGGGAACAGAGATACAAGTTATTACCTTTCAAACTCATGAAGGCGTTTGAAAAGTAATGCTAAAGCTCCATGACAGGGTTAACAAGCCTATCCATACCGTAGTGCGATACGACTATACTATGGAGAGCCAGCCGTGACGCCATGTTGAGTCTTGCGCAGCAGGAAAAGACCGTTTCTTTCGAGAAAATTTTTGAGGATTGTGAAAACAGGGTGCATGCTATTTTCCTTTTTCTTTCACTGCTCGAGCTGGTGCAACAGAAATTTTTAAAGATAATTATCGGGGAAGGAAGAAATAATTTCATCATCGAATATAATCGAACCGGAAAATCGTCTTGCGGAATTGGAAGAAATTCAATAATAACCAAAACATCGTAATCATGAAACGCTCAGCAACTGCAAACTGGAAGGGTTCCGGTAAGGAGAGGCAAAGGGAACTGTTACCGCACAAAGCGGGATTTTTTCAAATACGCCTATATCATACCATACAAGATTTGAGGAGTGTGAAGGGTACCAGCCCGGAAGAACTGGTAGCTGCTGCACATGCAGGCTGCTTTTCAATGAAATTAAGTTTTGTATTGAATGCTGCAGGATTTAGCCTCCCGATAATATTGATACAGAATGCACCATCACTTTGGAAAACGGCACTATTACTGAGAGTCATCTTGAAGTAACGGCATCTGTGCCAGACATTTCTGAAGAGAAGTTTAATGAATGCGCAGAAGACGCGAAGGGTGAATTGTCCTCATCAGCAAACTATACAACACAAACATCACGATTGAAGCCAGGCTGGCCCAGAAAGTGAGTGCCTGACAAAAGATAAAGATGCCACGGCTTGCCCGTGGCATTTACCTGCATGTTCTGAACCTGAAATAATATCAATCTACTCCAAAAGCAAAAAGTGTACTCGCCCATAGCATTCCATTCGTTCCCATACCCATCATTGTAAATGAATACTCACCTTTTGGGCAGTGGGTTTATCAACCACCAGTTCCCAATATCCATCTTTTTATCTTTCTTGCACTGAAGGTGTATTTATCGCTTGACTGCAATTTATGGCTGCCGCAGCTGGATTCATTCCTGGGGCTTTTGCAACAATACTTTTCTCACGCCTTTTCCGGATTCCATTTTATACAATGTAAGTTTTTTGAGAAGGGTCCGACATATCTCATCCCGCTGAGCATTGGAAGGATCAACAACCTGTTCGCCCTCATCGCTGAGTCAGATTTTGCCGAAGACGTGGCAGAAGATGAGCCTCGAGGTTCCGGAAGAAAAATGAATGAAACATTATTTCCACTGCTAAGCCTTTCACTGGGGATTTGCCGCCGTCGATCGAATAACCTGACTCCGGATCCGCTAATTGCACTTGTTTTCGTGTCCATTTTGTAGGAAGCGTTTTTTTCCAGATCGAACCAATGTATTAGCAATACGTAACTGAACGAAGTACAA
>ERZ1370068.5488-contig-4512_pt1 | contig 85615 bp, 94 predicted proteins | sample MGYA00561227_ERZ1370068 | MGnify/ENA primary metagenome ERZ1370068 (study PRJEB38410, sample SAMEA6850437) | metagenome | study: Metagenomic assessment of the ecological functions of the soil: analysis of the soil microbiota associated with the...
TTACGTATTTGCTTTCCTGACGCTTTTCAACAGGCGTCGATGTCTTGCTGGGGCTCCTTTAACCGGTCCTTAGACCACTCTCCAGACTCAAGGTGCGGATGGAAACTCCAGTCCGCACCTTGGTCTTTTATGGCTGATCCCCGCTTCTTTCCATTCTGGAAATGGCGAGCCCAATCGCTTTCCTGGGAACCATCGCCAAGCTCCGTTCGTCGGCCTTTTTCTTCCAGGCAATCTTTGTTCTGGGTATTTGAGAGCCTTTCCTGCCGCGTGTTCGATGGCTTGGCTATAAGCTCCGAGTCCGCCCCGCTATCACGATCTTGAGCTTGGCTGCAAGATCCGCCGAGGCGATACCATCGCCCCGACCCCCTCAAGGGCGGCGGCCATAAATCGGCGCGCCTTATCGTTCACAGGATCAAGAAACGCATCAACGAACTCTCCGGAGCTGGTCCAATCCGCCGACGTCGGACCAGCCTTTTCCTAGTTGCGAGCACGATCTCGTGCCTTGTGCGGCGCTCGGCTGCCAGCGCTACGCTGATACGGCTTTATCTTCGGCCGTGGCACACCTCAATCATTCGACCGGCAACCGGGACGCTGGCGCAACCAGCCAGCGAACCCCCCGTGCAATCAGCCTCGCCGGCAGAATATGCCAAGGTCTCCCAAGTGGTCAAGGGATTTACTCGGACGCGCCTTGGGAGCACGCCCCTTCCCCCATCGCGACCGCGCTGCCTTCTTCGCGATGGCCTTGCGTCGCGCGGGGCCTCAAGGCTTGAGGCGCGTGCCTTCCCGCCCTTTCGATGCCTGAGCTTCTGCAAGCGCAGCGGCAGCGGGATTGCGCGGTATCGGCGAACGGCAGGTCCTGGCCGGTGGCTTCCTGGACGATCTGATGGGCGAGCCGGTTGGCGTCGCGCGGGCGCCTTTGCGCGCTTTCCGGGTAGGCATGGGGTGGATGATGCCACAGACCCCGGCCGGATTCGCGACCGGAAATTTAGCCCGCAGCCACGTAGCAAAACTAGACCACTACCGAGAGTGTGGAGGCCGGACGCGGGTCCGCATCGCTCGCGAGTTAGCCGCGCGGTCTTGCTACGCGCTGAGAGGGCGATCGTCTCAGGGAAGGCGGTCTACAGCGGGCGGCGTACCGTCTGAAGGCGAGCCGTTCCACCGCGATCACGGCGCCCTCCGCGAACTCCAGGATCCTGGCGCGCTGTTCGGGTTGAGGAGGCCACTCGCCCAACGACTCTTCGTGTTTGGTCACCGCCTTCGCGATGGCCTCCGGAGATCCTCGCGTTGTCAGGAGCGAGCACGGAGTATTCGCCCTTCACCGGGGCATTCCATGCCACATCCTTCGATCCAGGCCGGATGGACGTGGGCCAGTGCGCCGAGTGCGACGACGATGCCTTCCGGCGTCCTCGAGTCGGAAGATTTCTCGTCCTCGATCCGTGTTCGGAATGGTGGCCAGCCGTCGGGCTCTCCGGATCGCGCGATAGGGCGCGGGCGATCCAGGACGGCGATGGCTCGGCGGTACGCTCCCTCATCGCGTAGTAGCGCGGACGCGATTCGATATCGCTTCGCGGCTCGGGGCGTCGTCGTTGCCGAGGAAGACGACATCGTCCCAGATCCCGAGCGCGGTCTTGAGGTCGCGCCGAATCCTCCGATCGTCGGAGTCACGCCTTCTCTGGTCGAAGCGCCGCCAGAGCCCAGTGACGAGCAGCGTCATGATCCCCATGGCATAGATGAACCGCTCCGCGAACCGGTCGCGAGGAGCCGGAGGCCAGAAGCCGACCCGGCGTACCCGGCACGATCAGAGCAGACTCGCTTCCAGTTGGAGTCGCGGCGGCCGTCGAGTTCGCATCGGTCTGGTCGGGCGACGCGTTGCCCGTGGGAGCGCTGTCGGAGTGATCGCCGCGGTCTCGCGGTTCGCGCTTGCCGCCGGCTGGGAAGAATTGACCTTTGGGCGAGCCAAGTCGATCGATGAGTGCGCCCAAGAAATCGCGAACGCCATGGCGAGTCTTGGGGTCCACGAATTGACGGCCCGGATCAATGATCGAATCCGCTTTTCCCAGACGGCCCCTCTGGATCCGTGGGGTGGAAATATCTCGCGCCAAATCGGTGTGCTGGAGAAGACGCCCGATCTCCTCCTGGTGGCCCGAGGCACCGGGACTTCCAGATTGACCAGCTTCTCGATGTAGCTTCGCGCGAAGTCTCTTCGACCAACCTTCGGATCTTGAGTTTCGACTCTCGGGGCTGAAGGCGCCTCGGGGGTGACCGAGCGAGTCAGATCCACCGCCGCGTCGCCGATCGATCCATGAATGCGTAGAGATGCTTCGCTGGTCGGTTTCGGGCTGCTGCTGTTCCCGGCGGGGATGTCGTCGAAGGTCGGCAACTTCGGACGTCGCTTTGGTCCGCGGCTCGGGTCGCGACTTCCTCGGCGATGTCCTTGAACTTCACGCCCACGCAGGCTTCGACCCAACTGGGATACATGCCCAGAACGACGATGCATTCTGCTTCGCTCACCAGGAAGTTCACCGCCTCGAGCGTCTCGAGGACGTTCTCGGACTGCATCGGTCCAGATCGTCGATGAGGATAACGACTCGCTGGGGATGCTAGCGCCCGGACCACCTGATCGAACTGACGCGCAAGCGGCGGCTCTCGACCGGCGTGGTCTCCCGGCCGTCCCCGAAGATCCCCGCGATTCCCGTGAACAGCACCGATGGCTTGGCGCCGAAGGCGCCGAACACGGAGATGAAGCGACGCCAGAGCGTGTACCCCGCGGTGATCGCGACGAGCAGGCCAGGAATGCCCTTTCCGTCGTCGGATGCCTTGCCGGTCTTACCATTGGGCATCTCGACGCCGAGCTGGTTCGCCAGCGAATCGACCCGGGCTTGACCCGGCGGACCGAGGTGATCGACGCTGTCAGATGCGCGAAGGATTGGCGCGCTCGGCAATGATCAAGCCCACCAGGCTGGCGATGGCGAGCGAAATCGAACACGATCATGGTCCAGCCCCAGAAGCCACGCATGCCCATGAGCTGGAGCCGCACCCAGAGACCGCGCGGCTGCCAGGCCGGAGGCACGGCCTCCGCGCGAACGCTTTCCAGCAGCGCGGCGAACATCTGCTGTTCCTTCTGGTAGGTGCCAGGCATTGAACCACACTGGTCGGGCTCCTGCGCGCGACAGATCGCCCTCGAGCAGGTTCATGATCGAGCTCTTCCCCGATCCCCACTGGCCGGTGATCGCGATGGTGAGGGGCGGCTCCGTGTTCCGGTTCTGGATGAAATGCGACAGACCGATCGCCACCTCGGTCGACTTGAGCGCGTCGGCAATCACCGGGACGGAGCGGCCGATCGAAGCCGCGGTGTCCGCGATCGATTCTTTGCTTCGACGGCGGGTTGGCGGGTTCCGACCAGCAACCGAGGACGCGAGGACGAAGACGAGGACGAAGTAGTAGGCCGGCGTGGCCACCGTTGATAGGGCGCTTGATCGTGCCAGCTGCGGCCTCCATTCGAAGTCGACACGCGCGGTTCGCCCGGCGAGCACCGCTGGGCCGTGCCGATGGCTGTCGTCGAATCGCAGCGCGACTACCTCGCCGGTGGCGACCTGGCGCAGGTGGCTCCACGCCATCTCGCCGGCGGCCATCGCCATGGCCGACGAGTGTCCAGGGCACGACGATGGATGAGTCGCGTCGAGATGAGTCTGGTCGATAGGGGGGACAAGGACCAGTGCCGCCGCCGTCGAGGCCGTGAGGTGTCGGCTGCTCTGAGCCGCGCGTCGACCCGCCGGAGATCGAGAGAGACCGCCGCGTATTCAATGGTAGAAAGCCGATCAGGCCCTGCTGGAACCACGTGACGCCCGAATCCCGCGTCGCCCAGATCGTCCGTTCATTCCTGACCACCTAACCGCGTGCGCCACCACCATCGAATCGCACCGACCGCAACCACTGTCCGTCAATGAGGACCGTGGTCAGCGTGTCCAGCTCGCTCCAGTCGCGGGCGCGGAGAGTCAGGATCGCCGAGCCCATTTACGGCGAAAAGCTCGACCCTGATGCGGCCATCGAAATCGCCCATCGCGAAGGAAGGGCCTCGCCGAGTAAAGCTTGCCGAGCGAATCGGCCAGTTGCTGTAACCGCTGGGTCCACCGTAGCAGCGAGTCGGATCGTCCGGGGCGCTGTCCCATTAAAACGGTCGCTTGGGCTATCGCGTCGTTAGCGGGTCCGGGGCCGGCCCTCCAAACGGTGCTCGACGGAGAGCGTCTCCAGCATCCCAGTCATCGTGGAGGCAGTATGGAAATCGAGTCGCCGTCAGGGGACAATCGTCGTCGAGAGAAGGCCAATGGGAAGTATTCTGGCCTCGACCGGAGTCTTGAGCGTGTCCCATGCCCCAGACGCCATCAATCGAAGCAACAGGGAGGTCACGGTCATCGTTGATCCGGGAGGCGCGGATAGGATCCAAGCCGCACCGCCGGGTGCTACGCCCGCGTCCCGCACATCACGGATGTGCGGGCGACGATCGACATTCCACGTCACCCCCATCGGACGTGGAATAGAACGTTCCGTCGCGACCGAGGACCCATCCGTTCCGCGGACCAATGAAGTGCACGGCGACGAGGTCGGGAGCGGAGAGGACTCCATGTCACGACCTTCGGCGGCACCCCAGTCGGCGTCGGTTTCGTTGCGGGCAGTTGTGCGGCCTTGGAGGCATTCGGTGAACGGCGAGAACTATCACGTGCGTTGGCGCGTGTGCGTAGAGAGCTTTTGATTGTTCGTTGGACAGGCGAGACGAAGGCGCCTTGGCCGAATCGACGATCGGTCGCTTGCGCCGCCGGGTTGGATTGAAGGTTGGATTCGCCTTCTGGGCGGCCTTGGCGAGCGGTGCCCACGAGTGGCGGCAGAAGCTCGCGGCGCGCTGAGGCTGGAGTTCGCGGAATCCCGATCGCCGGCCTGCAGCCAGAGTCGCTGCCAGGTGATGCCGGCGTCCTTCGTGGCGAGGATGAATGCCCTGATCGCCGACGACACAGACCTCCGTTCCGGCAGGGTTGACGCTCAGCGCGTTCAGGCGCGCATTGATCACGGGAAGCCGGCGAATGGCGTTGGCCTCGATCGGAGAAAACATCCTCTCGGCCCAGCTGCCGCTCTTGCGGCTGACGTCGTAACGCGGCGGGGTTCGCAGCATGTCCCAGGTTGCGAGCACGAAAGCGAGGACGGCGATCAGCAACATCCATCCCCGATGGATGCGTACCGACTTTGCTCCGTCTGACTCGCGACTCCCCGATGCCCGTGGAGAGCTGGACTGCTCCGGCTTACTCGTCGGCATGGAGTGCGTCCCAGTGTCGAGGGATCGGTTCGGGCGAGCGGGAGCCCCGTCTAAAGGATTGCGGGAAAGCCGGGGCGGGCTACTGGAGGGATTCTGCGAAGGTCACGCGGCATGACTTCGTCCTCGTTCATGCGACGAGCGGTGGCGGCCTCTACGGTCAGCGGCTGGCGTGACTCAGCGTGACGCGCAGCAGGCGGCAAAATGCCGAGACACACGCTAGGTACACGCGGGTTCGCAGGCAAGCGAAAATCTCGCGCTCAGCGGAGACTTCAACCCGTCTCGACGCTCAGGATCTCCATCGTCACCGCGGTGGAAGTCGCCGTCCGGCAGATGCCAGACCGACTCCCATCGCATCGGGAAGACGCGCTCGCCGGTGGTCGTCCAGTCGCGCAGATGTCCCGACCACGGCGTGAGCACGCCCTTGCCTCCGGACGTCGCGATAGCGTTCAGCGTGGATCGCGACCGGAAGGCCCTGCGCGTCGAACTCGACGGTCGCGCTCACCGGCGGTCCCTCGCCGGTCGCGGTGAAGCGCGCGCGGCGATCGTCGATCGCTTCCCAGCGCAGCCGCGGGCTCGCCGCCGACTCGGGGATCGCGAGCGCCTCGCCCCAGAGCGCAAGGCCGAGCCCTGGTCGATCTCGGGACCGCGCGCGTCGGCCATCGTCCAGAGGCCGAGCAGCCGAACGAGCATGTTGCCGCGGCCCTGGACGAGCTCGTCCTGGACGAGGATCGACGCGAGCGGCGCCACCCAGGCGCGCGCGAGCCAGACGAAGCCCGGTGGTTCGAGCGTAGAGCACCTGCTCGGACGCGAACGGCATCCACGCGCCGCCGGGGGCGGAGCGGATCCGGCCGCGCTGCTTCAGGCGTACGAACCGGATCGGCGCCTTGTTCGCGGCCCCGGCGCGGCCGAGATGCCTGCGCAGCGAGATCGGGCAGTGCGTGGAGATCCTCGGCGCGCACTGGCCTGGCGAGGCGACGCGCGACGGATGAGATCGGCCGACTCGGCGCGGAAACGACCGCGCATCTGCGCCGATCCGACGAGCGAGACGATCACGAGCAGCGCGATCAGCGCCCAGGATTCCCGAGCGCGATCAGCACGAAGGCTCGAAGCGGCGATGGATCATCGAGGGATGCGACTGCGCCCCGAGGTCGCCCCCGGGGCGCACCGCGCCGTGACGCTGCGAGACGAATGGCGCGGTGCGCCGGGTGCAGAAGCTAGGCGGACGAGCGCTGGGCCGCCGCGACCTCGAAGACGATCTCGCAGTCGCAACGACCCTTGAGGCCGGTGCAATGCCTCGAGCGAGGCCTCGACGTCGATGCCCGGCATGGACTCGAGGAACCCCCGCGCGTTCTGCGTGGTGCGCACCAGATGAGCGAGCGGCTGAGCTCGTCGATGAAGTCGGTCCACCGCGGATGATCGGGTGTCGCGACGTCGTGTCGATGACGGGGCCTCGCGTTCCGGGACGGGGATACGCACTTGGGACGATCGCGCTGGTGGGTTACGCCAGCAGAATCGACCGAGTCGCCAAGCGAAAGTTAGCGCACGGCGGTCTGGGCGGTCGCGCGCGCGCTGCTCACGCCGTTTCTCCACTGGACGATGTGGATAACTTCCGCCACGGCGTGTGGATGCGTCGGTTAGAGGGTGGAGCGCGAAGCGTCTTGCTCGGCGTCGCGAGACCATGAGCGCCCTTCCGAGCCGAGAAGGTTCGACATCGTTCGTGTACCCTCACGGCTCTCGAATCGTCGCGGATTCATTGCGCGACCGGTGGCGGCGTCCGCGCTCGAGGCGGTGAAACGTTGACGAACGAGCTCTGGATCGGAAGGCGGAACCGTTCTCTACCGGCTCTACGACGTCGCCTACGAGATCGCGCTCGAGCGCGCCGCCATGCTGCCTGGCCGCGAACGCGCCCGAGCGGCGTCAGCCGATCCGCGGCGAGGCAGGCGATCGAGATCGCCAATCCACCGGTCACGGTGAGCCTGGGGCAGCTGAGACCTGGTCGCTGGGTGGCGCCGAGCGCGAGGTCGAGCTGTCGGCGCGGCTGTTCGACTTCGGCGTCATCTCGCTTCGCGCCCGCATCCCGTCGCGCCGGCAACCCTGGGGCGGAGTTCGTCTCGGCCGGCATCGCGGTCAGCGCCGATCGGCCGTGGGAACGCTTCGGATCGCGTGCGGAACGAGCTGCCCTCGACCGCATGGCGGATTCGCTCCTGCGACCGGGATCGACAGCGTCACCGAGGAGTACGCGATCTTTCGCCTCGACCGCCTCGAGGACGCCGCCGGCCGGCCGGCGACGCCGGGTTCTGCGCGACAGAGCGTCGCCCGGTCTCCCCTGGTCGGCAGAGCCCGCGCGATCACCGCCACCGCGCGAGAAGGAGCTGGTGTCCGATCGGCTCTGCTACTTCGACGACGACCTGACGATGCTGACCGGAACGCCGCGCTCGTGGTCAGACGGCGCCCGAGGACACCGACGACGCAGTCCAGTACTCTGAGTTCGCCAACGCGCAACTGCGTGGAGCTGCGCTACTACGACACCATCCTCGACGCCGAGCTGCCGCGGATGAACACGAGATCCTCGCCGCCGCCGCGGGTTCCACGTTCCTCAGGACGGCGCTACAGCCGGCTGCTGTCCCTCGCTGCAGAGACGGGTCGGCGACGCCACCGGGAGGCGGTCGAGCGGGTCGAGAACGCGCTCAAAGTGACCGGACGACGTGTTCCTCGCCCGCATCTACGCGACCGCGCTCCAGATCTTCCGCGAGCACGAGTGGCGGGCCGGCATCGACCGCAAGGTGAAGATCATTCGGGACGCCTACGAGATGCTGAACGCCGAATCCCTGGCGCGGCGCACGGAGGTGCTCGAGATCATCATCATCCTGCTGATCGCCGTGGAGCTGGTCACCAGCCTGCGCCGCGGTTGATTTTGAGGTAGCTTGCCTCGATTTCCGCAGGTCCCGACCTGTCACCCGGAGGAACCGCCGTGCTGGAAAAAATCCTGTTGGGTCTGCTCGCCGTCGTCGCGCTGGTCATCGTGGGTTTGGCGATCTACGCGGGCTCGCGCCAACACCTCACCTTCGACGTGCCCTATCCCGAGGTCACGGCGTCGACGGACTCCGCGGTGATCGCCCGCGGGCACTACGTCGTGCCGCAACGTGGTGAACTGCGCCTCGTGCCACGGCGACACGCAGCCAGATCGCCGCTCGCGATCGCGGCGAGGAGTGTTCCGCTCGCCGGCGGATACCATTTCGACATTCCGCCGGGCGTCTCTACGCGCGCAACATCACGCCCGACCCGGAGACCGGGATCGGCAAGCTCTCCGATCGTGCCATCGCCCGCGCGCTTCGCTTCGGCGTCGGCCACGACGGCCGCGCGCTGCTGCCGTTCATGGAGGTGCAGGGGCTGTCCGACGAAGACCTGGTCGCGGTCGTGTCGTATCGCGTGCGCAGGCCGCCGGTGCACAATCTGGTCCCGGCGCACCGCTACAACGCTGCTCGGGAAGATCGTCAAGGCACACCGTGCTCGCCAACCCGGTCGGGCCCGCCGACGCAGACGCCGCCGCGCGGCGCCACGGTCGAGAACGGGCGCATTACGCTGGTGGAGTCGGTGGCGCTGTGCTGGGCCTGTCACACGCAGCGCAGCCAGGCCACCGGCGAGCTCACCGGTCCGCGCTTCGGCGGCGCGACCGGCTTCCTCGACGCGACCTCCGATCCCGAGCATTCGTGGTCGCCGCCCAACATCACGAGCGACGCCGGAGACCGGGCGGCTCGGCAAGATGACCGAGGACCAGTTCGTGCTCGCGCTTCCGTCAGGGTCGACTGCTGCCGAATTCGCCGATGCCCTGGCAGAGCTACGCCCGCATGGAGCGAGGACGACCTGCGCGCGATCTACCGTTATCTTGAAGACCGTGCCGCCGGTGAAGCACGACGTCGGCCCGGTCGTGGTGGAGCTCAAGAAGAAGACGTAGCACTTTGATCGGCCCCAGCCAGGGCAGGAGGTTGAGATGAGACGAGCGGGAGCGCGAAGAACATCGGCCGTGTGCGGCCTGTTCCTGGTTTCGTGGCTGGTCGTGGCGGTGATGCCTTTACCCGCGGCGGCGGCGCTATCACGTCGCCCATCGCTGGGTGATCGGCGGGGAAGGTGGATGGGACTACCTGACCACCGACGCCGACGCGCGGCGGCTCTACGTCACCCACGGCACCCAGGTCGAAGTGCTCGACCTGGACACGGGAAAGAAGCTCGGCGTGGTCGCGGGCGTTTCGGGAGCACACGGCGTCGTCGTCGCGAGCCCGCTGGGCCGAGGGTTCATCAGCAGCGGCCGCGACTCGTCGGTCGTGGCGTTCGACCTCCGCACGCTGAAGCCCACCTCCCGGATTCACGTACCGGCCCGGTTCCCGGATGCCATCCTGTTCGAGCCGGTCACGCGACGTCTCTTCACGTTCAACGGCGGCAGCGACAACGCGTGCGCGTTCGACGCCGCGACCGGCGCGTTCGTGGACTCGCTGCCGCTCGGCGGGAAGCCCGAGTTCGCCGTCGCCGACGGCGCCGGGGGCGTCTTCGTCAACATCGAGAGCACGAGCGAGATCGTCGCGTTCGATGCCCGCACGCCCGGATCACGCGTCGTTCCTCGCTGGCGCCGGGCGAAGAGCCCACCGGGCTCGCGCTGGATCGCGAACATCACCTCCCTGTTCTCGGGCTGCTCGAACCGATGGATGATCGTGACCGATGCTACGACGGGCCGCGTGGTCGACTCGCTGTCGATCGGCGAAGGAACGGACGGCGTGGCCTGCGACGCGAAGCGCTACGCCGTGTTCAGCTCGAACGGCCAAGGAACGCTCACGGTCGCGACGTTGGGGAAGAACGGCCGCTACGCCGTCGCCGAGACCGACTCGACCCAGCGCGGCGCCCGCACCATCGCTCTGGACCCCAAGTCGGGGCGCGTGTACGTGGTGACCGCGTCGTTCGGACCGCCGCCGGAGCCCACCGCCGAGCGACCGCATCCCCGGCCGACGATCGTCCCGGGGACGTTCACGGTGCTGGTGCTCGAACCGTAGGCGCTCGCGACGGCGAAGGAGGATCGCCGCGACCGGAAGGACCGAGCTAGACGTCTCATCGTCCGCGCGTACTCCGCGCCCACGCGACCCTCGCGACACGCCTTCGAGTTCAGGAACTCGGCCGCGATCTTGGCCTGGAGCGGCAGCGCCTCCGCGAGCGTGACGCCGCACGAGTGCTGGATGCAGTCCATGATCGACCCGCGCGCCGTGCGGTCGAGCGGACCGTCCGGCGCGGCGAGCCCCGCGGCGTCCGACGGCACGCCGTCGAGCCGGCCGGACTCGAGCGGCCGCTTGCGCAGACCGTGATCGCCGTCGGTCGCGAGCATCCAGGCGATCTTGAGCACGTCGTCCATCTTGCCCGCGCAGTCGATCAGCCAGCCCACCGCCTCGCCCGCCTTCACCGGAGCGCCGCCAAGTTGCATGGCGACGAGCTTCGGCCAGTGCTCGGGCGAGGTGCGCCGGAACGGCCAGTGGCAGCCTTCCATACCGGGGACCACGGGAAGCGTCACCTCGGGCCAGCCGAGGCGAGCGTCGTCGACGGCGACGAGGTAGTGGCAGTGCACGAGCAGCTCGAGCATGCCGGCGAGGCAGCGCTTGCCGCCGATGAAGCCGATCGAGACCTCGAACTCGTCGTTCAACCGGCGCGCGGTCTCGACCAGCCGTTCGTGATCGCGAGCCCGGCGTCGAGCGAGTCGAGCGCGGCGAAGAACTCGGCGGTGTCGGCGCCCACCATCTGGGTCGAGAGATGAAAGTCGCCGGTGACGATGACGCGCCGGATGCCTTCCCACCGAGCCAGTCGAGCGCGCGGTTCAGCTCGCGATCGACGTCCCAGCTGTAGCTCTCGCGTCCCAGCGTGACGACGCCGACCTTGCCGTCGTGCTCGGCGTTGACGTAGAGCTGCTGCCACTCGGCGCCGCCCATGCTCTCGATCGCCTCGGGATGCCAGGCGCTCTTGGCGGCCTCGGGGTAGAGGCGATGGCTGGCCTCGACCGTGGCGATCACGTCCTGCGGGCCGAGCGTGCGCATCATCGCGAGCACGCCGCGGCGGAACTGCGCGCAGTGCTCGCCGATCGCGTTCATCACCGCCAGGTGCGCGCGTCGCTCGTGCAGCATCAGGCTCGTCATCTGGAACAGTGGACCGAGCAGGCGGACGCGGAAGAGCTCCTGCTCGGCGTCGGCGAGCGTCCAGTCGACCAGCGGGCGAAAGTGATCGGGCGGATACCAGGCCTGGCCGGTCTCCTTGCGCTCGGTCAGCTCCGGCGTCGGGCGTGAACAGCGCGCCGTACTCCTCGCTGAGGTGGTGCAGGCACGACCAGGTGAGGAAGTCGGCGCCCTTCGAGCCGATCGCGTCGTGGGCGCGGAACGGGTTCGCGCCGACGAGCTTGCGCACCAGCTTGTCGATCTTCCAGAACGGCATGTTGGTGGCGCGATGGATCCGCAGTCCGGCGAGGGTGATGCCGCAGAACAGCACGTCGAGGATGAACGACCAGTGATCGCTCACCGGCATCGGGATCATGCCGAGCGACCACAGGAGCCGCGTGACCGCCGATGGCGCCGGCTCGACGATCTCCCACACCTTGTTGATCTCGTGCGGGAACGAGGGGTGGGCGATGCCCACGCCGAGCGCCCGACTCCGGGAACCCCGAGGTCACGGAGCGGATCTCTGACCCCTAAGAACTGACGCCGGAAGATCTCGTAGTGCGCTCTTCTTCACCTCGAGGATCTCGGGGATCGCCTCGAGCAGGAAGCGCGGCCGCAGCGCGCCGAGCTCGGGCGGCAGCGTCTTGCCGTCGTAGGTGAGGCGGACGACGTTGCTCATGATGCGCGCCGCGCCCTCGCGCCCGAACGCCTGCACCAGGCCCGGGATACTGCCGGCCGATGCCGTCGGGCGCGCCGGGGAAGTCGAGCGCCACCACGCGCACGCCGAAGCGGCTCGAGCCGCGAGCCGAGCTGCATGGTCTTGCCGGCGCCGACGATGCCGTTGGCGCCCGAGATCACGAGCGCACCGCGCGCGCCCGCTTCGCCGAACACCTGGTCGACCAGCGCGGCGGCCGCGGCCGGCAGCGCGCCCTTCGAGAAGATGTCGTGACGCTGCCGAGGCCCAGCGCCTCGAGGGTCGGTCGTCGCATCGCCGGCACGCCGGCGACGTCGTCTCGCGACCGCTAAGGGTTGCGGAGCCGTCGGGGTCACGAGCGACCTCCTTCCGGTCACCTTGAACAAGGCCGCGATGCCGACGTCGCCGGCGGCGCAACCGAAGATCAGCACGTGGCCGCCGCCGAGATCGACCGCTTCCTCCAGCGCCTCGATCAGCACGCGGGTCAGCGTCGGCCCCTGCGGATGGCCCCACACCAGCGAGCAGCCGGTGGTGTTGAGCTTGCGCCAGTCGTAGCCGGTGACCTTGGTGAACACGACGTCGTTCACCGCGAACGGATTGTGATTCTTAGCGACCACGACGTCGTCCATCGTGAGGCCGACGCCGATCGAGCAGCTTCTTCACCGCGATCGCCGGCGCCTCGGGCATGAGGCTCGGCTCGGCCCGCGCCTCGGCCTTGCCGACCAGCTCGATCTCGATCTCGGGCGCGCGCTCAGCGCGCGCGCCTGCTCCCGGCTCGTGACCAGCAGGCATGGCCATGCCGTCGGAGGCGTGGGTCTGGGTCGCCGCTGGTGACGCAGGTGTCCAGCTCGCGCCTGCGCGTGCAGCGCGCCGAGCGGGATCCTGGCGGACGCCGAGATCGTCGTCGACCGCGCCCAGCGGTCCGGCCGGCGACGTTCAGGAGCGACGAGCGGAACCAGGACGCGGTCGAGGAACCCGGATTCCTTGGCGGCGTAATACTGCTGGTGCCGGACGAACGCGACCTCGTCGACCTCGCGGCGGTCGAGCTGGTACTTGCGCGCGGTGATGCCGGCGGCGGTGATCATGGCGTTGCCGGTCGCGGGATCGAAGCCAAAGTTGTCCCACACGTCGGCGAGCGCCATCGTGCGCTCGGTGCGCGCGGCGCTCCGGGAACACGCCGACCGGGGAGTCGCTGGTGCGGTCGAAGGTCAGCACGCCGACGACGTCGATTGGCGCCGCCTCGACCTGAGCGCCCGCGAGCAGCACGGCCTGCAGGCCGGTCGCGCAGGCCTGCTCAACGTGGAAGCCCGGCACGCGCTGGCCCATGCAGCTCGCGACCATCGGCGCGTCGCCAGAACTTCCAGTGCCAGGGAATGGTCGAGCCGAGTGACGAGATAGTCGATCTCGCTCTTCGGAACCTTGCGCAGGCTCGTGATCCGGGCCATCGACTCGCCGGCGAACTGGCCGATGTTGACCTCGGCGAGCGGGCTGGTCTGCCACGCCGGGAAATAGCTGCTGCCCCAGGTTCCGTACGGAATCCGGGCGCGGGGATAAAGGCTCGGAGCGTTCTTCATGGAGGGTCCCGTTCGGGCATTGATCGACGCGTACGCGGCTGAGCACGGCCAAGGCGCAGGTCAAGATCCGGCATCGACCTCTCATCGCGCAAAGCGGCCTGAGATGACCTGGCGGCACCAACGAAACGAGCCGGGAACCCGAAGGTCCCCGGCTCGCGAGCGAAGCGAGGTGCTCAGCTGGTGGTCGCCGGCATCACCACGGCGGCGAGCGTCGGATCGAAGCTGGCGTTGTGGCTCGCCATGCTCTCGCCTCGTCTTCGCCGGCATCTTCTCGAGCTTGAACTTGATGTTCTTGGTCGTGCTGCCGCGCTGGACCGTGTAGGTCACCGCGCTGCCGACGTTGCACTCGGCCTTGAGGCGCACATCCCGTGGGCCTCGCTGTCGCCGAGTTCGTAGCCGTTGACCGCCACCACGATGTCGCCCCTTCTTGAGGCCCGACTTTGCCCGCCGGGCTTCCCTTGGCGACGTCCATCACGGTGAGCGACCCCGACGGCGAGCGCTTGAGCCACGCGCCGGCCCACGCGGCCGACTTGCCGGCGCAGGACATCTTGGCGTCCGTCATCGTCGCGCTCGCATCGCTGCCACCGCAGTGCGAGCCGCCGGCGAAGGCCGGAAACGGTGATGGCCAGGGCGAGGACAGCCGCGGATCCAGCGAGCATCTTCTTCATGTTTTCCTCCGGAGCGAGATGAACGGTCGGCCAGGGCATCGGCGGGCTCGGTCGATCGTAGGGGCAGCATAGCCGACTTTCACCGCCATGAAGGGAAGTCGCCTGGACGAAGCGAGGCAACGGCTGCCACGAGCGGCGAGGACGTCAGGCCGCTGTGGCGGAGGCCGTCCCGACCGTGTCAGGCCCTCGGGCGGGTCCACGGCGTCCGGCTCGGATCCTGGGCGATACCGACTTCGCGATCGCGGGTCCCCGCCCGTCGACTTCCGGAGCCATGTCCCGCTTCAGGATCTCGATCGCGTCGGCGGGCGAGTCCACGAAGCGGAAGAGCTCGAGGTCCTCGCGATCGATCATGCCGTGGCGCGCCAGCGCCCGAGTTCACGATCTCTCCTGCGCACTCGGTGCCGTACGCTGAGCACCGGCGGCACCGTCCGCAGAGCTTCTTGGTCTGCGACAGCGTCAGGATCTCGAACAGCTCGTCGATAGTGCCGAACCCGCCGGGGAAGATCACGATCGCGCGCGCGAGGTGCGCGGAACCAGAGCTTGCGCATGAAGAAGTAGTGGAACTCGAAACAGCAAAGCTCGCGGGCGTGATGTAGGGGTTCGGCCGCTGCTCGTGCGGCAACCCGATGTTGACCTCGATGGTGCGGCCACCAGCCCTCGACCGCGCCGCGGTTCGCGGCCTCCATGATGCCCGGGCTGCCGCCGGTGCACACGACGAAGCACTGGGACTCGTCGGGCTGGCAGGGGAGACCACTGCGAGATCAGCCGCGCCAGCTCGCGCCCTCGTAGTAGCGGCCGAAGGGACCGTCCTCGGTGACCCGCGCCGAGCCGAAGATCACGATGGTGTCCCGCACGCCCTCGCGCATGAAGGTGTCGAACGGCGCCAGGTACTCGGCCAGGATGCGCAGCGGGCGCGCGGCATCGCTCGAGGAAGTCGAGATCGTGATAGGCGAGCGGCACGGAAGCGGTGCAGCGGTCGGATCGGTCAATCAGGCTCCTGAGTCGGCAACCGGAGGTGAGGTTCGCTCAGGGAAACTACCACGCGAACGGCCTCGCTGGCCCGCGCCGCCTGATCCGAACTGCACGAGGCCCCCGCCGCCTGGGCGTCAACGGCTTTCGGCACCGGTGGGGCGGAGCGGGACACCCGCTCCGCCGCGGGGCCATTTCCGCGCCACCATCCGGAGACCGGCGGGTTTGAGCGAGTGCTCGGAGAGGCGCAGGCTCTCGACCTCGAACATCCACTGTGCCACGCGAGCGCCGCGATCGGCTCAGCTCCGATCCGATCGCAGATGTAGCGGTAGAGATACGGAGCGCGGTCGTAGTTCACCATCTCGAGCTTGCTGCCGAGCGCCACCAGCATGTCCTCGCCGCGGCGTGGACCTTCTCGTCGTGACCGTGTTCGGTGAGCCAGCGCTCGAGCTGGTTCGAGCGTGAGCAGGCCCGAGCCCGTGATCGGCGGGATCAGCCCCGACGGCCTCGAGCAGGTCGCGGATCTCGTAGAACCAGCGCGCGGTATCGCGGTCGACGTTCTCGACCGCGAACTCCTCGGCGACGAGCAGACCGCCGGGCTGGAGCAGGCTCGCGCGTGCTCGACCGCTTCGCCGAGCGGCGCGATGTGATGCGGCGAGCGGCTGAAGAGCACGACGTCGTAGGGGTCAGGTGATAGCTCGGGAAGTCGTCCTCGACGGCGCTGACGCCGCGATCGCTCGCGGCCTGCACCGCCTCGGCCCTGGGATCGACGCCGGTGACCTTGAAGTCCGCGCTCTCCGAGCATGCCGGCGAGCCGGCCGTCGCCGCAGCCGACCTCGAGCAGGCGCAGCTCGTCCGTTCGGTAACGTGCTTTCCAGGAAGGTCAAAGTTTGACCGGACGCGAGGTCGGCGGGATGGGAGGGTCTCACCATGTCAAAAACCTCCATCGGCACTGGGAAGAAAGTACGGCGCTCGGGAAGAATACGGCTCAGGGAAGAAAGTAGAATGCGAGGCCGAGGACCAGGTAGACGGCGAGCAGGAGCGCACCCTCGAGCCAGTTGCTCCTCCATCCTGGGCGACCATATGCACGACCCATACCGCGATCAACACCGCCAGGACCTCGAACGGCGTGAACAGCAGGTCCATCGGATGCGGACCGATGAAATTCGAAACGAATACCAGCGGCGGTGCCACGAACAGCGCGATCTGCAAGCTGGATCCCACCGCGATGTTCACGGTGATGTCCATCTTGTTCTTCATTGCCACCATCACGGCGGTCGAGTGCTCGGCCGCGCTGCCGATGATCGCGACCACGATCGCGCCGACGAACACCTCGGTGAAGCCGAGCACGTGCGACGCTTCCTCGACCGCGCCGACCAGGAGCTCACTCATCCACGCCACCCCGGCCGTGGCCGCGAGCAGGACCATCGCCGGTCTCCTCCATCCCGTGTCGGCGGGTGTTTCGGACTCGTGTCCCGAGCCCGCGTACAGATGTCGGTGCGTACGCAGCGCGAAGAACAGGCTGAGGATGTAGGCGACGAACAGCACGACCGAGATCGCCATCGAGAGCGCGTGCTCGAGCCCCAGGGTCTGCGCCTCGGTGACCGGGGCGTGGCCGGTGGGCCGGTGGAGCGCCCAGTCGAACGCCGCGGGTACGATGAGCCTGATCGCCGCGGAGCGCGAACAGCGTCGCCCCGGCCGAGCTCGGCCGAGCGATCGAAGGTCTGCCGCTCGCGCTTGAAGCCCCCGAGCAGCATCGAGAGCCCGAGCACGAGCAGCCCGTTACCGATGATCGAGCCGGTGATGCTCGCCTTGACCACGCTGTCGAGGCCCTGCAGCGCCGCGAGCGCGATGATCAGCTCCGGCGGCATTGCCGAAGGTGGCGTTGAGCAGCGCGCCCATGCCCGCCCCCCGGCCGGTGCGCGAGGCGCTCGGTCGAGGGTCGCCCATCGCGCCGGCGAGCGAACGATCGCCAGCGCGGCGCAGCCGAAGACCACGAGGCCGCCCCAGTCGAGCGCGTGCGCGATCGCGGCGAGCGGAACGAAGACGAGCATCAGCGTTCCGGGCCCGAGGATTCGAGTCCATCCCGCCCGGTTCGTGGCAACGGCCCGCGATCGCGTGGTCACGGCGGGCAATGTGACCCATGCGCGGTCCATTCCTCAAGGTCGCGCAATCTGTGAGGTCGAGCCCGGCGGCCTCATATTCGAGATTCGCGCGCTGCCTCGCGGCCTCCGGGTGGGTTAGAATAGACGGTCACTATGGCGGCGACTTCCCGGACCTACACCCTCGCGGGCCGCGCGTGAACCCCGCGCTCCTGACCACGATGCTCGTGATCCTGTGCGCTTCCGGCGCCGGCGCTCACGGCTCGCTCGACGACGAGATCGCCCAGCTCTCCCGGCGCATCGACACCGGGCACTCGACGGGTGCCGAGTGCCTGCAGCGCGGCGAGCTGCGCCGCCTCAAGAAAGACTGGCTCGGGAGCCCTGGCCGACTACGATCGCGCCGAGAAGCTCGATCCCACGTTGAACATCGATCTCCGTCGCGCCGCGCTCGAGGCTGGATCGCGACCGGCCTGCTCGCGCGAAACCGCTGCTCGACCGCTTCCTGCTCCGCCATCCCGGGCATCCGGACGCGCTCCGGCTCAGGTCCCGCGCCGCGATCGCGCTCGGCCGGCCCGCCGAGGCGCGGTGGCCGATCTCGACGCGATGCTCGATGCGCTCGGAGCGCCCGAGCCCCGACGACTACGCGTATGGCGCGCGCGGACGGTGACCGCGCGCGGGCCCGACCACGTCCCCGACGCTCTTGCAGGGGCTCGATCGCGCGATCGAGCGGCTCGATCCGCTCGTCAGCCTCGAGTCCTGCGCGATCGATCTCGAGCTCGACCGCCGCGACTGGGACGCCGCACTCGCCCGGCTCGACCGGATCGCGCCGCAGTTCCCCGCCGCGCCGTGGTCGATGAGCGACGCGGCGAGATCCTGATCCGGGCCGGCCGCCACGACGAGGCGCGCCGGTCGTTCGCGGCCGCGCTCGTCGAGGTCGAAGCGCTTCCCCCGAGCGTCGCGCCACGCCGGCCATGGCCGGTCTCGAAACTCGTCTCCGATCCCGTCTCGCGGAACGACCCGCCAGCGGCGTCGAACATTGATCACACACCAGCAGCGGGAGCGGTCATGAAGGTGCGGTCGAAAGCAATGTCCATCGAGTGGCGCGGCGCGTGGCTCTTCCTCCTGGGATCGTTCGCGCTCGCTGTGACGGGCGCGCTGATCGCGCCGCGGGTCGCGCGCGGCGCCGAGACCATCGCGATCCCGCGCGGCGCGATCTGGAAGTACGACGCCACCGGCGTCGATCTCGGCGCCTCGTGCCCCGGCAACACGTCGGAGGACTGCTGGAAGAACCCGGCCTGCGGTGATTTGCCTGGGCCTACGGTCCGGCCCCGCTCGGCTACGGTGATCCCTCGATCATCACCACGGTTCCCGACGGCGGCGATCCGGACCACAAGCATCCGACCACCTACTTCCGTCGCTCCTTCGGGGTCGCCGTCAATCCCGCGACGATCCATTCGTTCTTCCTCGACGCCAACTACAACGACGGTTTCGTCGTCTATCTCAACCGGCACCGAGATCGCACGGCGCTCGCTGCCGGCCGGAACCATCGGCTACGACACGCTCGCCTTCACCCATCCGCCGGGAGTCTTCGAGACCATCGACCTCACCGGCGGCGATCCCGCTCCTGAGCCAGGGCTCCAACTTCCTCGCGGTCGAGCTGCACCAGGATTCGGTCAGCAGCCTGAGATCTGCTGTGGGACGCCTCGGTCCGGTACTCAGGCCAGGCCTCGGTGACGCGCGGGCCCTACCTCCGGGTGGGAACCTCGTCGAGCGTGGTGGTGCGGTGGCGCACGAACATCCTCACCGACAGCCGCGTGCGGTACGGCACCACGCCCGGGGAGCCTCGGCTCGATCGTGACCGACCCGGTCAGACCGCCGAGCACGAGATCCCGCTCACCGGGCTCGCCCCCGACACGCGCCACTACTGCCGATCGGGACCAACCCCGACGTGCTCGAAGGCGACGACGCCGGCCACTCGTTCGTCACCAGCCCGACGCCGGGAACACACGAAACCCACGCGGAGTCTGGGCGATCGGCGACTTCGGCACCGGCACCCTACGCCCAGCGCGAGTGCGCGACGCCTATGCCGCCTATACCGGAGCCGCGGCACCGACCTGTGGGTGATGCTCGGCGACAACGCCTACCAACGCCGGGTCCGACGCCGAGTACCAGTACAACGTCTTCAACGTCTACTCCACGATGATGAGGACGAACGTGTCTGTGGCCGTCGCGCGGCAACCACGACAATCTGTTCGACGGGACGGGCAACGACTACTACGACTTCTTCACCATGCCGACGGCCGGCCAGGCCGGCGGGCGTCGCCTCCGGCGTCGAGGCCTACTACTCGTTCGACTACGGCAACATCCACTTCGTGTGTCTCGACTCCGAGGGCTCGAGCCGCCTCCCCGGAAGCCCGATGCTCACCTGGCTCGCGAACGACCTCGCCGCCACCGACCGCGACTGGATCGTCGCCTTCTGGCACCACCCGCCCTACACCCACGGCTCGCACAACTCGGACAACCCGACCGACAGCGAAGGCAAGATGAAGGACATGCGCGAGAACGCGCTGCCGATCCTCGAGCTGGGCGGCGTCGACCTCGTGCTCAGCGGTCACAGCCACGACTACGAGCGCTCGATGCTGATCGACGGCCACTACGGATCGTCGGGCACGCTCCTCACGGCGATGAAGGTCGACTCCGGCGACGGCCGGGCCGAACGGCGACGGCGCCTACAAGAAGCCCCATCTGAGCGGCACTCCCACGAGGGTGCGGTCTACGCCGTGGCCGGGAGCTCGGGCGGGCGCAACGAAGGCCAGGGCAACCTGCTCGATCATCCGGTGATGGTCACGAGCAGCTGGGCCTACGGCTCGATGGTGATCGACGTCGACGGGCTGAGGCCTCGACGCGCGCTTCCTCACCAACAGCGGCGCGCTGATCGACAGCTTCACCATCTTGAAGGGCACGTTGCTCGGCGCGCCGCCGCTCTGCGCGACCCCGCGCGGTGGCGACGCTGATGCCGTCGCGGCCGAATCCGTTCGGCGCGGTCGCCACGCTCGACTTCACCATCGGCGCGCGCGGTCCGGTCCGGATCTCGGTCCACGACCCGAGCGGCCGGCTGGTGAAGCGACTCGCCGACGGCGTGCGCGGAGCCCGGGGCATTCCACGTCGAGTGGGACGGCACTAGCGAGGCGGGAGCCGGATGGAGCCGGGCGTCTACGTCGGCGTGCTCGGAGGCCGGTGGACGCAAGGCGTCGCAGCGGCTGGTGCTGATCCGGTAACTCGGCCGCCCCGGCGCGCGGGCGCGACCGGCGGCGCTCACGGCGCGCCGGTGAGCGTGAACGGCGCCCAGTAGAACGGATCCGCGAAGCGCGGGTCGCGCCTCAGCGCGCGCTTGGCGTCGCGCAACGCCTCGGCGTGCGACCGCGCCGCCGCGGCGTCGGCGCGCGGCCGCGATGCTGCGGAAGCAATCGCCGATCAGGGTCGCGGTCGAAGCATCGTTCACGCTCCACAGCGTCGCGATCACGCGCTCTGGCGCTGGCGGCGAGGAACGCCCGCGACAGCGCGAATACTCCCTCGCCCTCGACGCGCGTGCCGCGCTGGGTCTCGCGAGGCCGACAGCACGACCAGCCGGGCCGTGATCGGCAGGTCGAGGATCTCGAAGGCTTGGAGCAATCCGTCGTCGCCGGGATCGGTGGCCGGCCCCCGGTCACGGAACCGCCCGGGTCTCGCCGGCGCGCGCGAGCGGCGGTGCGGTCAGCGCGAGCCCGGCGAGCAATGTCGTGGCCCCGCGCGCCGACGTAGCCGTGGGTCGCGAAGCGGAGATACCGCTCGCCGGCGAGCGTTGCCCGCACCGCCGCCTCGGTCGCGGCGGCGCCCGAGAGCAGCGCGGACGCCTCGGGCGCGAACGCCGCGACGATCGACGCGCTTCTCGCGTCGTCCCGGGCAGCGCCTCTCACCGTGTCGCCGCGGCGGCGCTGCGGGCGAAGTCCGGATCGCTCACGCTGAGACACGCCGTCGTCGCGCGCGCGCTGTCGCCCCGCAGCGCGGGCGCGGCGCTGGACCACGCCGAGCATCGACGTCGCCGAGCCGGCATAGCGGATCGCCGGACCCTCGTCGATCCAGGCGCGCGCGGCCGCGCGGTCGCTCGCGGGGCCGACCGTGAGCGCCTCGAACGGGAGGCGGTAGAGCGCGCCGTCGAGCGCGATCGTCACCGCGCGCGCGCCACGGAACTCCTTCCACGCCGCGGCCGGAACCAGCACGCGGTGCAGCGCGGCGAGGACCTCGCTCGCCGAGCCGTTCGCGTCGCCGATCGTCCGGCGCTCCGAGACGTCGCGCTGGTCGGCGCGGGTGGCGAGCCAGTCCGCGAGCCCCGGCCGGAGCACCTGGCCCTTCCGGGTGAGACGCCCCTCGAGCAGCACCGACAGCTCGGCGGCGCGGAGTGGGCCCGGCGTGAGGCCGAGCCGGCGCGCGGTCTCCGCGTCGGCGGTGAGCGGGAACGCGCGCGGTCGCCCCGGCGCCTCGGGGATGAGCGAACAGGATGCCGCCGCGCGGGCCGAGGTGATAGAGCAGCAGGCGCTCGCCGTCGGGAACCAGCGACGCCTGGATCGCCGCGAGGTCGGCCGCGCGTCCTGACCGGGTGAGCAGCTCTGCGCCACAGCGGGCTCGTCTCCTTGAATCCGCTGGCGCGAGCGCTCGAGCTCGGTGGCGAGCGAGTCGCGCGCGCGCTCGAGCCGCGCGATCCCCGCCAGCCGGTCGCGCTCGGCGAGGTCCGGGCGCCCGCGCGTCGTCTCGAGCTCCGACTCGCGCGCGTGCGAGCGCGATTCGGCCTTCGCGGTCCGCGCGCTCTGAACGCCGCCCGCGCGGGCTCGGGAATGCCGCGGCCGAGGTCGGCGCCGGTGGCCTCGATCTGCTCGGAGCAGCACCCGCGCGCGGCCGCGCTCATGCGCGTCGATCGCTCCCGCGACGTCGCCGCCCTCGAGCCTCAGCTCACACCGCGCGGTCAGAACAGGTCGAGCCGCTTGGCCAGGAACGCGGCGCGTCCCGCATCGCCGCCGCCGTGCTCGGCGCGCAGCGAGTCGACCATCGCGAGCGCGCGGTCGAGATCGCGGGCGGCCTCGCGGTCGCGACCGCTCCGCTCCTCGAGCTCGGAGCGGAGTGCCACGGCGTCGAGCCGCGCCTCGGGGTAGGTGGGCGTCGACTCGAGCACCGCGAGCGCCGAGTCGACCTCGGCGCGCGCCGCCGTCGCCCGCGTCGGAAACGCCGCGAGGACGCGGGCGAGCGCGACCCGGCTCACCGCGACGTCGGGGTGTCCGGATCCGAGCCGGGCGCTGCGGATCGCGATCGCGCGGCGGAACAGCGACTCGGCCGGCGCGTACCGCGACTGCGCGGCGAGCAGCTCGGCGAGGTCGTGCACCGCCTGGGCCACCACCGGATGATCAGGCCCGAGCGCGCGCTCGGTCGCGGCGAGCACCGGGCGCGCCAGCGACTCCGCGCGCGCGAACTCGCCGATCTCGCGATAAAACACCGCCGCCTGGTTCATGAACACGAGCGTGGTCGGATGATCCGCGCCGCGGACCTCGACGATGCCGCGGAGCGCGCGGTCGTAGAGCGGCTCGGCCTCGTCGTACCGACCCTCGAGCCTCAGCACCTCGGCGAGATTGAGCCGTGCGATGGCGAGCGCCTCGGGGTCGGGCGGGGTCGCCGACTCCCGCAGCTCGAGCGATTCGAGGAGCAACGGCTCGGCCTCGAGGAAACGATTCTGGTCCTTGTAGAGCCCGGCCAGGTTGTTGACCAGCGTGGCGCGGCCGGGATCGTCGCGCGCGAGCGAGCGGTCGGCGATCGCGAGCCCGCGCTCGAGCCAGCGCTCCGCCTCCTCCCAGCGATCCTGCACGCGCGTCGCCTCGGCGAGGTTGATGCAACCGTCGGCGAGCTTCGGCGCGAAGCGCGGCCCCTGGGTCTCGTAGATCGTGAACGCGCGGGTGAAGAGCGATTCGGCCTCGGCGTAGCGCCCGAGCCAGAACGCGAACGCGCCGAGCTGCCGGCAGCTCGCGGCCACCAGCGTGTCGCGCTCGCCGCGCGCGCGGGTGCGGATCGCGAGCGCGCGTCGCTCGAGCGGGATCGCCTCCTCCCAGCGGCCCTGGTAGTCGAGCAAGGTCGCGACCGTCGAGAGGCTGCGCGCGACCTCGAGATGCTCGCGACCCAGCGCGCGCTCGCGCCACTCGAGCCCGCGGCGCGCCATCCGCTCGGCGCCGGCGAGCGAGGAGTCCGACCCGGCGGCGAAGAACCGCACCACCAGCGAGTCGTGGAAGGAGGCGGCCGTGAGCGGCTCGAGACGCCGCGTCGCGACCACGGAGTCGGCGAGGCGCGCGCTCTCGCTCACGCGGCCCGCGGCGACCGCGTCGGCCAGACGCGCGGGGATCGAAGCATCGCGCGAGGGCTTGGTCCTGGCCTCGACCGGCCGGGCCGCGGCGAGGAAGAACGCCGTGGCGAGCAGAAGCCAGCAGCCCGCCGTGAGCTGGCGCGCGGCGAGTCGAATCGCGTTGATCATGGAGATCGTGACCGTAGCACAGAATTTTCGGAGCCTCGGTCGTCCGCGAGTGCCATGATTCTCGGGTTGAGAACGCACCAGGGGCGCACGTACAATTTCCGCGGCGTACACAGCAGCACCTTGTTCCTCGCGTGCCTCCACCCCCTGTCGCGCCGGCTTTCCCGCGTCTTCCAACGAGTTTCGGAGGCTCCCTTGCTCAGACCCCTCGGTGTTCCGGCTTTGGCCGCCGCATGCGCGGCGCGCTTCGCGCGACGATCACACGCCCGCGCCCTGCTGCTCGGCGCGACGATGCTCGCCCTGGTCACGGCCCCGGCGCTCGCCCAGGACCTGGTCCAGCCCAAGAAGATCATCCGGGTGTTCCCGAACGGCTTCTGCCCGGTCCCCGATCTCGGTATCGAGTTCACGGCGATCAGCACCAAGGTGCAGCTCGAGTTCGCCGCCAACATCTCCTTTGCCGGCCACGCGCTCGAGCAGCGCATCGACAACCTCTGCATCGCCGACGCGTTCCAGACCGTGTCGAATTCCGCCCAGTGTGGGATCTGCAGTTCCTACTCGGGAACGATACGAGCTACGCTGCCCCGGCGTTCTTCTTCGACTCCTTCGGCAGCGCGGGACCGATCGAGGTCTGGCTCGAGAAGTTCGACCAGGATCCCGCCGGGCGCGGGTGGGATCTGACCCACGGTGTGTCGTGGGACGACAAGACCGCGCCGAACCACGCCTGCGGCGCGCCGGACGACACGACCGGCAGCGGGTCGCTTCGTGTTCGGCGGGCCGGCGGCCTGCGGCGACACCGCTGGCGCGGACGCACATCACCGTGACCGGGCTCGAGCCGGGCACACCTATCGACTCACCTGGTGGTGGTCGGCGGATGGGATGGTGACCGAGCGTACTCCTTACCTCCAGATCCGGGTCATGGACCAGAACTTCGTGCTCGCGCAGACCGCGTGGGCCGCGGGCCGCGAGATGGCGCTGCGCCTCAGCACCGGCGGAAACCAGACCGCGACCTACCGCGCGGTCAGCGACGGTGCCGGCGGCGTGATCGTGGTGTGGGCCGATCTCGCGCACGGGATCGTTCGACATCTACGCCACGCGCGTGCTCGCGAACGGCACGATCGCTCCGGGATGGACCACGAACGGCAATCCGGTGTGCACGTCCGCCGGCAACCAGCAGAACCCGGCGGTCGTGGCGGACGGCGCGGGCGGCGTGATCGTGTGCTGGGAGGATTACCTGCTCGCCCCCAACGTCAACCTCTACGCCCAGCGCATCACCGGCGCGGGCACGATCGCCTCGGGTGGCTGGCGTCGTCGACGCCAGGGGTCGCAGTCTGCACGGCGAGCAACCTGCAGCAGGATCCCCACATCGCCGCGACCGGAGACGGCGGCGCGATCGTGGCGTGGCAGGACCGCCGGTCGGGCACGGACGACATCTACGCGCTGCGCCTCACCGCGTCAGGCGGTCTGGCGAGCGGCTGGGTCGCCAACGGATTCGGCGTGTGCACCGCGACGGGCGCCCAGTCCAAGCCGCGGCTCGCGAGCGACGGCGCCTCCGGCGCGTTCGTGATGTTCACCGACAATCTCAACATCTGCCTGCAGCGCGTCACCGGTGCGGGCGCCATCGCCGCCGGCTGGCCGGCGGCGACCACTCTCGGGAACGTCCTCGGCACCGATCCGAGCTCGGCCTCGGTCGGCGATCTGCTGCCCGACGGCGCGGGCGGCGTGTTCGCATGCTGGTACTCTGCAGCTCGACGCGTCGCCGCGCGTCCAGCGGACGCACGTCGGCCGGCGCGATCTCCGCCGGCTGGCCGGCCGGTGGCTTCCTGACCTGCGCCGGCGGAACCTGCGACGGCTACGTGCAGAGCGCCACCTTCGTTCCCGACGGCGCCGGCGGCGTGACCCTGGCGTACCGGAACATCCTGGTTGCGAACGAGCGGATCTTCGCCATGCGGATGACCGCGGGCGGCGCGCGCGCGGCCGGCTGGCCGACGACGCGGGTGACGCTGTGCACGTCGAGCGGCGTCAAGACCGATCAGACGCTGGCGCCGGACGGCGGCGGCGGGGCGATCGTCGGCTGGACCGACGAGCGGGCCTCCGCGTGGGCGCCCTACTTCATTCGCGTCACCGGCGCCGGGACCGTGCCGAGCGAGTGGCCCGCCAACGGGCTCCAGTCGATCGAGACCGGCAACCTCCACGCCTTGGTCGCTCCGGACACCAGCGGTGTGTGCTGCGGTGTTCGACGACTACACCAGCATCCCCAAGGTCCACCGCATCGATCGCTTCGCGCGCCTCGGCAATCCCGGACCGTGGATCAAGGCGATCGCCGATCGCGCCAACGATCAGGGCGGGACGGTGGATCTATTGTGGGACTCGGGCGACAACGAGAACCTGGCGTCGTTCCGCTCGTCGGGTCAGTTCCGGTTCTGGCGCGCCACCGAGGGCAGCCAGCCTCCGGTGTGGCAGCTGCTCGGCACGCAGAACGCGGGCAATCTGTGCACCCGCAGCTTCGGCGCCACCACTCCCAACATCGCCGTCAACGGCACCGGCAACAAGACGCGCTTCCGCATCGAGGCGTACGACCCGTCGACGTCGCGGAGCTGGTACTCGCTTCCCGACAGCGCGTTCTCGGTCGACAACCTGGCCCCGGCGAAGCCCACCGGGCTGACCCTCGACGCCGAGCGCCGGACACGTCACGCTGCACTGGAACGCCAACGTCGAGAGCGATTTCCTCGAAGTACCGCGTATGCCGGGGCACCAGCTCGAGCTTCACGCCGGGACCGGGCAATCTCGTTGGCGAGACCGCGATGACCACGCTGGTCGACAACACGACGTCGGTCTTCTACTACAAGCTCTCGGCGCTCGACACGCACGGCAACGAGAGCGCCTTCCTGCTCGGCGGCCCGTTCGGCCCGACCGCGGTCACCGATCCTTCCGCCGCCGTCGAGTTCGCGCTCGGCTCGCCCGAGCCCAACCCCGCGCGCGCCGGATGCCGGATCGACTGGTCGCTGCCGTCCGGTGGCAAAAGCCAGGCTCGCGATCTACGATCTCCTGGGCCGCCGGGTCCGCCTCCTGGCCGACGGCCGGCACGAGGCCGGCGTGTTCCACACCCGCTGGGACGGGACCGACGACTCGGGGCGGCCGGTGTCGAGCGGCCTGTTCTTCTTGCGGCTCGAGGGGTTCGGGCGGGTGATCTCGCACCGCTTCGCGACCCTGCGCTGACCGGAGCGGGGCCGGCCCGGACGCCTGGGCCGGCCCCGCGACGGCGGCGACGAAAACGGGCAGCAAGAACGACCCGGATGCGGCCGATATCAGGGTGGGGTCGGTTCCGTGACCCCGCTCGTGTCGCAGGTCCGAGGCCGCATCTGCCGGGTCGCGCCGATTTCCTGTTTGCCGGCCGATTTTTCGTCCCGCGCGCCTCCCGCTCCGATACGAGCCTTTGGCGTATACGAATCCGCCCGCGGTGACGCGGCGCTCGGAACGAAAGGAGCGCGGACCTTGGCACAACGAAGACGGGGCGTCGTCGATGAACGAGCGCGTCGCCCGCCGCGCCGCCGAGCTGTTCGAGCAGGAGAACCGGAGCCTGGCGCAGCGCACGGACCGCCTGTTCGCCGCCCTGATGGTCGGCCAGTGGCTCGCCGGGATCGCCGCGGCGCTGTGGATCTCTGCCGCGCACCTGGATGGGCGCCTCCAGCTCGACGCACGTCCACGTCTACGCCGCACGATCTTCCTCGGTGGCCTGATCGCCGCACTGCCCGTCGCGATGGCGATGCTGGAGGCCGGGGCGGACATCGACGCGTCATGTCATCGCGGTCGGACAGATGCTCACCTCGGCGCTGCTCATCCATCTCACCGGCGGCCGCATCGAGACCCACTTCCACGTGTTCGGCTCGCTCGCGCTGCTGGCGTTCTATCGCGACTGGACCGGTGCTCGCCACCGCGTCCGCGGTGGTCGTGCCGACCACTTCCTGCGAGGCGTGTTCTGGCCGCAATCGGTCTACGGCGTGCTGTCCGCGACGCCGTGGCGCGCGCCTCGAGCACGCCGGCTGGGTGGTGTTCGAGGACGGCATCCTGTTCATGTCGATCCGCCGCCATCTCGAGGCCACCCGCGTGATGGCTCAGGGGCCGCGCGCAGGTCGAGGCCGGGCACGAGTCCGTCGAGCTGGAAGTCCCGCGATCGCACCCAGGAGCTGCGCGACAGCGAGAGCCGGTTCCGCTCGCTCAGCGCTTCGGCGCCGGTCGGCATCTTCGGGACCGACGTCGAGGGCCGGTGCGTCTACATCAACGAGCGCTGGGAGTTCATCTCCGGTCTCACCGCGGCCCAGAGCATCTGGCGAGAAGTGGGTCTGCGGATCATCGACGAGGGGACTCCGCGAGCGCGTGAGGTCGACCTGGGCGGCCGCGATCGCGCTGGGTCACGAGTTCTCGTGCGAGTACCGCATCCATCGTCCGGAGGGTGGCGTGCGGTGGTTGCACGAGCGCGCGGCGCCGGTCTGGGATGAGAACGGCCTGATCCACGGGTTCGTCGGCACGGTGGCCGACATCACCCAGCGCAAGAATGCCGGAGGCTGAGCTGATCCAGGCGCGCGAGGCGGCGGTGATGTGGGCGCGGCTCAAGTCGGAGTTCCTCGCCAACATGAGCCACGAGATCCGCACCCCGCTCAACGGCATCATCGGGATGAACGAGCTGGCGCTCGACACCGAGCTCGACTCGCGAGCAGCGCGAATACCTCGAGATGGCTCGCGAGGCCGCCGGCGAGCCTGCTAGACCGTGATCAACGACATCCTCGACTTCTCGAAGATCGAGGCCGGCAAGCTCGACATCGACCCGATCGCCGTTCGACCTGCGCGAGAGCCTCGACCGCGCCTCGCGCACGCCGGCGCTGCGCGCGCACCAGAAGCATCTCGAGCTGGTGTGCGAGGTGGACGAGTCGGTGCCACGCATCGTCGTGGGCGACGCCGGCCGGGTGCGTCAGATCGTCACCAACCTGACGGGGAACGCGATCAAGTTCACCGAGCACGGCGAGGTGGTGGTGGCGGTCGCGGCCGAGGTCGACGGACAGGGCCTGAGATGCTCCACTTCGCGCGTCTCCGACACGGGCATCGGCATCCCCCCGACAAGCAGTGCTTCATCTTCGACGCCTTCACCCAGGCCGACGGCTCGACCACCCGTCGCTTCGGGGGCACGGGCCTCGGGCTCGCGATCTCGGCCCGCCTCACCGAGATGATGGGTGGGCAAATCGCGGTCGAGAGCGAGCCTGAGGCGCGGCAGCACGTTCCACTTCACCATCCCGCTCGAGCGCGCGCGCCGCCGATCAGCGGTCCGCCGTCGATCCCGTGGCCGGACTCGGCGGCCGTCGCGTGCTCGTGGTGGACGACAACGCCGTCAACCGCCGTTATCTCGAGCGCCTGCTCACGCGCTGGCAGATGACGGTGCGCACGGCCGACGGCGCTGACCAGGCGCTCGCGCTCCTCACGCAGCCGAGCGAGGGGTCCTTCGACCTGGTGATCCTGACGGTCAGATGCCGGGCGTCGACGGCTTCACGCTGGCCGAGAAGATCCGCGCGATTCCCGAGCTGGCCGGTGCGGCGATGATGATGCTGACGTCCGCGGGCCTGCGCGGCGACGCGGCGCGCTGCCGGGAGCTCGGCATGGCGGCGTATCTCACCAAGCCGGTCTCGGAGGGCGACCTGCTCGAAGCGCTCGGCCGGGTCCTGCTCGTGCCGGTGGCTCCCGAGGCGCCGAAGAGCGAGCCGGCTCCGAGCGGCAAGCGCGGCAAGCGCGGTCGCGGGCGCAAGGGAGCGCCCGAGTCCGAGCCCGAGAGCGTGGCGGTCGCGAAGCAGGCCGCGCCGGCGCCGACCCCCAACGCCGCCAGCACCCCGATCGGAGGACGTGTGCTCAACATCCTGCTCGCCGAGGACAACGAGATCAATCGTCGGGTCGCGTTCAGCATGTTGGACAAGCGCGGGCACCACGTCGACGTCGTCGAGGACGGCAAGCAGGCGGTCGAGGCGGTGATGTCGCGTCCCTACGACCTGGTGCTGATGGACGTGCAGATGCCGGAAATGAGCGGCCTCGAGGCGTCGAAGGCAATCCGCGCGTACGAAGGCTCAACCGGCGCACACGTCCCGATCATCGCCCTCACCGCGCGCGCGCTGAAGGGCGACCAGGAGATCTGCATCGCCGCCGGCATGGACGGCTACGTGAGCAAGCCGATCCGCGCGGCCGAGCTGTTCGAGATCATCGAGAAGACCCTGGCGGAGACGGCCGCACGAGCCGCCGCGGCGGCCGCGGGACCGTCACCCGACGAGGCGGCGACCTCGGAGGAGGAGGCCGAGAAGGGCCCGGCGGTGCTCGACATGGCCGACCTGATCGAGCGGTGCGACGGCGACCAGGCGTTCGCCTACGAGACCATCGCGATGTTCCAGGTCCAGCTCTTCTCGCTGATGGAGATGGTGAACGCCGCGGGTCGAAGCCGGCGACTACGGGCAGGTCGATCGCGCCGCCCACGCGTTGAAGGGGGGCTCGTGACCATCGCGGCGCCCGCCGCGGCGCTGGCCGCGGGCCGGCTCGAGGAGCTGGGCCGCAACGGCGAGGGCGATCTCGAGACCGCGCTCGTGTCGCTGAAACAGGAAGTCGACTGGCTCGACGGAGCGCTGACGGATCAGCTCCTGCGCCGCGCGGCCTAGCGTTGTCGAGCGAGGCGGACGCTCCGGGATCGAGGTGACGGCCGGAGAACCGACTGGTTTTCGATCGAGTCGACCGAACCGCCGCTCAGGGACTCTTGCAGGGTCCCGGAAGGCAGGCCGACGCGGCGGGGAGCAATACGATGCTCCAGAGCAGCCTCCCGCGGATCCTTGCCCGAGCCCCGAAGCCCCCACGATGTCCTTGAAGCGGCCGATGTCGGCGCCGTTGACGCTGCCGCTGCAGTTGTAGTCCGAGCGGCCCCGGTAGCCTGCACCCAGCCCCGACGCACCCGCGTCGTTCTTGAGATAACCGAGATCGGCGCCGTTCACGCCGTTCCCGCCCGCGGCACCGTTGAGATCGTAGATCACTGCGGCTGCGCGGCAGAGCTCGGTACGATCGACGCCGTAGTAGATTCTGAACGCACTGTGAATCCGGCCCGGGGTAGATTGCCGGCGGCGTGCACGAGGTGAGCGTGGCCGCGCCGATGACGCTGTAGCAGAACTGCCCGACCCATTCGTGCGGCCGCGCAGCGACCTGCCGGCGCAATCGACCGTCACTCCCTGGAGAACCGCCGAGCACAGCTCCAGCTCGCAACATGCTCCGAAATCGATCTCGACCGGGGTATCGGGCATGGGATTGTTGGCGAAGTCGCGGAGCGTGATGCAGCACCTGATCGATGGGTCAGGGATGCCGTCAGTCGTGTTGGTGAACCCGCCGACGAAGATCCAGCGGCAGCAGGTGGAGTTGGCAGGATAGGGGGCAATCCCGCCATGGCACTTGCGGCCGTGAGGAGCAGGCCGAGCAGCCCAAGTTGCGTGGCGACGCGGACCGGTTGCATCGCCTTGATTCTACTCCTGTGTCGACGCCGCGCAGAGGCCGTCTTCGCGGTCTCCGCTACGAGCACCCCATCGACGTGCCGCAGTTCAGGCACTTGAAGCACGTGCCGTTGCGAACGGTAATGTGACCGCAGTTGTCGCAGAACGGTGCGTCCCCCGAGAACTTCCCGAGCATCGCCCGCTGGCCGCCGCCGGTCTCGGCCGAGCCCTTGGCCGGAGCAGCCGCCACCGGAGCCGCCGGGAGCACGACGGGGCGTCCGGCACGGCGCCGTTCTTCGGCTTCCCGTTGCCGTTGCCGCCGCGATGGTGCTCGTAGCCCACCGGACGATCGGTGGCGTGATCGCGCGACCGCGCCGGACCCTGGATGTCCTCGGGGGCACGTGGGCGAGGTCGGTGCGATCGAGGTACTCGAGCCCGAGCACGCGGAAGACGTAGTCGACGACGCTGGTGCAGGCCGCGAATGTTGTCGTGCCCGTCGACCCGACCGTGCGGCTCGAAGCGGGTGAAGGTGAACTGGTCGACGAGGTCCTCGAGCGGGACGCCGTACTGCATGCCCATCGACACCGCGATGGCGAAGCAGTTCATCATGCTGCGGAAGGCGGCACCCTCCTTGTGCATGTCGATGAAGATCTCGCCGAGCGTTCCGTCCTCGTACTCGCCGGTGCGGAGGAACACCTTGTGCCCGCCGATCCGCGCCTCCTGGGTGAACCCGTGGCGGCGCTTCGGCAGGCGACGCCGGCGGAGCTTGGGCGGCGGCAGCGCCGCGTTGTGGTCGCTCTCCTTCTTGCCGGTCTGGAGCGGCTGGCTGAGCTTGCTGCCGTCGCGATAGAGCGCCACCGCCTTGATGCCGAGCCGCCAGGAGTCGGAGTAGATCTTCTCGACCTCCTCGACCGTGGCGTCGTGCGGCAGGTTGACGGTCTTGCTGATCGCGCCGGAGATGAACGGCTGGACCGCGCCCATCATGCGGATGTGACCCATCGCCTCGATGTAGCGGGTTCCATTCGGGCCGCAGCGGTTGGCGCAGTCGAACACCGGCAGGTGCTCCGTCTTGAGACCGGGCGCGCCCTCGATGGTGAGGTTCCCGCAGGTCGCGGCGTTGGCGGCGCGGATCTCCTCGTCGGTGAAGCCGAGGAACGGCAGCGCCGAGAACGACGGCTTCTCGCGTTCGGCCTGGCTCACGCCGAGCCGCGTGAGCGTGTCGTCGCCGAGCAGCCCGCGCGAGAACGCGAAGCGGATGTCGAGCATGCTCGGCAGCGCGCGCTCGACCTTGTCGATCTCGGGCTCCTTGAGGCCGCGCTCGTGAGCAGCTCGTTGTCAGTTGACGTGCGGCGTGTTGGTCAGCGAGCCGGTGCCCACGGCGTAGCGGATGGTGCGCTCGATCGCCGGGTCGTCGTAGCCGAGACGCCGGAGCGCCGCGGGCACCGGACTGGTTCACGATCTTGAAGTAACCGCCGCCCGCGAGCTTCTTGAACTTGACCAGCGCGAAATCGGGCTCGACGCCGGTGGTGTCGCAGTCCATGAGCAGCCCGATCGTGCCGGTGGGCGCGAGCACGGTGGCCTGCGAGTTGCGGTAGCCGTGGCGGGCGCCGAGCTCGAGCGCGCGGTCCCAGCACTCGATCGCCGCGCCCCGCAGCTCGCGCGGCGCGTAGGCCGGATCGATCGAGCGCGCGGCGTCGCGATGGAGCTTCATCACGTCGAGCATGCTGTCGCGGTTCGGCGCGAAGCCGGCGAACGGCCCCTTGCTGGCCGCGACCTCGGCCGACAGCGCGTAGGCCTCGCCGGTCATGATCGCGGTGATCGAGGCCGCGTAGGCACGGGCCGGATCGCTGTCGTAGGGCAACCCTCGACCATGAGCAGCGTGCCGAGGTTGGCGTAGCCGAGACCAAGCGGCCGGAACTCATCGGACCGTTGCGCGATCTTGTCGGTGGGATACGAGGCGAAGCTCACCAGGATCTCTTGGGCGAGGAAGAACACGCGGTTCGCGTGGCGGTAGGCCTCGACGTCGAAGCGCCCGTCGGGACCGAGGAACTTCATCAGGTTGATCGAGGCGAGATTGCACGCCGTGTCGTCGAGGAACAGAATATTCGCTGCAGGGATTGCTGGCATGGATCCGATCCGTTCCCTTGCAGGTGTGCCAGCGCTGGATCGAGTCGTCGAACTGGACGCCGGGGTCGGCGCACTGCCAGGCGGCCTCGGCGATCTCGCGCCACAGGCCGCGCGCCCGGTGGGTCTCGTGGACCTTGCCGGTGGTGCGCATCGTCGTCGACCAGGTGCCGTCGGCGGTCACCGCGTCCATGAAGCGGTCGGGCACAGCGCACCGGAGTTGTTCGAGTTCTGCCCCGAGACGGTGCCGTAGGCTTCGCCGTTGAAGTCGGACGAGTACCCCGAGGCGACCAGGGCGGCGACCTTCTTCTCCTCGCGGACCTTCCAGCGGATGAAGTCGATGATCTCGGGATGATCGATGTCGAGCACGACCATCTTGGCGGCGCGACGCGTGGTGCCGCCGGACTTGGTGGCGCCGGCGCCGCGATCGAGCACCTCGAGGAACGACATCAGCCCCGAGGAGGTGCCACCGCCCGACAGCTTCTCCATGCGCCCGCGCAGCCGCGAGAAGTTGGTGCCGGTGCCGGAGCCGAACTTGAAGACGCGCGCCTCGTTTCGCGCCAGCTCGAAGATCGACATGAGATCGTCGTCGACCGACTGGATGAAGCACGCCGAAACCTGGGGGTGCGAGTAGGAGTCGGTGGTGACGCGGACGCTGCCGGCGGCGCGATCGGTAGTAGAAGTTCCCGCCCGAGCCCTCGATGCGGTACTCGTGCCACAGGCCGCAGTTGAACCACACCGGCGAATTGAAGGCGCCGATCTGGTGGACGAGCATGTACGCGAGCTCGGCCTCGAAGGCGTCGGCGTCGTCGAGGCTCGCGAAGTAGCCGCCCTGCTCCTCGCCGGTCTTGCGAATGGTGTGGGCCAGGCGCGTGCACGACCTGGCGCACGCTGGTCTCGTGCCCGGGCGATCCGGGCAGCCCCGCCTTGCGGAAGTACTTGCTGACCACGATGTCGGTGGCGAGCTGCGACCACTCGGCCGGCACCTCGACCTCGTCCATCTTGAACACGACCGAGCCGTCGGGATTGGAGATGACGGTGCGGCGTTTCTCCCACGTCACCTGATCGAGCGGGTTCACGCCGGGACGCGTGAAGCGGCGCGGCACGCGCAGCCCGGCGCCGGTGGGAGGGGACGTGGTCGAGGAGCGGGTGTGGCGGTTTCGTTGATGAACGTCGTCATGAAGGACCTCCGTGTCCTCGCGGGAGGAGACGCCTGTTCCCTAATCAAAGCCAGACCGTACGGGACTGTCGGTGGATGCACGACCACCCGCGCGGCGTGACCCGCGTCGTCTCGAATGTTTCGAGCTTCCTGCGTGTGATGGGAAGGCGATTCCCGCCCGCATGCGAGGAGTCAGTTCACTGCGAGCGGCGCATCGGTTTATACCACTCGGCTTCGCGCAGTTCCGCAACAGCGAAATTTTCCTGTGATGGCGCGGTCGCGACCGAGGCACGGCTCGCGCGATCAGGAACGACGCGGGCGTGGAGCATGGCGCCGCGGCGAGGGCGGATCGATGCGGTGTTCCTCGCGATGCTCAGGCGACGGATGAGTGAATCGACCCTCGATCGACGATCGCGTGAATTAGCTCGCGCCTGATGAGCGCGACGCGGTGCGTCGGCCCGCCGGAGGGCCGGCGACGTTCTTGCGGCAGGATCGCACGGCCCGCGTGCTGGATGGTTTCTCGCATGATGACCGGCCTCTTCGCGGTGGGGGCCCGGCCCGCTCGGACCGATCTCGAGTCGGTTTCGGCCTCCGACGGGCAGATCATAGGTGGCGGATCGTAGCTGCACAAGTGTGCAGTTTGTCAAGAATGGATCTTGTGGCCCGAGAGCTTGATCGCCACCGAGCGCGGCACGCCCGCTCGCTCCATCTTGCGCAGCGGGTACCCCAGCACCCGCATGGAGCCGAGAAGCACAACGATGAAGGCCGGCATGTGGACCTTCTCACGCTCGATCGATTCCCTGTCGAAGTACGTATCCACATAATGGTTGGTGCTGGCGGGGGCCAGCTGGATCTTCAGCCATGCCCTCAGTGACCCGACCTTGGCCCAGGTCGGCAACTCGCCCATGTCTCTTGCCAGGTCATCGCAGTACGGGAACTGCTCCACGGGGTAGACCTCGTCGGTGTTGATGGCGGGGTATTCGGCGCACAGCAGCTTCCAGGCGGTCTTCTGTCGCTCCTCCAGGTCCGCGGGCAGTCGGTACTTCCCGACAGCACTCCGGCCGCAAACCGGGCCTGCACCTCGCTGATCGATGGGATGTTGCCGATGATCGGGCGCGTGAAACCGATCAGGAACAGGTTCGGCAAGTGGACATGGACACAGCCGCGGTAGAAGTCCCTGAGCTGGAGGACACCTCCGGAGAGGTCCCCCAGCCTCGAGCGGTAGCCCATCGACGTGACCAGCACATCCGCGGCGATCTGCAGCCGCGCCGACCGGTCGAAATCGTGATACTCGGTCCATGTTCCGTCGACGGGAGGGCCGACGATCTGGATGTGCCCCTCCGCCACGGCATCCAGGAAGTCATCGCTCTTGTTGTGGAAGACGTTGAACAGCCCACCCTTGGCGTGGGCCTTGAGCTTGAGGTCCCACTCGCGGCGGAGCGCGCTGGGGCCGTGCTGTGCGTTCGCTTTCGCATGCGGGTGTGGAAACCAGCGGGCGAGCAGCCGGTCCCAGCGGATGCGGAACGTCACGAATCGCTCACCGACCTGGTTGCGCAGGCGCTTGTCGAACGAGAGCAGCAGCCGGTTGCGCAGGAAGTCGGATGGCACGCCGCGGATCGGGTGATATCGCGGGCTGACCCGGATACCGGAGCGCAGCGAGAGGTAGACGCGGGTTGTGGTGTTCCGGTTTCGCCAGGTAATTGGCGACGTCCGTGGCGGACTCGCCTCCGCCCACGACGACGACGGTCGAGTCGTGGATCCCCTCGGGGTCCTCGGTGACGGGGATCGACTTCGATTCGACCGGCACCCTCTGGCCCGCCAACCCGGTACAGAGGAAGACGGCATCGAACTCCCGGCGTTCCTCCTTCCCACCGTGTGCCATGAGGAGAGTCCAGCGCCCGTCACCGCACTCAAGGCGCCGCACCTCGACGCCGAACCGAGTGTGCTTCTTCAAGTGAAAGCGCGCGGCAAACGCCTCGAGGTAATCACCGAACTCGGAGCCACGATAGAACTCGGCGAAGTTTCGCCCGGCGTCACGTCAGAGCTCCATTCGCGGAAGCATGAGAATTGGGTGGTGTACTTGGTGGAGGTGGAGATGAAGTCCGAGCGCGGGTCACCCCAGCAGCCACGCACGGAGTGAGTCTTCTCGAAACAGGCGATGTCCACCCCGGGAGTGCATCGAGGAGGTACTTCAGTGTGACGAGTCCGCTACTGCCCGCGCCGATGACGGCAATCTTCATCGGGCGGCGCGACTCCCTACACCACCGACAGACTGATCAGGACGCAGTTGAACTGGCCCGACTCCGGCACGAAGAGCAAGATGCGATCCCCTGACGAGACCGGCTGCGTCTTCAGATACTCGTCGAGCATGATGAAGATGCTGGCGGCGCCGGTGTTGCCGGTCGTCTTCAGATTTGTCCAGTGGGGACCCGGCGGGCAGGCGAGAGCGCATCCATGATCTTGCGCACGGACGGCTCGAAGAAATACGAGGACATGTGCGGCAAGACCACGCTGTAGCGGTCGAGCGTCTCACCGTTCGTGCACAGCGCGCCTTCCACGGCTTTCTTCGAGAGCGGCGCCATGTACTTCGCCAGGATCTTGATGTCCTGGGTCAGCATCCTGGGATTGCTCTCCAGCTTCATGCACAGCGGGGCTTCGTTGGCGAACGAGCGCGAGTAGGTCCAATCCACCTTGAGCGAGAGACGGTCCTTCCTTGGCTGTCCCTCGAGCAGAAACGCGCCTGGCGCCGTCGGACAGCATGAAGCGCAGGAACACCGACATGAACCACTTCGACGAGCGCACGTCGCGCAGCATGGCCGGGATGTCGTAGACGGTGCGGAACGCCTTGGACTTGAGCCCCTCGAGGATTGCTCCACGCCGACGCAGACGGCCGCTCGGGCATCTCCGGACTTGACGGCCCGGGCGGCATTGACGATGGCTTGCGCGCCCGACGAGCAGATGCCGGCGTTGGAGTTGATCTCGAGCGAGCGGTCGATGACCCGGTCGCGGGTCAGGCGGATCGTGCAGCAACGAGGACACTCCCGGCGCGAGCAGCGGTGCCCACGTGGTGCCGGCGGAAAGATAGTCGACTTCCGGCGCAACGCTGTCCCCGTCCAGGCAGTCCCGGACGGCCTCGGCCGCCAGCTCGTACAGCGAGTGGGTCTCGTTCTGCTTCCTGTCGAGCGCATAGTGGCGAGTCTGGATGCCGTTGATGTTCAGGATCATCCGCCGGATGCGCCCCTCGCCGAGCACATGACCGAGATAGCGCGGAAGACTCTCATTGTCGACCGGCTTCCCCGGCAGGAAGCGGCCCGTGCTCGTGATGTAGCAGTGGGTCATGGCGAGCTGGTTACGACGGCCGGGTGTCGCTTGCGGAGCAGGTCGTAGGCGAACTCGTCGAACGCGATGTGATAGTAGAGGTACTCGTTCGGATCGGAGCTGAACACGTCGCTGTTGTAGTGACCTCGATTGCTGGAGGTCTGCAGGTAGAAGTCCAGATCGATCATCGCGTGCGGATCGTCCGCGTAGATGTGCTTCAGGCACCAGAGCAGCAACGAGTCCGAGTCGAAGGAGTTGAGCGCCCGGATCGTGGTGTGGATGTCCGCGAAGATGGTGATGGTCGTGACGATGAAGATGACCACGTTGGTGGCACCAAGCCACTGGAAGGAATGTTTGCGGTTCTGCTCGATGATCCTGTTGCCGTACTGCGCAATGTCCTCCGGGCGGTTCCTGCGATAGTGGTCGAGGTTCGACAGAAAGGCATCCTTGTCGAAGCGCTCGAACACTTCGTACGACAGGTCATCGTGGCAGATGGTCAGACCGTGCTTCACGACGTCCCAGATGGAGTCGACGGTGAAGTCGCCGTCGATGCCCTTCAGTCTCTCGCCCGTCCTCCCGCAGAGCCCCCTCGGGCGTGCCCGAAAGCAGGTAGCGATAGAGCGTGGGCTCGATCTGCACGTGCCGGACCAACAGCTCGAGTGCATCGTGGGAGGCGAAGCGCCTGATTCCATACGCCAGGATGGCGTCGATGACGAGCTTCTCGAATCCCCAGGTGCGGCGGTGGAGCACGAACTTGATCGGCACGAGGACGAGGCGCAGGAGGAACAGCACGATGTTGAGGATCGGGCGGAGGAACCGGTAATCGAGCCGCGCTTTTTCCTTGTCGAAGATCTCGTTCACGTACTCGGTGATGTAGGGAAAGCTCTGCATGCGCCCTCCGTGCACAGCGGGCCGAAGGTAGCACAGGATCGACGTCCGGACGCCTGTTCGGGTCACCCCGAATGTGGGTTCGACCCCATCTCCGGCACCAACCTCGCAGCGAGCCTCGCACTCGGCCCGGCTCACGTTCACGCATGACCCCGGCCAGCGCTAGCGGAGCGGAACAGCGAGGCTTGCTGTTGATCATTGCGCGCTCTCACGTAGTATTACCCGCCGGGCGCACCCGTCTGACCGGCTCGCAGTGTCGACCGCCAGCGTCCTTTGCTTCGATCCGACCCTCTCCCGGGACCCACGATGAAGTCCGCCCATGGATTCGCTGGTCGCTGCCGCGCGCTCGGGGTCCTCTTTGGTTTGGGGGTGGCGCTCGGGGGCTGCGGAGTCGGCGACAGCGGCCGGGCCCCGCACGCTACCTCGCCATCACGCATTCGGCGCTCGATCGCGTGTCGTTCTTCGACCTCGACCGCCGCGCCGTGGTCGGTGTGCTGCCCACGCAGAAGCTCCCCACGACATGCTGCTCGGCCCGGATGGCCGCACACTCTACGTCGTGAACACCGGCGGGCAGTGCATCAGCACGTACGACCTCGGCTCACCGGAACTGTGGCGCGCGGCGCGCGTTCATGAGGCGCGACACCGCGCGGGCCGCAAGCGGACACGCCGGGGTACGGCCGCGTGGCGTCGCCGCGCTGCCGGCGGGGATCGAGCATCACCACCTGACCGAGCCGACGTTTCCCGAGCGCGCCCGCGCGGTGCACGAGCGCGTGGGGGCCGGCACGCACCAGGCCTGCACCGACTGCCACGATCGCAGCGTTGGGGGCAAGCCGTTCGCGCCGGAGTTCATCGACGGCGGCCGCACGATTCGTCTCGTGCACCTGGCCGCGTGCGACATCACCGAGCTCGACGCCACGACGCTCGCCGTGAAGCGCCGGATCGCGCTGCCCATCCCGGCCGGCTTCACGCCGGTCGAGGCCTGGGTGAAGCCGGGCACCGACACCGCCTTCGTCACCTGTCGCGACTCGATCGGCAAGGGCCTCCCGGGGATCGTCGCGATCGTCGACCTGGCGAGCGGAGCGCGCGTCAGCTGCTGGTGCCCGGAATCTACCCGTGGCACATGGTGCCCAGCGCCGACGGCACGCGCTTGTTCGTGAACAACTTCCAGAGCAGCCGGCTCGCGGTCGTGGACATTGCGCGCGAGCTGGTCGTGGACTCGCTCGTCGTCGAGAACGGGCCGTCCGCGATCCTGCCGATGGACGGTGGCCGGACGCTGCTCGTGAGCTGCTTCTACACCCATCGCGTGCTCGTCGTGGACCCGTGAGCCACGCCGTTCTTCGTCGCATCGCCGTGGGCAGCAACCCCACGACGCTGATGCCCACGGGCGACGGTCGGCACGTCTGGGTTCTGTGCGGCGGCGAAAGCGAGCTACAATTGCTCGATCTCGGCACGGACCGCGTCGTCGAGCGGCACACGCTGCTGTTCGGCGCCTACGCGATGCAAATCGTTCCGCGTGATGCGAAGCCCACGTAATCCCTGAAACGATACGACTCGACATACGTCACTCCATCGGAGGCCGCTCATGAAGTCTCGAACGATGTCTCGCAGTCAGCGTGCTCTGACGTTCGCGGGGGATGCTGGTGCTCGCCGCCGCGCTGATCCTCGGCGCTTGTGGCAGAAGAGCAGCACCCGCCCGAACCCTCCGAGCAGCACCGGCAGCCTCAGCGGCAAGGTGACGATCGTGGCCTCCGCCGGATCGCCGGTGGCCGGCGCGACCGTCACGGCATCGAGCGGGGCGGCCACGACCACCGACGCCAGCGGGCAGTTCACGCTGACGCTTCCCTCGGGCACCGATGTCCGAGTCGACGTCACCAAGACGGGCTTCACGCTCAACCAGCTGCACGTGCAGCTGGCGGCGAAGCGAAACTCGCACGGCCACCGTCGGACTGATGGCGGCGGGAAACACCGCGGCGGTCGAGGTGGCCGGCGGCGGTAGCGTGACGGATCCGTCGTCGAACGCGCTGATCACGCTGCCGCCGAACTTCGTCACGGCCTCGGGCCCGGTCACGGTCACCATCACCGGACTCGACCCCACCACCGACGAGATCGCGGCATTGCCCGGCGGGCTCCAGGCGGTGGACGGCAGCGGCGCGACCAAGTCACCTCAAGCCCGTATCGTTCGCCGAATACACGGCCAGGGACGCGGCGGGCAACGTTCTGCAATTCAACAGTGCGGCCAGCGCGGGCGCCAACATCGAGCTGCCCATACCCGCCTCGCTGCGCGGCCAGCCGGGTATGGCAACGACGATCCGATCGAGTGCTACGTCTACGACCCCGCGGACGGCAAGTGGAAGACGCCGGTCCCCGGGGTGATCGGCCCCTCGTCGGTCGACGGTCAGCCGGCCATCAAGGCCACGATCTTCCACCTGTCGTGGTATGGCGGAGCGCCGGCCACCTCCGACGTCGCCTGCGTGCACGGGACCGTGCGCGATTCGCTCGGCGCGCCACTCGCGGGTGTGAACGTCGAGGCGTTCCAGGGCGAGCGTGGAACCACCGATGCTTCGGGCAACTATCAGGTCCAGGCGGCCGCCCACAGCCAGGTCCGCGTGGTCGCTTCCCGGCTCCTGGGCGCGGTGTTCCAGAGCGCGACCGACACTCGTCCAGACGGCCGGCCCGACCGACCCGTGCGCGCTGGCGAACCTCGTCATGCGCAGCCGGCAGCCCACGTTCAACGTCACCGCCTCGTTGATTGCGTACCCCTTCACCCCGATCCGGTGTACTTCGTGGACGTCCACATCGAACTCGGCGTCGATGACGCGGCTTCCCCCGTGGACGGCGCCACGGTCGAGGTCGGCACCGGGGGTAGCTTCACGACCGTCCCCGACGGAGGTTCCGGCGACTATGCCCTCAATTCGCTCACGCCCGGAAACGAGGGATTCACGCTCGACCCCGGGGCGCTCTACACGCTGCGCCTCGACTACAACCACGACGGCGTGGTCGATGCGTCCGGGCAGGTGAGGATGGCGGGACTTCCGGTCGTCGACAGTCCCACACCGGGAGCGGTCGAGCCGCGATCGTTCACAACGGCGTGGAGCGACGCCGGCAGCGGCACCACCGGGTACGTTCCGCTCTACTTCGGCATCAACACCGGTTCGGACTCGGTCACATCCGAGAGCTCGACGGTCTTCTTCACGACCGAACGAACCAAGCTGATCGGATCGGGGTGCCCGACCCGCTGACCTACGAGCCCGATCCTCCCTGGTCGCGGGCGCTTATCAGTTCGGCATCTTCACGCTGGTCGGTCCGCTCTTCGGTCTGGGCATTCCCAGCTTGCCGACGACGCCGAACATTGGAGGCTCCGGGACGAGCGGGTACTTCAATGCGTACAGCATCTCCAACCCGGTCGACTACACCTCCACGGGGAATGCGCTGGTCGCGTCCCGGGCGAGCGCGCCGATTTCCGCGGCGCAGAAGCTGCGGGCGGCGCGGGCGACCGAGGCGATGGTCCGGCGCTACCTCGGTGCCCGCTTCACGCGCAGCGGGATCCTCGAGCAGCTCAAGCGCGGTAAGCGCACGGGGGCGTCGCGGCACGCACCCGCCGCTGAACCGCGACGCTTCCGGGGCGAATCCCGACGCACGACAGGATGAGGAGGAGCCCAGATGTTCCCGAGCTCACGAGATCACATCGCGACGGCACATCGTGCGACGAGCCTCGGTCTCGACCGACTGGCTCGACGCAGTGTTTCATTGGTATTGCTGGCCGGGTGCATCCTGCTTGCCGTTTGTCGTCCCGTTCCGTCGGCGGCACAGGCGTTCAGCGTGGGTGTGAGGCTCGATTTCGCAACCGGATCCGGGCCCGTCTCCGTGAGGATCGGGGATCTGAACGGCGACGACGAGCCCGACCTGGTCACGGCGAACCCAGGGGTCAACACGATCTCGGTACTGGCTCGGGGACAGGGTCGGTGGCTACAGCGCCAAGACGGACTTCGCGACCGGGAGCCTCCGTTCTCGGTGGCGATCGCGGACGTGAACGGCGACGGCAAAGCCGATGTGGCGGTGGCGAACGGAGGTTCCAAACACCGTCTCGATCCTGTTCGGGAACGGCGCGGGCGGCCTGGGGCCCAAGACGGACTTCCCAGCTGAATTCCCCTTATCCGTCGTATGCGATCGCAGATCGTGAGATCGGCGATGGCAGACTCGACCTGGCGACCGCGAACCAGACCGCCGCCACGGTGTCGGTACTGCTCGGTAACGGCGCGGGTGGCTTCGCGGTCAAGGTGGATTTCGCGCGTGGCGCCAGCCCTCAATCCATTGCGATCGGGACCTGAGCGGCGATAGAAGCCGGACCTCGCGGTGGCGATCAGCGGTGCCTACCGCAGTGTCGGTGCTGCTCGGCAACGGCGCGGGCGGCTTCAGCGTGCGCCGACGTCCTTCCCGACCGGCGTGACGCCCGAAGGGATCGCGATCGGAGACTTGGACGGCGACGGCGACCAAGACCTGGCGGTGGCGGGCTAGCACGAGCGCCACGCTGTCTCGGTGTGCATGGGACCGGCGCGGGCAGCTTCGGCGCCCGAGACTGGTTCCCGACCGGGGCCCAGCCCCGATCGGTGGCGATCGGCGACCGAACGGTGACGGCATCCCCGATCTGCAGCGGCGAACGCTAATACCCCGGCACGGTCTCGGTGCTGCTCGGGACCGGCGCGAGCGCTTCGGCGGGCTCGAAGACGGATTAGCGCCAGCGAACCGGACCCGTCGGTTGCCATCGGTACGGCATGAACGGCGACGGCAGGCTGGATGGTGGCGGCGAACGGCGGCCCAACAACGTCTCGGTTGCTGCTCGGCAACAGCGGCGCGGGCGGATTCGGCGCAAAGACCGACGTAGCTACCGGACGTCCCCCTCTTCGGACGCCGTTGGCGACGTGAACTGGCGACGGCAGACCCGACCTGGCAGATGAACAGCACCGCGAACACGGTCTCGTTGCGGCTCGGCATGTCGTCATGGGCTTCGGGCCGGAGAGCCACTTCGGACCAACGCCACCCACCAGCTGGCGATCGCGGATCTGGATGCCGACGCCAAGCCCGATCTCGTGGTGGCGACAAGAACGCCACCTCGGTCTCCGTGCTGCTCGGGAACGGCGCCGGTGGGTTCGGGGCGAAGACCGATTTCTTGAGCGGGGGCACCAGCGGTACCGGCTTGCGATCGCCGACTTCAATGGCGGATAGCAAACCTGATCTCGTGGCGGCAAACCAGAATTCCGCTTCGTTTTCGCGGTTCTTTGGAGATGATGCCGGCGGCTTCGGGACGAGAACGGACCTCTCGGTCAGGAACACTCCTGGCTGTTGTCGCAGTCGGCGATGTCAGCGGCGATGGTAGGCCCGACGTGGCGGTGGCGAACGGAGCTCCGGCACCGTTTCGGTCCGGCTCAACAACGGCGACCGGCTCCTTCGTGACTCAGCCCGACGTCGTGACAGGAGTGGCCTCCATCTCCCGGTCGCGATCGGGGACGTGGAACGCCGACGCGCAAGCCCGACCTCTCCACGGCGAATCCTCAACGCCGGCCAGCGTCATCGGTGATGCTTGGCGATGGGGCCGGGTGGCTTCGCGGCTCGCGTCGATTTCGGAGTCGGCACGAGCCCCCGCTCGGTCGCGATCGGGGATGTGAATGGCGACGGAAGGCCCGACCTGGCCGTGGCGAACAATGGCGCAACGAATGTCTCGGTGTTGCTCGGTAACGGGCGGGCGGGTTCGGACTCAAGACCGACTTCGCGGTCGGAACGTAGCCCATCTCGGTCGCCCTCGCGGACCTGAACGGCGATGGCGCCAACGACCTGTGTGGTGGCGAACAATGGCTCACAACACGGCCTCGGTGCTGCTCGCGCTCGAGCGTGGCGCGGACGATCCTGTTTGCCGAGTCCAATCCGGTGGTGCTGGGAGCGTTGCTCACGCTGACGGCGAACGTGGCAGGTGGCCGCGCCTGGGAGCGGAACGCCCTCCGGCGCGTCGGTTCTTCGATGGCACGACGCTGCTCGGGACCTCGCCGGTCAGCGGCGGCGTGAGCGGGACTCCGCCCTGTTCGCGCCGTATCTGGGGAGTCGGTCGCTTTCGGCGGTTTACAGCGGCGACGGCAAACTCCTCGGCAGCATCTCGCAGCCTGTCGGTCAGTTCATGTGGTGGCGACGGCGGCGGCCTCGATCGCCGGCGTCGTCGATGTCTTGAACGACCAGGGCCGGCAGGTGCGCCTCAGGTTCAATCGCAGCGGGTTCGATTTCCTGCGCTCGGGCATCTGATCGTCAGCTATCAGGTCTTCCGGCGCGGAGTCGTCGCGGCCGCCCTCACGTCGGCGGGCATTTCACGCGAGGCGAGGGCGGCGGCGCGAGGCGGCGCAGGCGGCCGGTCTCGGCCTGGCTCCCGATCATGCCTTGGCGGCGGGCTGGGACTACGTGCTGACGGTTCCCGCCACGACAGACGACGTCTACGAGACGGTTGTGCCCACCCTGGCCGACTCGAACGCCATGGGGCTTCATCCCGCGGTGCTGTTCAGTGCGAGCGACGACGGGCTCGGCCGGAGGTGTGCTGCGACTCGCCGCCCGACTCGGGCTACTCGGCCGACAACTTGCCGCCCGTCCCGCCGGCGCCGTTCGTGGGTACCATGCGGGCGGTGCCACCAACCTGCATTGGGGCGCCAACACCGAGCCCGACCTCTGGTACTACAACGTTCTATCGCGGCGGCTCGGCGGGCTTCGTCCCCGGGCCGGGAAGTCTGATCGCGACGCGCGGCGACACTGGTTACGTGGATCCGGGCCCCGCGGGTGCGGTTCTATAAGCTATCGGCGGTGGACGTGAACGGGAACGAGCGCGCGTCACGCTGCTCACGCCGAGCGGGACGGTGGAGGTGCCGCGTGGGGCGCGATTCGAGTTCGTGCTGGAGGGCGTGCGGCCGAACCCGTCGCGGGGGGACGGCTGAGCGTGACGTTCGTGCTGCCGAGCAGGGCGGCCGCGTGGCTCGAGGTGGTGGACGTGAGCGGGCGGCAGGTGGCGAGGCGCGAGGTGGGCGGCTGGGGCTGGACTGGCAGACGGTGCGGCTCGCGGCGGGGCGGAGCCCTGGCGCCAGGGGCTCTATCTGGTGCGGCTCATCCAGGGCGCGAACATGCGCACGGTGCGGGCGGTGGTGCTCGAGTAACGCGCGCGAGGCGTTGAGCGTGATTCCTTTGCTGCTTGCCTAAGGGGAGTGGCAGCATTTCCCGGTTCGACTATGGCAGCAGCAGCGCGCTTCCTGGAGACCGTCTCGTAGCCGGCCTGCAGGCGGATGAGGTAGAGGCCACCGGGCAGTCCAGAGGGACGGAACTCCAGCGCGTGCCAACCCGCCGTCTCCGCCTGATTTCGCAAGGGCTGGGCGACCCGCCGGCCGGACAGATCGAACAGCTCGAGCGTGACGTGCTCGTCGGCGCGGAGACCGAAGGCAGAAGCGTGGTGGCGGCGTGAACCGGGTTGGGCTCGATCTCTAGGCGCAGCGTGAGCGGTGGCCCGCCCGGCAGGTCCGGCACGCCGGTGGTAGCTGTGGTGATGGCGGCGACGTCGCTTTGCGGTAGTTCGCCGATGCCGGTGAGCGACCACCCGCGTAGAGCGTCGCGCCGCTCACCGCGAGGAGCCTTGACGTAGGAGTTCGCGTTCGGTTCCAGGGGGTGGCCGCCCCGGTCGCGGCATCGAGTGCGGCGATGTTATTGCGCACCTGCCCGCCAATGCTGGAGAAGCGCCCGCCGGCGTACACGGTCGAGCCGCTCACCGCCAGGGCGTTGATGCCGGAGGCAGGGTCGCTGGCGTTCGGGTCCCAGGCGGTGGCGGTGCCGGTCACGGCATCGAGCGCGGCGATGCGGTTGCGCGCCTGCCCGCCGATGCTGGTGAAGTCCCCGCCCGCGTACACTGTCGAGCCACTCACCGCCAGGGCGTTGACGTAGGAGCTGGCGTTCGGGTTCCAGGCGGTGGCGGCGCCCGTCACGGCATCGAGTGCGGCGATGGAGTTGCGCGCCTGCCCTCCGATGCTTGTGAAGTAGCCGCCGGCGTAGATTGTCGCGCCACTCACCACCAAGTCGTAGACGAGTGCTCGACGTTCGGGTTCCAGGCGGTGGCGTTACCCGCTCGCGGCATCCAGCGCGGCGATGCGGCTACGCGCCTGCCCGCCGATGCTGGTGAAGCGCGCCGCCGGCGTAGACGGTCGAGCCGCTCACCGCCAGGGCGAAGACGTTGTCGCTGGCATTCGGGTTCCAGTCCGTGACGGCACCGGTCACGGCATCGAGCGCGGCGATGTGGTTGCGAGGAATGCCCACCGATGAAGGTGAAGGCCCCGCCGGCGTAGACGGTCGAGCCGCTGACTACCAGTTCGTAGACGTGCGCAGGTCGCGTTCGGGTTCCAGGAGGTGACCTCGCCGGTCGCAGCATCCAGCGCGGCGATGAAGTTGCGCGCCTGCCCGCCAATGCTGCTGAAGTATCCGCCGGCGTAGACCGTCGAGCCACTCACCGCCAGGGCTGTGACGTCGGAGTTGGGGGCGCCCGGGTTCCAGGCCGTGGCGTTACCGGTCGCGACATTCGAGCGCGGCGACGCGGTTGCGCGCCTGCCCGCCGATGCTGACGAAGACCCCGCCGGCGTAGATCGGTCGAGCCGCTCACCGCCAGGGCGTAGACGAAGGAGTTGGCGTTCGGGTTCCAGGCCGTGGCGTTACCGGTCGCGGCATCGAGCGCGGCGATGTAGTTGCGCGGCTGCCCGCCGATGTTGACGAAGGCCCCGCCGACGAAGACCGTCGAGCCGCTCAACGCCAAAGCGTTGACGTAAGAGGTGGCGTTCGGGTTCCAGGCCGTGGCGTTACCGGTCGCGGCATCGAGCTGCGGCGATGTAATGGCGCGCCTGCCCACCGATGCTGGCGAAGCTCCCGCCCGCATAGATTGTCGAGCCGCTCACCGCCAGGGCTACGACGGTGCCGTCGGCGTTCGGACTCCAGGCGGTGGGGTTACCGGTCGCGGCATCCAGCGCGGCGATGTAGCTGCGCCCCTGCCGCGCCGATCGGTAGAACTTCCCGCCCGCGTAGATCGGTCGAGCCGCTCACCGCCAGGGCGTAGACTTCGTTGTTGGCGTTCGGATTGAAGGCCGTGGCTGCCCCGGTCACGGCATCGAGCGCGGCGATGTAATGGCGCGTCTGTCCGCCGATGCTGGTGAAGCCCCCGCCTGCGTAGACCGTCGAGCCGCTCACCGCCAAGGCGAGGACGTAGAAGTTGGCGTTCGGGTTCCAGGTCGAGACCGACAGGTCCGCCGCCACACGCGCGAGATTGGACCGCGGGATGCCCCCAACGGATGTGAAACTGCCCCCGATATACCAGCCCCCGCCCCGTCGGGCGCGATGGGCCCGCACGTTGCCGACTACTTTCGGGAACGAAGCCGGCAGCCCGCCGGTCGCGACGTTGATGGGAACGGCGCTGCCGGTGGCGGGACCAACCTGGGTGAATTGCCCTCCGATGTAGATCGTCCCCCGCCGCGGACCACGGAGTTGACGGTTCCGTTCGTCACCCACAGCGTGGGATCAACGGCCTGTGCGAGTGCAACGGAATAGGTTCCCGCCAGACACGCGGCCGCCAAGACGAGAACAGGCGGAGCAGGGAATCGATACGGTGCTCGGGGGCGCGGCCTGATGCCAGCATGCCTCAACCTCTCCTGCGACGAGGTCTCACGCCTTGATGGATCGACGCAATGACGATTCTACTGTCGGCAACCCTCACGCACCAGCCTCATCTCCCGACACTCGGATAGAATGAGATCATGCCGATCGTCAGCAGCCACGTCTCCGCAAGAGGCGTCTGCCGGTAACGTGGGACTGCGCTTGCCGGAACCCAAAGGCGTGCCGGCCTTTAGGGAAGAGGTCTTTTCCGTCAGACTGGCTGCACAAGGACCAAGGGGCTACATCGGGACCGGCGGATACCCGCTCACTTCGAGCGGCGCGGATTGGACGCCCGAACGCACCGCTGTCGCCACTCCGTCGCTTGGGCGCGGAGCGCCCAGCGAATTTCGACGAGATTCGCTCGCGGCTGAACGACATCCGGGCCTCAGGAATCGAACCTAGACCCCGCTGATTGAGTGTCAGTACCCCAGCACATCGGCGGTGGCGGCGCCGCCGCCAACCGTTATGCTGGTAGCCCCTCATCGCGACACAGGAGGTTCCCCCAGACGTGAGCCCACCCTCTCTTCCGCCTGGCCGCGCTGATGGTGATGGCATTGCCGGCCGCGAAGGCTCGCGCCGACGCCATCCCCATTTCCATCCCGAGCCGTAACATCCAGCTGCTCTCGCAGTGGAACCAGTACCCGCCCGGGCCGAACTACCCCTTCGGCGCCGGCTACTCGGCGTGCTGGTCGTACATCCACAGCGACGGGCGCGAGTACGCGCTGCTCGGGACCACCAACGGCCTCGCGATCTACAACGTCACCGACCCGGTCAACTCGTACCCGGTCGGCTTCGTCAACGGACCGTACTCGGCGTGGCGCGAGATGAAGTCGTACCGCAACTGGATCTACGTCGTGACCGAGCCCGGAACGCGCCGAACCGCGGGGCTCCAGATCATCCGCATGACCGACCCCGAGCATCCGCAGCTCGTCGGCACCTACACTCACCAACTTCCAGACCTCGCACACGGTCGCGGTCGACACGAGCCGCGCGCATCCTGATCTGCAACGGCACGCGCACCTGGTCGGGTCAGAGCGGCTACGCGATGCGGGATGCGCATCCTCTCGATCGCGAACCCGGAAGCGCCGGTCGAGATCGGCTGGTGGCCGGGCGGGACCACGCCGACCTCGGTCGCGAGCTACGTCCACGACTGCGTGCCGATCGGCAACCGGCTCTACGCGTCGTCGGTCTACGCATCGGCACCGAGCGCGTCTTCGACTTCAGCAACCCCGCGACCCCGATCGAGCTGACGAGTCTTGCACCTATCCGCGCGCCTATTCACGCACAACTCCTGGCCCGACAAGACCGGCAACCTGCTCTACATCACCGACGAGCAGAACGGCCAGACGCTCAGGGTCTGCGGACATCAGCAACCTGCCGTCGCCGGTGATCCGGAACGAGTACTCGCCCAACATCCAGTCGATCGTCCACAACGCCTGCGTCAAGGGCGACGGAGCTCTACATCGCGAGCTACACCGAGGGAATCCGCGTGCTCGACATCGCCGATCCCGCGCACCCGCCGAGTTCGCTGCGCCGACTCGTATCCCGGCACGTCGGGCGGCTACGAGGGCGTGTGGGGCATCTGTCCGTACTTCCCGTCCGGCACGTTCATCGCGAGCGACATGCAGAGCGGGCTCTACGTCTACCGGCCGACGCGGAACTACGGGATCTTGAAGGTCGCGGTGATCGACGGCGCCACGTCGACGCCGGCCGCCGGCGTCACCGTGCTGCTCTCGACCCAGGGCGATTCGCTGACCACGCCCGCCGACGGGATCGTGCGCTTCGCCGCGAGCCCCGGGCCGCAGACCGTCGAGGTGCGGCGCTTCGGCTACGTCGACGTCTCGGCCACGCGCAACGTCGTCACCGGCGTCAGCGATTCGGTGACGCTCGTGCTCGACAAGCAGCCGACGACCCACCTGTCCGGCGTCGTGCGCGATGCCACCACGCTCGCGCCGACTCGCCGAGGCCGATGTCACGCTCTCCTACACGCCGGCCACGCAGCGCACCAACGGCAGCGGCCAGTACGTTCAACAACCTCCCGGACGATTTCTACCAGATCGAGGTGCGCCGGCCCGGTTACCTCCCGGTCGTGACCGAGACGCGCGTCGAGCCTGAGCCGAACCAGGTCGAGAGCTTCCCGCCGCGCGCCGCGACGACCTGGGACGATCTCGAGACCGATCACGGCTGGACCGTCGGCGCGCTCGGCGACAACGCCACCGCCGGCACGTGGACGCGGGTCACCCCACTCGGCACGGAGCCGCCGGCGACCGTGCAGCCTTCGCTCCGACGGCATCGACCTCGGCGGCACCTGTCGCGGCTGCGGGATGGCCTGCGGCGGCGGCGGCTGCGCGTGCGGCTGCGCCGAGGGCGGCGGCGCCACCGCACTCGCGCCGGGCGCGGTCCAGCCGAGCGAGGACCGCACGCCCGGAGGCGGGACGATGTGCTTCGTCACCGGTCAGGGCACCAACGCCATCGATCCTGAGAACGGCGACCTCGACGGCGGCGTCACGACGCTGACCTCACCGGTCCTGCCGCTCCTCGGGGCTGCAAGTGATCCGACATCGACTTCTGGCGCTGGTTCTACTCCAACGGCGATGGCGACGACGCTGGCTGGCGACGCTGATCAGCAACGACGGCGGCGCCCACTGGACCACGGTCGACACGCGCCCGCGGCACCCACAATCACTGGGAAGAGAAGGTCATTCACGTCGCGAGCTACGTGGCGCCCACGAGCCAGGTGAAGATCCGGCTGGTCGCGGCCGACGGCGGCTACGCGTCGATCGTCGAGGCGGCGGTCGACGACTTCAGCGCTTACGACGCCGTCACTACGGTCGCGGCGGGGCCGGACCATCCGCCGGGAACACTCGCCTTCCGCACGGTCTGGCCCAATCCCGCGCCGGGAACGGTCCACTTCGCGCTCGAGGTGCCGCGCGGCGGTGCCCGTCGAGGTCGAGGTCCTGGACCTCGCGGGGGCGGCGCGTGCGCACGCTGCATCGCGGACCCGCCGCGGCGGGATCGCTCGGATTGCGGTGGAACGGGGAGGACGAGGTCGGACACGTGGCACCCGCGGGGCTGTACTACGTGCGGGCGCTGGCCGACCAGGTCGAGGCGAAGACGCGCCTCGTGCGGGTGCGGTAGGAAAAAGATCGTTACCAGCAACCTCACCCGGCCGGTTCGCGAAGGCACATGCCCGTATCGCTCCCCCGCTTCGCGCGGCGACACTGCTCGTCCTGTCGCTCGCGCTCGCATCCCCGCCCGCGCCCAGGTCGTGACGCGCAACATGCAGCTACTCGCCCACCTCGACGAGTACCCGCCGCCGATCGGGCAGCGCGGGTACTCGTCGTGCTGGTCGTAGCATCCACTCGGACGGTCGCGAGTACGCGCTGATCAGGATCACCAACGGGCTCGCGATCTACAACGTCACCAATCCCGCGCAGACCTATCGGGTCGCGTTCATCCCAGGCCCGACCTCGACCTGGCACGAGATGAAGTCCTACCGCGACTGGATCTACGTCGGTGAGCGAGAGCCCCAGCCCGCCGGAACCCGGGGCTCCAGATCATCCGCAATGAACGGATCCCGAGGCGCCCGGTGCTGGTCGTCGATGTACACGACCAACTTCCAGACCGCGCACACGGTCTCGATCGACACGACGCGCGCGCTGCTCGATCTGCAACGGTACGCGCAACCTGGACGGGGCAGAGCGGCTACGCCGCAGGCATGCGCATCCTCTCGATCGCAAACCCCGAGGCGCCGGTCGAGCTCGTGCGTCGTGGCCGCCGGGCGGCGGCATCCGTGTCCCGACAGCCAGTACGTCCACGACTGGCGTGATCGGGAACGTGCTCTACGGCAGCTCGGTCTACGTCGGCATCGTGCGCGTCGCTCGACGTCTCGAATCCCGCACGCGCCGATTCACGCTCGAGCAATGGCACTACCAGGGCGGCTTCACGCACAACTCCTGGCCCGGATCGCGAGCGGGCGACTGGCTCTACGTCACCGACGAGGTGAACGGCGAGCCGCTCAAGATCTTCGATCATCGCCGGACGTCGTGACCGCCCAGGCTCGCCAACACGATCACCTCGCAATCCCGAGGGCGATCGATCCACAACGCGCACGTGCGCGGCGCCGAGCTCTACCTCGCGAGCTACACCGAGGGCATCCGCGTGCTCGACCTGTGCGATCCCGCGCACCCGGCCGAGTTCGCCTGGGCCGACTCGTGGCCCGGCACCTCGTGGCGCGTTCTACAGCGTGTGGGAACGTCTGCCCCTACTTCCCGTCGGGGACGGTGATCGCGAGCGACATGCGAGACCGGGCTCTACGTCTACCGTCCGGTGCGCGAACTACGGCATCCTGCGCGTGCGCGTGATCGACGCCGGGAACCACGAGTCCGATCGCGCCGGGTTCACGTCACGATCGACCTCGGCGGACTCGCTGGTCACGCCGGCCGACGGCGTCGTCCAGTTCGCGCCCGATCCGGGCTCGCGCACCGTCGTCGCCCGCGCCTTCGGCTACCCGATCGCGAGTGCGGTGCGAACCGTGACGGTCGGCTCGCGCGACACCGTGACGCTGGCGCTTCGCCCAGGCCGCGTCTCGCGCTCGCCGGGCACGTGAAGAACGCGAGAGGCGGTGCCGTCGCCGACGCCGAGGTCGCGTTCACCGACACGCCGGCGCTCGCGACGAGCGACGCGACCGGCGCCTACACGATGACCGGACGTGCCGGCCGACGACTACAAGCTCGCGGTCGATCGCCCCGGCTTCATCCCGCTGCGCCACGCGGTGCGGATCGCGCCGGGCGCTCACCGCTCGACGTTCACGCTCGTGCCCGCCGCCACCTGGGACCCGCTCGAGACCGAGAGCGGCTGGACGGTGGGCGACGCGACCGACGACGCGACCTCGGGCGTGTGGACGCGGGTCGCGCCGATCGGCACCGGCATGCCGGGCTCGGAAGCCTCGTCGCGCACGCCGCGCGCCGCGGTGACGCGTGCGCTCCTCGCCGCGGATCGAGTCGTGCCGCGACTGCGGGATGGCGTGCGGCGCCGAGGGCTGCGGGTGCGGATGCGTGGGCACGGGCCCGATGTTCCGCCCTCGGGCGTGCAGCCGGCCGCGGACCGCACGCCTGGAACCGGATCGATGTGCTTCGTCACCGGCTGCGGGCACCACGCCCGACGTGCCGTGGGACGGCAACGTCGATCGCGGCGCCACGACGCTGACGTCGCCCGACTCTCGACGTCGCCGCGATGGCGGATCCGGCGATCGGCTGGTGGCGCTGGTTCCACACCGACGGCGACGGCAACGACTGGCTGGTCACCCGGGTCAGCAACGACGCCGGCGCAACCTGACCACGGTCGACACGCTTCGCGGCCAGCACAATCGCTGGGAGTCGCGCTTCTTCCGGGTGCGCGACCACGTCACGTCGTCGAGCCGGGTGCGCGTGCGCTTCGTCGCCAATGACGGCGGCGCCTCCTCGCTGGTCGAGGCCGCGATCGACGACGTGATCACCTTCGATCTCGCCACGCCGGCGGTGGAATCGCCGAGCCCGCGGCGCCTCGGGATCTCGCGTTCCGGCCACCGACGCCGAACCCCGCGCGCGCGACCGTGCGGCTCGAGCTCGAGGTTCCGGCGGCGGGACGCGTCGAGGTCGAGGTGGTCGATCTCGCCGGCCGGCGGGTGCGAACACTCCATCGCGGATCGGCGCCGGCGGGACGGATGTCGCTGAGCTGGGACGGCCGCGACGAGTCCGGTCGCGTCGCGAGCGCGGGCCTCTACTTCGTGCGCGCGCGGCGTCGGGTCCATCCAGCGCTGAAACGAGAATCGTCCGCCTCGATTGATCGCGCCGAAGCGGCGAGCCCCGACAGCCTATTTCAGGACCACGAACCTTCGCTCGACGAACCGACCGCCGACCCCGAGCCGCGCGGTGTAGACGCCGGGCTCGACCGGGGCGCCATGCTCGTCGACGCCGCCGAAACGCGACTCGTGGCGGCCGGCGGGCGTGAACGCCGAGAGCCAGTGTGCGCACGCGACGCCCGAGCGGATCGAAGATCTCGAGCGTCACCGTCGCGTCGCGCGGGAGCGTGTAGGCGATCGTCACGGCACCACTGGTCGGCGACGGATACGGGCGCCGAGAGCGCGATCCCGCTCGTGGTCGGGTGCGGCTCGACGCCGACGTGCTGCGTGCAGCGGATGCGGCGGATCTGCCCGGTGTTCTGCTCGAAGTAGCGCCGAGATGCATCTGGCAGTACCAGAGCGACCCGTCGGGCGCGACGAGGAAGTCGGAGTTGGTGCCGTTCCCGGTCGCCCAGTAGTTGGGATTGCCCTGGCCCGCCACCGGCGGGCGAACACCCAGGAGCCGCCCGATCGCTTCATGCGCCACACCCAGCCGCGGTAGTAGTCGGTGAAGAACAGGTTGCCCTCGTACTCGAGCGGGAAGCGCGCGCTGGCGTTCCCCGCGGCGTGGTAGAAGCCGGCGCTGATCGCCGACACCGACAGCTCGCTCGACGGCCGCCGGTAGGCGAACAGCGGGCCCGAGAACGGGGCGGAGTTGGCGCAGGTGATCGGCAACCGCAACGGGCCCTCGTACCACGGCCAGCCGAAGTCGAGGCCGCCCTTGCGCCGCGATGTCGAGCTCCTCCCAGGTGTCCCAGCCGACGTCGCCGATCGCGATCTCGCCGGTGGCGGGCTCGATGTGGAAGCGGAACGGGTTCCGGAGCCCGTAGATCCACACCAGCCGCGCGTGCGGATCGCGGCGTTCAGGACGAACGGGTTGTCGGCCGGCGTGATCGCCGAGACGCGGGCGGCCCGCCCGGACCGGCCGGCAGCGACCGGACGTCGAGGACGGAGGATCTTGCCGAGCAGCTGGTGAGGTCCTGGCCGCGCACATGTTGCCGTCCTCGCCGAGACCTCGAGTAGAGCATGCCGTCGGGGCCGAAGCGCAGCGTGCCGCCGTTGTGGTTGGGACTGAAATCCGGGAGCTGGGTGATCACGTCGTAGCGGCTCGCCGGATCGATCGCCAGCTTGCCGTTGCCGGTGAACGAGAGATCGCCGGTCACGGTGAAGCGCGAGATGTGGATCTCCGGCGCCAGGTCCGACGTGTACTGGACGTAGACGTAGGGCTTGGTCGGCCAGCGGGGATCGACCACGATGCCGTGGAGCCCGCGCTCGTCCTCGATCCAGCGCACGTCGGGCACGGTGAGGATCGGATCGCGCTGGCGGAGAGGCCGCCGTTCTTGATCAGGTGAACGTTCGCGGTCGTGCGCTCGATGAACAGGAGCCGGCCGTCGGGCAGGAACGCCAGGCCGAGCGGGCGATCGAGGTCGGAGACGATCAGCTCGTCGACGAAGCCCGTGGGGGAACCGAAAGCTGAGCATGGGCCGACGGGGCGCTCGCGAGCAGGAGAAACGCGAGCCCGATCGAGGCTCGCGCGGCGTGACCGGCAGCGTCCAGGTGTTCGAGGTCGTCCGGATCATGGCCCTCATCCTCGGATGGCTATCTCAGCGCACGAATGAGCGGCCGGGGAGGCGCGAGTATACCCGCAGGCCGTCCGTTCGGAAAAGCGGACGAGCTTCCTCGACGCGCCGGCCCGGGATGAGCTCAGAAGCCTCAGTCCATGTCCTTTCGCCGGCCGCGCGCCGCCCTGGTACCGGTCGTGCTCGGGACGATCCCTCGCCGCAGGTCGCGCGCGCCTCGCGGGGCCGGGCGAGGGCGACGTCCTGCCCGTGATCGGACTGCTGTTCGTGGTCCTGATCGCCGCGATGCTGGGCGGGTCGCTGGCGGCGCGCCTCCGCCAGCCGCCGGTGCTCGGCGAGCTGGCCGCCGGCATCGTGCTCGGCAACCTCGGGCTGTTCGGACTCCACGCGCTTCGACGGCCTCAGGGACGTCGCCGGGATCGAGCCTGCTCGCCGAGATCGGCGTGCTGTTCCTCCTGTTCTCGGTCGGGCTCGAGACCAGCGTGGCGGAGATGATGTCGGTCGGCGCTCGTCGTTCGTGGTCGCGCGACCCTCGGCGTGATCGCCCCGATGGTGCTCGGATACTTCTGCTCGTCGTTCGTTCTTCCCCGGCCACCACGCCTTCACCCACTGGTTCGTGGGCGCCACGCTCGCGGCCACCAGCGTGGGCATCACGGCGCGCGTGCTGGCCGACCTCGGCCGCACCGCGAGCGTCGAGGGACGGATCATCCTCGGCGCCGCGGTGATCGACGACGTGCTCGGGCTGCTCGTGCTCGCCGTGGTCTCGGGGCTGATCCGGAACGCCGACGCCGGCCGGTCGCTGGATGCCGGCTCGATCGCGATCATCGTCGGCAAGGCGCTCCTGTTCCTCGCCGGCGCCGTGCTGCTCGGGCGGTGGCTGTCGCGCCGCGCCTTCGGCTCGGCGGCACGCGGCTGAGCGGCGAGGGCGCTGCTGCTCGCGCTCGCGCTCGCGTTCTGCTTCGGGCTCGCCTACCTCGCCGGCATGCGTCGGGCTGGCGCCGATCGTCGGCGCGTTCGCGGCCGGACTGGTCCTCGAGGAGGTCCACTACCGCGACCTCAAGGCGCGCGACAAGGCGACCGCGCGGAGTCCCCGAGCTGCTCGAGCCGATCGCGGCCTTCCCTGGTGCCGATCTTCTTCGTGCTGATGGGCGCGCGCGTCGATCTGTCGAGCTTCACCGTGCCGGGCGTGCCGGCGTTCGCCGCTCGTGCTCACGGTCGCGCGGCGGTGGCGGGAAAGCAGGTGTGCTCGCTCGGCGTGCTCGAGCGCGGCGTCGACAAGCTCGCGGTCGGGCTCGGGATGATCCCGCGCGGCGAGGTCGGGCTGATCTTCGCCAACATCGGGCTCGCGCTGACGCTCGCCGGTGAGCCGGTGATCGATCGACGCCGTGTTCTCGGCGGTCGTCGTCATGGTGTCGCTCACGACGCTGATGACGCCGCCGCTCCTGACCTGGCGGCTGCGGCGGCGTTAGCGTGACGCGCGATCACGTCACGGTCGGGCAAATCCTGGCGTAGACGTTCGCCCCGCCATTGACGCCTGCGGACCGACTCGCCATGCTCGGGATTCTTCCGGCCATGAAAGGAGCCGCTCGATGCGAACTCCACTGGTTCGATCCCGAGGTCGTCGCTCGTGTGCGCGATCCTGATCGCGAGCGTCGCGGCGCGGCCGATGCCCCACTCAAGGGCCGCACGATGTATCCCGAGGCGCAGAAGCCGAACGCGCCGAAGGCCGTCGCGGCGACGACGATCGGCACGCCCGATTCCGTCCACTGGTCGGCGACCACCTGGGAAGCGGCGACCGCCGAGGCCCACAAGAAGATGCTCGAGAGCGGCAAGGCGAAGAAGGTCACGGGCGAGATCGTCGGACGTGTCCTGCTATCTCCAGCTCGGCAAGCGCGGGCCGGGCCCACGTCGCGAGTGCGGCACCAAGCGCATCAAGAACGGCCAGCCGATCGGCATGCGTCGACGACGACGGACAAGCTCTACATCCTGTTCGCGGAGGAGCACCATCCGCGCCGCGACGGCCGCACCGATCTCCAGACCGTGTTCCTGCCGCTGCTCGCGAAGACCGTCGACCGTGAACGCCATGGAGACCGAGGCCGGCGGGTTCCACGGGCTGTTCGTGCGCGCGGCGGACATCGGCGCGATGAAGGCGGAGGCGGCGGAGACGAAGTAGCGGCGCGGTTACAGCGCGCCGGCCGCGCTGGCAGCTCGGGGTTTCTCGGCGACCGCCGTCGGTCGCGGCTCGAAGCTCAGGCGGTCGCGGAACTCGCGCCGGAGCAGCAGGAGGCTGATCACCATCTGGAGCGTGATTGCCGCCACCGACAGGTACCAGATCCAGGTCAGCGTGGAAGCCCGCGACGCGCGCGAGCAGGAACGCCGGCATCCGCCACCACCAGGACGTCGCGCGATCGAGGCGAGCAGCGCCGGCATGCTGTTCCCCATCGCCTGGAACATGCTCGAGGCGCACGAAGATCACGCCCGAGGCGACGAAGTTCCACGACACGATGCGCAGGTACTCGTCGCCCGACCGCGATCACCTGCGGGTCGCTCGAGAAGACGCCGGATCAGCGCCGCCGGGCGCGATGCGGCACAGCACGGCGACAGCACCATCACCGCGACGCCGCCAGGATCACGCGCGGTCGCGGAACGTGGCGCGCACGCGCTGCCGCGGCGGCGCGCGCCGAAGTTCTGGCCGGCGACCGGCGCGACCGCGAACCCGAGCGCCACCACCGGCATGAAGCCTCGCCTGCACGATCCGCATGCCGATGCCGAAGCCGGCCTGCGCGGCGGCGCCGAACGGCGCGGCTCACCGCGTAGACCACGAGCAGGTAGACCGCCATCAGCCCGAACTCCGCCCCGGCGGGGAGTCCGATTCTCAGGATCGATCTCCACATGCCGAGGTCGCGGCTTCCAGTCGACGGGCATGAACTTGAGGTAGGCCTGGTGCCGGGCGGAAGAAGAGCGCGAGCCAGCGACGCGCCGACGGCGACCGCGATGAACGTGGCGAGCGCTGCCCCGGCGACGCCCAGCGGGCGGTGGGTGAACCAGCCGAAGATCAGGATCGGCGCCAGGACCATGTTGATGATGACGGTCGCCGGTCTGGACCGATCATCCCGGGCTTGAAGTTCCCGGTGCCGCGCAGCGCCGCGCTCATCGTCACCATCACGAACTGGAACGCGACCGCGGGGACGAACCACGGCCAGGTAGTCGCCGGCGAGCGTCGCGACGTGCGGCGTCGGCGCTCAGCGTCCGCGCGTAGGCGCCGCGCAATCGCAAACCCGACCAGCAGGAAGATGACGCCCACGAGCGCCGAGAGCACGGCCGACTGGTTGAAGACCAGGTCAGCGCGTGATCGCGGTCCCGTCGGCCGGTGGAGTGCGAGATCAGCGTGGTGGTGCCGACGCCCAGCATCTGCGACAGCGCGAGCGTCGATGAACATCAGGTTGCCGGCGATCCCGACCGCCGCCACCGCCTCGCGCCCCAGCCGGCCCGACCCAGTAGAGGTCGATCAGGAAGTAGAGCGTCTGGAAGACCATGGTGACCAGCATGAAGCTGGCGGTCTTGAGCAGATGACGGGAGACGGGGCCTTCGGTGAAGTCCTGCACGAGCACCTCGAGGAGTTGATGGGGAGCCGATCCTAACCGATTTCGGCGCGGCGCATCCAAGGTGACCTCACCCATTCCGCGCTGGTGCCGGGATGGCGGACGAACGGCGGGAAACGCTTGCGGACCGCGCCGCACGCGCCTAACCTGACTTCGACCGGTTCTCCCGCCGCCTCGAACTCTTGCCTGGAGACTTGCGATGCCCTTCCCCGGTGCGTCCCGGCCCGGTCGCGGCGTTCCGTCCGCGAAATCCGCGATCCTCTGCTTTCTCCTCTTGATGGTTCCCCTCCTTCGACCGGACCGCGCTCGCCAACACGCCGCGGGTCCACGCCATCGTCGGGGCGCGCATCGTGACCGCGCCCGGCAAGGTCATCCGAGCGCGGCACGATCGTGATCCGCGACGGCGTGATCACGGCGGTCGGCGCGAAGGTCGACGTGCCGGCGGACGCGCGGGTGTGGCAGGGCGACAGCCTCACCGTGTACGCGGGGCTGATCGATCCGTTCGTGATGCCCGCCGAGCCGCCGCGCCGCCGCGGCGTCGGCGCGGGCTCCGGGCGGACGGCCTCGCGGTCGAGACCACCTCGCCGCCGCGCGGTCCGACGCACGCGCTGCCGAGTGTTCATCCCGAGACGCGGGTCGCCGACGCGCTGCCGCTCTCGAACGATCAGCTCGAATCCCTGCGCGCGAGCGGCTTCACCAGCTGCGCAGATCGTCGCCGCGCAAGGGGATCGTGCGCGGACGGAGTGCGGTGATCGGCCTCGGCGACGGCTCGCGCGAATCGCCGACGTGCTGCGCGCGGACGCCGCCCAGGTGGTGGCGCTCGAGGCGGACCGCAACCGCTATCCCGGCTCGCTGATGGGCGCGATCGCGGTGATCCGCCAGGCGTTCCTCGACGCGCGCTGGTATCGCGACGCGCAGTCGCTCTACGACGAAGTCGCCGGTCGGCAAGGAGCGCCCCGAGTCGAATCTCTCGTGGGAGGCGCTCGAGCCCGCGGTGGCCGGGCCGCAGCCGGTGCTGTTCGTGGCCGACGACATGCTCGAGGTGCTGCGCGCCGGAGCGCATGGCGCAAGGAAGCGGGCGTGCGCGCCCAGATCCTCGGCGCCGGCGACGAGTACAAGCGGGTCAAGGACATCGCGCGGCGGCGGCTACCCGCTGATCGTTCCGGTCAGCTTCCCCGACGCGCCCGACGTCGCCAACCCCGACGACGCGCTCGAGGTGTCGACCGAGGACCTGCGCCACTGGGAACCAGGCGCCGGGCAATCGCCGCGGCGCTGGCCAAGGCCGGGGCCACGTTCTCGCTGACCACGAACGGGCTCAAGGACGTGAAGACGTTCCGCAGCAACGTCGTGCGCGCGATCGGCCGCGGCCTCGACGCCGACGCGGCACTCGCCGCGGTCACCACCACGCCGGCGCAGATGCTCGGGCTCGCCGACCGGCTCGGAACGCTCGCGCCCGGCAAGATCGCGAACCTCACCGTCACGCGCGGCGACCTGTTCTCGCGCCAGGGCAAGGTGCGCGAGGTGTGGGTCGACGGCGAGCGCTACGAGCTCGGCGGCGAGAACACCTTCGGCGGCAACTGGTCGATCGGCTGGGGCCAGGGCTCCCATCGCCTGATCGTCAACGCCGACAAGGACACGACCGTCCAGCATCCTGGTCGGGCGCCGACACCCTGAACGCCACCGGCGTGCGGCTCGAGCCGGCGATCGCTGTCGTTCACCTTCACGCCCGCGCAGCGAGCCGTCGGAGACGTTCTACGTGCACCGCCAAGAACGAGTGGATGAAGGGAACGCTGACCGCCGGCAGCGGCAGCCACGGAGGTCACCGGCTGGCGGGCGATGGAGTCCAAGCCGCGACGGCCCGGACGACGTCGGTCCCGACGCCGATCGTGATGGGCAACACCGAGGCGTGGCGCATGCGCGCCGCCGCCGCAGCCGGCGGCGGTGGTCGTGCGCAACGCCACGATCTGGACCGCCGGCCCGCAGGGCACGCTCGAGCAGGCCGACCTGCTGGTGAAGGCCGGCAAGATCGCGGCGGTCGGAAAGAACCTGACTGCTCCCAGCGGCGCCGCCGTGATCGACGCGCGCCGGCAAGCACGTCGCCCCGGGGATCATCGACTGCGCACAGCCACTCGGCGATCCTCGGCAACGTCAACGAGTGCACGAACAGCGTCACCTGCCGAGGTGCGCATCCAGCGACGTGATCAACTCCGAGAGCATCAACATCTATCGCCAGCTCGCCGACGGCGCGACGATGATGCACCTGCTCCACGGCTCGTGTAACGCGATCGGCGGGCAGTGCGCGGTGATCAAGAACAAGTGGGGCGAGCCGCCCGATCACCTGCTGTTCGCCGCCGCGCCGCCGACGATCAAGTTCGCGCTCGGCGAGAATCCCAAGCAGTCGAACTGGGGCGCCGACGCCACCGGCCGCTACCCGCAGAGCGCGCGCCGGCGTCGAGGAGACGATCCGCGACGCGCTTCACCGACGCGCTCGACTACCGCGCGGCAGCTGGAGCGAGTGGACGCAGAGCAAGCGCCCGCTGTCCGCCGCGTCGCGACCTCCAGAAGGAGGCGGTGCTCGAGATCCTCGAGGGCAAGCGCTTCATCCACTCGCACTCGTACCGGCAGGACGAGATCCTGATGCTGATGCGGCTCGCCGAGCAGTTCGGCATCCACGTGCAGACCTTCCAGCACGTGCTCGAGGGCTACAAGGTCGCCGACGAGATGGCCGACGCACGGCGCCTCGGCGAGCACGCTTCAGCGACTGGTGGGCGTACAAGTACGAGGTGATCGACGCGATCCCCTACAACGGCTACCTGATGTGGGACCGCGGCGTGCACCGTGACCTTCAACTCGGACGACAACGAGCAGGCGCGGCGGCTGAACACCGAGGCGGCGAAGGCGATCAAGTACGGCGGCGTGCCGCCCGAGGAAGCGATCAAGTTCGTGACCCTGAACGCGGCGAAGCAGCTCCAGCATCGCCGACCGCGTCGGCTCGCTCGAGGTCGGGCAAGGACGCGGACTTCGCGATCTGGAACGGCAGCCCGCTGTCGCCCTACTCGCACTGCGAGCAGACCTGGATCGAGGGGCGCAAGTACTTCGACCGCGCCGCAGGACCTGGCCGGACGCGCGGCACTCGCCAAGGAGCGCGAGACGCTGCTCGCGCAGGCGCGGGCGTCGAAGAAGGAGGGCGTCGGCCCGCTGGCGGCGCGATTCTCGCCGCGCTACCTCGAAGACAGCGACCGCAGCGGCAGCGAGTGCGGCAGCGACGACAGGCGTGTTCATGTCGGAGAGCGAACGGCGCGCGCTCCGGAACGGGGAGGTGGAACCGATGAGCCCGCGTCCGATTGGCATCCGCGCCGCGTGGCTCGCGGCTTCGCTCGCGCTGGTCGCGGCGTTGAACGTCGCGCCGCGCACGCCGAGGTCGTGGCGCTCACCGGCGGCACCGTGCATCCGGTGACCAGTCCCGACGATCCCGAACGGGACGGTGGTGTTCGACGAACGGACGCATCACCGCGGTCGGCGCGGTCGGCGCCGCCGCGCCGGCGCGCGGATCGTCCCGTGCGCCGGGCAAGCACGTCTATCCCGGCATCGTCTCGCCCAACACCGTGCTCGGCCTGACCGAGGTGTCGAGCGTGCGCGGCACGAACGACTTCGAGGAGGCGGGCCAGGTCAATCCCGACATCCGCGCCGAGGTCGGGATCAATCCCGAGAGCGATCTGATGCCGGTGACGCGCGTGAACGGCGTCACCAGCGTGATGGTCGCGCCGCGCGGGGGCAGCGTCGGCGGCACCGCGGCGCTCGTCCATACTCGACGGCTGGACCGTCGAGGACATGACGGTCAAGGCGCCGGTCGGGCCTGTTCGTCAAATGGCCGAGCATGACGCGGTCGCCCGCGGCTTCGGCGAGACGCGCGACCGACGAGGACCAGAAGAAGCGAGCGCGACAAGGCGATCGCCGAGATCCGCAACGCGTTCGAGGACGCGCGCGCCTACTGGACCGGCGCGCAACGCCGAGGGCAAGGCGCGGCGGTGCCGCGCCACGACCGCGACGTCAAGTGGGACGCGATGGGCAAGGCGCTGCGTGGCGAGATCCCGGTGATGTTCGAGGCCAACCGGCTCAACCAGATCCGCGCCGTGCTGGGGTTCGCCGACGAGCAGAAGCTCACCAAGGTCGATGCATCGTCGGCGGCGCCGATGCCTGTGGCGCGTCGCGAGCGAGCTCAAGCGCCGCAACATCGCCGTGATCGCGGGCCCAGCGCCTCGAGCATGCCGGTCCGCCGCTACGAGCCGTACGACTACGGCATACGCGCTGCCGGCCAAGCTGGCCGCGGCCGGTGTGACGTATCTGCATCTCGGACGGCGGGTCGGCCGGCCAGGCGGCTAACGCGCGCAACATCGTCTACCACGCCGCCATGGCCGCCGCGTTCGGGCTGCCGAAGGACGGAGGCGCTGAAGAGCGGTCACGATCTACCCGGCGCAGATCCTCGGCGTCGCGGACCAGATCGGACTCGATCGAGGCCGGCAAGCTCGCCGACCTGATCGTCACCGACGGCGATCCGCTCGAGATCGCGACCCACGTCGAGCAGGTGTGGATCGCCGGGCGCGAGACGTCGATGGAGAACAAGCAGACGCGCCTGTTCAAGAAGTACGACGAGAAGCCGAAAGGCGAGCTGGCAAGGAAGCACTAGGCCGCTTGCTTCGAGACCCGCCAGGCCCCGCGGTCCGGCGGGTCCTCGCCGTCAGGAAGCGACTCGTGACCACCAGTTCCATCGCGCCGTCGCGCGGCACGACCAGCAGCGACGTGTCTTCTGCGCCGCGTCCGGCACTCCCCAGCGCCCGGCCCTCGAGGAAGCTCTCGTCGCTCCACGCCGTCCACCCGCCGGATCGCGGCCCCCGCGACCGTCGCTGGTCCAATGCTTGAGGTCGTGGACGCGCGACCACGCCACCATCGTCGCCACCGGGTAGGCGACCCACGGCACCAGCCGCTGGTCGTCTCCCGATCCAGAGCCACCGCCGAGGCGGCGCGAGGGTCGCATGACCCGAAGGAAACGAGGCGTGTCCGGAGAACGGTTCGAAGCGGAACGGATCGTCCGGGGACTCGAGCGGGGCGGAACCGGCCGAACACCGTCTTGAGGCCGACGGCGACGACCGCCGCGGTCATCACCGAGATTCCGGCTCGCCCCGCGCGCCGCGCCAGGATCGGATGACCGCCCAGCGCCCGTATGCGTGTACAGTCTCGCCCGCCGTCGCTACCGCGACGTAAGGGAGTGGCTGGAAGAGGGTCCGCGATCTTCTGCCGAGCCTCGTTCCCCTGGTTCCCGATTGCCTCGATTCGTGAGCCACTGGTCGTTGTGGACCGCGACGGTGACTCCGAGGACCGTGGCGCCAAGGAACGCCAGGTCGTGGCGCCTGAAACAGATGGGGGACCGGTGGGTTCTCCATCACGTCCGCGCGGATCGCGCGGGCTTGCCGTCCGCGTCGTCGGCACTGGCGGGGACGTGGGTGAGGCGATCAGTCCCAGGACCGCAGCGGCGACGAGGACGATTCTCCAAGGCATGGTGCGCAGTCCAGCGTGCCGGGCGATTCTTTCGCTGAGTTCGACGGGCGGCTGCGCTTCCGCTCGCTACGCCGTCTCCCAGCGCTGCGCCAGCAGCCTCGCCGTGATCAGGAACGTCGCGGTCAGTCCCGGCGAGCACCAGGAGCTGCGGCCAGCAGCTCGATCAGCGGCACCTGGCGCCAGAACACCTTGATGTAGCCGTCGAGCGCCCACGCGTTGAACGTCACCAGGCCGATCTTCTGCATGCGTCTCGCTCATCAGGAAGCGCGGGAACATGCTGCCGCCCATCGCCGACATGGTGAGGATGACGATGGTCGAGAGCCCGCCGAGCTGCTGGCGGGTGCGGCACAGCGTCGCGAGCACCAGGCCGAAGCCGGCGGCGGCCGCCGCGGTCGACGACGGTCATGATCGAGGAAGCCGGGCAGGTGCTGCAGCAGATCGAGATGGAACACCAGCATGCCCCACAGGAACATCACCGTGATCTGCAGCGACGCCGAGCAGGCGATGTGCAGCCACTTGCCGGCCAGGAGTCCGGTCATGCCCGACACTGCGTGTTGAGCACGCGCTCGAGCGTGCCGGTGTCCATGCTCGTCGAGCAGCGTGCCGCCGGCGGACGAGGCGCGAGAACAGCAGGAACATCACCGCGATCCCGGCGGCGTAGAACGCGATCATGCGGCCGTCCGCGCCGCTGGTCGCCGACCACGTTCTCGACCCGCGTGCGCACCAGCGCGACGTCCATCGCGGGCTCGCCGGTTCCGGCAGGAGCTCCGAGGATCGGAGAACCTCACCGCGCATCGCCTCGCGCGCCGGCGCGCTGCGCGTGCCGACGAACGATGGCCTCGCCGACCGGATCCGAGGGATCGACGTAGAGTGTCGTCCGGCATGCCGCTGCCGTCGAAGCGCGGGAAGGTGGCACCCCAGCCGCTGGGATGATGAGCGCGACCGCGTAGCTGCCGCCGCGCACGAGCTGCTTCGCGCGCTCGGGATCGATCGGCATGCCGCGGCGCGCGTCGGTCGCGGCACCGTGCGGCTCGCGCCGAGTCGACGACGCGGAGCGCCGAGTCCGCCTCGAGCGCCGCGGATCAGCGCCGCGCTTCGCTCGAGTGGTCCTGATCCGACGACCGCGACGCGCGATGCGGCGTCGTGCCGGTCATCGCGTTCGTGCCGTCCGAACACGCTGGCGAAGATCGAGAAGAACGAGATCGGCAGGATGAAGATCATCGCCTGGGCGACGCGATCGCGGCGCAAGTGCGGTTCGGCTGATGCGCAGGAGCACGTCGAGATCATTCGCGCAGGTCCTTTCCGGTGAGGTGGATGAAGACCGGCGTGGAGGCCGTGACGGCGCACCTCGACGTCCTCGATGCGGCACCCCGCCGCGACGCAGCCGCTCGAGCAGCGCGCGGCAGCTCGGCGGCCGACGTCGCGCACGGTGCGCCGTGAGCACGCGCGCCGTCGTCCTCGGCGCGCGAAGCCTTCGGGAGCGACCGCGCGGTGGCCGATCGACGCGTGAACGCCACCACGCGATCGCCGCCGACCGTGCGCTCGACCAGCTCGGCCGAGCGTGCTCGGCGCGATCAGCGTCGCCGTGGTCGATGATGGCGATGCGGTCGCAGCGCGCCTCGGCCTCCTCGAGCTGGTGGGTGGTGAGCAGGAGCGACGCGCCGCCGCTGCGCAGCCGCGTCGAGCATCTCGTAGATCCGCTCGCGGCTCTGCGGGATCGACGCCGACGGTCGGCTCGTCGAGCAGGACGACGCGCGGCTCGTGCAGCACGCCGCAGGCGATGTTGAGGCGGCGCTTCATGCCGCCCGAGAAGCTCTTGATCGGCTCGTTCGCGCGGTCGCCGAGGCGGGTCCAGTCGAGCGCCCACGTCGACGCGCTCGCGCGAGCTTCGCGCCGCGCGACGCCCGTTCAGCAGCCCGAACGCCTCGAGGTTCTCGCGCGCGGTGAGCAGCGGGTAGAGCGCGATCTCCTGCGGCACGACGCCGAGATGCGCGTCGACGCTCGGCGGCCGGCAGGTTCGCGCCGAACAGCTCGATCGCGCCGCGCGTCGAGCGCCACGCGTCCGGTGAGCGCGCGGATCAGCGTGGTCTTGCCGGCGCCGTTGGGGCCCAGCAGCCCGAGCAGCTCGCCCTCGCGCAGCTCGAGCGTGGCGCCCTTCAGGGCCTGGACGGCGCCGAACGACTTGACCGCATCACGGACCGCGAGCACCGGTCGGGACGCGGCGTTCGATCGGTCGTTCGCGACACGGGGCAGATCGACGATCACGGCGGACCTCCTGGGAATGATGTGGATCGGTGGTTGGTGTACGCGATCCTAGGCGGTGGGGTTGCGGGGGACTACGGGGGTCTGGATGAATGGTCGAAGCGGGGGATGGATCGGTCGCGGGGAGTGCCAAAGAGCGAAATCAACACCTCACCATGGTTCTTGAGCGCGCGTGTCCCCCAACGATCGAGGGCCCGCCGCATACGGATTGCCTGTCTCGGGCGGCCGCCTCTAAGATGCGTCGCCGTGACCGGCCTGACGCCCCGCCCGCCTCGCTTCGCGACGACATCTGGCTGCTCGCGTCGCTCGCTGCGCTCGCGCTGCTGATCCATCTCCTCCGCCCTCGGCCGTTACGGCTACTTTCGCGACGAGCTCTACTACGTCGCCTGTGGGCGGCACCTGGACTGGGGCTACGTCGACCACACGCCGTTCATCGCGGTGGTGGCGGCGGTCGTGCGGATCGTGCTCGGCGAATCGCTGTTCGCGTTGCGGCTTTTCCGGCGCTCGCCCACGCCGGGCTGGTGCTCACGGCCGGCCTCACGACGCGTGCGCTCGGCGGCTCGCGGTTCGAGCGCAGGGGCTCGCGGCGCTGGCGACGCTGGCGGCGCCGGTCTATCTCGGGAGCGCTTCGATCCTCAACATGAACCCGTTCGATCAGCTCCTCTGGGCGCTGTGCTCGCTGCTGCTCATCCAGATCCGCGCGCGAGCCGTCGCGCGATCGCGGGCTCTGGATCCTCTTCGGTGTGGTCGCGGGCGTGGGGCTCATGAACAAGCACTCAGATGGCGTTCTTCTCGTGGCCGCGGCGATCGGGTGGCGCTCTCCCCGAGCGTCGCCGGCTTCTGACTCGGGACCGTGGATCGCGGCGTCGATCGCGGCGCTGATGCTCGCCCAACCCGATCTGGCAGGTACAGCATCACTGGCCGACGCTCGAGTTCCTACGCAACGCGGCGGCGCACAAGAACTACTCGGGCTCGATCGGCGAGTTCGTGGTCGCGCAGATCATGCTGCTCCAGCCGGTGAGCGCCCGCTCTGGGTGCTCGGGCTGGGCGCGCTGCTGTTCGCGCCGTAAGCCTGGCGCTTCCGCGCGATCGGCTGGGGCAGCGTGATCGTGTTCGTCCTGATCGTTGCCAGCCGCGGCAAGAATTACTACCTCGCGCTCGCGTACCTGCCGTCGTCGCGGCGGCGCGGCGGCGCTGACGCGGCTCGTGACACGACCGCGCTGGGCGCGGGTCGGGCCTGTCTACGCGTCGCTGGATCGCGATCACCACGATCGTGATCCTGCCGCTGTGGCGTTCCCATCCTTCCCGCCCGAGACCTACGTGCGCTACGTCTTCACGCGCTGCGCTACGAGGAGCCGCGCAGCGAGCGGCACCGGGCGGCCCGGTTGCCCCAGGCTTCGCCAGCACATGTTCGGCTGGGAGGAGATGGTCGCGACGGTGGGCGCGGGTCTACCAGACGTCATCACGCCGGAGAGCGCGCGCGCGCTGCACGATCGATCGCGGAGCAACTCGCGGCGCGGTGGCCGGCGCGACCGACCTCTTCGACCGAAGTTCGGCCTGCCGGTTGGGCGGCAGGTGAGCGGGCACAGCAGCTACCGGCTGTGGGGACCGCCCGATTTTCGAGCAAGACGATCGTCATCACGATCGGCGAGTCGGTGGAAGACGTCGGAGAGTCGTGCGCGCGCGTCGAGCAGGCCGCGGTCTTCCGGCATCCCTGGAACATGCCGTACGAGAGCGACCTGCCGATCCTTCTGATCGGGCGTGACTTCGCGATGCCTTGGCGCGAGATCCGGCCGCGCTGCAAGGAGTACATCTGAGAATCGTTATTCGTCGTACGTCGGAGCGGCTCCCTCACCGCGGGATGTTCGAGCGCTGGGATTTCCAGGGATCCTCGCCGCCCCGTTCCGACGCGGGCTCGATCGTCATCGCACGCTCGGCCGCGACGACGGCTTCACGCGGCCGGCCGGTGTCGAGGTAGACGCCGGCGAGTCCGATCCATCCACGCGAGTAATCGGGCGCGGTGGCGACGAGACGTTCGAACACCCATTTCAGCCTTCCGCGTGGCGCCCCTGTTGCTGCTCGGCCTCGGGCCCAGAGGGTCAGCATCAGGCGGGAGGACACCAGCTCGGTGGCGCGTCGTCGCGCGTACGCCGCCGCCTCGGACCAGTCGCTCCGGTCCCATGCCCGCTGGCCCAGGAACGCGAAGACCGAGGTTAGCTGCTGCGCGGCGCTTCGGCGTGGTGAATCCGCCAGCGCCGCGACGACGCGCGAGCCCGGCGGCGGCGTCCCGCTGCGGCATCGGGAACTGCACGCCGGGAACCACGGTCGAGAGCGCGACCGCGGCCGAGAGCCAGCGACTTCGCGGCGTTCGGGCGAGATGCCGGAGTCCGATCGTGATGACGCCGAGAATCGAGAGCAAGAGCGCCGGTGCTATGAACATGTCCCAGTCGCGAAAGTAACCCTGGGGCGCGTCGATCAGCGCGATCAGCAGCGCGCCGGGAATCGCGAGGCATGCGGCCCACGCGAGGGCGCGTTTCTTCTCGGCCCCGCCTCGCCATCGCGCATCCAGGAACAGCGCTGGAACCAGCAACGCGGCGGGCGCGAGCATCACGACCAGATTCGCGTGAGGTCGAAGACGCGCATCATCGGCGAAACCGATGGCGTGGCGTCGAGCGGCCAGACGAGCCCGCTCGGAAGGTCAGACGCGTCCAATCGGCGCAGAGCGCCATCGCGGCGAGCACGGTTTCGCGATCGCCGCCAGCGCCAGGATCACGATTCGTTTCCATCGCGCTTCAAGCCGGCGCTCGACACCCGCAGCCCGCGCATCAGCTCGAACGCCACGAACGTGGCGCGAGGGATCAATCCGGACCGATGGAGCGCGAAGGCAGCCGCGCCGCACGCGAGGGTCGCGGCCGTTCGCGCGAACGATACGGGCCCGGGCCAGGTCACGGCCACGACGCAGTCACGCCGCGACGACGGGCGAGCTCTCGGTGAATGCCTTGTGCGCCGCTGGTATATAGATCAGCGAGCGGGCGTTCCGAAGGCGATGACCAGCCCGGCGACCGCGAGCTCGTAGCGGCGAGTAGCTCCGGCACGGCGCGCGATCGCCAGCGCGATCCACCCGAGCGCTCCGGCCTCGAGGGCATCGAGGAGCCGAGTGGTTTCCCGACATGGGAGGAGATGTCGCCGGGCGATCTCGTGCGGAACGGTGTAGTGCAGCCAGAGGTCGAGCGGCATCGCCTGCGGAAACAGGTTGCTCGCCAGCCGGTGGCCTCCTGGCGGAGCTGAGGCGGAGCAGTGTGTCGCCGGTGAACCGACGCGGTCCGGCAGGCCCAGCACGATCAGCGCGGGACGATGCTCGCGAACGCGAGCGAGGGCGTCTTCGCGTCGGCGGCTCGAGGCGGCGGCCGATCCACGCCAGCCCGCGCGCGAGGCGCCGGCCGATCGGCGGCAGGGGAGGGCGATCCCGGCACCAACGCCCACGTCGACCACGCCCACTCCGCCGGCAGGTACGCGGCCGCGTTGATTCCCCACAGGTCGCGCTGGGGCCTACGGTCATTCCCACGAGCCTCACGGCCCACGCGACCCCGAGCGCGCACCACAGCGCCCGCCCGGGCGCCCATGCCGGCCTTGGCCCTGACTCGTTCTCGTCAATGCGGAGGGGGAAGATACTCCGCCGCTCGCGAGGCAGCGCGCGGACGGCGACGGGACAGAGCCGACGAGGAGGCGTCGTGGCGGCTCCGATCCTCCGCGGCTCAGCACGGGCACGAGCTCGCGCGATCGGCCAGCAATCCCCAACTTCACGAACCACAGAAGGGAGCATCGGGGATGCAGAACCTCCATCTCCGGGACCGTCGGGGATCAGTTCCTCGGTGTGGCCGCTGGATGGGCCGGCGATCGGGATCGGGCGCTTCGGTCGCGGAATGCGATCCAGATCGTCGACGGCACCGTGTCCAAGGATCACGCGGAGATCTCCAAGATCGGCGAGCAGTACTTCATTCGCGATCTGGGGAGCCGGAACGGCACGCTTGAACGGTACCGTGGTCCACGAGCCGGTGCCGCTCAAGGCGCGACGATCGGATCGAGATCGGGCACGTGCCGCTGCGGGTCACGGTCGGGCATCCCGAGCCGCGCACGCAGCTCGCCGAATCGGACCAGCTGCAGTCGTCGGTCGAAGATCCGCGCGGCGCAGATCCTCGAGCAGCGCGACCAAGACGCCGGACCGCGGGCACCGCACCTGGTCGCACCTGCTGGCCGAGGCCGGCCGTCTGCTGATCCGCGCGGACGCCCCGCTGGCTGGAGACCTGCGACGAGATCCTGCGCAGGTCGGTCGAGCGTGCGGTGCCGGCCGTCGCGACTGGATCATGCATGCTGCGCGAATCGGAGACAGCGGAGCTGGTGCAGATCGCCTCGCGAACCTCCGGCGGCGGCGCCAACGCGCCGCATGGTGCTGTCGCGCGCGATCATCCGCACCGTGCTCGACGAAGTCACCTCGGTGATCACCGCGACGCCTCGACTCGACCCGCGCTTTCATGGGGTCAGCAGAGCGTCGATGTTCCAGCGCGGTGCGCTCGGCGATGGCGGTGCCGCTGTTCGACAACGAGAAGGTGCTCGGCCTGCTGCTACGCCGACCAGCAAGGACCCGACCTTCGTCTACAACGCCGGAGCACCTCGAGGGTGCTGACGCTGGTCGCCAACATGGCGGCGGTCAAGATCACCAACGCCCGGTTGCTCGAGGCGGCGCAGGACAAGGTGCGCATGCGAGCAGGAGCTCAAGACCGCGATGCGCATGCAGCGCAGCCTGCTTGCCGGCGACCACGCCGTCGGATCGCGGGCTACCGCTTCCACGCCTACATCGAGGCCTGCTACGAGGTCGGCGGCGATCTCTACGACTTCCACGTGCGCGTCCGACGGCACGCTCGTACTTCATGGTCGGCGACGTCTCGGGCAAGGGCATGGGCGCAGCACTGCTCATGTCGTCGGCGCTGGCGTCGGCGCGCGTGCTGTACGAGATGCGTTCCGACCCGGCGCCGATGGTGCGCCAGCTCAGCGCGGTTACTGCACCGCACCACCGAGGCGCGGCACTTCGTCACCGCGTTCGTCGGCACGCCTCGATCCCGCGAGCGGCACGCTGCGCTACGTGAACGCCGGTCACAACGCCCCGCTGCTCCTGTCGGGCGGCGCGGTGCGCGAACTCGCCGAGCGCCGGTCCGCCGCTCGCGGTCCTGCCCGACTTCCCGTACAGCTCCGAGACGCTGGTGCTCGCCCCGGGCGACTGTGCTCCTGCTCTTACACCGACGGCGTGCCCCGAGGCGCAGCGCGGCAACGAGTCTCTTCGGCGAGCAGCCGATGATCGACCTGCTCCTATCCGAAGGAACGTGTCTCGGCGTCGAGGAGCTGAGCGGCCGGATCATCCAGCGCGTCGACGAGTTCATGGCCGGCGAGCACCGCCCCGACGACGTCTACGCTGGTGGCCCTCAGCCGCGATCCGGCGTGACGCCGGTGAGCCTCGGCAAGCTCTCCTTCGCGGCGTTCGAGCGCATCATCGCGTCCGCATCTCGGCGCCCAGCGCGCCCGGAAGTGCTCACCGGCCCGCGGACCAGGCACCGACTGCGCGATCGTGCGGCTCTCGCGCCGGGCGGGTGATGGCGCTCACCACCGATCCGCTCTCGCTGGTCCCGGGCTCGGGCTCGGCCGCGTCGGCGCGGCTCGCGTGCCACCTGCTCGCCTCCGACCTGTGGACCAGCGGCATCCCGCCCGGCCTACGCCGCGGTCGACGTTCAACCTGCCGCCCGATGCTGAGCGACGCCGAACTCGCGGAGTACTGGCGCGCGATGAGCGACGAGTGGACGAAGCTCGAGGTGGCGGTGGTGACCGGCCACACCGGGCGCTACGCAGGTGCGGGCTGAGTCCGATCGTCGGCGGCGCGCACGCTGATCGGCGTCGGCGACGAGGGCCGCTACCGTCACGCCCGCGATGGCCGCGCCCGGCGATCGCGTGATCGTGACCAAGGACGCTGCGCGATCGAGGCCACCGCGATCGCGGCGCACGGCTGTTCCCGCGCCGGCTCGCTGGCACGCGCCTCGAGCCCGGACGGCGTCGGCGCGCGCGCCGGAAGCTCGACCAGGTGAGCGTGGTCGCCGACTGCCGCGCCGCCGCTGCGCGTGGGCGTGCGCGATCGCGGCGTCATCGACGCTCCACGACGCCACCGAGGGCGGCGTACTGGGCGGCCTGATCGAGCTGGCGCGCGCGTGCGGGCCACGACCTCCGCATCGAGCGCGCGAGGATTCCGCTGTCGCCGAGGCGCGCGCCGCGTGCGAGGATGTGGCGGCATCGATCCGTACTGGAGCGCTCTCCGAGGGCACGCTGATCGTGGCGGCGCGGCCGGCGCACGCGAACGCCGTGATCACGGCACTCGACGGAAGAGGAGATCGCGGCCGCGGACGTCGGCGAGGTGGTCCCCGGCCACGGGATGATGTGGCTCACCGAGCCCGACGGGGTGATCCAGAAGCTGGTCGAGGCCGCTCCCCGATCCGTACTGGGATGCGTACCGCCGGGCGGTCGCCGAAGGGTGGGATTCAGTGTCGTGGCCCGGGGTAACTTGCCACATCTGTTCCTGCACGGCGGGCTGCGTTGCCTCTCCTCGACGTATCGTCTTGATACGACTTCTGTCGTCGCGCCTTGCCTCGCCGTGCTGCGGACCTCCGGACTGTGGCAAGTTACCCCTGGGCCACGACACTGAGCTCGCCGCCCGCGCGCGGCAGTGTATACTCGGCCGCTCGTGACGCACGTCGATCCCGTGACCGAACCCGCTCCCACGCCGCCCCCGCGCGTGCGCGCCCCTGCCGCCCGGCTGGCGGCCACCGGTCCCCTTGCGTCCGGCGCTTCGGCCCCGCGGTCATCGTCGGGGCCATGGTCGTCGCCGCGACGATCGCGGTCTACCGCACCCTCGACGACCAGCAGGGCTTCGAGGTCAATCGCACCATCGTCGCCGAGGTCTCCCACTTCGAGAGCGAGATGACGCTCAAGATCTTTCAGCGGACCCAGCTGCTCGACCGCATGGCGCGACGCTGGGAGACGCGCGCGAGCTTCGACTCGACCGAGTGGGTCAAGGACTGCCAGCAGCTCATGCTCGAGAACGTGCAGGTCCGGGCAATCGCGTGGGTGGGCGCGGACCTCGCGACGGTGAGGTTCGAACCGTCCTCGGCGCGGCTGACGTGGGGCGTGCTCGATCCCCAGGACGACGGCGTGCGTCGCGAGCAGCTCGAATACCTGATGACGCGCACCGAGGCCACCGTGTCGCCCAGCTTCCCGCTCGCCACCGCGCGACGCGAGCTGCTGATCTACGCGCCGATGTTCGCGAACGGGCAGAAGATCGGCGGGCTGGTCGGCGTCGTCCGGGTCCGCGACCTGCTCGACACCATCCTCTCGACCGCGATCGCGCGCGGCTACACCGTCGCGGTGTACGAGGGACCGTTCCTGGATCTTCGGTCCGGTGTGGCAGGAGGGCGGCGACGAGGTGGTCTGGTCGGTGGACGGCCAGGTGCTCGTCGACGAGCTGGGATGGAGGCTCATGATCTGGCCGAGCCCGGAGCTTAAGAAGAAGATGATCTCGACCGCGCCGCAGGGAGTGCTCGTGCTCGGCTTCGTGCTCGCGCTGTTCTGCGCGATCGCGGTATACCAGCTCCAGGGCTGGCGCGATCAGCGCGATCGCGGCGGAGGCGCTCACGCGGCGCCCGGACGAACCGGGCGCGGGCGGCGCGACGTTCGTGCCGGAGCTCGAGGGCGCGACCGTGACGCCGGACTCGTCGCGTGACCTCGACTCGGAACGTTCGCCGAACGGATGATTTGCCGGAGGGCCGCGGGAGTCGTTCATCAGCCGGCGCGCATCACCTGCATGCCGAGCAGCACCATCGCCACGAAGACGAACAGTCCGACCAGTGAGCGGTCCAGGAGCTTGAGCACGGTGTGACGGTTGGGTTTCATGGTCTCCTCGCCCTAGGTGTCTCTGCCAATCCCTGCAGAATGATGTATCAAGCCGCATGCCCTGGGCGCGACGCCCCACGCCGGTGAACGGCGCCGCCGCGCAAGGACTCGCCGAGACCGCGTACGACCGCATGGATCGCGGGGTTTCGAGCGATCGAGCCTCGGCCGGAGGCTGCGTGGACCGGCGCAACTGCCCGGGTCGAAGCACACGCTCGGCCGCGAACCATGCGGCTTCCATCGCGCTCGCATGCAATCTGCGCGGCCACGGGGATTGGATCGCAGGACGCGGAGGAACGTTGACTCTCGTCGCGGCCGTGAGCCGGCGGCGCCAAGCGCCGGCGGTCAGGGCTTCGGCTTCGGGGACGACGAGCGCGCGGTGACCGGCTCGAGCACGCTCTCCGGCGGAGCCTCGAGCGCCCGGAGCACGGGATGGACGTCCTGGTCCGGGTCCGCCCAGGGCGAGCGCCGGTAGAAGAAGTCGTTGCGCGCCGAGGAGTCGGCGGCGAACGCGGAGTCCGCGGCGAGCTTGGCCTGGAACTCGCGCGCCAGCGCGGGGTCCGAGTCGAGCATCTTCCTCGCCATCGGCTCGACTACGTAGGACTCGCCGTACTCCTTTTTCAGCAGCACGGTGTCGAAGGTGTTCCAGTACATCAGGCCGTCCGGCGCCTGGGCCTCGAACAGGTGGATCGCGCACCAGGGCTCCGCGCTGGTCGAGCGGCACCCACAGATCGCCGGGATGGAATGTTCTCCACCGGCGCTCGAGCCGCACGCTCGTCACCTCGGTGGGCCAGTGACCCTCGAACGCGTCCTTGGAGCGCTTCCACTCGAGCACGCGCTGGGCCTCGACGGTGTCGCTCCAGGCCTTGGCGAAGCGGCGGAAGCGCACGCCGTGCACCTCGAGCCGGTCGCGCGCGATCGTCCACTCGCGCGGCACCAGGTAGCCGGCCGGCTGGCGGATGACGATCTCGGGCGCGAGCTCGCGGTGGACCGGGATCACCGTGTCCCACGGCGCCGTCGAGTAGCGCGGCACGAGGCCGCCCGTGATCGGGCTCTTCTCGAAGCGCGTCTTGAACCCGTGGAACGCGAACGGGACGCTCGCCGCGGTCGGCTTGAGGTGAGCACGACCTCGGGCCGGACCGCGCCGTGCCGGCGTCCGCGCGCGATCACCTCGGCCTCGGCGCTCGTCGACCGCGCCGCGCAGCGAGTCGGGTCGCGCGCCGATCTCCTCGAGCAGCGCCACCATCAGATCGTACGTCGCGCGCACGCGGCTCGTAGCGCTTGAGCATGTGGGTCTCGACCAGGATCGCCGGACGGCACTGGACCGGGCCGTAGCCGGTCGAGTAGCGCGGCTTCGAGTTGTCGAGGTCGATGCCGGAGAGCGGGTCGCTCGCCGTTCTTGAAGGTGAGGTAGGGCGCGGGGAGGTGCCCCATCGCCTCGACCCGCGGGATCACGCGGCCCTCGAACGCCGCCGACCAGCCAGTGGTCGACCGCGACCGGCACGCCGGGACCGTGGTTCATCCCGTAGGTGACGTCGTGGCGGTAGTCGGCGCCGTCGGTGGTGTGGTTGTCGACCAGCAGATCGGGCCACCAGCGCGTGAACACCTGGGAGATCAGCGCGCGCATCTCGGGTGATTCGACCTTGAGGTAGTCGCGGTTCAGGTTGAGCCCGATCGGCGTCGAGCGCCATCCCATCTCCTCGGGCCCGTTCTGATTGATGCGGTTGTACCGACTCTTCCGCTCGTGCGCGTCGACCGAGAAGATCGGCAGCACGAGCAGGATCGCGTGGTCGACGCAGCCCGGCCTCGGTCTTCCGGACCGCAATGTCGCGCAGCAGCTCGAGCGAGGCGTCCTTGCCCTCGATCTCGCCGGAGTGGATGCCGTTCTGGATCAGCACGATCGGCTTGCCGGTCGCGCGCGCCAGCTCCGGCGTGAAGCGCGTGATCCTTGGAGACGATGACGAGCGGCAGCGCGCGACCCTGTCCGCTCTCGCCGTAGCTCGTGACCTTGATCCAGGGCGAAGCCTGGGCGAGCCGCCGGCAGTACTCCATCGTCTCGTCGTAGCTCGCGGTGAGGTGGTACGAGGAGCGCTCGGCGACCGTGTGCCACGACGCCGCGGACGTATCCGCGTGCGTGGAGGTGGTCGGAGACGCCGCGAGCAGGTGGCGGCGAAGGCGATGGGGGCGAGGAGCATCGCGGCAGGATAGCACCGCCGCGACTAAGCGTGAGGCGGCTAGTCGAGCATCACGCTCGCGGCGTCGCCGACGCCGAGGTGCACGCGGACGCGCGCGTCGCCCGCGCCGTCGTCCCAGGCGAGATGCTTGGCTGATCCAGCCGCCGCCGCGGACCCGACCGTGCGGAGCGCGGAAGGTGGCGCTGCGCCGACGCCGACGTCGACGTGGACCGAGCGCACCGCCTGCTGGGGGATCCGGATCTCGACGTCACCGGCTCCGGACGTCGACGGTCACGTCGTTCTCGGCGCCGCGCACGTCGAGCTCGCCCGCCCCCATCTCGACGTCGAGCTCGAGCTCGCGCGGCACGGCGAGACGGAGCGTGACCTCGAGCCCTCTGTTGTTGAACTTGGCCAGCCCCTCGAGCTTGACCACCAGCGTACGGCCGTGGGTCTCCGGAGACCAGCCGGAGGTTCTCCGGCGCGACGCGAGCAGTCGTGACCGAACTTGCAGCGCGCGGTCATCGTGGCGTGGAGCCGGGAATCCGGGGACGTGCCGATCTCGAGGGATCCCGCCGGAAAGTCGACCCGACCTCCGATGCGTCGCCGACGACGAAGTCCTTCGAGGCCCGGAGCGTCTGCGACGCGGACGCCGGGACCGCGAGGACGAGCGCGAGTGCCGCGAAGAGCCAGCGATCGCCCATGGTTCCACCTCCCGAGGTCGATGGGTCGGCGGGGCGGTCGGAAGGCAGGCTCCCGCCATCGATGCGTCCCTCTACGCGCCGGAGGGCCACAGGGTTTCCGGAAAGATCGCCCGGCGCCGCCGCCGCCCCTGGTCTTCACACCGGCCGCGAGCCCGTGACAGACTGAGCGACCATGTCCCGCGGAGCCTCGCGCGCACCCGCGCCCGCCCTCGTCGACGCGCGCCTCGCCGGCCCCGTCGTCGAAGGGCGATCGCAACATCGTCCTCGTGCTCGTGCTGGCCGTCACCCTCGCGGTGCACGGGTCGGCGATCTACACCTTCTTCGCCCAGGACGACGTCACCTTCCTCTCGGCCGCGGCAGGAATCACGCGGCCCGATCTCGCGTTCCGGCCGGTGTCGACCGTGCTCCTGCTCGGGCTCGAGCACCGCGCCTTCGGCCTCGCGCCGCTCGGCTACCACCTCGTCCACCTCGCGATTCACCTCGGCAACGTCGCGATGGTCTTCCTGCTCGCCCTCTCGCTCGGCGGCTCGCTGCTCACCGCCGCGGGTTCCGCCGCGATCTTCGGCTGGTCGGTGACGGCGTTCACGCCGCTCCACTGGGTGAGCGGCGTCGCCGAGCTGACCGCCGGCGCGTTCCTGCTCGCCGGAGCGCTCGTGCTCCTGCGATCGACGTCGCGAGCCGGCGCGTGGATCGCGGCACTGGTGGCACTGGTCGCGATGTTCGCCATAGGAGACCGCGATGGCGTGGCCGCTCGTCGCGATCGCGCTCGCCCGCGCGCGCGTCCCGTCCCTGCGCCCGCGCGCCGTGCTCGTGCCGTCGCTGCTCGCGACCGCGACGCTTCGCCGCGTTCCTGCTCGCGACCGGACGGCGGGCGCCGGACCCGACGTCGGCCTACGCGGCGAGCGGCTCGCCGCTGCACCTGCCTCGCGAGCGTCTCGACCTACGTGGTCTGGACGTTCGATCTCTGTCCGCCCGGTGCCCGACGTCATCGCCGCGCCGGAGTCGGGCGCCTGGCCGCTCGCGCTCGCGGTGCTCGTCGTGATCGCGCTCGCGGCGCGCTTCGCGTCGGGACGATCGCGGAGCCTGGCGCTGCGGGTGGTGTCTGGTGGCTCGCGTTCCTGCTGCCCGTGCTGCCGCTCGCTTCGCACAGCGCTACCGTCTACTACCTCTACGTCCGATGGCGGGCGCGAGCCCGCCGTCGCGGGCGCTCGCCGCCGGGCTGGGCGGACGATTGCCCGCGCCGGCGCGACGTGCGGCCGCCGTGGTCGCGTTGCTGGCCTACGCGATCGTGTGCGGTCGCCAGATGGCGCGCGCGAGCGCGTGACGCGCGATGGCGCTCCCGGTCGACCGCACGATGCGTGACGCGACGCTGCTCGAGCGGGCGCTCCACGATCTCGAGAAGGCGCGGCTCCCGCGCGGCACCGAGATCGGGTTCGTGAACCCGGTGCCGCGGCGGCGCTTCGATCTCCTCACCGGCCGGCCGACGGCCGCGGCGGATACGAGCCTCCGGACGTCGTACTACCCGATCGACGCCGCGATGCGCGGCGGCGAGACGATCCGGATCTTCCTGCCGGGCTCGTCTACCGCGGCTTCCGCGAGACCATTCCCGACGACTGGATGCGAACGTCGAGGTGTTCCTCCCCGACCAGCGCGGCTTGGCTGACCTCGTGGGGTCGCGGCCGGCGCGCGCTCGAGCGGCAGGCCGAGGAGCAGGCCCGAGCCGGACAGCAGGCGGCCGCCGAATCGACGCTCGCCCGCGCCCGCGCGCTGGGCAGCGGCGAGCTACGGCCGGCGAGCCGCGGGGGTCCAGCTCCGGCTACGGGGAGGCGGGAGTCGGCCGATAACCCGGGGCCATGTCGTCCGTTCCGCTCCCGACCCCGCCGCGTCGCATCGTGCTCGCCGATCTCGGCCCCGAGGACGCGTCCATTGCTTCCCGAGCTGCTGATGCGGCCGGGGATCTCGATCCGGCTGGTCGCCGTGCCGCCCGGTAGCAACGGTAGCCACCACGTCGCCTACCTCGACGGCGTGCCGGTCACCGAGGACCTCGCCGATATCACGCCCAGATCTTCGATCTCGCGCTGGTGGGCGCGCGCTCGCCGCGCCGCGAGGAGATCGAGCAGCTGCTGAGGATGATGGGTATCAAGGTCCTCAGCCTTCATCAATTCCTGGCTGGCGAGATCGCCTCGGAGCGGATCGCTTGATGCGCTTCTGGGCCGCGTGAGGCCGAGCCCGTGCATGAGGTCGAGCTCGTGCGTGAGGCCGAGCCCGTGCATGAGGTCGAGCCCGTGCGTGAGGCCGAGCCCGTGCATGAGGTCGAGCTCGTGCATGAAGTCGAGCCGCGTGCGTGAGGTCGAGCCCGTGCATGAGGTCGAACCCGTGCACGAGGGTCGAACCCGTGCGTGAGATCGAGCCCGTGTGTAGGAGGTCGAGCCCGTGCATGAAGTCGAGCCCGTGCGTGAGGTCGAGCCTGTGCATGAGGTCGAGCCCGTACGTGAGGTCGAGCCCGTGCATGAGGTCGAGCCCGTGCGCGAGGTCGAGCCCGTGCGCGACGTCCAGCCCCCGCGCGATCCTGATCCCGGCGAAATGCCTCCACCCGACGATCCCGCGGCACTCGAGCAGGCGCTCGCGCGATGGAGCGAGCGGCTCGGCGCGTCGAGCGCCGAGATCCAGGGTGGCGATGGCGAAGGCGTCGAGTGGGCATGCCGCTCGGGTCCCGAGGATCCGCTGCTCCGCTGCGTCGTCGCGATGACGCTCGAGCGCGGCGTCGCTCATGCGATCGGCCTGCTCGAGGGTTCCGAGCCGGGGCGCGTGTGGGCGGCCTGGCCGTTCCGGCACCGGACTGCGCTCCGGTGTGCTCGCCGCCACCGGCGTCGAGCCCGCGATGCGGTGCGACGCCTGGGCGCAGACGGTACGAGCGTCTCGCCAGAGCTGGGAGCGGCGCGACCGCGAGCGTGCGGGGCCGTCGTTCCCGATGGTGCCCGGCGTGCCGATGGGAGCGCTCTCCGTGTCGCGTCGTTCCGCCACCGCCTGACGCTCGCGGTGGATCGGAACCGTCGCGACGGGCTGAGCTTCGCGGTGTGCCGGGTCACGTTCCCGGTGATCCCGCCGTGGATCGAGTCGCTGAGCGGCGAGCTGACGCAGAACCTGAGGGGCACGGACGGCGTGTGCCGGCCGTCGCCGGGCAAGCCGCTGATCCTGATCGCCGGCCGTGCCCACCACAACGCGCAGGTGTGAGGCGCATTGCCGCGTTTGGGATGTGCGCTGGCGCTCTCAGGGCGGATCCACCCCGGCGCCGCCGCTGAGCGTCGAGGACGTCGATCTGCGCGAGCCGCGCGAGCCGCCACGTTCCTGGTCACCGTCTCGAGCTGGCTCGCCGCCGCCTGAGCGGCGCCGCGCCGCGCGAGGCGCTCACTTCTTCCGAGATCCCCGCCCAGGTTGACCACGATCGAGAAGCCTCGTCGTTGGTCGTGAGCACCGGCGTTCCATGAAAGCGCTGGCCGTCGGCGGAGGGGAGGAAGCGGGTCCCGGTGAACGAGCCGCTCTCCTGAGCGCCATGGTGAACAGCTTGACCGGCGCGCCGGCCACGAACGTCGGGCGGTCTGGATCGGCACCGCCATGATCGACTGCTGCGGTCCGCGATAGAACAGCTCGCGGCCGTCCGCCCGCCAGCACGGCAGCGATCCGCCGCCGGTCGAGATCTGGATCGCACGACCGAGATCGGGAAAAGCCCTGGACGTCGATCTCGTTTCGTCCGCTCTCCCCTCGGATCGATACGCCACCCATCGCCCGTCGGCGAGAAAGCGCGCCTGCCGCCCGCTCACCGGCGTGGCGAGATAGGGGACCGCCGGGCGGTCGGTGTACCGAACGTGTACCGGAGTGATGTCCCAGCGCCGGGTCGAATAGGGAAGCCGCTTTCGATCAGGAGCGTCTGGCCGTCGGGCGACCAGCTCGCCGGGCCTTCGTTGATCCCCGAGGCGTGCGGGAGCGAATCCGTCGCGCCCCGGGCCGAAAGAGCGAGGCGATGTAGACCCGCGTCTCGCCCGTCGAGTTGCATGCGCACGCGACGCGGCGCCGTCGCGCGACCACACCGGCCAGACGCAGTAGACTGAGTTGGTGAGCGTCAGGCGGGTGAGCGTAAGCTGCCCGAAGTCGCGCAGCCAGCTCTCGCGCCTTTGGCGCTGGCGCTGTCGAGCACCAAGCGACCGCGACCTTTGCCGCTCGTCCGAGCGACAGCGAGAAGTCAGCGTAGTTGGCGGGCGGACAGGAGGCGTCGAGGACCTTGCCCTGGCGATCGACCCAAACCAGACGCGAGGAGGCGACCGGAGGCTGGATCGGTAGGCAGGATGCCGCGCGGCGACACCGAGAACTCGCCGCTCGTGAGCCCGGTGTTCACCCGCTCGCCGATCGGGACCGCGTCACTCGCGCACCGACAGCGAGCCGAGATCGGAAGCGCTGCGCCATCAGCGTGCCGTCGCGGGTGAAGACGAGATAGCCCGGGACCGCGTACTCGACGCGGCCGTCGCACTCGCCGAGCGCCCGGCCTCGAGCGAGCCGATCGTGCCGAGCTTGATGCGCCCGGTGCAGTGCTGCTGGAGCGGACGAGCGCCTGGTAGAGGAAGTGCTTGCCGTCCGGCAGGAAATGGGGCCAGGAGTTTCATCTCGCCCGCCGCGCGATCGATGGTGCGACGCCGGCCGCGCGGCGCCGCCGCCGATGGGTAGCATCCGGATCGAGTCGGTCAGCGCCAGGCCGCCGAACAGGATGAATCCCCGGCCCCACGAGCCGCCGGCGTCCGGCCTCGCCGCGTCGCCGACCATGACCACGGGTCCGCCGCCCACGGCGATGCGGCGCAGGCGTCCCTCGGAGAAATACGCGAGGCAGCGCGAGTCGGGCGAGCCAGAACGGCTGCCCCGGCGCGTCGGGGCCCGGGAGCGGGATAGCGGCGAACGCGTCGACCGGACAGCACAGATGTGACGCCGCCCCACCGGAATCGTCGGCGAGGAACGCGAGCCAGCGGCCGTCGGGCGAGGACGCGCGGCCGCCCCGGGTTCGGCTTGGCTGTCCGCTGCGGCAGCTGCGTGCTGAAGCGATGACGGGCGGCGACTCCGGCTTCCGCGCAGCCGAGGCCGGCGACCGCGAGCACCGCCGCGAGCGTGGTCGCCACGCCGGCGAGTCCCCACGCCGGCGCCTGCGCGGCTCTGGCGTCGCTGCGCCACCGGCATCGGCACGCGCCGGCCTGCGAGCCGCCCTCTGCGATCCACTGGAGCTGGAGCTTGGCGTCGCGCGCAGTCTGGAGCCGCTGATCCGGATCCTTGGCAGAGGCAGGCGCGCACGAGGCGATCGGAGAGCTCCGGGCGGGAGCAGCGGTGCCAGGCCGAGCAACGGAGCCGCCGCTCTGCGCTCGAGGATCGCGGGCGACCAGCGACGCCGTGGCTCTTGCCCTGGAACGCCTTCTCGCCGGGTCGCCGATACCCGCAGAGCGTCGCGCCGAACGCCCACACAGGTCGCCGCGCGCGCCGGCCTCCTTGCCCCCGAGCGTGCTTCCGGCGCCATGTACTGAACGTGCCGACGATCGAGCCCTCGACCGTGAGCGGACGGCTCATCGTCGGCGAGCGCGTCTGGGATCGCCGACCGCGCGATCGAGGCCGGTCGGAGAAATGGCGCGCGAGCCCCGAAGTCCGCGAGCTTGGCGCCGGACTTGGTCAGCATGATGTTGCCGGGCTTGAGGATCGCGATGGACGATGCCGCTCCGGTGCGCGCGCTTCGAGCGCGTCGGCGATCTCGCGATCGCGGTGCGCAGCAGCAGACTCGGCGGGCAGCGGGCTGCGCAAGCGAAGCTGCCGCGCGAGGGCCCCGCCTTCGAGCAGCTCGAGCACCTGCGTAAGTCGACGCCATCCCGGCGACCGACGTCGTGGAGCACGCAGGATGTTCGGGCAGCCGTTGAGCGAGACCGCCTGCGTGCCTCGCGATCGAAGCGGCTGCGCACCTCGGGGTTCGCGCCGAGGTGTTGCGGGAGCACCTGATCGCGACGATACGCGGGAGGAGCCGCGCGTCGCGCGCGGCGGTAGACCTCGGCCCATGCCGCCGCGTGCCGAGCGCGGCGACGATCTCGTAGGGACCGAGGCGCGGTGCCGGGAGCGAGGGGGCATGCGCGGCAACCTTAGCACGGCTCGGTCGTGGGCTCGGCCCTCGGCGAAAGGGCTTGTGTGAGCCCCGTTCCGGACCTACATCACCGAGCCACACATCGTCCACGCGGCAGTGGCCCGAGCGCCCGCAGCGCCGCTCGACGGAAAACGCCAACCGGCAGCACACCGCCGGGGTGTCTTGGCGGGAAGTCAGGCAACGATGTTCCCGCCGGATCCTCCCTCTCTGACTCTCCCCTTCTATTGGGCTCGTCCCACGCTCGCGCCCAGATCTCTCGCAACGGCGGGCTTCGAACGCCCGCGCTACATCGGTGCGCTCGACGACAGCCGTCCCTTCTACTTCTACACGCGCACCAAGCCGCTTGACGACTGACGCGATCACCGGCTCGTCGCTGGCGTTCCTGAGGGGTCACGACCGCCGCAGGCTGGCGGGCGGCCAGGGCGATCAGTTCATCGAGCTCGAGAGCGGATTCGGCTTCGCGATCTCGCAGACGCTGCCCACCGTTCCCGCTGAGCGCCTACACGATCCGTTACGCGTGGGCACCCAATCCGGACGCGCCCGGCGCCGACGACGCGTCGAGGTGTGGTGGACGGAACGCTGATCGCGCGGCACGACGGCAGCGATCCGACCGTCGAGACGCCTGACTGGACGTTCGTCGAGTGCGTCGTGACCGCGACCGGAGCGCTCGTCGGTGATCCGGTTCCAGGACGGGTTCGTGGGCATCCCCTGCACCGGGCCGTTCCCGGACGCCGTCATGGTGTTGCCGGACCCGCGCGTCGAAGGGATTCCGCTGCCGAGCCCGAACTCGAACCGCGGCCGGCGGACCGTCGCGTGATAGCCTGCTCGACCATGTCCCATCACGGTTCCTGACGAGCTTCGCGTCCCGACTGACCTCGGAGCTGTCCGCGCTGCCCGAGGTCGAGCCGCTCGATCTGTCTGCGGGTCACACGCGCAGAATCGGACGCGTGCGGAGAGCGACATCAGCAATAATACGTAACTGGAACGC
>ERZ1370068.4556-contig-3621_pt1 | contig 85510 bp, 130 predicted proteins | sample MGYA00561227_ERZ1370068 | MGnify/ENA primary metagenome ERZ1370068 (study PRJEB38410, sample SAMEA6850437) | metagenome | study: Metagenomic assessment of the ecological functions of the soil: analysis of the soil microbiota associated with the...
TCAGTTACGTATTGCCTCCCAGGAGCAGACCTGGCTACGCCTTCGCTGCCGCACCGCCGCAATTCCCGGTGGCACCGCCGGCGATCGCACAGCCTACGCCAAGCGACGGGATCCGGCAGGCTTCGAGGCGCTCCGGCGCCTCCGCCGGCCGAGGGAGCTCGACCTGACGCCGCCATCGCCAAGGATCTCACCGATGAGATCAATGCCGAAAGCGGCGGCGCCCTAAGTCCGGGCACCGTAGACGCCCGAGCATGAGCCCGACGAAGAGGAGGAACGCCAAGTGGACGCGCGAGCGCGTCGCCGGAAGCCGCAGCTGCGGGTCAGGCCGTGGTCGGAGCAGGACCTGGCCGGTCTCGACCCCGTCAGAGCTCGACCTCTCCGGGGCGGGACTCGCCGGCTTTGCGGTCCTCGAAGGCGCGAACCTGACGAAATGCCGGCTGGTCGGCACGGACTTCACCGCGGCGTCGCTGGCCGGCGCCGATCCGAGGCGGCGCCGACCTTGGCGCGGGTCCATCTCCAGGGAAGCCGACCTGACCGGGGCAAAATCTGACCGACGCCAATCCTCGAAGACTCCGGATCTGAGCGGGGCCATGGCCACCGGGGCTCGCTTCAAGGGGGCGCGTTTTCGCGGCGCCCGCGCGCACCAGGCCGGCTTCGGCGGCTGCGACATGGGCGGCGCCAGCTTCACCCGGCGGGGACTTCCGGTCGGCCGATTTCCACGCAGCTGCGGACTCGGACGGGCGCGGCCCCGAACGGGAGCCAGCCTCCGGAATCCGGGGCCGGCGCGATGAGGTCAAGGCGGCCGGAGCGAATTTCGCGGGCGCCAATCTCGTGGAACTTCCGCTGGTAGCCAGCGAGGGCGCCAGGATCCGGCGCTGATGCCAACTGCAGGGCCGTCAATGCTCCGGGCCTCGATCCTGGACGGGCAGCCAGCCTCGATCGGGCCAATTTCACCGATGCCCTGCTTGCCGAGGCGAATTTCAGCGAAGGGTCGCTGGTCGGGACGATTTTCACTGCGGCCGATCTTGCGCCGGGCGCGCCTCCGGGAGGCCAACTCCGGGAAAAGAGTGGTGGCGCTCGCTGGCCAGCATGTTCCCGCGCCCGGCTTCTGAGGATGCGCGCCTGGTTCGACGCGGATTTCCGAGGCGCGAGTCTCAAGTCGAGGCCGAGTTTCTCGACGCCGATACCGAAGGCGCCAATTTCCGCAGCTCAGCGAACCTCCAAGGGAACCAGAAGCTTGCCTGGAGCCGTTCGAGACCGGAGCCGTACAACCGATCCGGAGCGGTTCCTGGCGTTGGTCAGCCGGAGCGTCGCGCCGCGAAGAGGTCGGCCCTGGTCCATGGCTTCGATTTGAGCGGCGTGACTTGACCGGCGTCAATCTGGCCGAGACGATCCTGGAGGAGGTCAGCCTGAAGGGCGCCGCTGCGCGGGGCCGATCTGTCGGGAGCCCACGGGCTCAACAATCAGCTCTGGCCGGAGCCCAGTTCCAGGGCGCCCGGCTGGATCGAGCCGATATCGAGCGAGCCGACCTTGTCCGGCGCGCATCTGGACAAGGAGCCTCCGCCGTGCGGTGCACCTTTTTCAGGCTACGATTTCCAGCGGCGCCCGGACTGAACGGCACCAGCGCTCCCGGACATGAACGCAAGTGCGACTGCGATTTGCAGAACGTCGACACCTGTCGGGGGCCCTGCTGGATCGGATGGCCTCCATCGAGTCCCGCTTCCAGGGGGTCGTCGTTCCGGCGGGCTTCGAGTCGAAGATGCGAACTTTGATCGAGGTGGAACGGTCTCGGGGCCGCGACTTCACCGAAGCCACTACTCTCGGAGACACGATTTCACTGGAAACCGACCTCTTCGGCGTCCAGATATGTCTCAGGGGACGCCTCAAGGCGTGACCCTATTTCTCCGGCCGTCTCCTCGACGAGACCGACTTTACGGATTCCGATCTGACCGACGCCATGCCTGATCCGGCTCCGGCGTGGAACGCGCCCTGTTCCTCGGCTGCCGCATGGGCGGAACGAGGCTTTTCGAGGAGCCGAAGCTAGCCGGTTCCAATTTCAAAGCGGGGACGTTCGAACGGATCTTCCCTTCCGCGAGGCCGCCGCCGTGGACGGGGTGCTCAACTTGCCTCGATCCCTGCCCGGCTGCGACCTGACCGCGCCCAGCTGCCTTCGTTGGTAGCGATTTCAGCTGACGCCAACCTGACCGGGACCTGTTTCCCGCCAGGCAGACCTGACCGGAGCCTCCCTTCCGCAAAGCCATTCTCGTCCAGGCCGACCCTCGGTGAGGCCCGGCCGAGTGCAGGCCGATCTCCAGCGGGGCCGATCGTGAGCGGCGGCGCCATTCTTGCGCGGGCCGTCCTCCGCTCCGCCAATCTCGCCGGCGCGCGCGCGCCACCGGAGCCGATTTCGGTCAGGCGTTCCTGCTCGGGGCATCGTTGGAGGGGGTTGGCGACATCTCCCATTCCAACCCGACCGGGGCGGCGCCCGATCGCACTGGCCAGCCTGAGGTCCGCCAACCTGCAGGGGCGTGATACTGATCGTCGGCGCCACGCTCTCGGGCATCGATCTGTCGGGACGCGACCTGACCGGCGTGTCGATTTCTCAAAATGCCGTCTCGATGCGCGCCGATTTTCAGCGCGCCAACCTGACCGGCGCGTTGATGATTCAGGCGACCTTCATGCGGAGCCGACCTGACGGGAAGCCCGGGCCGGAGAGAAGTGATCATCGCGACACCACCGATCTCGACCGGCGCCCGGCTCGGTGGCGCCACTCTGGACCGGTCCGGCTTCCGCAATGCCGGCTCGACGACGTCGACTGGCCACCGCGCGCTGCCAGCCGTCACGTTTGTCGAGACCGATCTCAGCCGGACGCGCCCGCTGGAGCCGGGCGCGTCGCTCGTGCGCTGCGTGTTCGCCGGCCTCACGCTCAAGAAGCTCGATTTCCAGCGGCCGCGATCTCACACCCACTGCGACTTTCGTCAGGCCAACTCCTCGAGGGAAGCAGCCTGGCCAGGACCCGTGATCAAGGAGACGAACTCCCGGCGAGGCCTGCCTGAATGGGACGTCTTTTCAGGGCTCAATGGGATACGCGACGGAATTCGGACAGGCACAGCTTCATCGAGACGCGTTTCGTCGAGAGCCGACTTTGAAAGACAGTTCCTTCCGCGAAATCCATACGGCCACTCGGGCGCTCTTCGCCGGATGCGAACGTCAACGGAGCGTTCTTCATGGAGGGCGACCTAGGCGGCGCGGTCTTCTCCGCGCCCACCTGGAGTATGCGGATTTCTCGCACGCCAGGCTGGATCAGACGTCGTTCGACGAGGGCGCGCATGAAGGGCGTCAATCTGCACGCGGTCACCGAGCAGCACCAGTTTGCGGGCGCGGACCTGCGGATGCCCGCCGGACGGCAGGATTTGCTCGAAGCCGGAAAACTACAAACCGAAGTGAGATTTCCATGTTGGTGACCACTACCACTACGACCACCTATCCCGGCCCGGGCCGCGTTCAGCGCGTGCGCGGGAGCACGTCGACATCCTGCCGCCGGGAGGGGCCCGTCAAGGCTCAACTGGCTCTCGCGGCGCCTTATGACCCCGGCCGGGGACGTCGTTCTCGTGATCGGGAGTTCGATTTTTACGTGATAGGCGTGTTGAAAGGGACGGGCCGGGTCACGCCTCGACGCGCCGGGCGACCTCGTGCTGCGCGCGCGGGCGGCAAGGTCAGCATAAGCGGACAGAGGGCGCTGGAATTGACCGCGCCGCAGGTGACCATCCGGGCCGATCGTTTCGAGACCATCGCGCAGGAAGCCTTTCAGCGCTTCATGAACAGCTATACCTGGGTGAAGGGCGTGGTGCAAACCACGACCGGTCGATTGCGGACGCTCGTCGAGCATACCGCGAGCCTGAGCGCGGATTCGATCGTCGAGCGCGCCCGAAAAAGACGTGAGCATCGACGGCGGAGAAGATCCGTCTCGGTTAGGAGGAGCGATGTTTCCCGCAGCAACGAAAGCCGGCGGCCAGGTGCGTGATACCCGGGCCGCTCGACGTGTGCAAGACGCCGGCCCCGCCGGCGCCGGTGCCGCCGCCGATGCCTTATCCGAACATCACGGGATGGTGCCCACCGCCAGCAAGACATCGACCAAGGTCAGCGTGCAGAACATGGCGGCCTGCACGACGAAGACCACGCCCCACGCTCGACCGGAGACGAGCCCGGCGTCGCCGGCGGCATGATCTCCGGCCTCAACATGGGCGAAGTCGATTACAAGATGGGGTCCTCCACAGGTCCAGGTCGAAGGAGAGAAGTGGGGTCCTATCTCACCTCCATGACCGGGCATAACGGCAGCAATGCGAATGTCCCCGCCGGGGCGCAGGTCGCGCCGAGTCAGACCAAGGTGATCGTCGGCGCATGAGCCGGAAGGAGCAGCCCGCATGCCCGGAAAAGAGCAAGATCAAGACGACGTTCTTCTGCATTCCGGGCACGCCCGTGCGGAATCTCGGCGTGCACAACACCGGCAGCTGAAAGCGAACCTGAAGGCGATGTCGAAGGTCCTCAACGAATGCGGAGGTCCTCGTGCCGATTCCACTTCATCGATGCGAGTCGCGTATGCGCCGGCGGCATCGACGCCTGGTCCGAACAGGGGCGGATGCATCCGGTCACGGAGGCGGCTGGCAGGACAAGGTGCCACATCCTGAACGGTGCGTGCGCTGACACGACACCGTTTCCGCAGCGATGATCTCGATGTGAGCGCAAGACGTAGGTCAGGCGAGTCCGGGCGCCTGCTCGCGCGCGAGCTTGGAGCAGACGATCCTTCAACGGATCGCCCAGCGCGGCGATGTCCTCGACCTTGACGACCTCTTCGAAGGCGTCCATCCCGGTCAATTCGGCGCTCTCGATCACGAGCGCGTCGGACGGACGCATCGTCGAGATGCCGATGCCGATGCGCGTGATCGGCAGCTCGCCGAACTGCGCGGCCTTGCTGGTGGTCAGCGGAAAGTGCAGCGCCTCGAACACCTGCATCGGAGCGCCGGATCGCTCGTCGTCGCCAGGTGAATCACGAGATAGCTCAGCACGAACCGCTGCAGCTCCTCGATCGAGCGCGCCTTGGTGTCCAGCAGCTCCTGCAGATCGCGTCGGCGGAAAGTCGGTGTAGGTCAGCACCCAGGTCAGCGGGCATGCGCACCTTGATCTTGCGGCTCACTCCGCCGACCTGCGATGACGTGGTAGTAGTCGAGCGGCGTGATCTCCAGCGTCGGGCTGGAGAAGCTCAACGGAGGCGTCAGCTCGCGCGGGAGGTTGTACGGCCTTGCGGTCGCGACCGTCTCGTAGAGCGCCTGCAGATCTGCTGAAGGCCTTGTCCGACTTGCGGCTCGGTTCCTTCAGGCCGCCCTGCACGTAATCGCCGAGGACCGCCTTCGGCCGCAGCAGCGGCGTCAGCGTCTTCAGGTACTCCGTCATCTGCACGCGCACGACGTCGGTGATGGCGCGCGTGAGCTTTCTGAGCACCAGGAGCGACTGCACGCCGTCGCGTCCGTCCATGTGGAGAAGGCTCCAATCCTGAGCTGCATGGCCCCGAGAGCACAATCGCCTCGAAGACGGGCTCAGAGTATCCAGCGCGTCATAGCCTTGTCAATGACACGATTGACGTTCGCGGCGCAGTGAGCCCGCGCAACATGCTACGATCCCGTGGGTATTTCGATGGCCCCGCTCCCGTCTCAGATCGGCCGCTACGAGATCAAGAGCCTCATCGGACGAGGCGGGATGGGCGATCTCTACCTGGCCCACGACCCCAACACCAACCGCCTCGTGGCGCCTCAAGCTGCTGAATGCGACGCTCGACTCCACCGAGCTGCGCGAACGGTTCGCCCGTGAAGCCCGCGCGCTCGCCGCGCTGAACCATCCCAACATCGTCAACATCTACGACACCCGGCGAGTTCGACGACGCGCCGTTCATCGTGATGGAGCAAGTCCGCGGCGAGACGCTGGCCGAGATCATCAAGCGGCGGGCGCCGCTGTCGGTGTCGCAGAAGCTCAAGCTGATGACGGAGCTGTGCGCCGGGCTCGCGCAGGCGCACAACGCCGGACATCATTCACCGCGACATCAAGCCGGCCAACCTGATGGTCGATCAGCAGGGGCGGCTGAAGATCCTCGACTTCGGGATCGCCCGCGTGGCCGAGGACAACCGGACGCGCGTCGGGCCCGCTGACCGCAGGTCAACATGATGATCGGCACGCCCGGCTACATGTCGCCCGAGCAGCTCGAAGCCGGCGAGGTCGATCACCGCAGCGACATTTTCGCCGTCGGCGCGCGTCTGCTACGAGCTGCTCTCGAACACCGAAGCGTTCGCGGGCTCCGACACCCGACATGGTCGAGCGCAAGGTTCTGGCCGGCAAGCCGACGCCGCTTGCGACGCTCGTGCCCGGCATCGATCCGGAAATCGACGAGATCATCCAGCGCGCGCTGAAGAAGGAACCGAACAAGCGTTATCAGGACGCCGCCACGTTCGAGAAGGCGCTCGAGCGCGTGCGGGCCACGCATGGGCCCCGACGACGCTCCGGCAGCTGCCTCCGCCGCCACCCGCGCCGCTCTCCGCACAGAGCGCGGGAGGCAAGTCCCGCGCCGGCAGAGCAGAGGCGGCGTATCAGCGTGCGCTGGAGGCCGCTCGAGCCGGCTCCCGCGATGCCGCGAAGCGGTTTGCGGTCGAGGCGCTCGCGGAAGATCCGTCGCACGCGGGAGCGCGAACCTTCCTCCAGGGCCTCGAGCACCGGGCGCCGGCCGCCACGCAGGCCGCGACGCCGCGCCCGCCGGCATCTCCGGCCGGAGCGACGTCTGTCGGGACCGTGCTGGGCTCATCGCAGGCCGACGCGCGAACGTCGATCGGGGGTGGGAGCGTCGGTCGGCGTCGGAGGCACGCTGGTCGGCAGCGGGGAACCGCGGTCGGCGGCGGCACCATGGCCGGCAGCGGGAGCACGTCTGTCGGGAGTGGGAGGACATCGGGCGGCGACGGGAGAACCTCGGTCGGCGAGATGGGCGGCACCCTCGGCGGGAGGACCGTCGCCGGTTCGTCGGATAGCGACGCGACTTCGACCTTCGCCTCAGCGCCAACGATCATCGTTGCGCCCTTCAAACCGAAGCCCCAGCCCGCGCAGAACCGGTTCCAGGCATTGTGGGGCGCAAGAAGCCGCGGCGCCGGCAAAGCCGCCCGCGAGAGAAGCCAAGGCATACGCCAGGGAAGCGCCGCCGAACAAAGGATACCCGCCGGCTGCCGCGCGCAGCAGCGATCGGGACGACGGGCGGAGCCGCTGTGGGTGCGGTATCGATCGGCCCTGCTGGGCGTTGGCGTCGCGCTCGCGGTCGCGATCGTCGCCGCGCTCGTCTGGTTCATCGGCCGCGGGCCTGCGGGACAGCTCGCTCACGATCCACGAAGCCCGAGGGCGGCACGCTCTCGGCGACCGGAATCCGTTGCGGGACGCGCGGCAATGACTGCTCCGCGACACGTCCCAGCGGCGATGCGATCGAACTGACTCCGCAGGCCGACGCCGGCTACACGTTCGTCGGCTATACCGGCGACTGCGCGCCCGGCGGCCGAACGATCATGTCGTCGTCGCGAACCTGCGGCGCCACGTTCACCAAGGATGTGGCCCCTGCGACGGCTGCCGGCGCGACGCAGACGTTGACGATTGGGCCCATCCCGACCGGTGGAACACTCGAGGGCGTCGACATCCTGTGCGGTTCGAAGGGATCGGTCTGCAGCGCTCCTTTCCCGACGGCGTGACCGTCGACTTGCATCCGATAGCCGACGACGGCTTTACCTTCATGGGCTTCAAAGGTGACTGCGCGCCGCTCGGGCATACGCAGATGACCACGCCGCGGACCTGCAGCGCCACGTTCCAGTCGACGGCGGAGCTCGCGGCGGCAGCGCCGCCGAAGACGCCTCCCGCAGCGCCTCGAGGCCGGAGCGGCGGCGGTCCTGCTCCGCAAACACCGTCGCAGCCGCCTGTCGCAACCGCGCCTGTGCCCACCGCGCCGGTGCCGCCCTCGACGCGTCCGGCCCCACGAGGCGGTCCCGTTGTCGATCCGACTCAGGCCGACGCGAAACCGGTGGTGGCGCCGCCGACCGACGAGGAGTGCGCGAAGGGCAGAATCGCGGAAATGATGAAGGCCTACTGCGATGCGCACGAGGCGCTCGATCCGGATGCCGTTCAGAAGATCTATCCCCGGGTCAACATGAACGCGCTGAAGCAGCAGCTGAACACGTCGAGCTGCCGTTCGGTGCAGTGCAAGTTCGGCGAACCGCTGGTGGCACGTCTCACTGGATGCGCCGGGCGGCAAAGCCGTGATCAAGGTGCCACTCAAGCAGACCTTCTTTCATACGATTCTCACCGAGAAGCCGATGGTCAACGAGTTGATGACCACGATGACGCTGTCGCGCTCGGGCCCGCGCACGCCGTGGTTGATCGAGGACGTGAAATGACGCGCCGATGGTGAAATAGGCGATAGAGTAGAGCGCGACATGCACTCCTACGCCGTGAATGTACTGCCGGCATCTGGGACGGACACGATTCGGGCGCTGCGCTCCTCCAGGAAGGCCGGCTGCGCTTCGCCGTGAACGAAGAGCGCCTGAGCCGGCGCAAGCTCGAGAGTCCGCTTTCCGACCCGCTCCATCGAGGCCTGCCTGGCCTATCGCCGGCCTCAATCCGGAAGCAGATACGACATCGTCGCGGCGTCGACGTCCGATCCCGGCGAAGACGTTGAGCCGATGGTGGCCCGGCAGCAAGGAGCGCTACTACGCCGTGCGTCGCCGTCAGTGCGCAGCCAGGACCGTTCGCCGGCCTGACGAGACGCGTGAAATACCGGATGACGGAGTGGCCTTCCACACCTCGCCTCTGCGCGCGCTCAGCCGCCTCGCGCTCCGGCGACTGCTCCGCTCGCCACGGGCTGTCCCATGCCGAGCTGCAGCTGGTCGACCATCACGAGGCGCACGCGGCCGCGGCGGCGTGGGCCGCCGGACGTCGCACCGCTGCGCGGTCGCTGACGATCGACGGCGTCGGCGACGGCGTCTCGTCCACCATCTCGACGTTTCGCGACGGCCGGCTGCGGCGCGTGGCGGCGTCGCCGCGCGCGCTGCTTCGCTCGGCGTGTTCTTCGAGCACGTGACCAACCTGCTCAACATGCGCGAGCTCGAAGACGAAGGGAAGGTGATGGCGCTGGCCGACTACGCCGCGCCGATCGCCGACGAGGACAATCCGCTGCTGCCGTGGATCCGCGTGCGCGACGGCGTCATCGAAACCAGCGCGGCCGGGCCACAGCTCTGAGGCGAGCGCTGGCGCACGATCCACTGGCGGTACCCGAACGAGCAGTTCGCGTATCTCGCGCAGCGCGTGGTCGAGCACACGTGCGTCGCCCTGGCGCGCGACGCGGTCCGGCTCACCGGCCTCAGCCGCCTCGCGCTGGCAGGCGGCGTCGTCTCGAACATCAGAGCCACGCGCTGCATCCGTCTCCTGCCCGAGGTGGAGGACGTCTACGTCTTCCCGCACATGGGAGATGGCGGGCTTGCGCTCGGCGCGGCCGTGGCGGCGGCGGCCGCTGCGGGGAACCGATCGACCTCGATCTCGATCGCCTCGACCTGGGACCCGGCTATGCGACGCGCGCGATCGCGGCGGCGCCCTGCGAGCCGCCGGGCTTCACGGCGACGCCGGTGGACGGCGCTGCGCGTCGCATGTTGCCGGCATGCTCGAGGAAGGCCGCATCGTCATGTGGTTTCAGGGCCGCATGGAGTACGGCCCACGGGCGCTCGGGCACCGCAGCGTGCTGGCGCGGCCGGATCGGCTCGACCTGCGCGACCGCCTGAACCTCGTGCTCAAGCGGCGCGTCTGGTATCAGCCATTCTGCCCGAGCATGCTCGAGAGCGAAGCGCCGCGCGTCCTCGCGGACTGGACCGGCGGCCGTCGAATCGCTGCATGACGATGGCGTACGAGGTGTCGGCCTGCTTCAGGAGCCGCCTCGCCGGCGTCGATCAGCGTCGACGGCACCTGCCGGCCGCAGTTCGTGCCCGACGACGATCCCGGGCGAGTTCGCCGCGCTGCTGCGCGAAGCGCGCGCGCGCTGGTGGAGTCGGCGCCGTGCTCAATACGAGCTTCAACATCCACGGCGAGCCGCATGGTGTGCTCGCCGGCGGAGGCGATCGACGTGTTCATGCGCTCCGGCGCGGACGCGCTGGCCATCGGTCCATTCCTTGTCGAACGGACCGGCGAGGGCACCGGCCGCAACGGCACGCCGATGAGACGCCGTGCTCTGAGACCGACGCTGGCGACGAACTCCGTTCCGGTCGATCGTGCCGGCTGTCGCTGGCGTGGGCCGTGCGCTGCTCGCGGCGCTGCTGGCGTGGACGCTGTGGACGCCCGTAGGCGTGCTGCGCGAGCAGCTGAAACGTTCTCCAGTTCTGGTCGCTGGAGATCTGCGTCGTTCTCGGACTGACGGTCGCCGTCGTCGTTCTCAGGGATTTCCTGCGCGCTGATCTGATACGACGTCGACCTGTTCGCGGCATGGCACTTCCGCTGGCGCTCGGCGTCGGCCTCACCGTTGGCGTGGCGCCGCGGACCAACCGCATCTTCTACGACGAGCAGATCTATCAGAACGTCGGACAGAACCTCGCGGATCTCCAGCCGCGCGCAGATGTGCAACGACGGCACGGTCGAGCGACGGCCGGCTGCGCTGCTCGATCGCGGAATACAACAAGCAGCCGTACGCCTATCCGCATCTGCTCAGCCTGGCCTATCGCGCGTCTCGGCGTCGGCACCGCGTCGGCCTTCGTCGTCAACGCGGTGGCGATGGCGTCTGACCGTCTGCTTCGTCTACCTGCTCGTCGCTGATCGCTGTTCGCGGATCGCGTGGCGGCGTTCTTCGCCGCGCTGCTGCTCGCGCTCACGCCGCAGCAGCTGATCTGGTCGGCGACCGCCGCGGTCGAGCCCTCGGCGTCGCTGCCGCGTGTCTGGCGGCGCTTCTGGCGGCAGCGTGCTTCGTGCGATCGCGAAGCACCGTCTCGCTCGCCGGCGCGGCTGTTGCCGACGGCGTACGCGATCCAGTTTCGACCGGAGTCGTTGCTTGATCGTGCCAGTCGTCGCGTTGCTCATGCTGGCAGCGCGCGCCGGAGGAATTCGCGCGCCCGCGGTTGTGGTGGGCGGGCCTGCTGTTCCTCGTGCTCGCCGCCGTTCATCTGGCGCACATGGTCGGCGGTGAGGAACGAAGGCTGGGGCACGACGCAGGCACGCATGTCGCTGGGCTACGTCGCGGCCAACCTGCGCGTCAACGGATGGTTCTACGTGGCGGATGCGCGGTTTCCGGCGGTCTATCACGCTGCTGCGCGCTGGCCGGTCTTGCGGGACGGCGGGCAGGAAGGGCGCCTCACCGATGGCCTGCTACTTCCTGCTGTTCTTCGGGATCGCGCCCTGGTGTTCTACGCCGGCAGCTACGACTACGGCGCCGACGTTCGCTATTCGCTGGCGACCTATCCGCCGTTGGCGATGCTTGGCGGTCTCGGACTGGCTCGTCTCGCCGGTCTGGTCGATCGAAGCTGTGTTCGGACGGTTCGCGGTGCCTGCCTCGCTGGCGCTCGCGACGCAATTCCTAGTGGTACCTCCCCGATCCGATCGACGGAGGACGGCGCGTGGGCCGCCCGCGCGGACGTCCGCTTCGCCCAATCGCTGGTACCCCGCACTGCCGCCGGAACGCGTATGTCCTGACACAGAATCCCGGGATGTTCCAGGTGTGGGGCGTCAATGCCGGGCAGAACATCGCTGGTCGTCGCCAATCCCGCGCGACTTCGAGATCTGGCTCGACGGTATGCCGGCGGGCGTGTATCTGCATTGGAATTTCTGGTGCAACGTCCAGGATCCGGTTCAGCGGGATTTCTGCACCAGCACTCTCGCGCTTGCGCCACAGCCGCATGGTGCGGGAAGAGCATGTTCGGAACCAGCGATTCGCACTCTACACATTGGATCCGTCGGTGTCCGGAGAGCCGTAAAAATGTGTTTTTATGCCTTTTACATGGGCGACATGCCTTGACTTGCGCACCGAAGCAATGAGATAACTCCAACTTCACGAATGTTGACGACTGCGGACTCATTTCTTCGTGTGCCAGCTCGGTGGGCTGCCTTGCTGGTCCTCAGTACTCGGCATTCCTGCGTCGGCTCAATCCAGCTCCGCCCATTCAAGGCCACGACGACAACGACGCCCGACCTGACGGTTGCCGGGCACTGTCTCGGCGATGGTCAAACCGGTTTCAGCGCCGCACGTCGGAGACGCGTTGAACTTCGACACGATGCTCGAGGTCGGCACGCTGCCTCTTGGCGCCTCGTCGAGTGGATTCACCATCAAGCTGGATCCCACCACCGGGCTGCAGGTGCGGACTGCCACGACGTTCGGACCGTCGTTCGCCGAGCGAGCGTTGACGTCCGGCGAAGGCGGAGATCAATCTCGGCGTCAGCTTCATGAATCTCGAGCTTCGACCGGCTCGGCGGTGAGACGCTTCGAGGGCATGCAGGTCCGATCGACGTCGGCGCCTTCTGCCACCGACTCGCGCTCGGGCACGATCAATCTCAGCGAGACAGCGACCACCGGTAGTCGTCGCCGGCCGAATGGGCGTCACCGACAAGCTCGACATCGGCGTGATGCTGCCGATCGTCACCGTCAAAGTGAGTGGCTCGACCTCGCTCGCGCAACGGCGCGCGGCGACATCCTCACATACGCGCACGGGAAACGCTCAGGCCTCGGGGACTCGGCGACATCGCCGGCCTGGCCAAGTACCGGTTTTATTCGTTCGGCAGCGGTCAGCCGGATCCCGGCGGGTTGGCCGTGATGGCCACGCTGAGGTTTCCGACCGGTTCGACCGAGAGCCTTCGCGGGTTGGGCGTGACGCGCACGATGCTGACGTTCATCGCGTCCGGTGGACAAGGCGCGGTTCCGTCCGCACGCCAATGTCGGTGCGAGTGGAGCAGTGGCGTGAGCGTCAGCGTCGGATGCCGTCGCCGATGCTAACGGTGACCGGCGCGGCAACCAGGTGCAGTATGCGGCCGGATTCGAGTATGAGGCCGCGCCGAAGGCGACCGTCTTCTCGACGTCGTGGGCGGCCAGGTTTTTGGCGCCGGACAAGCTGGCGTTCAGGCAGACGCGTACGCCTGCCGCCGGCGCCATCGTCCTCCTCGACGCTCGTCGCGTTGCCGGAAGGTATCCGACGGATCAACCTGGCGCCAGGCCTCAAGGTCAATCTGAAGGGTAAGATTCTGCTGTCGCTCAACGCGCTTGTCACGCTGAAGAACGACGGTATTCATGCGCGCGTCACGCCCATGGCGGGCATCGACGTGACGTTTTAGGTAACCTCGGCAAGTCACATGTCTGTGCGTAACCTGCTGCCGATCGTGCTGCTGCTCGCGACTGGGCTCGTCGCGCTGTACTGGATCCACCGCTCCAAACCGAGGGAACGGTCACGGTCACGCAGACGACCAGCACGACCACGACGACCGCCGTTCCGCAACTGCAGCCTGGCGTGATCAACGCTGCACCACGGGCGCAGGCATCGCGTCGGCAACCGTGTTTTCGTTCCTGCTTCACCACGCCGCCATCGGGAGGCGTTCCGCCCTATACCGTGGCGTGGAACTTCGGCGATGGCGGGGCAGGGTGCGGGAACGGTAGCGGCCCACGCGTACGAGGCGCCGGGCAACTTCACTGCGACGGCGACGATCACCGACAGCAAGGCAACCGCCGTCACGACGACGCTCCCGGTTTCGGTTCGCACCGTGACCGGGCCGCTGGAACGTTACCTTCTCAGGGAATCTCCCTCAAGCCGGAAGACGATCGACATCGTCCAGGATGGGACGAAAGTCACCGCCACCGTCAACGAGACCGCCGACGGGTTCGCCTCCGGAACGAGGGGCCGTCTCCAATCCGCGAACGCTGTCGGTGAGCGTGACGTTCGCGGGCGGACAGCCGGCACCTTTCGCCATCACATACGTCGGCACGCTCGACGCGTCCCTGTTGAACTGGTCGGGAACCGTCACGGGCTTCACCGCCTGTCCGTGCGGGTTCAGCGCCACGCGGGCATCGACCGGCGCCTTCAGCATCATTCCCTCGCCCCTGTCCACGGGCCGCTAGCGCGTTTTCAATTGATGTGGTCGGTAGTGTCCGGCTTTGAGCCGGACTTCGCGCGTCCGCCTGAAGGCGGACACTACGAACATGTGGAACCGCTTCAGGGATTGGCCGTCGCACCCAGCGGGCTGTCGAACGCAAATCCGAACAGCTTCGGGTTCTCGCCGATGACCGCCGCCGACACGATTGTACAGCACGTAGTCGTAGGTTTCCGTCGGGCACCTGGTCGCGATGCTGCTCGAGCACCTTCCAGAAATTGCGCTCCCTGCGGGTTGGCCGGCATCGCTGCGCAGCATGTTGATGACGCCGCTGCTCGCCCCAGCTGTAGCGACGCCATCACCAGCAGGCCCGACGCCTGCGCGTCGGTGGAGTAGATGTCCTTGATGTAGCGCCGCGGCCGCGCGGTCGCCTTCTCCCACTTGATGCCGATCGTCGCCGGGATCGGGCCGGCGAAGCGCCGCCAGCGGCCCGATCGTGCAGCCCGTAGCGCTTGGCCGTGTCCGGAATGAACTGCCACATGCCCTTGGCGATGCCCATGCGCGGTCGGCGGTCCGCTGGCGACCTCGTTGAAATCGCTTTCCTGCATCGCCAGGTAGAAGAACTGCGGCGGCAGGTTCTGCTTCTGGAACTCCTCGGCGATCGTCTTGGTGTAGCCCATCTCCTGCGCGCGCTTCACCGCCCTGCGCGAAGCGCCCGATCTCTGCCACTTGCCGGATGTAGCTGCCGACTTCGGCCAGATACTCCGGCGGCGCGGCCAGTCTCGCACTCGCCGAACAGGCGCGTCACGCGCAGGATCAGCTGCTCCTGCGCGCGTCAGCGTGTGGTCGTACAGCTTGAGCCCGGACGAGGAACCGGTCGTAGTTGGTCTCCATCTGGCGCCGCCGCGCCAGATATCGTCTTGACCTGATCCTGGCCCTGCGCGCTCGCCTGACGTCGCCAGCCAGCCGCTCGACGTTGGCGATGTCCACGTCCAGCGACTTCATGGTGTAGAACAGGTCCTGCGCCACCGCCTGCTGCTGCGCCATCTGCCGGTGCCCGTAGTACGCGTAGCCGCCCGCGGCCAGCGCCACGCAGCGCCACGACCGCGACGATGCCGCCGTAGGTGCGCCGCTGCTTCTTCTGGACCTGCTGGAACGCCTTGCGGATCATCAACGTCCGGCCGCCGACCGGCCTCCTCGTCCGTCGTCGTGCCGAAATAGCGTTCCGGCGTAGCTCGCCACGATCCGCGTCTCGCCGGCGGCGATCGGTGGCGCCGGCGGCGGTCGTCGGCAGACGCTGGCGGCGCCAGCTCCATCGTCACGAGCGGACCGTCGGCGCCGAGCTGGATCGGTCAGGCTCGTGTCGATCGGCGGCGGTCTCGACGCGCTGGCCGTCGACGAACACGCCGTTGCCGCTTCGCTGATCGCGGAGCCGCCAGCGGCCGTTGCTCGAACGACACCATCACGTGCTTGCGGCTGACGCAGGCCGTCCTCGATCCGCACGTCGCAGTCGTGCTCGCGTCCGATGTGAAAGGGCGCGAGAAGCGAAACGTGCGTCCGTCTTCCGTGCGAACGCTCAGCGCCGGAATGGCGAGCGAACGGGGCGTGTTCCCTGTTGCGCTCATGTGGTCACAGGATGAAGACGTCTACGGCGTTTTCACTCCGATGTAGTGCAGGCCTTCAGGCCTGCCCGACACAACGGACCTGAAGGTCCGCACTACGCCAGAGTGAAAAGCGCTATAGCTGCTGGAGATCTCAGCCAGGACCCGGGGCGATCGGCACGTCAATGTTTCGAGTGCGACGCCGCAGCCGGTGCCTAGTGAACGACTGGATCGTAGCTATGACGATCGGCTCGTGACTTCGCGACCTGCTTGTCGGGGATCACGCCGTTGATGCGAAACAGTTCCAGTCCGACGGCAATCGAGAACTGGATGACCGTTTCCGGCCCGGCGCCTTCACGCGAGTATTTGATGAGCACGCCGCGGCCGGCCCTGCTGTCGAGATCAGTTCGGACTTGAAGTCGGTCGCCTTTGGCTGCTGATCCTTCAGCGTGCTCAGCTCTACAGCGGGCAGGCCCGGCGATCTCCGACGGGTGTCAGCGCTTCGCTCAGCCTGACGTGATCGACGAACAGCGTCGGCCCGTCGTTGCGCGCCGCAAGCCGATGCAGACTCTGTCCGACGCTCGGCAAGCCGCTTCCAGTCCTTCTCGGGATACTCGAGCTCGAAGCGGCCGGACGCGATCCTTGAACGACTACGTACTTGACGCTCTTGTCTCCGACCATCCATTTGAACTGCGCTGCCGACAACCCGCTCGAGAACGCGCACAGGATTGCTGCCGCCAGCAGCATCGGCGGCCGTCGTGTCGACAGCGATAGTCGTGGGCTCATCACTTGATCAACTCCAGTTGTTTGGAGGCTTTTTCCCGGTATTCATCGCCCGGCATCGGTGTTGTCGAAGACCTGCTGGAACAGACAGCTTGGCCAGTGGCGCGTTCTGCGTCTTCAAGGCCAGCAGTGGCCTGGCTGTAGAGATCCCGCGGCCGCCTGATTCATCTTGAGAGCGACGCGCGGCGCGCTTCTCGCGGGCGACCACCGAGCTGCGGGTTGTGCTGGAGCGCCTGGTCGTACCAACGGCGTGCGTCCATGAGCTTGTTCGCCGCCTCGTTCCGCTTGACCGCTGTCGATCGCCTTGTCGACCGCTGCCGTCCTGTTTCGCGGTCGCATCGGCGATGAGCGCGTCGACTCCCTGGTAATTTGGGCGCGTCGCGTTCGACCAGCCGGAATCGGGCGAGCGCGACCGCGTATTCGTTCTTCTCGAGCGAGTTCTTGCCCTCGGTCAGGTTGACCTGTATGTCCCTTCGCGCGAGCCTGGTCATCCGGATATCCTTCGCCGGCCTTGCGGGCGATCCCCGGCGTTTCGACTTCGACAGGCGCTTCCGGTTTCGGATTGCGGCTTCGGCTTCGCCGCCCGAGCCGCGTTCGCTTCCTCGGCTTGCCGCTTCATCTCGAGCTGCCGCCGCGTTCTCGGGGTCGCGCTCCAGCACGAGGCTGCAGATGATCGCGCACGGCGCCGGTGTAGTTGCCCGCGGCGATCATCTCGCGCGCGGCCTGCAGATCCTGCTCGTTGAGCGCCTTGTTGGGATCCTCGGGCGGCGGCGGAGGAGTCTCGACCGGCGGCGCGAGTAGTCGTCGTGGCCGGTTCGACGGCCGCCACAACGGCGGCGGCGGAGGCGACGTCCTGTTTCTCAGTCACCACGTAGGTGACGACGCAGATCGCCAGCGACTCCGACGGCTGCGCCCGACCACATGAGAATCTGACGATTCTTCGCCGACATCGGCGTCGCTGCCCGCGCTCGCGGCGTCGATCGGCTCGCCGACACCGGCGCTCCAGAACGGCTGGCGGAACTGCCGGTGTCGGAGACAACGCCGGTTGCCACGGTCCGCGGGCTCGCGACGGGGCCATCGAACGTCCCCGACGGATCGTCCTCGAGGGCCAGTTCGAATGCGCCGACCGTCACCGGCACGCCAAGCGAGGAGAGCCGCCTTGTCCTTGATGCGGCCGGCCGCCGATCCAGACACCGTTGCGGCTGTTCAGGTCCACGATCGACGTACGAGTTGCCTTCGGGCCCGAATCTCGGCGTGAAATCTGGACACACCGTTCAGCGAATCGTCGAGGACGACGTCGTTGCCGGCGTGACGCCCGATGCGGACGGGGCCACCGGACAGACGGACCTCGCTCTCGACGGCGTCGCCACGAAACACTACGAGTCTGGGCACATTTACCTCTTCGCATGCCTTCGGTCGGGGCGGGTGGGTTCTGCGCGGCGGGCCGCCCGCAGCCGCGCGAACGCGCCTGAAACTGCCGAATCGATTCGATCCGGTCACCCGCCGCATCCAGGTCGACGGCGCGCTTCAAGCGTCACGGTATCGTCGCTGTTGAACGCGCCCACCGGCAGCGAGTCGACGGTGTCGTCGGTGGACGGGCGTGAGTCGCGGCGGCGAGTCCGGCACGGCGCGCGCTTGGCGGATGCGGCGACACCAGCGTCCGGCGTGACTTTGGCATGGACCGGGTGGCCTGCGGCCGCCGCTCGCTGAGCGGCACGAGCGGATACCGATGCCTGAAGCTCTCCAGATCGTCGAGGCAGATCCTGACAGGATTGGTACGCGCGTCTCGCGCTTCTTCGACAAGCGCCTTCATGATCACCGCCGCCAGCTCGGGCGGCGCTTCGTGCGTCGAGCAAGGTGGCGGGGTCGTCGCTCTGAATCTGGTGGAACAGCGTCGGGCAGGTCGGTGGCGGGAAACGGCTTCCGCCCGGTCAGCATGAAGTAGAAGACGCCGCCGAGCGAAAAGATGTCGGATCGGCCGTCGATGTCCGCGCCCCGCGCCTGTTCGGGCGACATGTAGTCGGGCGTGCCGACGATGAAGCCGGCCGCGGTCATGCTGGAGCTGGCGAGCCGTGCCACGCCGAAATCGAGGATCTTGAGGATGCCGTCGGCACGCACGAAGATGTTTCCCGGCTTGATGTCGCGGTGATAGATCGACGCGTTGTGGGCGGCGCCGAGTCCCGCGCACAGCTGGATCATGAGATCGAGCTTGCGCGCGAGCGGCGCCGCGTCGCTCTGCTTCAGGAAATCCTTGAGCGTCGCTCCGCGCAGCAGCTCCATGACGATGAAGAAGCGGTCGCCGTCCTCGCCGACGTCGAAGATCGTGATGATGTTCGGATGTGACAGGCTGGCCGCCGCCTCCGCCTCGCGGTGAAATCGCGTCCGGATGTCGGGATCGTCTTCGAGGTCGGCGGTCAGGACCTTGAGGGCGACGTCGCGGCCCATCGCCTCGTCACGCGCGCGGTAGACGACGCCCATCGCGCCGCGGCCGATCCGCTCGATGACCTGATAGCGGCCGATCCGTTCCGGCGATGGTGCGTCGCGGGCGATCGTCAGCGGCGCATCGCCATACTCTATTGCCGGAGCAACGGACCACCAGCGCGGTGATGTTGTCGCGGCTGCCGTGCTCGAGCGCGGTGCTGATCGAGCGACTGCGCGAGCGCCGGCAGATCCTGATCCGACGCCACGATCTCCCGCAGCGTGTCGTGAGGCACCGAACCATGTAAGCCCGTCGCTGCACAGCAGCAGCGTCTCGTCGCCGGACAGTTCGCGTTCGAGCAGATGCACCTGGGTGTCGGGCCGGACGCCGAGCACGTTGGTCAGCACGTGACGGGTCGCGTGCGATCCGCTGTTGCCGTCCGTTGGCTGCCGAGGACGGTCGCGGCCCACGAGTCGTCTTTGCGTGAGCTGCACGAGATCGTCGCCGTCGCCGAGATACAGGCGGCTGTCGCCGACATGCGCGACGATCAGGTGGCCGTCCGTCAAGAGCGCGCACACGACCGTCGTGCCCATGCCGAGATAGTCGTCGTGGTTCTCGGCGAGGCGATTGATCCGCCGGTTCGCCAGGCTGACGGCGGTCTTGAGCCGATTGGCCTCGTACGACAGCGTGGCGTCGATGCCGTATGGCCACGAAAAATCGGTCGGTGTCGTGCGATCGGCGGATGAAGTTCTCGATCGACTCGACGGCAATCCGGGCGGCGACCTCGCCCGCCGCGTGTCCGCCCATGCCGTCGGCGACGACGAACAGCCGCAGATCCTCGGCGCTGACGAAGCAGTCCTCGTTGATCCGGCGAACGGGGCCGGTCTCGCTCAGGCCGAATGCGATCACGACTCTCGCTCGGGCGGAGTCTACCACGTGAGCGGTTGGACCTACTACTTTAGTGGTAGTGATACCACTAAAGTAGTAGTTCAGCATCCAGTGGCAGCCGCCGCTACTCGCGTGGAAATCGCGCGGAAGCTGCTCGCCTCAGGCCAGCTTGCCGACCAGCTGCGCCCGCGAGTCGACGCCGACCTTCTCGAAGATCCGAGACAAGTGCTTCTTCGTCGTCGCCGGCGTGATGCCCAGCGTCAGCCGCGATCTGGCTGTTCCGCCGTACCGCGCAGCACCAGTTCGGCGACCTGACTCTCCGCGCCGGGACAGGCGATAGCGCTCCCTGAACGCGGAGATGTCGGTGCCGATCTCGCGGATGCTGACGGCGATGTCGCCGTGGCGTCCGCGCAGGTTCCATGAGGTTCACGGCAAATGGCTCGTTGTCGTGCGCCGGTCAGAGTAAACGCCGCTTCGGCGCGTCTGCGAGCGCTCGCGAGACTGCGCCAGGTGGTCGAGCAGCATGACCTGCAGCTCGATGCGCGTACTTGCTGCGCAGCCGGTTGACCAGCCGGGTCGCCGGCGGGTTGGTGTAGACGAGGACGTTCCCCGCGAAACACGAAGATGGCCAGCGACAGCTGGTCCAGCAGCGATCGCAGCGCCGTCGCCGATAGCGCGGGCGGCGGCGCGATCCTGGAGAGAGCCTTTTCCTGCATGGCGCCGGGCGTTGTCATGACTGCCGTGGAGCTCGGTTCCACCCCAAGAGGCACGCGGCCGTGAATCGTCCATTCGCGCGAGGGCGACTGGGCGCGGAGTGCGCCGCCGGTCGCGCGCTCACTCGACTCGGCCGGGTATTAGCGGTACAGGGGCGCCCAGCAGAAGGAGTACGAGGATGCCCGCAACCGCGACGACCACCCAGAGCCAGGTGCGATTCCCCGACTCCTTTCGTTGGACGGCCTCGGGATTCCAAGTTCCGGTCGCCGCCCCATCCTCATCACCGCCGTTATCGCGCGTCCGCTTGCAGACGACGTTGGCCGGGACCGTGCCTTGTCGTCGGCCTCGGCGCGGCGTTCCCTTCTGCGTCGATCAGGATGACCCTGGTGGCGTCTTGATCGGACGCCAGGCGGTCGTCGTTCAGCCGCTCGCCCTGCCGCCGACTCGCCTGCCTGGCCGCGGCGAGCCTGCTCGGTCAGTTCTTCGAGGCCGCTGACTGAACTGTCGATCGATCGAACGGTGGACAGGGCCTCCAGCGCATCGGTGAAACGGCTGGCCTTGATGGCCGCGCGAGCGGTCCCGATGAGGGTTGCGAGCTGGCGTTCACGCGTCGAGCGCTCCTGCTCGATGCGGCGGCGCTCCTCGATCTCGTGGAACGCGGCGCGCAATTCCTTCAGCGTCTCCTCGACAATCGGATGGAGCGACGGCGTCGAGCTTCTCGAGCAGCTGAAACGCAGCCTGGTGCTTGCCGTTCGCAAACCGCGTGCGGGCGTTGCGGATGGACGCGCGGATGACGGCGGCCTCCTGCTCGGCGGCCACGGCGGCTTCCGCCGTCACTTTCAACGCGAGCGCGGCCGCGTGTTCCGGTTCGAGAGCCAGCGCCTGATCGATCTCCTTGACCGCCAGCGCCAGATCGCTCGCCTGAGGAGCCGGCGCCTGCAGACGCGCGGCAGCGGCTGCGACGAGACTCTCGGCCTCCTGATGCCGTCGTTCCGCGGCGGCCGCCGCCTCCTGCCGCGCGATCGCCTGTTCGAGCTGCTCGCAGAGCTTCGCGGTGCGCGGATGATCGGGCTCGAGATTCTGCGCGAGCTTGACCAGCCGCAGCGATTCCTGGAGGTCGCCCCGTTCGAAGAGCGCCTCCGCCGCAGTCTGTTTCTCCTCGAGATCCCGCGCGCGTGCCGCGGCCGCATCGCGGGTCGCGACGACCTGTTCGAGCTGCTCGCGAGCGGTGCGGACGTTCGCGTCGTCGGGCAGAAGTTCCGTCGCCGCTGCCAGTAGTTCGGTGGCGGCGGGCAGATCGCCTGCGGCGAGGCGCTCGTGAAACGCGGTCAGCGTCGTCTCGACTTCTGCCGCGAGACGGATCGCCTCTTGTTCCTGTTGCACGCGGTCGCGCAGGAGGACCAGTTCTGGTGCCGTCGAATCGATCTCCTCAGCCGTCGTCAGAAGTTCCAGCGCTGCATCGAACCGTTGCTCGGCGATCGCCGTCTGCGCCTGCGCGAAGAGTTCCGCGAGCCGCTCCTGTTTCTTGATCCGCTCCTGCTCGGCACGCTGCTCCTCCTCGAGCTTGAGAAGGGCGGCGCGCAACTCGCCCATGGCCGCCACCACGTCCGGGTGTGATGACGGTTGAAAGTCCTCGAGCAGGCGGATCGCCGCATGAGGCTTTCCGTTGGCGAATCGCGTGCGAGCGTTGCTGATCACCGCTTTCACGCGCGCCGCCTCTCGAAGCGCCGCCAGCGATTGTTCGATCGCCGTCTTGAGGCTGAGCGCGTCGGCGGACTGTGCATCGAGGCTCAGGGCTCGATCGACGTCTCGCAGCGCGAGCGTCAATTCGCTCGTCTTGTCGCCGGCCGCTTGAAATCGCACTGGAGGCGCCGGCAATCAAGTCGGCGATCTCTTTTGCGCGGCGTTCCGCCGCCTCGGCCGCCGCGCGCCGTTCGGTTGCCTCGCGAAGCCGGGCTGCCAACGCGTCAACGCGAGGATCGCGCGGCGCGAGGGCGCCGGCCTGCTTCAGGAGATCCGTGGCCCCAGCCAGATCGCCGTTCTCGAGATGCGCTTCGGCTTCCACCAAGTTTCTGTTCGGCCTCGCGCGCCCGGGCTTCGGCCGCTTCCCTGGCGGCAATCTCGGCCAGCACCTGGTCGAGCCGCCTGCGCGCTTCGTCCACGCGCTGGTCGTTGGGGACCAGATTCGCCGCGGCGTTCAGGAGGTCGCGCGCTCGCGGAAGATCCTGCGCTCCGAGCGCTGCGTCGAAATCGCGAACCACGACGTCGAGCTCGGCCTTCAGGCGGGCAGCGGTCTGCGCGCGGCGCAGCCGCTCCGTGAAGTCCGACACTTCCGGCGCGTCACGGTCGATCTCGCGAAGCGCCTCGAGCAGGCCGGCCGCTTCGTCGAGTTTCTCGTTCTGTATCGCGGTCCTCGCGGTCGCAAGGACGTTCAGCAGGCGTTGCCGCTGCTCGGCACGCTCTCTGGCGATGCGCCGGTCTTCCTCGATCTGGCGTAAGGCGGCGCGCAATTCCTCGAGCGCTTCGCCCACGAGGACATGTGAGGGCAGGTTCCAGCGCTTCCAGCATCTTCAGCGCGTGTCTGATGGTCGCCCTTCGCGAAACGCCGGCGGGCGTCTTCAATCCCTGCGTTGAGGCGTTCCTCCGCCTCTTGCTCCTGCGCCGCCAGGTCGGCCAGCGCCTGCTGTTCGTCGAACGCAGAGTGAATGCGATCGAGTTGCGCGATGGCACGTTCGTCCGAATCGTCGAGCATCAGCACACGCTTGCACGATTCGATCGCGGCGTCGTAGTTGCCGGCGTCGAACTCGCGCTGGGCGGCGCTCAGGTGCTCTTCGATTTGGGCCTTCACCGCCGCGCGGTTGCGATCGGTCGAGCTCGAGGGCCGGCTGCCGGAGACCGGCGACGGCGGCGGCGTGATCAAGCCTGTCTGGCGCTGGTTCGAGCCCGTCCGTGGGCCGCCGGTGCGCCTGGGTTCACCGACTGCGGGTCTCAGGCGGATGTTGGTCAGCTCCTTCTGAAGCAAGGCGATCTCTGAAATCCTCCGGTCCGCGGTTTTCTCGAGCGCGAAGGTCGACGAGCTCCACGAGCCGCTGGGTCGACATCGGGATAGACCTCGGCGATGGGCTGCGGAACACCGTTGAGGATCTTGTCCAGCACTTCGCTGGATGCGCGGCCCGGAAAGGCCTGCCGATGGGTGAGCAGCTCATACAGCACCGCGCCGACGGCGAACACATCCGCCCGGGCGTCGACCGCCTCGCCCCGGACCTGTTCCGGGGCCATGTAGTTCAAGCGTTCCCAGAATCACCCCGGGCAGCGTGATCCCCGATGAACTGAGCTTGGCGATGCCGAAATCGAGAATCTTGACGATGCCTTCCGAGCCGACGATGAGATTCGCGGGCTTGATGTCCCGATGGACGATGCCGGCCTCGTGCGCATGCGCCAGACCCGCGCAGACCTCTTCGATCAGCTGCATCTTCCGCAGCACGGACAGGGGCGGACGCAACCCCAGCACGTCGGTAAACGGTTTCGCCGCGGACGTACTCCATCGCGATGAAGGGCAGGCCCTCGTCCTCACCGACGTCGAAGATCGTGACGATGTTCGGGTGGCTGAGACCTCCGGCGGCGGCCGCCTCGCGAGAGAAGCGGTCCCGAAGCTCCGGAGTGTCGAATTCCGGTCTGAGCTGTTTGATGGCCACGTACCAGGCCGATGCGCGGGTCGCGGGCGCGATAGAGAGCGCCCATCCCGCCCCGACCGATCAGGTCAACGACCTCGTACCGCCCGAGGGTCCGTGGAATCTTCACAGTTCTGCTAGTGCCGGCGATTCTCAGCGCTGTGCGCCAGGGTCGCCCGCAGTGTCTCCCATCATTTGAGAAAGGAATCTGACTATAACAGGATCGGCCGGCGCGCGGTCACTTGCGGCGCCGAGGAACAGTCCGGGCCTTCTCTGGATAGTGTGGCTTTCCGCGCCGTCGTTTCAGGGGGCGATCAGGCCAACACTTGTGCCTGTCAGCCGGCCCTGGGGCGCGTCACGGCCGTGCCGGTCGTCGTCGAGTCTACTGGCCGGCGACTCGTATCAGACGCGTGAACTCGGCGACGTCTCGCAGCTTCGCAAAGAGCGGATCGGCCGCGGCTTGTCGCGCCAGGTTCGGATGCAGTCGAATGGCTTCACGCAGCGGCACGAGCGCCTGAAGCGGGGCGATCCGCCTGCGCATACCGCTGCGCCAGCGCGTAGTGAAGCATGTCGCTGTTCGGCTGGATTTCGAGCGCCTTCTGCATCAGCGCAATGGCGTCGTCGAACTTCCCCGCCCTGGCCAGGTCGGACGACTGATCGGTGAGCTTCCTCGGCACGCCCAGCTGGATGTTCAGCAGCCGCCGCAGCTCCTCGAACGGATCGACCGCATCGTCGACGCGGACGTCCACGATTCGATCGACAACGACATTCGATCCCGGCGGCACCGGGCGCACGACGAGCAGCCCGGCCGATTGCATGCCGCGCGTGCCGCCTCCGGCGGCCTGGCCCGCGTCGAGCGCATCCATCAGGCGTTGCCGCCATCGTTCCGCTTCCGTGCTCGTAGGCGCGCGCCATGTTCTTCAGGACGTCCTCGCTCGCCAGCGTGTTGCCCTGAACTGAAAAGTTGCGTCCGCTGATGTGACCCGCGTAGCCGCCCAGGTGAACGACGTCCGGACTTATCGAAATTCCGATCGATCACGTGCTTTCCGTGTAGACCGCCGACCGACCCGCCGCGTCGATGACCGCGAGCTGTCGTGTGTCGCGTCCCGGGTCCTCGTCCGTCAGGCGCTTCACGACGTCGGCCGGGCTCAGGCCCTGCTTCAGCAGCTCGATCGCCTTCGGTCCGCATACAGGCGATTGGCGGCGGCCTGCGTCGCGACGGCGCCGACGCCGGGAATGGCGCATGGCACGGCAGCTCCGGCGGTGAAGGCGTGCGACTGCACGCCCACTCCAAGGTCCCCGGTCGCCGGATCGAACGCGACGATCGAAAACGTAGCGAACCATCGCTCGGGCTGCGCGGGATCGTCGAGCCCGACAGCAGGACTCTGCGCCGAGCGCGTGCCCAGCCAGGCCGAGGACAAGCAGCGAGGCAACGGCCAACCGATTCATCGGACCTCCAGTCGGCTGGATGTTACTCCGTTGACGCGCTGACGAAGACCCGACAGGCGCATTGCTGCGCGCCGAGGCTCGACGGCAGGTGGATCACGTTTTGGAAAGTGGGCCCCCTGGGGATCGAACCCAGGACACCGTGATTAAAAGTCACGTGCTCTACCACTGAGCTAGGGGCCCGCGGTGGGAAGCGGTCATTACTACGCCGATCGTGACGACGCGTCGCGGACGCGCTATACTGACGCTCCATGTCCAGAGATGGCGCGCGCCTCGTGCTCGTGGTGGAAGACGATGTCTCGGTCCGTCGGCCGCTGGTGAAGTTCTCGAGATGCACGGCTTTGCCGTGGTCACCGCGGAAACGTCCGACGAGGGGCTCGACGCGCTCAAGAAAAACCGTCTCGTCGCCGCGGTCGTCGATCTGCCGGCTGCGCCGCGGATCGGGACGCGATGTCGTGGTCGCGCGTCCCGGCCGACGTGCCGGTGATCATCTTCTCGGGCGTGCCGTCGGAATCCGCCGAGCTCGAGCGGCTGCGGCCGCGCACGCGCCTGATCGAGAAACCGCACTCGCTCGTCCTCCTCGTCGAGACGCTCGAGGAGATGATGGCCGAGTCGGGCTCACAGAATCTTCATTCCTAGCGCCGACAGCGCCAGCTCGGTCGCCGAGCTGCGCCGTCGTGTTGCGCACGTCCAGCGTCGGGTTCACCTCGACCAGATCCAGCGACGTCAGCAGCCCGGAGTCGGCGACGATCTCCATCACCATGTGCGCCTCGCGGTAGTTCAGCCCGCCCTTGACCGGCGTGCCGACGCCGGGCGCGATCAGCGGATCGCAGACGTCGATGTCGAACGAGACGTGAATGCCGGCGGTGCCGTTGCCCGCGAGGTTCACGGCCTGCTCGACGATCGACGCGATGCCGTGGCGATCGATGTCCTTCATCGTGAAGACGTGCACGCCCGAATCGCGGACCGCGACCTTCTCGCGCTCGTCGAGGTTGCGGATGCCGACGAGCACCGTGTGCGCGGGCAGCACCTTCGGCGAGAACGTCGCCGATCTTCGACAGCTCCGCCGGCTCGGGCCCGAGCAGCGCCGCGAGCGGCATGCCGTGGACGTTGCCCGACAGCGACGTCGCCGGCGTGTTCATGTCGCCGTGCGCGTCGACCCAGAGCAGGCCGATCGGCAGGTTCCTCGTGCGCCGCGCCCACTCGGCCGCCGCCGCCACCGAGCCGGCGCCGATGCTGTGATCGCCGCCGAGCACGATCGGCATCGCGCCCTCGTCGAGCGACGCCGAGCGACGTCTGATACACCTTCTGGCAGACCTTGGCGATGTCGCGGATGTATTTCTTGTGCTCGTCGCGCAGCTCCTGCGTTTCGGGAATCGGCGCCGGCAGATCGCCCTTGTCGACGCACGCGTGCAGCCGAGCGCGGCGATCCGCTCGCCGAGGCCCGCGATGCGCATGCGCGGACGGCCCCATGTCGACGCCCGCGCCGCCCGCCGCCGAGGTCGAGAGGCACGCCGATGATGTGGACGGCTTTCATAGTTAAGTTAGAAGTTAGAACTTAGAAGCTGAAAGTGAAGCACGTGACTTCTGCTGCTCATTGAAGCCATGTCAGCGGTCGCGTGCGCCGACCTTGCGGGCGTCCGCGACGCAGTCCGGGAATGCCGACACCGCGGAAGCCGCTGCCGGTCAGGAACAATCCCGGATGTCCGCGGTCAGCGCGCGGTCGATCGCGGCCATCACGATCCAGGTGGCCGACGTCGTGCTGCGCGTTGCCGCGAGGCCAGCGGTACACCCGCGTGAACAGCGGGTCGCGCGTCGATGCCGAGCAGCGGCCGCAGCGCCGCTAACGACATCTGAACCAGCTCGGCGTCGGATCGCTCGAGCGCCTGAGGATCGCGAGCGCCGCCGACGAACGTCCGCATCAGCACGCGATCCTCGGGCGCCCGGTTCGGCCACTTCGACGAGAGCCAGGACGCCGCCAGTATGCCCGTGTGCTCGACGCGCGGGCACGACGAATCCGGATCCGGTCAGCGGATGTCGGACTCGAGCGCGATCGAACGCCAGCGGCGACGGTCGCCGCCGACGCATAGACAATCCCGCCGGCCAGACGCGAGAGCTCCTCGTCGCGATCGCGCATCAGCTCGCTCGTCGCGTACGCCGGCGTCGCGAGCACGACCGCTCTGGCTTCGATGGACTCGCCCGCCGACGTGTGCACGAGGAACGGGCCGTCAGCCGGTGATCGCGTCGACGCTGGTGCTCGTGCGAACGTTGGCGGCGCCGAGCGCTTCCACGAGCGCGTGCACCATGTCGCTCAGGCCGCCCGGAAGGGACTTGAAGGCGCCTTCGCTATTGCGGTTGTGGATTGCGGATTGCGGATTGGATTGCGGATTCGAGAAGGCGTCGCAGCAGGCTGCCGTGCTGTGCGCTCGGCGTCGACGAGGCGCGGGAACAGCGCGCGGACCGAGAGGCGATCGACGTCGCCGGCGTGGATGCCGGCCAGCAGCGGCTCGGCCAGGTATGTCGTCGCCTCGCGGCCGAAGCGGCGCGTCATGAACGCGCCGATCGACTCGTCCGCATTCGTCGCGCTTGCGGCGGGACGAACAGCTCCGCACCCATTCGCAGCTTGCCGGGCCACGAAAAAGCGTCGTGCGCGCGAATGGACCGATGCGCGTCGGGATGCCGAGCACCGACGCCGCCGGCAGCGCGTGCAGGCGCCCGCCTCGCTGGATGTAGGCGATGCGCGGCGGCTTGGTGGACACGAGCCGATCGCCGAGACCGATTTCGCTGGCACAGCGCGATCGCTTCCGGTTTCTGAATCAGCAGCGAGTCGGGGCCGCCGTCGATCGTGAAGCCGTCGACCTGCTTCGCTGAAGATGACGCCGCCGGCGCGTGGCGCGCGCTCCAGCACGACGAACGACACGCCGTCGCCGCGAGAGCTCGTACGCGGTCGCAAGGCCGGCGATGCCGCCGCCGACGATCGCGACGTCAACCGACAAGGGGCCAGGGGCTGGGGCTGGGGCTAGCTGTCATCTCGAAGGTCCCGGACCGCCTTCCGGCCGGAAGCAGTGCGGACCTTCAGGTCCGCGCGTCGGGGCAGGCCTGAAGGCCTGCACTACATCTGAGTGCGAGACGCAAGCCGCGATCGACCAGATCTTCCAGCATCGCGATGAACAGTCGGCGACGTGTTCAGCGACTCGGTCCGCCGCAGCGTCGTCGAGAACTCGCGTGCGACCTGGGCCGCCTGGACGTCGATGTCGAACAGGATCTCGGTGTGATCGCAGACAAACCCGATCGGCACGACGAGGAACTTGCGGATGCTGACCGAGCGATCGTCGATCACCCGCGACAACTCGGGGCCGATCCATGGTTCGGGCGTCCGGCCCGCGCTCTGAAACGCCAGATCGTATTTCGGCGATGCCGGCGCGCTCGGCGACTGCGCGCCGCCGTAGCGGCGACTTCGTCGGCGTAGCGGATCGCCGGACTTCGATGACGCGGACCGGGAGCGCATGCGCCGTGAAGATCACGAGTTCGTCGGGCTTCGGCTGCGCCGCGCGGATCCGCTCGGTGAACGCCTCGACGAGCAGCGGATGGGTGTGGAACGACTCGACCGCCTCGAACTGCATCCTGCCGGCAGCGCCGCGGTGCGCTGCGTCGATGTATTTCTTGACGCTGAGCGTGGAGAACTGCGGCGCCATCGGGATGCCGATCACGCGCGTCGACGCCTGCCGCGGCCGAGTTCGGCGAGCGGCCTCCTTGATGAACGGCTTCCAGTTGCGCATGCCGACGGCGACAGGAATGTCCGGCCCGAGCCTGCGCGCGCAGCGCCGCCGCCTGCGCCTCGGTGATGTCGGTCAGCGGCGATCGTCCGCCGATCGCGCCGTAGTTCTCGCGCATCTCGTGCACGAGCTCGTCGGACGGCGGCCGCCCGCCGCGCACCAGCGTCAGATACTCCGGCATCTCGTCCAGCGAGGACGGAGTGCCGTGCGCCATCAGGAGAACGCCGACGCGGGACATCGAGCGGTCTCACGGGTTCGGTCAGGTGCCGGGTTCAGGGTTCGTTCGTTCATGGCTGCCGGGTTCAGGGTACGACTCGAACTCAGAACGCCGAACGCAGAACCCAGAACGACGAACCCTGCACCTCGAACCCTGAACCGCTTCGGTTCGTGCGTCAGTTCATGCTCGCGTGTGCTGATGCACGTAGCGCGCGAGCGCCTGCACGTGCTCGACCGGCGTCGACGGCAGGATGCCGTGACCGAGGTTGAAGATGTGGCCCGGCGCGTCCGCCGCGCGCGCCAGGACTTCGTCGGTCGCGGCGAACACGCGATCGAGCGGGCCGAGCAGCAGCGTCGGATCGAGATTGCCCTGGATGCGCGCGATCGGGACCGATGCGCTCCCACGCTTCGTCGAGCGGCGTGCGCCAGTCGGCGCCGATCACGTCGCCGCCCGCCTCGCGCAGCTCGACCGAGAATCGATCCGGTGCCGACGCCGAAATGAATCGTCGGCACGCCGGTCGGCGCGACGCGCGTCGAAGATTCGCTTCGTGTGCGGCAGGATGAACTCGCGGTAGTCGGCGGCGTTCAGCGCGCCGACCCACGAGTCGAACACCTGCACGCAGTCGACGCCGGCTTCGACCTGCGCGACGAGGTAGTCGCCGATGACGTCCGCGATCAGGTCGCAGAAGCGATGCCACGCGGCGGGGTAGCCGTACATCAGCGACTTGGTGTGCGCGAAGTTGTTCGAGTGGCCGCCCTCGATCGCGTAGGACGCGAGCGTGAACGGCGCGCCGGCGAATCCAATCAGCGGCACACGGTCCGCCGAGCGCCGCGCTTGATCTGCCGAATCGCGTCGAGCACGTAGCGCCAGCTTCTCGCGCGGCTCGAAGCCGGCGCACGCGCGCGAGGTCCGCTTCGATGCGCAAGCGGCGTTTCGATCGCCGGTCCTTCGCCCTTGACGAAGTCGAACGGGATGCCCATCGGCTCGAGCGGCAGCAGCAGGTCGGAGAACAGGATCGCCGCGTCGACGTCGATGCGTCGCACCGGCTGGAGCGTGACTTCGGTCGCGAGATCGGGCGTTCGGCAGAGATCGAGCAGCGAATAGCGCTCGCGCAGGCGCCGGTATTCGCTCATGTACCGGCCGGCCTGGCGCATGAACCAGACTGGCGTGGCGTCGACCGGCTGCCTGCGGCAGGCGTTGAGGAATCGGCTACCCGAGTCGCTCAGTGCGTCACCTTGAGGAGGTTGCGGGCGAGACCGACGAGATCTTCGAGCCAGAGCGGCTTGAACCGAAGCTCGGCGCCCAGCTCCTGCAGTTCGTTCGAGACCGAATCGTCGAGGAAATAGTCGCCGGTCACGATCGCGACCGGGGTTTCGCGCTGATCGTCGTGCGCGCGCAGGCGGCGCAGGAAACCCAGCCCGTCGACCAGCGGCATCCGAAGGTCGAGGATGATCGCGTCGGGATGGCTCGCTTCAGCTTCCGCGAGCCCGTTTTCGGCGCTGACCGCCGTACGGACCTGATAGCCTTCCAGACGCAGCATTCGGGCAAACGTCTGCGTAACGCCTTCATCGTCATCGACGATCAGGATCTTCGAGGTCGACGGCTCGGACGTCACTGCGGACACCGACGTATTGTAACCGACGATGAGTCCATGGCTGTCCAAACGACCAGCGTCGAGCTTGAATGAATCATGCTAAGATTCGGCGTTTGATCGTGCTAATCCAACCATTTGGAGGCGCTCGTTGAGTCCGATTCTGGTGCGGCCGGTCCGCGAACAGCTCGAGCACGACCGCATCATCCGTCTGCTCCACGGCAAGTTCCGCCGAAAGTATGAGGCCGGGATGAACCCCGGCATCGAGCAGAACGTGCCGGTCGGGACCGGTCCCGCGGCCCTTTACCCCGACCTCGTCCTGTCTGTCGCAGGACCGGGGCCACAAGCTCGCAGGTCATCGTCGAGATCGAGACCGGCGAGTCGGTCAATCACCTCGAGGCGCTCGCGCAGTGGGCCCACTACGGCCGCGTTCGCGCAGCGTTCCACCTCTACGTTCCTGCCGGCATGGTCGACGTGGCGCGGCGGCTCACCGAGGACAACCAGATCCACGTCGCGCGAAATCTGGAGCTATCACGTCGTCGGCGACGAGCCGCGCTTCACGCTCGTCCATCGCAACCGCGAAGCGATTTCGCCCAGGCGCAGCCGCTCGGATGCCAGTCCACCGCGAAGACCGGCGGCGAAAGCCGCGCGCGCCGCTCCCGTCGTGGCGAAGCCGTGCGCGCACCGAACAGCCAAAGCCGGCGAAAGCCAGGCCGGCCAGAGGCAAAAGCGAAGGCGAAGCCCAAGCCGCCAGCGAAGGCCGCGAAGCGAAGAAGCCGCGCCCAAGAAAAAGAAGAAGTAGCTTGGCGTTTCTCAGATTTTCGCGCGACAAGCGCGGCGTCGAGAATTTCTATCTCGTGCAGCCGACGACGAACCGTCGCGGCAAGGTCCGCCAGCGCGTCCTCTACTGGTTTCGTTCCCCACCGGATGTGAAGGTCGGGCGCCAGCCGTTCGATCCAGCACGTGCGCCGACGCTCTCGAAACGCAGAATCCCGACGTCGACGTTCGACTGGCGCGCGATCGTCGAGACGCCGATCCCGTCGGCGGACGCCGACAAGTGGCGCGAGCGCCGACGCGCCGAACGCGCCGCGAAACACGCCGCGGCCGAAGGCGGATCGGCGGAACCGGTGGACGGCGAGAACGGTGAGCGCGAGCGACGCCTGATGCCGGCACGCACGTCCGGACGATCCAGCCGCCTGCGGCGTGCGAGGCCGCCGTGCGGTGCCCCTCGGTGGCGATTGCGCCAGCCGGCAGCTCGGTTCAGCGGCGACGCGAATCGCAGCGGCGCCGCCGGCGCCGCGACGCGGCGGCGGCCGGCGATCGCCGATGCATCCGCAGCCCGACCGCATCCCCGGCCGCACCCAGTTCTGACCCCACAGGAGACTGAGGCATCGAGACCCCGCTCGACGCATCGCGTCCGCGTGACCGCGGCGATCGGGGCCGTCGGCGCTGTTGCTCTGGTGGGTCGGACGATCGCTCGCGCCCGGCCTGCTGAGATCGTCGCCAATATTCAGAGCGTCGGACCGGCCGCTCCCGCCGCCTTCATTCTCATCTACGCGTTCGCCGTTGTTGCGCTCATTCCCGCATCGCTGCTGACGATTGCCGGAGGCGCCGTGTTCGGGCTGCTGCCGCGGCGAATGGTCTATGCGCTCGTTGGCGCGACGCTCGGCTCGACCGGTGCGTTCCTCATCGGCCGCCACGTCGCACGGCGCGCTGGTCGCGCGGCGTCTCGCCGCGATGCCCCGGTTCGTGGCGATCGAGCGCGCCGTCAGTGCCCGCGGCCGTCGCATCGTGTTTCTGCTGCGGCTGTCGCCGGTCGTGCCGTTCAACTTCCTGAACTACGCGCTGGGGTTGACGACGATTTCGGTCTGGGATTTCGTGATCGCGTCGCTCGGAACCGTTCCGGGCGCGTTCGTGTATGCCTATGCCGGCAAGGTGACGGGAGAGGCGCTGACGTTGGCGGGGAAGGCTGAAGTGCCGAAAAACGCGTCTTATTACGCGGTTCTGCTGGCGGGTCTGGTGGCGACGATCGCAGCCACAACCGGTTGTCACGCGGACGGCCCGCCGCGCGCTCGCAGGATGTATAATTCAGCCTTATGAGTTTGAAAATGAACGGTTTCTGGTCCACTGCAACCCTCGTGGCCCTGACCGCCGGGCTGTCGGCGCAGACGCCCGGTCAGGCACCGCCGCGCCAGACACGGCTCGCGTCGCAGGAGCGACCGACGTTCAAAGTGCAAGTCGATCTCGTCACGAACGACATCATCGTCCGCGACGAGAAGGGCAACTTCATCCCCGATCTGAAGAAGGAAGAATTCGAGATCTTCGAAGACGGCGTGAAGCAGGACATCACGTCGATGACGGTGGTCACCGGCGGCCGCGTCACCAACGTGCTGGCGCCGCCGCCGCCGCCGCCGCCCGAAGGGATCGTGCTGCCGCCGAGCCGTCCGCGCACCGACGTATCGGGCCGCATCTTCCTGTTCTTCGTCGACGATCTCCATCTGCAGTTCCACAACACCGGCCGCGTGCGCGATCTGTTCAAGCGGATCTCGAAGGAGCTGCGTGCACGACGGCGACATGTTCGGCATCGTCTCGAGCGGTCCTTCGTCGATCGCCGTCGACATGACCTACGACAAGACGCGGCTCGACGAAGCGATCAAGAAGATGGCCGGCAACGAGCTGAAGCCGACCGACATCATCAACGGACCGTCGGGCGCGGAAGGCCCGAGCGAAGTCCGCTACCGCGCGCACGTCGCGTTCTCGACCGTCAACGACCTGCTGAACAACCTCGACTCGGTGCACAACCGCCGCAAGGCGCTCATCTACGTCAGCGACGGCTACGACTTCAACCCGTTCCAGGACGCGCGGCTCGGCCTGATGGATCCGAACTCGCCGTTCGCGCAGAACGAGTTCGCGCGGAACCAGAATCAGGCGAGCGCAACGGCGACGGCAGCAGCCCGCAGACCGATCCGTTCGCGCAGCAGCAGAAGCAGAGCGAGACGTTCGCCGACGCCGACCTGGCGCGCGAGCTCGGCGAGCTGACGCGCCAGGCGAACCGCTCCAACGTGACGATGCTACACGATCGACCCGCGCGGGCTGGTCGGCATGGGCGACATCGACGAGCAGGTCGATCCGCAGCAGTGGCACGAGTACGTGCGGAAGTCGCAGGACAGCCTGCGCGTGATCGCCGAAGAGACCGGCGGCATCGCGGTCGTCAACCAGAACGACTTCAGCAAGGCGCTGAAGCGGATCGACGCCGAGACGAGCGACTACTACGTGCTGGGGTACTACTCGAAGAATCCCGACGCCACCAAGCGGCGCCGGCAGGTCGAAGTGAAGATCGCGCGGAAGGGCGCGCAGCCGTGGTTCCGCAAGGAATACGTGCTCAAACCGCCGCCGAAGCCGGTCGTCGTCCACGAAGAAGTAAGCCTGGATAGGCAGGAGGGCAGGAGAGGCGGACGGAAGACCGTTCCTGCCTATCCGGCCTTCCTGCGCGTTGCCCTCCCGCCCTTCCCGCCTCTCCAGTCCGTCCAGCCCTGAGTCCCGCCTTCGCCATCCGCGGCTTCCCGCGTCTGGACGCGCTCGATCGCCGCGTTCAGGTAGACCTCGTCCAGATCCGAGCCGATGAAGCTCACGCCGAGTCGCGCGCAGGCGACGGCCGTGCTGCCGAGGCCCGTGAACGGATCCATCGCCACCTGAATGCGATCCAGGCCGTGGAGCCGCAGGCACTGCTCGGGCAGCCGCGTCGGAAACGTCGCCGGATGCGGGCGGTCGCGATCGCGCTGCTGGATCGTCTCGTACGGGATGAACCACGTGTTGCCGCGGCAGCGCACGCCGCCCGACGCGCTGCGCCAGCGCGCGATGTTCGACTGATCCTGATAGGGCACGCCGAGCGCGAGCCGATCGAGGCTGGTCGATCCGTTGCGGCGTCAGGTGAAAGATGAACTCGTGGCAGTCGTTCAGGAAACGGTCGCTGTTGATCGGCTTGTAGTGGCCGACCGCCAGGTCGCGCGTCGAGCCCGGCGGCGGCGCCGGCCGACGACCGGTCGATCGCGATCGACTTGATCCAGTGAATGATGTTCTGCAGCTTGCAGGTGCGCGCGCGCCGCCTGCGACGACGTCGAGCGCCGTCCACGGATCGCTCGGCTTGGCGCCCGACGTTCAGGAACAGCGAGCCGTCCGGCTCGAAGCACGCGCGTCGCCGCCGCGACCCAGGCGTCGGTCCACTCCAGATACTCGGCCGCGCGACAGCGCATCCTGGTAGCGGCTGTACTGGATGCCGATGTTGTATGGCGGCGACGTGACGATGACGTCGACGCTGTGCGGCTCGAGCTGCTTGAAGACGTCGAGGCAGTCCGGCGAGGTAGAAACGGTTCTCGGTCTGACCGGTCTTCGAGGATCCTGTGGCGGCTTGAGAATGACTGACACGCCGTAGTGTCGGCGCGGGCGGCGAGTACGTTAGTGGCGAGCGCTCGGAGTGAGGCAGGCAGGATACAGGGCTGTGGCCTGGCGGTCACACAGCCGGCGCTCAGGACGCCTTGCTGATCAGACTCGACAGCGCCGATGCGGCATCGGCGACGGCGAGGCGCTCGGCGGCGATCGTGTGGTTCCGGCGATGGCCATGGCTGCCGCAGGTATTGCCCTTTTCTTCCACGTAGGTAACTTCGCGGCTCGTGGCCACTTCGCGATATCGGCCGACCACGCATCCGCAGCCCAGAGTGGTGAAGCCCAGAAGCCGAACGAGACTCATCACGCCCTCCGTTCGCAAGGCCGAGCAATTCGCATGCCGCCGATCATCGAGCGTGTCGCGTGCAGTATGACGCACTGCGCGCGCTGCACCTCGCAGATATCGGCGTGAATTGAATTCTTCTTCAGAACTTTGGAGAGCGCGCCTGCGCGAGACCGTCGCGCGCGCCGCTTCGACGGAGGGATCGATGGTCGAGCGCGCTGGCGAAATAATCGACGGCGGCCGGAAGCGATTTCCCGACTGCAGGCGTGAGGACGACCGGCGTTCACATAGCCGGACGGATCGCGCGGGTTGCTCGCGGATGGCGGCGCCGAACGCGGCCAGCGCACAGTCGCGCTGGCCGACGGCGGCGCACGCGGCGCCGAGCAGGCTCTGCGCGCGCGCGTGGTCCGAGCCGCGCCTCGACGACCTGACGCGCGCCGGCGGCCGCGGCATCTGCGGTCTTGTCCGCGCAGAAACGAAGCGCCGTCGCGCGGTAGTATGCGCGCTTCGAGCCGATCCGGAAAGCGGGCGACCATCGCGTCCGCCAGCGGCGCCAGCCGTTCGCCGTCGCCGGCGTCGGCCAGCACCGAGGCCAGCTGCTCGGCGGCGCGCGGTTCGTCCGGCGCCAGCCGCAGCGCCGTCCGACGCGATCTCGAGCGCGCCCTCGAACGTCGCCGGTGACGGCCAGCACGCGCGACAGCTCGATCGCGGACAGCCGCGTTGGACGGTTCCCGAGTCGGCAATTTCGCGCAGCCGCTGACGTTCTTCGTCGAGCTTGCCCGCGCCGCCGGCCGCGTCGGACAGGCCCGACAGCGCCGCGGCGTTGCCGGCTGTTCAGCGTCACCGCCTGCCGGAACGCGTCGTAGGCCGTGCGCGAAGGCCTGCGCCTTCGAGATCCATCAGCCCCGCGGGACGTCCAGGTCGGCGTCGGTCGCCGCGATCGAAGGCGTCGCGCACCGCCGGCGGCTGGTCGGCCGCCAGCGCCGCGGATGCGCCGCGCGCGTTGTCCTCCCGGCTCCGGCCGTAGATCCCGCGCGGCGCCGAGTATTCGAGCGCGGTCCGGTCGTCGGTCTGGATCAGGCGCGCCGGCGCCGTACCGCTCCAGCTCGCTCGGACCGCCGGCAAACTGCGACAGCAGCGCGAACGGCGCCGTTCCCGCGGCGATGCCGACGTCGACCAGCGTCGGGGCGGCCGTGGCCGTTCGCGGCTGGCCGGCTCGACGTCCGCCAGCCGCGGCAGGATCTCGCCGTCCCTGGCGCCGATCAGCAGCAGGATCGCCTCCGCCGACCATCCAGAGCGTGCCCTGCGGAAACACCGATCGCGAACGTCCGCGACGATCGACCGCAGATCCTGCGGGCTGATGTCGTAGGTGTGCGCCCACTGGCACAGCAGGCCGCCCGGCTTCAGGCGCGCGCGCGCCGCCTCGAAGAACTCGCGCGTGAAGAGCGACGCGACGCCAGCCATCCACGGGTTCGACGGCTCGGAGACGATCACGTCGTAGTCGCTGCGGCGTCAGCAGCAGGTGGGATCGCCCGTCGCCGACGATCGAGGCGGACGCGCGGTTTCGCCGAGCGCGCCGCCGTTTTCGCGGTCGAAGAAGTGCGACGCCTCGACGACCTCCGGCGAGAAATCTCGACGACGTCGGCGTGCTCGACCGGACCGGACGGCAGGGCGGAGCCGAGCGTCACGCCGCTGCCGAGGCCGATGATGCAGACGTCGCGTCGGCTTGGCCGTGGATGCAGCACGCGGCAGCAGGCCGAGCATGCGCTGCGTCAGCATGTCGCCGGCGTTCGACGCGTCGACCTTGCCGTCGATGGCCAGCGAGCGTCGTGCCCGGTCAGCCGCCGCACGCTGACGGTCGCCGCCGCGCCTTCCTTGTAGTAGTCGCAGCGTGCCGGCGCGCAGCACGGTCTCGAAGTTGTCGGTGCCGAGGTACGGCGCGTATGCTGTAGGCGCCGCTCGCCGAGCAGCTCGCGATCCCAGCGGGGCAGTAGCAGGATCGCCGCGACGGACAGTGACGGCGACGGCGGCAGGCGACGACGAACGCAGAACGGCGAACGCCGAACGACTGCGGCGCGCTCTGCTCAGACGTTCGTGGTTCGTCGTTCGGCGTTCTCGTTCTGAGCTTTCGTTCTGCGTTCGTCGTTCCAGTCGCGTCGCGCAGTGCCGCGGCCAGGCATGCCGCGCCGCCGAGCGCGCCGACGATCGCCGGCGGTCTCGAAGGTCAGGCGCAGGCCGAGCGCGGGGATCAGCGCGAAGCCCGCCGACGAGCGCGCCGGCGATCGCGCCGATGGTGTTGGCGGTGTAGACGCGCGCCGCGTCGCGGCCGACCGTCGATCGTCGCCTTCGCCGGCTGACGGTCCGGGACGCGAGGCGAGCCGCCGGCGACCGCAGCGCGAGCGGAAACGTCGCGCCGAGCGCCAGCGTCATCGGCAGCAGCAGCAGCGCGGTGCCGAACGCCTGCGTCAGGACGACTGGCGTGAAGGCGGCGGCCGGATCGGCGACCTGCGCCGGCCACGACCAGCGGCATGCGCGTCGCCGTCACCCACGCCGCGCCGCTCGCGGCGCAGTCGCCGACGATCGACGAGCATCGCCGCGAGCCAGACCGCCGGTGCGCTCGACCCGGCGCGCGATGCCGCGTGCCGAGCGCCGATCCGATCGCCAGCCCGCTGATGAACGCCGCCGCCATCGTCGCGAACGCGTAGGTGGTCGGTCCGATCACCAGCGCGAGCAGCCGCGTCCAGGCGACCTCGTAGACGAGCGCGGCGAAGCCCGAGAGTCGCCGCCGCCGCGCACGCGAGGACAGGCGATCCCGGAAGAAACCGCGGAGACCGCGGAGAGCGCAAGGCTGCGCAGAGCCGCGTTTGTCTTTCTTGTTCTTGGAAAAGAAACCTCCGCAGTCTCAGCGCTCTCGGCGGTTTCTTCCGATCGTGATGGACCCAGCCACCAGGCGCCCGCTGGCGGCGATCAGAGTTCAGCAGCGACGCCGATCCAGGTCGTGGCGCGGAGGCCGATCGCGGGGATCAGGAAGAAGCCGGCGGCGATCGCGCCCGCGCGCGGCGCCGGCGGTGTTGACGGCGTAGAGCGCGCCGGTGTCGGCGGCATTCCGCGCGCAACCAGTCGGCGGCGATCGGGAACGTCGCGCCCATCGCCGCGGCGGGGACGCCGAGCAGCGCGAGGCTGATCGCGACGCGCACCACCGCGAACCGCGCCGGCGCGCGCCGTCAGCGCAGGCCCACGCCAAGCGCGGGACACGGTGGCGGCGAGCGCGTCGGCAGCAGGCAGCTGCGCGCAGATCGCGACGATGAGCTTCGAGGAGCGAGCGTAGGTGCGACGCGTCGACGAGTCGGCACGCGGCCGACGTCCGCCGACCGACCAGCGCGCCGAGCGCGAGGCCGCCCATGAACGCCGCGAGCACCGTGCTCGCGGCGGCGACCGTGTGACCGAGCTGGAGCGTCAGCAACCGCGTCCAGGTGACTTCGTAGACCAGCGCTGCCGCTCCCGACGCCGCGTAGAGGAGAACGAAGAGCGCCGCCTGGGCGCATGCAGCGGCGACGAAGTCAAAGCAAAAAGAGCCGGCGACTGGGTTTCTCAATCCGCCGGCCGTCAAGACCTAGAACCTAGAACCCTAGAAACCTGAACATTCTAGAAATCGAACTTGAACCCGATCTTCAGCACGCGCGGCGCGACGATCTCCTGCGTGCGGCCGAGATTAGCGACGTCGTCGCGCCGCGCCGCGTCGAATGCGGCCTGGCTCGCGAAGCTCTGGGTCAGCGCGCCGTAGCTGTTCTGGCCGGCGCTCGGAGTTGAGCACGTTGTGCAGCTTCCGCGATGAACGACGCGCGGTGGCCGCCGAACCGGAACGCCCTTGTCGCCGCGCAGCGACAGCAGAGCTGAGCGTGCTCGCCCGGTAGGTGCCGCGCGGCTCGACCGGGATGTTCGCGCGAGCCCTGTGAGCGTCGCCACGGTCAGCGTTCGATCGATCGGCAGGCCGCTCAGCGCCTGGAAGTTCGGCGCCGACGTTGATGCCCCACGGCGCCTGGTAGCTGCCGAGCAGCTTGAAGCGCGTGCGGCTGATCGTTGGCGCCGCGGCCGCTGCGCCGACGACGAAGTCGAGCGCGTTGTTCGGGTTGGTGTAGTCGTAGACGATGCGGCTCGTCGTGCTGTTGGCGTGATCCCTGCTGGCTCCGTCGAGCTGCGACCAGACGTACGAGCCCTGCATCTGCCAGCGGTTCGACATCCGCTTGCTGATCGGAGATCTCGACCGCCTTGTAGCGCTGCGTGCAGTCGATCGCTGACGTTGTTGCCGCAGTTGGTGTGGAAGAACGTGTCCTTGCCGACGATACTGCCGGCAGGACGTCGTAGAACGTCAGCGTGCGATCGTCGCCGGTGCCGCGGATGTTGTCGGGCCCGGAATCGGTGCACGTCGCGCGTCTGGCGCGTAGGCCGTCGATCGCCGTCGTGTTGCAGGGCAGGCCGTAGCAGTTCTGGTCGACCGTCGTGCGTCGTTGAACCAGCGCTGGATCCAGTCGACGTTCAGCGACCAGTTGCTCGCCAGCTCGCGCTGGAACGCGAACATGATCTCGTCGTTCTTCGGATCCTTCAGGTTCGGATCGATGGCGTTCGACTTGGCCACGAACTGGCTCTTCAGCGTCGCCGAGCTCGTTGCGGTCGCCGTTGCCGTTGCCGTTGCAGCGTCGCCGAGCGCACGACGCAGGTCGTCGCACGCCGCGTGGTCTGGATGCGAGTTCGCGGTTGATGCTGTCGCGCTCGCTCGAGGTATCATCGACTCGTAGTAGCGGCTGTAGCTGGCCTTCGCGACGTTCTTGCCGTCTTCGGTGAGCTTGAACACGACGCCGGTGCGCGGCGCGAGCGTGTTCCAGCTGTAGCCCGGATCGATTTCCGGATAGCTGGTGCACCGGGAACCACTTGCCGCCGCCGCCGGTCTGCGCCGGGATCGTTGCCGTCGTAATACGACCAGCGCAGGCCGAGGTTCAGCGTGACGCGCGCGTAGCTCGCGCGATCCTGCACGAAGCCGGCGAAGTTGCGCATCTTGCGTTTCCTGCGTCAGCGGCGTGTTGTAGAGGAACACCTCGGACGGCGACGCAGCCGGTCCTGACCGTCGGGTTGCAGGCGCGCCGCCGCGCTCGGTGTAGCGCAGACGCGATGTCGTCGAAGATGACGAAGCCGTCGGTGCCGGTCGGCGTCCACCAGTTCTCGAAGCCCGGTCTTCAGCTGATGGCTCGCGCCGAGGAACCCGTCGATGTAGCGCGTCAGGCCGATGTTGGTCTGATGGCGATAGGCGTCGCGGAAGCGCTCGCCGGTCGGCTCCGGGCCGTCGATGTAGATGCCGGTCGTGACGTTGAACGTCGACGGATGCTGCTGCGCTCGCCGGCAGGCGCGTTGAACTCGTCGGCCCAGGTGCTCGGCCAGTGCATGTGGAAGTAGGTGGACGACACTTCCAGGAACGTGTTCTGGCCCATCACCGACGTCCAGTTCGCGTTGATCAGGTTCTTGGGCGATTCCTGGTGCAGCGTGCTTGATCGGACTGCGGCTGCGTCGACGCCCGCGTTGCGGTTCGGCTGGAACTTCCGGTTGTAGGTCCAGAACGCCGACAGCTGGTTGTTCTTGTTCACCTGATACTTGCCGCTCGCCGTGTAGTTGCGCAGGTTCGAGTTGAACGGGTTGGTCAGGCTGCCGTCCGGGTTGACGACCGTGTAGGCCGGCGTCGCTTCGACCGTGGTGTAGTTCCGGAACGATCCGAACCACCACAGCCGATCCTTGATGAACGGCCCGCCGAAGCTGGCGTTGAAGTCGTTCAGCTTGCGCAGCGTCGGGATCGGTGATGCCCTGCGCGCGCAGATCGTCGGTGATGTTGCTGCCGGTGAAGTGATCCCAGTAGCCCTTGCCGGTGATGCTGTAGTTGACGTCGCCCTTGACGCGTGTTGCCGCCGCTCTTCGGGATGACGTTGATGTTCGCGCCGCCGCCGCCGCCGACCTCGGCGCCCATCGCCGCGGTGTCGACCGAGATTTCTTCGGCCGACCCGAAGTCCATGTAGTACATCGAGCCGTAGTTCTGCGGCGTGTCGGCCGTGACGCCGTAGTAGTTCAGGTTGTAGTTGCTCGCGCCGTGCGCGACCATGCCGGTCGACGTCGCCGCGTTCAGCCCGCCCGGATCCTGCCGGCCCATCGTCATGCCGGGCAGCACGGTGGTCGATCCGAAGATCGTGCGCGAGGTCGGGACGTCGGTCAGGATTTCCTGCGACAGGCGCGCGCCGACCTTGGTGTTCTCGACGTCGACGGTCGGCGACGAGCCGCTGACCGTGACCGTTTCCTGCAGCGACGCGAGCTTCATCTGCGCGTCGACGGTGATCGTCTGGCGCACCGGGACGACGATGCCTGTCGCGGACGCAGCGGCGCGAAGCCGGCCAGCTCGAACTTCAGCGTGTAGGTGCCGGTGTTGACCGCCGGGAAGCGATAGATGCCGCTGGTGCCGGTCGACCGCGGTCGGAGTGCCCATGACCGCCGGGCCGGACAGCGTGACGGTGACGCCGGGCAGCACGCCGCCCTGGTCGTCGGTGACCTTGCCAACCAGCTCGCCGAACGTCTGGCCCGTTTGCGCCGCGGCCGGCGCGATGCCGAACGCGGACACGATCGCCAGAGCCGCGAGCACTCGAAGGAACGTGCGTGTCACAGGTGACCTCCTCGTAACGAAATACTCGCAATGTCAGCTGTGCCGGAAAGGATACGCGCGTTCTGTCACGGTTTTGATCGACAAAATTTCGCGTCTCGGCTAACGACCGTCCGGCTGAATCCGAGGATTTGGATTGTCGGTCGCGGCTCGACTGCCGCTATCTGCACGATGTCCGCTACCGGAGTTCGCAGAACGATGCTTTCATGCCGTGCGCGGTTCGCGTGACGAGTTCTGGTTGACGGAGGTTGACGTGCTGCGATCGGTGTTGGCGGCGGGCTGGCGCTGGCGCTGGCGGTCGGTGCGGCTCAGGCGCAGAGCGGCTCGCCGTCGCCGGCCGATCTGCTGAAGGATCCGGCGGTGAAGGCGGCGCTCGACGCCGCGAAGGCGAGCGAGGCGCAGACGATCGCGGATCAGATCCGCTTCTGCGAGATTCCCGCGCCCGTCGTTCAAGGAAGAGGTGCGCGGCCGGGAGCTGCAGCGCGTGTTCAGCAGCTCGGCCTGCAGAACGTGCGCGTCGACAAGGTCGGCAACGTGCTCGGCGACTATCCGGGCGCGGCGCCGCATCCGCATCTCGTCATCGCCGCGCATCTCGACACGGTGTTTCCCGAAGGCACCGACGTCAAGGTGAAGCGCGAAGGCGCGATCGCTGCAGCGGCCCGGCATCGGCGACGATTGCCGCGGCCTCGCGGTGCTGGTCGCGATCGTCCGCGAGATGAAGAAGGCGAACGTGCAGACGCCGGGCATCGATCACCTTCGTCGCCAACGTCGGCGAGGAAGGGCTCGGCGATCTGCGCGGCGTGAAGGAGCTGTTCAACGACGACGCTGAAGGATCAGATCGATCAGCTTCGTTTCGATCGACGGCACCGGCGTCCACGTGACCAACGTCGCGGTCGGCAGCCATCGCTACCGCGTCACGTTCAAGGGCCCGGGCGGCCACAGCTTCGGCGCGTTCGGCCTGGCCAATCCGATGGGCGCGATGGGCCGCGCGATCGCCAAGATCCAGGAGATTGCAGGTGCCGCAAGCAGCCGAAGACCACGTTCAACGTCGGACGCATCGGCGGCGGCACGTCGGTCAACTCCGATTCCGTTCGAGGGCTGGATGGAAGCTCGACATGCGCTCGTCCGATCCGGCGTCGCTCGCCGCGGTCGACGCGAGCATTCAGAAGGCGGTCGACGCGGCGGTCGTCGAAGAGAACGCGCGCTGGGGCAAGCCGGGCGTGATCACCGTCGTCGAAGGAGCTCGTCGGCGATCGGCCCGCCGGATCGACGCCGGAGAATTCGCCGATCGTGCGCAGCGGCCTCGCGGCGGCGACGGTGCTCGGGTTCACGGCGAACCTCGGCGAAGGATCGACCGACTCGAACACTCCGATGAGCCTGCACGATTCCGGCGATCACGATCGGCGGCGGCGGCCGCGGCGCGCGACGCGCACGCGCTGACCGAGTCGTTCGACACGACCGACGCGTGGATGGGCACGCAGCACGCGCTGCTGCTGACCGATCGCGCTCGCGCAGAAGTAGAGCACTGCCACGAAGACACGAAGACCAGCGAAGACTCACGAAGAAGAACGCGATCTGACTTGCGTGTCTTCGTGCTTCGTCGTGCGTCTTCGTGCTGTCGTGTCTTCGTCGCTGTCGGCGCGCGTGTACGTCGCCGGCGCCGCAAGCGGATCTCCATCCGATCGCCGGGCCAGAACGTCCTGCTGATCACCATCGACACGCTGCGCGCCGATGCGCTCGGGTGCTACGGCGGACCGGCCGCGACGCCGGCGCTCGATCGGCTCGCGGCCGAAGGCGTCCGGTTCGACTTCGCGCACGCCCACGCCGTCGTCGACGCTGACGCTCGCACGCCAGCATCCTCACCGGCGCGTATCCGTTTCAGCACGGCATCGCGCGACAACAGCGGCTACCGGCTGCCGCGCAGACGCGCGGACCGCGGCGACGCTGCTGAAGCAGGCCGGTTACGCGACCGGCCGCGTTCGTCGGCGCGTTTCCGCTGCACTCGCGCTTCGGCCTGAACCAGGGGTTCGACGTCTACGACGATCGCTTCGGCGAGACCGCGGCGCCGACGGATTTCGTGATGCCGGAAGCGGCCGGCGTCGACGGTCGTCGCGCTTGCTCGCGCGTGGATCGCGGAACGTGGGTCAGGTGGGTCGGGTGGGGCGGGTGGGGCGGGCGGGTCGGGTGCGACAGGTCACGAAGCTCGCAGGGCGCGGCGAGCGAAGCGCGTGGTTCGTCGTGGGTGCACCTCTTCGATCCGCACGCGCCGCATCAGCCGCCGCCGCCGTTCGACGCGCAGTATGCCGGCGCGGCCGTACGACGGCGAGGTCGCCGCGACCGACGCGGCGCTCGCGCCGCTGCTCGACGATGCTGCGCGCGCCGCGCCGCGCCGACGCTCGTCGTCGTGACCGGCGATCACGGCGAAGGGCTCGGCGATCACGGCGAAGCTGACGCACGGCCTCTTCGCCTACGAGTCGACGCTCCGCGTTCCGCTGATCATGCGAACTCAGGGCGGTGGGCAAGGTGCTGGCGGTCGCGTGGGTCGGGCTTGTTCACGAAGCCGCTCGGAGTCGCGGCGAGGTGGGAAGTCTCGTCCGGTCGCGGCGCGGCACGTCGACATCCTGCCGACGATCCTCGACGCGGTGGGGCAGCCGCTGCCGGCCGATCTGCCGGGCGATCGCTGCTGCCGGCCGGCGGAGCGCCGGTCGCGCGCGCGGACGCGTCGTACTTCGAGGCGATGGGCGCGATGCTCGAATCGCGGCTGGGCGCCGCTCGACCGGCGTGCTCGCCGGTCGCGACAAAGTTCATCGATCTGCCGATCGCCGAGCGCTACGATCTCGCGGCCGATCCGGCCGAGCGCGTCAACCTGTCGGGCGCGACGCCGAGCGCGATCGCGCGCTCGGCGCGCGCGCTGCGCGGCGTTCGATGCCGCGCCGCCGGGCGAGCCGCCGCGCCGAGGCTGCCGAGGCGCGCCGCCCGTCTGCGCGCGCTCGGCTACGTCCCGGGCAGCGCGCCGGCGAAGCTGCGCTACACCGAGGCCGACGATCCGAAGCAGCTCGTCGATCTCGATCAGGCGGTGCACGACGCGGTCGAGGCGGTCGGCGCGCCGGCGGTTCGCCGACGCGGTGCAGATCTACCAGGGCGTGATCGGCGCGGCGTCCCGACATGGCGATCGCCTACCGCCATCTCGCGTTCGTCGAGTGGCAGCGCGGCAACCCGGCCGGCGCGGTCGACGCGCTGCAGCGCGCGATCAAGGCCGGCGTGACCGACCGCCGCGTCGTCGCGCAGCTCGGCGGGTATCTCGCCGACACGGGCCGCGTCGGCCGACGCCGATCCGCCTGCTCGAACCGCTCGCGCGCGATCCGCGGCGCCGACGCGGAGACGCTGAACGCGCTCGGCATCGCCTACATCGCGGCCGGACGCCGCGACGAGGCGCGCGCGACCTTCGAGCGCGTGCTCGCGATCAACCCGGACAGCAGCGTGCCGCTCGAGAACCTCGGCGTGATGGCGCTCGAGCGCGGGCGATCTCGACGCCGCGCGCCGTCAGTTCGAGCGCGCCGTCCGCGCCGATCCGCGATCGTCGCGCGCGCACGGCGGACTCGGCGTGGTCGCTGCGTCGCGAGCGGGCGATCGCCGGGCAGCGATCGAGTCGTGGACGCGCGCCGTGCAGCTCGATCCGCGCAACTTCGACGCGGTCTACAACGCCGGCACGACGCTCGCGCGCGCGACGGTCAAACGGACGCGGCGCGCCCGTATCTGAGCTGTTCCTCGAAGACCGCGCCCGCCGGCGTTCTATGCCAAAGGATCTGAAAGAGGTCGAGGCGCTGCTGCATCGATAGCACGCCGACCACGAAGCCACGAAGACCGACGACTGACGGCACGAAGAACCATCTCGTAGAGAACCGTCTTCTTCTTCGTGGTTCTTCGTGCCGTTCGTGTCTTCGTGCGTTTCGATGGTACTCAGGCCTTCAGGTTGCCTTCAGCTGCTGAAATCGCTCGAGATCGATCGCGCGCTGCGTGCTCGCCGCGTGGCGGCGCGACGACGAGGCGCAGCGCGAACGAGCGCGTGCGCGCCGCCGACGAAGATCAGATTCGACCGCGGGTCGGCGTCCAGCAGCAGCGCCGGCGTGATGTTGAACAGCGCGGCGAGCAGGAACGATCACCGATGAACAGCGCGTCGGTCGCCGCCGCCGCCCTTTCGGCCGCCCGAACGCCATCGCCGCATGTTCCATCCACCGCACCCGACGGGCAGGTCGAGCCACCCGAGTACGCGGCGCGTCGACCCAGCCGGCCCACCCGGCCCTTCGTGGAACACCTGAATGTAGCGGCCGATCCGCTCGACGCCGACGTGGAGCGCGAAGACCGCTTCGAAGACCGACGCCGAGCAGCCAGCAGCGGCAGCAGCGTCGCGATCGGCGTCGAGGCCAGCGCCGCCGTGGCGATCGTCGCGGCGGCCCAGGCGGCGATGCCCGCCGACGAAGACGCCAGACGCGGGCGGTGCCGCGCTCGCGGATCGTGGCCCTCAGGGCGCTGTATTCGTCTTGTTCACGGACCGTCATGGTTTTACGCGCGTCGGCCGATATAGGGTGATATGGGCCGCGTCCGTCGCGGCGTGCGCATTGTGGCACAGGACTTGGGAAGGGCTAGGGCTGTGGGGCTCAACCATACTGATTTCCTGGCTCATCCGTGGCGATAATCCCCTTGCGCTCTATGAATTATCTGCTACACTCCATTCGTCGCCTTACAAACTCCTGGGTCCGGGAAAGCTTAAGTGAACAGAAAACTGCCTTTCTGCGTGGAGCGTGCTTGTACTCGCCGGCCTGGTCACCGTCGGGCCACCCGTCGGAAGCCGCTGTCGCGACGCACGCCAAGACGACCGAAGCCACCGAGTCCGCGAAGGCCGCCGTCCGCCAAGCGGGCGACGGCGTACTCCGCCGAGCGCTCGCAGTCGCGCAAGGCCAAGCTGGCCCGTCGCGCGCGCCCGCGCCACCGCCCGCGAGATGGCCGACACGGTCCTGCCGCGCTACAAAGGTGGACGCCAGCGGCGGCCTGGTGCCCGACGTGCGCGCCGCCGCCGCGATCATCTACGACCCCGACACCAACGAAATCCTCTGGGAAGAGAACGCGCAGACCCAGCGCTCGATCGCCAGCATCACCAAGGTGATGACGGCGACGGTGTTCCTCGAGAACAATCCCGACCTCACGCAGCCGGTGACCATCGCCCGCAGCGACGTCTTCCAGGCCTCGACGACGCACCTGCACGCCGAACGACAAGGTGACGACCGACGACCTGCTGCACTCTGCTGCTGATCGCCTCGGACAACGCCGCCGCCGCGCGCGCTGGCGCGCGTGTCTCGCCGCAGGGGTCGGAGGGCTTCATCCGCCGCATGAACGAGAAGGCGTCGGAGCTCGGCCTGGAAACGCACGCACTACGCCGATCCGTCCGGCCTGCTGTCGGACAACGTCGTCGTCGGCCTACGACATGGCGCGCGCTGATCACGCACGCCGTCGCAGGACGAGCGCATCTCGTCGATCATGCGCACCAACGAGTACACGGTCTACGTCGGCGGCAAGCGGCCGATCACCGTTCCGCAGCACCAACCACCTGCTGCGCGGCGGCGACGTCGACGTGCGGGCGGGAAGACCGGGTTCATCACGCAAGGCCGGCTACTGCCTGGCGACGGTGCTGCGCCTGCCGCAGAGCACCCACAGCGTCGCGGTGGTCGTGTTCGGCGCGCGCTCGAACGCGGGCCGCTTCATGGAATCGCGCAACCTGTTCAACTGGGCGACCGCGAAAGCCTCGACGCTCTTCGCCGCCAAGCCGGTCGTCGCACGCCCCAGCCGCAGCAGTAAGAAGGAACCGCGAGACGCTGAGCATCGCAGAGAAAGATTTCTCTGGATTCGTTCTCCGCGGTTTCTTCTATGCGTTCCTATCCATGAACCCGCTGCATCGCCGCCGCATCGAGCGGCAGCGTCGCGATCGTATCCACCGCGACCATCACCTGGCCGCTGCGCGTTGCGGGCGTCGTACGCCGTTGAGATAGCGGCGGCAGACGTCGCACGCGTAGACGCGGTAGCGGCCGTCGCGCGTCGCGAACGACGTGATCAGCGCGCGGTCGTCGTTGGCGCAGAACGGGCAGGTCAGCGGCGCGAAGCTCCACTGCGCGACGCAGCGCCCGCAGAACAGCCGCCGCTCGGCGCCCGGGCGTGATGACCGCGAAGTCCGGCTCCCAGCCGCAGATCGGGCAGTGCCCGTGATTCCAGCTCGCCAGATCCACCTGCGGCGTCGAGCGCCTCGGCGCAGCGCGCCAGGAACGGCCGCAGCGCCAGCACCAGCACCTGATCCAGGCCGGCCGGCGCGTCGGCCAGCTGCGCGCTCGCGCGGGTCCGGCGCCAGGCTCGACGCCGGAGGACGCGCGTCACTGCCCCGACACCAGCGGCTCGAGCGCGTTGCCGTCGCGGCCGAGCGCGACGATCTGCATCGTAGTCGGCGCGCTCCAGCGCCTCGAAGCGCAGCAGGATGTCGGCGGTCTGCCGCAGCGTCAGCCGGAAGTCGCTCCACTCGAGCGGGATGTCGCTGAACCGCACCAGCGGCCGTCCGCCGCCTGCTGCGCGCGCGCCCACGCCGGATCGACCGGCGATCCGCGGCAGCGGCACGCGCCCCTGCACGCGCCGCTGCATCTCGACCAGCGCCAGCTGCATGTCGATCGCGGACGCCAGCTCCGGCTGAGCCAGTTTCAGTTGCTTTGAGCTCGACGATCTCGCGCGTTTCGGTGCAGGCCGGACGCGGCGGACGATCGGCGGGCGGCGGACGATCCGTGCACGCTAGCGATTGTAGGGCAGGAGCGGGACATCTGCGCAGGTCGTGGTCGCGGCCTCTTGAACTTCCGGAAGGTTTTGGCGCACACTTCGCCGTCCCGAATGGGTCGATCGCGGGATTGCGGACGTCGTGCCACAGCGGAGGATGAACCGTGACGGAAAACCGCTCTGGGTGGCGGTGGCGCGCGCGCGCGCGAGTGCTGGCCGCCGGTCTGACGATCGCGCTCGCTCCCCTGCCGCTCGCGGCCGCCGGCTCGACCGCCCGGCGCCAGCCACCCGCAACCCTGAAAGCCGCCGATCGACAAGGCCGCCGCGACCGAACGCCTGGCGTCGAGCACCTCGTCCGCGGCGCGCAGACTGCGCAGCCGGCCGGCTTGAACGCCGGAATCGCGGGGCTTCCAAGACACCGCTCGGCATGGCGGTGATCGCCGGTGATCGGCGCCGGGAACTGGCGTACGCCGTGTATTCGGCCGCAGCACGATCGCATCCACTCGACGACCCGCTAACCACACGAGGACGCATTCAATGATGCGGAAACACGATCTGTTCATCGTGGCGGTTCTTCTCGCCGCCGTAGTGCGCATGGCGGCCGGCGGCACGCTGCAGACGCTGACCGGCACGCATCACCGGCCGCGTGCTCGATCAGCAGGGCGGGGCCTTGCCCGGCGCCAGCCGTGACGGCCACCGGCAAGACCGGTCGCAGACCCAGGTCACCGACGCGCGCGGCGAGTTCCGGTTCGTCGGCCTGAGCATCGGCACCTACTCGGTCAGGGCCGAGCTCCCGGGCTTCACATGGCGCGAAGAGCAGTCGCTCGACCTCGGCATCAGCAGCACGCATCGACCTCAAGCTGGAGCTGCAGGTGTCCGGAGTGTCCGAATCGGTCGATGGTCACCGCCAGCCCGATCACGGTCGACACGGCAGACGGCGGCGACCGGCTTCGAAGCTGTCGCAGTCGCTGCTCTTCAGCATGCCGATTTCGCGCACCAACGCGGCGGTCAACCTCCTCAACAACGCGCCCGGCATCAACAACGGCTCCGGCCTACGGCGGCGGCGCGAGCGTCGGCAGCTCGCTGATGCTCGACGGCGTCGATCACGCGCGACCCCGAAGGCGGCAGCGCGTGGACCTTCTTCAACTACAACATCATCGAAGAGGTCCAGGTCGGCGGCCTGGGCGCGCACGCCAGAATGCGGCGGCTTCACCGGCGCCGTGGTCAGCACGATCACCAAGTCCGGCGGCAACCGGTTCTCGACGCTGTCCGAGATGCGGTTCACAGCAACGCCAGCCTGAGCGGCGACAGCATCTCGCACGCAGCGTGGCCACAGGCGAATCCGTCCTGACCCAGGCGGCGATACGTCGAAGCTGACCGACTACACGGTGCAGCTCGGCGGACCGATCAAGAAGGACAAGCTGTTCTTCTTCGGCAGCGATGCAGCGCTGTTCCGTGCAGGACGATCCGACCGGTCCGCGCAGCGCTGCACACCGAGGTGAGCCCGCGGTTCAACGGCAAGCTGACGTGGCAGCCGACCTCGACGCGACAACATCTTCACGACCTGGCAGATGCGACGCTACAACCAGACCGGCCGCGTCGGGCTGCCGCCCGCCACCGTCGCCACGCAGCAGCAGACGGTTAATCAGGATTCGCCCGAGCTGATCTGGAACCGCAGAAATGCGGAAAGTGTTCGGGCTCGAGCACGTTCCTGGAAGTGGCTACACGCCGGCTACGGCTGGGCCTATTCGACCTGAATCCCATCGGCAACAGCCCGACCCACTACGACGAGAAGGGCGCTGTTCCGGCGAGCGCCGGCGTGCTCACGCTCAATGGATGGCGCACACGCAACCAGGTGAATGGCGCGGCGCTGTCGGGAATAGCCGACTTTAAGGGCAGCTACAACTTCAAGTTCGGCGCGAGATCGAGCACAGCCAGATCCGCAATCGCTACGCCTACTCGAGGCAACCCACTACGGGCCAGCCAATCGTGCACGACTACGGCGGCCTGCCGTACTGGCCCTCACAGCTACGCCTACGACACCCAGGCAGGTGCAGCGCAACTCGTTCTACGCCCAGGATCAGTGGAAGCTGGGACGCGCGGCAGCTGAACTACGGCCTCCGCGCCGATCAGGTGCACGGCGGCGACGACAGCGTCTCCAGCGCGGGCGCGATCTACAAGACGTTCTCGGTCGGCCCGCGCCTCGGCATCCGCGGTGGACTGCTGACGGCGGCCGGCAGAGTCGTGTGCTCGCGCCTGCTACGGGCGGATGTGCGAAGGCGCCAACGTCTCGCCGTTCGAGCGCGCGCTTCCCGGCATCGGCGATTTCATCACCTACGAGGTCGGTCCCGGGCTACACAGACGCTCACCGAAATCGACCGGGTGTCCGGGGCCAGCAAGTGCAAATCGTCGATCCGAACGTCCAGCAGGTCGGCGCTCGACGAGTTCAACGCGTCCGTGGGAGCAGCAGCTCAGCGCCCGTGGTGAAGTTCACCGCCACCGGGATCTACCGGAACAACCTCAACTTCATCAACTCGGTGCTGCCCGACGCGCGTGGTCTCCGGTGGTCGGACCAATCCGCTGACGCAACCAATGATCGCCGTCCACCGCTGGAGACAACCGGACGCGTGGGCAGGAAATATGTGATCGAAGAACTTACAGCGGGTTCCAGCTATCTCGCGCCCGACGGGACGACCGATCAGGCACCGCCGAATCCACCGGCGCTGCGGCAGGCATGATACTGCGCTTCTACGCGAGAAGGCGATCAGCCATCGGTGGGGCGGTCAGGTGTCGTACGTCTGGTCGCGGACCACGGGGACCAAGTCAACAACGCCGGCACCGAGAATCAGCAGGGGTCTGCAGTTGGGCCAGACGCCGAACCTCGCGCTGGTCAACGTCGACAGGACCGCTCGACCAACGACCGGACGCACGAGTTCAAGACCTGCATGAGCTACCACGATTCGGACGGTCGAAGTGGCGCTGAACGCGTACTACCGCTTCACCAGCGGCGGGACCATACAACCCGGTGCAACGCCTCGCCGGCAGCGTGATCAACTACTCGGCGCTCGATCGACCTCAACCTGCGGAGCCGTTGGGGAGCGCGGCGCAACGACGGGTTGAATCTCGTGGACCTGTCGGGCGGAGAAGGTCTTCAGCGCCGGCATCAGCCGGTTCGGCGTCTATCTCGACGTGTCAGAACCTGTTCAACGCCGGCACCGATGACCGCACGGCAGACGCGGTATCCGAACCGGGCGATTTCGGGCAGCACCGTGCTGTTCAACGATCCGACCGCGGTCACGCCCGCGCGGCAGGCGACCGTCGGCCTGCGCTGGTCGTTCTAGTGAGTTCGGAAAAACCGCGGAGCGCAGGGCTGGGTTTAGGTGCTTTTAGGGTTTCTCTTTTACGGCCGCGCGCGGGCTTCGAGCGCGCGGCCGGCGGTCGAGCTTTGCGCTGCGCGTCGGCGAGGCGGCCGCGCTTGCTGAAGACGTCGGCCGGCACGTAGTGCCCGAGCGGCGACCTGGCGGAGCGCAGGGCCGATCTCGAGCCCCTTCCGCGCCATCGCCGCGGCCTGATCCGAGATCGCCGCTGTTGAGCGACGCCCGCGCGAGACTACAGATGCCTTCCGCGAAGGCGTCGTTGGCAGCAATCGACTCCTGCAGCGCGCCGATCTTCGCCGCTGCGGTTGCCCAGCCGCTCGTAGACGCGGCTCAGATTGAACGCCGCCTTGAACGCGTCCGGATGCAGCTGCAGCTCGCGGCGGTATTCGGCGGCGGCCTTCGGCCAGTCTTCCGCGTCTCGGCGATCAGCGCGGGTTGAAGTGCGCGAGCCGGACGTCCGGCAGAGCGCGAGCGCGGTGTGATCTCGCGCTCGGCGGCCGCCAGATCGCCGCGCGCTTGAAAGGCCAGGACGCCGAGCGCGACGTGCGCCGGCGCGACCTTGGCGTCGATCGCCAGCGCCTCGCGAAACCGCCGCTCGGCCCCGCGCGATCGCCGCGATCCAGCACGATCTCGCCCATCTGGTGGCACGTAGGCGTTCTTCGGATCGATCCGGAGATACTGCTCGCACCGCCATCGCCGCCTCGTCGTTGCCGGCGCGCGATAGGCGTTAGCCATGTTGATCAGCGCGAGGTCGTAATCCGGCTTCAGCGCCAGCGCCTTGCCTGAAGTAGGTGATCGCGTCGGTGAATCGTCGCGCCTTGAAATGCTGCGTTGCCGAGCATGAGACCAGGCGTCGATCACCTGCGGATCGGCGGCCTGCACCCGGCGCAGCAGCGCCGACCGCCTCCGTGAACCCGGCGTCGCCGCGTCTTGCCCGGTCTCGCGCGCCGGTTCATCAAGGTTGAACAGCGCGATCTTGTCCTTCGGGTCGCGCGATCGCCGCGCGCGCTGCGCGCTGGTCGCCACGAACGAGCCGACGTAGCCGAGCGCCGCCAGCCGCGCGCGGGCCTCGGGATCGACCGCCGGCGCCAGCCGGCTCGACGGCCCGGCGGCGGAAGAACGCGCGTGCAGCGCCTGCAGGCGCCGCCGAGCATCTGATCGGCGACCACGCGGCGCTCGCCGAGCAGGGTTCGTGGTTTCGCCGGATCGCGCTCGAGGTCGTACGCTCCGGGCGCGGCGTCGCAGACAGCGAACCGTCGAGCCGCATCGAGCGGACGTCGCTCCAGCCGAAATGGTGCAGCGGTAAATCGACTCCGAGTAGGTCTCGAGCCCGAGCTCGCGGACCGCGCCGGTCATCAGCGGCACCAGGCTCGCGCCGGAGATCCCTGTGCGGCGGCGCGCCACGCCCAGCAGATCGAGCGACGCTCGGCGCCAGGTCCACGGCGCGCACCGGATCGGCGACACGCGCCGGCCCGGCCAGCCGGTCGAACGGCGGCGCGGATCGACGAACGGCACCCGGGTGGTGCGACTCGTAGACGAAGAAGCCGTGCGACGCCTCGCCGTGCTCGTCGAGGCTCTCGCCGTGATCGCCGATGACCGCGATCACCGTTCGCTCATCAGCCCCTGCGCGATCCAGGAACTCGACGCAGGCGCCCGAGCTGCGAGTCGGCGAACGCGATCTCGCCGTTGTAAGGGCGGCCTGGCATATCGGTCCGGTGCGGCTCGGGCGGATCGTACGGCGTGTGCGCGTCGTAGAAATGCAGCCACGCGAAGAACCGCCGGTCCGTTCGCCGTGCTCGATCCACGGCAGCGCTCGATCGGCGACGACCTCGTTGGCCGGCCGCTGGACGGCGCCGCGCAGGCCGCGCACAGCTTCGCGGTGTCGAAGTCGTCGACGTAGGTGTCGAATCCGGTGTTGAGCCCCCACTTGCCGTCGAGGCACGTAGGCGGCGACGACCGCGCCGGTCCGGAAGCCCGGCGTGCTTCAGCGACCGTCGCCGAGCGTCGTCGCTTTCGGCGAGACAGAAGAACCCGCCGTTGTCGCGGACGCCGTGCTCCGGCGGGAAGCGCCCGGTGAAGATGCTCGACGTGCGCCGGGCAGCGTCAGCGGCGCGACCGAGCTCGGTCTGCTCGAACAGCACGCCTTCGCGCGCCAGGCGATCGAACGACCGGCGTATCGAATCTGCGTGGCGCCGTAGCGCGCCGATGCGGTCGGCGCGCGTCGTGTCGAGCGTGACGACGATGAGGTTCAGCCGGTCGCGGGAGACGCCGGCGGCGAGGCGTCCGGACGCCGCCGCCCGCGGCGCGCTCGCTGCGGCGGAATTCGAGCCGCCAGACCGCGGCGAGCGCAGAGCACAGGCGGCAGCGACGCCGAGGAGCCACCAGCGTGCGCCGGATCGAGCATATTCGGCAATGTTCGTCGCTTAACGCCGTCCGCGCCAATCGGTGCATCAACGTCAAGCCGTGGGAGACGCCGGGATCTGTGACAGAATGGGTCCCTCATAAGCGGCGTAGAGTGCAGTATTTTAAGACGGGAGTCCTGACTTCAATGAAGTTCACCTCATCAACCCGAGTGCGCTGGCGTTCGGCGTTGGGGTGATCACGCCTCGGTGGCTCTATGTGCTGGCCGCGGCGACACCCGAGCGATACGGCGATCCGCTCATCACCGACGAAACCCTGGATCCCTGGGACCCGGCGACCGTCTCGGCCGGCGACGTCGTCGGCATCGGCATCCATACCGGCAACGCGGTGCGACGGCTACGAAATCGGCAAGATCGCGCGCGACGCGTGGCGCCTACGTCGTCTACGGCGGCATTCACGCGACGCTCTATCCCGGAAGAGGCGCACGACGCTCGGCCAGGCGCACGCGATCGTCGAAGGGCGACGGCGATCTCGTGTGGGCGCAGGTGATCGAGGACTGCGTCACGGCGACGCGCCGCTGCCGATGTACGACGGCGGCAAGGTCGAAGGCGGCGACTTCAAGCCGGCGCGCTGGTCGCTGATTCCGCCCGGCAAGTACATGTGGGCGTCGGTGCAGACCGTGCGCGGCTGCCCGAAGCACTGCTCGTTCTGCTCGGTGTGGCAGCACCGACGGCCAGCGGCCGCGGCAGCGCGACGTCGACGCGCGTGGTCGGCGAGATCGTCGATCTGCGCCGGCGCGGGTTCCGGTTCATCGCGCTCGCCGACGACAACTTCTATCCGGTCACGCTCGACGACCTCGCGATGGCGGCGCGGCGCGCCGGACAAGACGCCGGCTCGACGAGCTGAAGGCGATGCGCGCCGAGCGCTTCGAGCTGATGGACGGCGCTCGCCGCAGCTGCCCGACGACATGGTGTTCTTCACGCAGATCACGATGGAAGCGGCCGAGGATCCGGAGTTCCTCGACGGCGATGAAGAAGGCGCAACATCAAGGGCGCGCTGGTCGGCGTCGAAGCGGTGACGCCCGAGGGGCTGAAGGACGTCTACAAGGACTTCAACTGCAGCGGCGAGCACCTGGTCGATCGGCTGCGCGCGTTCCGGCACCACGGCGTCCACGTGCTCGGCTCGTTCATCTTCGGGCTGCCGAGCGACCGGCCCGAGACCTTCGACGCTGACGGCCGACGCTGGCGCGAGCGCTCGGGCGATCACCTTCGCGCAGTTCGTGATGCTGACGCCGTTCCCCGGCACGGTCGACTTCGCCGCCTGGGAGAAGACGATGGAATCGGATCCGACGCGGATCGACGGGCATTCCGCTGACGCGGCACTGGCTGATCCCGAAGGGCAAGCAGCCCAAGGTCTACGTGCCGCATCCGATGATGTCGGCCGACGACATCCGGGCGCGCACGCAGGGCGTCTGGGATCAGTTCTACAGCTGGCGCAACATCTGGGCGCGCGTCGCACTGCGTCGAGTCGCTGAAGTCGCGGCTGGCGTTCGTGCTGATCTCGAAGCGTATCGGCAGATGTACGCCAACACCGGCATCGCCACCGACAGCGCGCGCATCAACCGGTCGGCGACGCTGGGCGCGCTTGATCGCGAAGCCGCTGCCAGAAGCTCTTCTGCCGGCAAGCCGATGCCGGAGCTGCAGGTGCCGCGCGCATCGCGTCGGAGTTGCAAGAGCGTCGTAGTCCAGCCCGCGCGGGTTCGGATGATGCCGCTCGAGACGATCCAGACGAAGCAAGCCGCGGCGCTCGGTCCTCCTCATCGGCTCGAGGCGCAGCCGTTCGCGAAAACCGGCGGGCTGGCGGACGTCCTCGGGGCGCTGCCGCCCGCGCTCGCAGCGCCTCGGCTGGGACGCGACCGTCGCGCTGCCGCGATACCGCGGCGTCTCCGCCGGCACTCTCGTCGAGACCTTTCCGGTCACCGTCGGCGGCTTCACGCGCGACGCCGGCGTTCTACGAGGCGCCGCTCGCCGACGGCGCGCGCGCGCTCCTCGTCGACTGTCCGGATCTCTACGATCGCGCCGGCGCTCTACGGCGTCGACAACACCGACTATCCGGACAACGCGCGCCGCTTCGCGTTTCTGGCGCGCGCCGCGCTCGAGTTCGCCGCGCGCCGCGGCGCCGCGCCGTCGGTCGTGCACGCGCACGACTGGCAGGCGGGCCTCGCGCCGGTCTATCTGCGCACGCTCTACGCGTCGCATCCGGTGCTGGGCGGCACGCCGAGCGTCTTCACGATCCACAACCTCGCCTATCAGGGCATGCTTCGAGCCGGACTGGCTGCCGCGTCTCGATCTCGGCTGGGAGCAGTTCGCGATCGATCGGCTCGAGTTCTGGGGCCGCATCAGCTTCCTGAAGGGCGGCATCAACGACGCCGATGTCGATCACGACCGTCAGCCCGCGATACGCGCGAGGAAATCCAGACGCCGGCGTTCGGGTTCGGCTTCGACGGCATCCTGCGCGCGCGCGCCGACGGATCTGGTCGGCATCCTGAACGGCATCGACACGCGCGAGTGGGATCCGGCGCACGATCGCGTTCCTGCCGACGCCGTTCGACGCCGGCGATCTCGCCGGCAAGCGCGACGCGAAGGTCGCGGTGCTGCAGCCGCTACGGGCTGCCCGGCCGACGACGGCGGCGCTGACGCGGCCGCTGATCGGCATGGTGTCGCGGATGGTCGATCAGAAAGGCTTCGATCTGATCGCCGCGCGCGCTCGACGATCTGACGCGAGCTCGACGCGGCGTTCGTCGTCCTCGGCACCGGCGAGCCGCGCTACCAGGATCTGTGGCGGGCGCTCGCCGCGCGCGCATCCGGATCGCATCGGCGCGCGGATCGGCTTCGACGAATCGCTGGCGCACCTGATCGAGGCAGGCGCCGACATCTTCCTGATGCCGTCGCGGTTCGAGCCGTGCGGCCTCAACCAGATGTACAGCATGCGCTACGGCACCGTGCCGGTGGTCCACGGCGTCGGCGGCCTGGCGGACACCGTGCGTCGACTATACGCGCCAGGCGCGCCAGACCGACTGGGCTTCGTGCTTCCGCGAGTACACGCCGGCGGCGCTGCTCGAGGCGCCTGCGCGCGCGCGCTCTGACCGCTTTTCGCCGATCCAGCGCAAGTGGCGGGCGCTGCAGGTGGCCGGGATGCAGCAGGATTTTTCATGGGACCGTTCGGCGCAGGAGTACGTCAAAATATATGAGCGGGCGTTCGTGAGCGGCTAGGGCCGAGGGCTCAGGCGGCACTGGCGCCAGGGCTCAGTGGGACTAGGGAGACGACGATGGCAGCCGAGAACGTGCAGACCTTTACGGACGGGAATTTCGACGACAGCGTGCTGAAGTCGGGCGCCGCCGGTGCTGGTGGACTTCTGGGCGGAGTGGTGCGGGCCGTGCAAGCGGCTGGGGCCCACGGTCGACGCGCTGGCCACCGAGTATGCCGGGAAAGGTGACCGTCGGCAAGCTGAACGTCGACGAGAACCCGAACGTGTCGTTCAAGATTCCAGATCCGCGGCATCCCGACGATCCTGATCTTCAAGGGCGGCCAGGTCGTCGAGTCGGTCGTCGGCCTCGCGCAGAAGGAAGACCTCAAGAAGGTCCTCGACAAGCACATCTAATCGAATCGGTGATTGGGAATTGGTGGGCTGGTGATTGACGTCACGCCAATCATCAATTACCAATCACCAATCGCCAATTACCAAATGCCTCCGTCCGAAACGTCATCATCATCGGCTCGGGCCTGCAGGCCTGACCGCCGCTCTTACGCCGCGCGCGCCAACCTGCAGCCGCTCCTCATCGAGGGCATCGAGGCCGGCGGTCAGTTGATGCTGACGACCGATGGTCGAGAATTTTCCCGGCCATCGCGACGGCATCATGGGTCCGGATCTGATGGCCGAGATGCGCGCGCAGGCGGAGACAGTTCGGCACCGAGATCATCCAGGGCAACGTCACGAGCGTCGACCTCTGCAGCCAGCCGATCGTCGTGACGACGTCGCGAGGCGGAGTACCGGCGAAGACGCTGATCATCGCGACCGGCGCGTCGGCGCGGCTGCTCGGCCTGCCGTCGGAGCGGACGCTGATGGGCCACGGCGTCTCGACCTGCGCGACCTGCGACGGCTATTTCTTCCGCGGCCAGCGAGATCGCGGTGGTCGGCGGCGGCGACTCGGCGATGGAAGAGGCGGTGTTTCTGACGCGCTTCGCGTCGAAGGTCACCGCTGGTGCACCGGCGCGACACGCTGCGCGCGTCGAAGATCATGCAGGACAAGGCGCGCGCGAACCCGAAGATCGCGTGGCTGCTCGACCACGAGGTCGAGGACATCACGGACACCGGCAAGGGCGAAGTGACCGTCGATGGTCGTGCGCTCGAACAAGACCGGCGAGCGACGACCGAGGTTCCGGTGAACGGCGTCTTCGTCGCCATCGGCCACACGCCGAACACGGCGCTGTTCCGCGGCCAGCTCGAGCTCGATCAGAACGGCTACATCATCACGCCACGACGGCGCGAAGACGAGCGTGGCCGGGCGTGTTCGCGTGCGGCGACGTCCAGGATCACATCTACCGGCAGGCGATCACCGCCGCCGGCTCGGGCTGCATGGCGGCGATCGACGCCGAGCACTACCTCGACAACATTCCCGAGCATCTCGCGACGGTGTAGTCGCGTTTAACCGCGGAGCTGCGCTGGAGATCGCCGAGAAGAACGTCTTACTCCGCGTTCTCCGCGTTCTCTGCGGTTTCTGCTTCTGTCTTAATCGATCCAGCCGCCGCCGACCACGCGTATCGCCGTCGTAGAAGACCACCGCCTGGCCGGGCGCGATCGCGAGCTGCGGCGCGTCGAAGACGACCTCGGCGCGCGGCCGTCGCCGAGCGATCGCACGGTGGCGGGCGCCGCCTGATGGCGATGCCGGATCTGCGCGCGCGACGCGCAGCGTGCCCGGCCAGGCTCCGCGACGATCCAGTTCACGCCTGACGCGGTCAGCCGCGTCTGCTCGAGCGACGACTTCGGGCCGACCACGACCTGCTGATCGGCCGGCCGCAGCGCGAGCACGCAGCATCGGCGCGCCGGTCGGCGACGCGAGCCCGAGCCCCTTGCGCTGGCCGACCGTGAAGCGGTGGATGCCGGCGTGGCTGCCGAGCACGCGGCCCTGCTCGTCGACGAACGCGCCGTCGCGCGCCGCGTCCGGGCACGCTCTTGGTCACGAACGACCGGTAGTCGTTGTCCGGGATGAAGCAGATCTCCTGGCTGTCCGGCTTGTCGGCGACCGGCAGCCGCGCTGCGCGCGCGTAGTCGCGGACCGCGTCCTTCGGCCGATCGCCGACCGGGAAGACGGCGCGCGGCGAGCTGCTCCTGCGTCAGCGAGAACAGAAAGTACGACTGGTCCTTGCCGGTGTCGACGCCGCGCCTGCAGCGATAGCGCGTCCGATCGGCCGTCGCGCTCGACGCGCGCGTAGTGGCCGGTGGCCACCGCGTCGGCGCCGAAGCCGCGCGCGCGCTCGGCCAGCGTCGCGAACTTCAGATCGCTGTTGCAGTGCGCGCAGGGGAGCGGCGTCCGGCCGGCGGCGTACTCGCGCGACGAAGTTCGAGACCGACCTGCTCGTTGAACTGCCGCTCGAAGTTCACGATGTAGTGCGGGATGTTGATCGCCGCCGCGACGCGCCGCGCGTCGTGCAGGTCGTCGATCGAGCAGCAGCTGCCGAACGACGTCTGTCCCTCGGACTGATCGTAGAGCTGCATCGACAGACCGATGACCTCGTGGCCCTGCTCGGCGAGCAGCGCCGCCGCCACCGACGAATCCACGCCGCCCGACATCGCGACGACGATCCGCATGATTCAGAAACACATGCAACCACGAAGACACGAAGCGCACGAAGACGACACGAAGAAAACCGATCAAGATTCTTCTTCGTGTGCTTCGTGTCGTCTTCGTGTCTTCGTGGTCGATGTTCACGCCGACACCGGCTTTCTCGTCAGGCCGCGCAGCTTTTCCACCAGCCGCGGCAGCACCTCGACGACGCGGTCGACTTCTTCCTGCGGTCGAGAACATCCCGAGGCTGAAGCGCAGCGAGTTCTGCGTGCGGTGCGTCGGCAGGCCCATCGCGCTTCAGCACGTGCGACGGCTCGAGCGTGCCCGACGAGCAGGCCGATCCGGTCGACACCGCGATCCCCTCGAGATCGAGCGCGATCAGCAGGCTCTCGGCCTCGACGCGCTCGAAGCTGATGTTGGTCGTGTTCGGCACGCGCGCGTCGCGCGCGCCGTTGACCTGCGGTGCCGGCGACGCGCCGCGAGGATGCCGGCCTCGAGCCGATCGCGCAGCGCGCCGACGCGCGCGCGCTTCGGCGGCCATCTTGCCGGCGGCCAGCCGCCGCGGCGACGCCGAGGCCCGGCGATGGCCGGCACGTTCTCGGTCCCGGCGCGCCGGTTGCGCTCGTGCTTGCCGCCGGTGACGATCGGCTGCATCCGCGTGCCGCGCTTGATCCACAGCACGCCGGCGCCCTTCGGCCCGTTGAACTTGTGCGCCGAGAGCGACAGCAGATCGACGCCGAGCGCGCGCACGTCGACCGGAATCTTGCCGGCCGACTGCACCGCGTCGGTGTGCATCAGCGCGCCGTGCTCGTGCGCGATCGCGGCGAGCGCGGCGATCGGCTGAATCGTGCCGATCTCGTTGTTCGCGTGCATCACCGAGACGAGCGCCGTGTCGGCGGTCGATCGCCTCGCGCAGCCGATCGGGCGAGACGATGCCCGACGTGATCGACCGGCAGCAGCGTCGTGCGCCAGCCGCGGCGGGCGAGCGCGCGCAGCGTGTTCAGCACCGCTTCGTGTTCGATCGCGCTCGCGATGAGATGACGGCGTCCGGTCGGCTCGAGCGCCTCCGGCGGCGCCGCGGATCGCGAAGTTGTCCGGCTTCGGTGCCGCCGCTCGTGAACACGATCTCCGACGGATCGGCGTTGAGCAGCGCCGCCGACCGCCGATCGCGCGTCGTCCATCGCCGCCTTGGCCTGCTGGCCGAAATGATGCACGCTCGACGCGTTGCCGAACAGCTCGCGGAGACGCGCGGCGACCGCCTCGACCACCTCGGGCGCGAGGGGGTCGTCGCGTTGTAGTCAAAGTAGACACGCATAGTGAATCATTCATTGTACCACTCCCGCTAACCCTCGGTAACAAAAGGACTAGACAACGTTTGCGGCGCGTCCCATATACTGGCCAGACGTTCGGCCCGATAGTGACTCAGACAGCAGACCCCTGGCGCCACTGGCAGACGGCAGGCGGAGGATAACACATGTGGAAACGCGATGAAGCGGTCCGACCGGCGAGCGGACAACCGACGGCTGCACCGCAGCCGCCCGCGCCAACTCAGGCGGGGGCTCCTGGTCCTCGTCCACGAGACGAGCCATCAAATGGAGAAGGACATCGTGAATATTGGGAAGTCGGTCGTCATCAAGGGCGAGCTGAACGGCAGCGAAGATCTGACCATCGAAGGCCACGTCGAGGGCACCATTCAGCTCAAGCGATCACGTGCTGACGATCGGCCCCAACGGCCGGATCAAGGCGCAGGTGTTCGCCAAGTCGGTCATCGTGCTCGGCGAAGTGACCGGCAACGTCACCGCGAGCGACAAGGTCGACATCCGCGACAACGGGTCGGTGGACGGCGACATCGTCTCGCCGCGCGTCGCGATCGCCGAAGGCGCGCACTTCCGCGGCAGCGTCGACATGCAGCGCAAGGCCGGCGCGCGCCAGCCGCAGGGCCGCCAAGCCAGCGGCAGCCGCCGGCTGCGCTGCCGCAGACGCAGACACAGCCGCGCCGGCTGCTCCAGCAGCGCGTGGGCGCTTAGGAACGCAGGAGTTAGAAGTCGGGAGTTAGGGATTCGCGAACCGACCCAGCTTCTAATCCTCAATTCCTGGTCCCACTTCTAACTTCTGTCACGCGATGGGCCTGCTAGATCGCCTCGCACCGCGCAAGAGCGAGTCCCGACGTCGCGTCCCCAGGGACCGGCGTCGGTCCCGGCGACGATCCCGTTTTCGCCACCAAAGCCCTTCCGCAAGTTCCTGCCATGCCTCACGTCGCGCGAGTCGCCGGTCCTGCTCGATCTCGGCCCGGTGGTCGGCAGCAACGTCAGCTTCTTCGGCGAGCAGCTCGGCTGCAAGATTTTCGTCGAGGACATCTTCGCGGACCTCGATCGCCACGTGCGCGACGGGCACGCTCGATGAGCTGCCGGAGTTTCTGAAGAAGCGGTTTCCGCAGGCAGACGGCGAGCGTCGACGGCATCCTGTGCTGGGATCTCATCGACTACCTGGATCGCCGCCGGCGCCAGGAGCTGGCCAACGCAGCTGACGCGCGTGCTGCGGCCCGACGGCGCGCTGCTCGGCTTCTTCGTGCGCCGCGCAGCCGCACCAGGACGCTCGCTACACGAAGTTCATCATCGTCGACGACGTGAACCTGAGGCATCGCCCGTACCCGGCGGCGCGCGGACGGCAGGCGATTCTGCTCGAACCGCGACATCATCCGGCTGTTCTCCGGACCTGCGCGTCTCCGACTCGCTCCTGCTGCAGAACAACCTGCGCGAGATCCTCTTCCGCAAGCCCGCGTAAAGAGCGACGCTCAACGCAGAAACCGGGGCGGAAACCTCACCGCTCGACGAACGCCTTCAGCCGCCCGACGCGTCGTCCCACTCCGCCGAGAGCCGATCGAGGCTGCGCCGCGCCGCGCGCAGCGACCCCGGTTCGAGCTGCCACACCCGCTCGCGGCCGATCCAGGAATCGCGCACGAGGCCGGCGTCCGAGAGGACGTGCAGGTGCTTGGTCACGGCCTGCCGCGTGACCCCGGTGCCGTCGGTCAGCGTGACGATGGACAACGGGCCGCTGGCCGAGAGGCGGCCGACCAGAGCCAGCCGTGTCTCGTCGCCGAGCGCGGCGAAGATCGGCGCCGCGCCCGGATCGGCTCCTCGCGGCGGGCGCTGATGACGCCTGGCGGACATGGCGGGCGATGAATTCCATCTGCATCGTCCAGCCGCCGTCGTTGCCGCTGTAGGCCTGCTCGCGCCGGCGCCGCGGGGAGACGGTCGAAGCCGGATTCGACGACCGTGAGCAGCGTGCCGCCGTCCACCTCCTGGAGCTCGAACACGCACCAGCGTCGTCGGCTCGGCGGAGTAGTCCGCCGCCGGATCGATGGCGCTGGGGTGCCACCGCCACGAGAACAGCCGTTCCGGCTCGACCCGGTCGACGGTCAGCTCCAGCGTGAGGTGTTCGTAGCCCTGGGTGCGTGATCTGGCCGCGGCAGGCGCGCGCCGGGCGCGAAGGTCCCGGTCAGCGTGACCCCGAACCACTGGCTGAATTCCCTGGTCTCGCGTCAGCGCCCGCCACACCCGCGATCGCGGCGCGCGCAGCAGGACCTGCTTTTCGATCCGATCGGGTCTGGACGACAGGCATGGGCCACTCTCCTCGGACGGAAGCATAGATCGCGCGTCCTTAAATGCAACTAAATGGTTGCGCGTTGAATCGGAACCTGGCGCCGGCCGGAGCGGTCGGGCGCGGCCCGCCTTCGTGATCGGCCGTCATTTCGATAAGCTAGGAGCATGGCGCGACCGGTCATCGCCCTGCTCACCGACTTCGGCACGCGCGATCACTACGCCGGCACGATGAAGGGCGTCGTGCTCGGCATCTGTCCCGACGCGACGCTGGTGGACATCTCGCACGACGTCGCCGCGCACGACGTGCTCGGCCGGCGCGCTCGAGCTCGCCGCGGTCTATCGGTATTTTCCGCCCGGCACGATCTTCCTCGTCGTCGTCGATCCCGGCGTCGGATCGCGCGCCGCGGCATCGCGCGCCGAGGCCGGCGACTACCGGTTCGTGGCGCCGGACAACGGCGTGCTGACCGCCGTCCTCGACGAGCATCCGCGCGCAAGCGGGTCGTCGAGCTGACCGAACGGAACTGCGCGCGCCCGACCGTCAGCCGCACGTTCGAAGGGCCGCGATCGCTTCGCGCCCGCCGCGCGCGTGGCTCGCCAAGGGCATCGACCTCGACCGCGCTCGGCCGGCCGGCCGGCGCCGATCCAGCGCCTCGAGATTCCGCAGCCGGCGCGTCGAGGCCGGATGCGATCGACGGCGAGGTCGCTGCGCGTCGATCGCTTCGGCAACCTGATCACCAACATCCGACCGCAAGACGTTCGAGACGCTGGCCGGCGGCCGCGCTCGACATCCGCGCCGGCCGCATCAGGTGCGCGCGGGTCGTCTCGACCTACGCCGACGCGCCGCCGGGCGAGATCTGCGCGCTGTTCGGCAGCACCGACCATCTCGAGGTCGCGGCCAACGGCGCGAGCGCGGCGGCGATGCTCGATCTCGACGCGGCGCGCCGTGCAGTCGCACGCCGCGCTGATACGATTCGCCGCTGTCACGACGATAACGAGAACCGCAGAGCCGCAGAAAGGGTTTTCCTGCGAGTTCAGCGGATTCCGCGTGTCGTCGTCTTCGAGATGCCATGATTGATTTCAGCTCTGTCCGACGAACACCGCCTGCTCGAGCAGTCGATCCGCGAGTGGGGCGCCCGCGAGGTGCGCGCCCTACATCCGCGACAACGATCGCAAGCATCATTTCGATCGCGAGCGCATCCTCGGCGGCATGGCGAAGCTCGGACTGCTCGGCATCTCGGTGCCGCAGAATACGGCGGCGCCGGCATGGACTACATCGCGCTCGGCGTCGCCAGCGAGGAGCTCGAGTATCTCGACACCTCGCTGCGCGTGATCATGTCGGTGCACGCCGGGCTGAACTGCCTGTCGCTGCTGTCGTGGGGCACCGAGGACCAGAAGCAGCGCTATCTCGTGCCGCAGGCGCAGGGCACGAAGATCTCCGGCTACGGCCTGACCGAGCCGGGCGCCGGCAGCGACGCGCGCGCGATCCAGACGACGGCGGTGAAGAAGGGCGATCGCTACGTGCTGAACGGCGAGAAGAGCTGGATCTCGCTCGCCGACGTCGCCGACAACTTCCTGGTCATCGCGCTGGACCGATCTCGAGAAGAAGAAGCAGCGGCGATCCGTCCGGCATGACCGCCTTCATCGTCGAGCGCACGTTCAAGGGCTTCTCGAGCGGCGCCGATGAAGGAGAAGTGGGGCATCCTCGCCGGCAACACCGGCTTCTTCAAGATGGACGACGTCGAGGTGCCCGAGGAGAACGTGCTCGGCAAGGCTCGGCGAAGGCTTCAAGATCGCGATGTTCGCGCTCGATCAGGGGCGCTACACCGTGGCCGCCGGCGCCACCGGGCTGATTCGCGCCTGCCGCGACGCGAGCGTGAAGTACGCGAAGGAGCGCAAGACGTTCGGCGTCGAGATCGGCCAGCACCAGCTCGTGAAGGAAATGATCGCGCAGATGGAGTCCGACTATCAGTCGGCGCGGCTGCTGTGGCTGCGCTCGGGCTGGCTGAAGAACCACGGCACGCCGCAACACGCGCGAGACCGGCCTGGCGAAGTGGTTCGCCACCGTCGCGTCGGAGCGCGCCGCCGGCGACGCCGTCCAGATTCACGGCGCCAACGGCTACTCGGACGAATACCCGGTCGGCCGCTTCTACCGGAACTGCAAGGGCGCGGTCATCTACGAAGGCACGCGCGAGATCCACAAGACTCATGCAGGCCGACTACCTGCTCGGCTACCGGACCGACCGTCCGACGCGGTGCGAGCTGCCGGCCGTACGCCGGAAGTGCGAAGACTGAAGCGCAGCGTATTTCACTTATGGATTCCGACCTCTCGCTCGAGTTTCTCCGCGTCGTCGAGCAGGCGGCCATCGCGTGCGCGCACACGATGGGGCAGGGCGACCGGCACAAGTCCGACCAGGTCGCCGTCGAGGCGATGCGCGAGGTGATGGACACCGTGCCGATCGACGGGACGATCGTCATCGGCGAAGGCGAGCGCGACGAGGCGCCGATGCTCTACATCGGCGAGAAGGTCGGCCTGGTGCACGCCAAGAACCTCGCCGGGCCGCCGCCCGTGCGCTTCGACGAGGTGGACATCGCGGTCGATCCGCTCGAGGGCACCAACCTGTGCGCGACCGGCGCGCCGAACGCGATCGCGGTGCTGGCGGCGTCGAACAAGCGGCGGCCTGCTGCATGCGCCCGATCTCTACATGGAGAAGCTGGTCGTCGGGCCCGAGCTCGAAGGACGCGGTCAGCCTCGACGCGCCGGTCGCACGAGAACCTCAAGGCGATCGCCCGGTGCCTCGGCCGCCAGCGTCGAGGACCTGGTGGTCGTCGTGCTCGAGCGCGAGCGCCACGAAAAGCTGATCGACGACATCCGCGCGACCGGCGCGCGCATCCGGCTGATCGGCGACGGCGACCTGTCGGCCGGCATCGCCGCGGCGGTCGTCGGCTCCGGCGTCCACGCGGTGATGGGCACCGGCGGCGCGCCGGAAGGCGTGCTGACCGCGGCGGCGATGCGCTGCCTGAACGGCGAGATCTTCGCGCGCCTCGTCGTCAGCAAGCCCGAGCACGAGGAGCGCTGCCGCGCGATGGGGATCACCGACTTCAAGAAGGTCTACCGCGCCGAAGGACCTCGCGCCCGGCAAGGACATCATCTTCGCCGCGACCGGCGTCACCGACGGCACGCTGATGCGCGGCGTGCGGTTCTTCGGCGACGGCATCGCGCACCAGCTCGGTGATCATGCAGAACCAGCCGCACCGGATCCGGTTCATCGACAGCATTCACGTGCGCCCGGACACCAGACGTCAAGATCCAGTTCTGACGAATCGCAATCGCGCGATCCGCAATCGGCAATGCGATCCGCACTCCGCAGTCGACCCGCAGTCCCGAGGTGGCGGCGCAACGTCGTCGCGGTCACCGCCGCCTCGTTCATGGGCTACACCGGCTTCACGCTGGTGATGCCGTTCCTGCCGCTGTTCATCGGCCAGCTCGGCGTCACCGACGTCGGCGCAGATCGCGATGTGGACCGGGCTGAGCCTCGGCGATCACGCCCGGCGCTGACGGCGCTGCTGGCGCCGGCGTGGGGGCGGCTCGGCGATCGCTTCGGCCGCAAGATCATGGTCGAGCGATCGCTGGTCAGCTTCGTCGTCCTGTTCGCGGCGATGGCGTTCGTGACGCGCGTCGTGGCACGTGCTCGCGCTGCGCGCCGTGCAGGGGCTGTTCGCGGGCTACGGGTCGCTGTCGGTGGCGATGGCCGCCGAGTCGGCGCCGCGCGACCGCATGCCGTCGGCGATCGGCGCCGTGCAGACCGCGCAGCGCATCGGCCCGGCGCTCGGCCCGCTGATCGGCGGCGTCCTCGCGCAGGTCGTCGGGCTGCGGCACGCCGTTCCTCGCGACCGCGATGTTCTACGCCGGCGGCGCTGGTGCTCGTGCACGTGCTGTACGACGACCGCGCCGATCCGCACGCCGCCGGCGGCGGACGCGGCAGAGACCGGCCGCGTGACGTTCCGCAACGTGCTGGCGTTCCAGGAATTTCATCCTGATGATGTGCGTGATCTTCGGGCTGCAGTTCGTCGACCGCAGCTTCGGGCCCGGTGCTGCCGCTGTGGGTCGAGCAGGTCGGCGTGGCGCACGGCGCGCGTGCCGCTCGTGTCGGGCGTGCTGTTCTCGATCATGGCGTTCACCGGCGCGCTCGGCCACCACTTCTGCGGCAAGCTGCTGCGCCACTACCCGAGCCGCGCTCGTGATCGCCGGCGGCGCGTCGTGCGCGGCGCGCCGGTGCCGGACTGCTGTCGGCGTCGTCCGGGCAACGCTCTGGGTCATGTGCGCGGCGTCGGTTCTGCTTCGGCATCGGGATCTGGCGCCGCGATGACCGCCGCCTACAGCGCGGCGGGCGCCGTGATTCCGCCGGGCGCGCACGGCGCCGGCTTCGGCGTCCTGACCAGCGCCTCGCTCGTCGGCATGGCCAGCAGCCCGTTCATCGCCGGCTTCCTCGGCGGCGCCGTCGATCCGCATCGTGTTCTTCGTCGACCTGGCGCTGATGGCGCTGCTCGCGGCTGTGCGGTGCAGCGGACGATGGCGGACCCGTCGCGAACCATGGACCGTTGCATAATGTCGCTTAAGTGTGCGTCGAGTCTTCGTCGATCCCGGATCGCCGCAGCGCGATGCGATTCAGGAAGCGGCGAAATGGATTCTCAACGGCGGCGTCGTGGCGCTGCCGACCGACACGCTCTACGGCCTCGCCGCCGATCCGTTCTCGGCCGGCGCGGTCGCACGCGTGTTCGCGGTCGAAGGGGCGTGCCGCCGAGCGCGGCGCTGCCGCTCATCGCCGCGGATGCCGCGCAGGTCGATCGAGCACCTCAGCCGCTGCCGGCAACGGCGCAGCGGCTGGCCGAACAGTTCTGGCCGGGGCCGCTGACGCTGCTGGTCGCGGCGCCGGCCGCGCTGGCGCGCGAGGTGACCGGTGGCACCGGGACGCGTCGGCGTGCGAGTGCCCGCCGACGACGTGGCGCGGGCGATCTGCCGCGCGCGCCGGCCGCCCGCTCACCGCGACGAGCGCGAACGTCAGCGGCGAGCCGGCGACGGCCGATCCGGACGTGGTCGAGCGGACGCTCGGCGATCGCATCGACCTGCTGATCGACACGCGGCCAGACGCGCGGCGGCGCCGCTTCGACGATTGTGGACGCGACCGGCGCCGCGACCGGCGCTGGTGCGTGCCGGCGCGATCGCGCTGGGACGACATCCTCTTATGGCTCAACACCGAACCGGCGTGAAGCGAGCGATCGAGCGGGCCGCGCTCGTCGGGCTGATTGGCGCCCGCGCGCGGCGGCTCGAGGCCGAGCGGTCGCTCGAGGAGCTGGCCGGCCTCGCCCAGGCCGCCGGCGCCGACGTCGTGCTGCGCGTGCTGCAGGAGCGGCCGAAGCCCGACCCGTCGACGTTTCTCGGCGCCGGCAAGATCCAGACGCTCGCGGCCTCGGCGCGCCGAGACCGACGTCGACGTGGTCGTCTTCGACGACGAGCTGACGCCGGCGCAGCTGCGGCACATCGAGGAGGCGGTCGGCCGCAAGATCATCGATCGCACGCAGCTCATCCTCGACATCTTCGCGCGCCGCGCGCGCACCCGCGAGGGCAAGCTGCAGGTCGAGCTCGCGCAGCTGAAATACCTGCTGCCGCGGCTGGTCGGGGTCGAGCGACGCGCTGTCGCGGCTGGGCGGCGGCATCGGCTCGCGAGGGCCCGGCGAAACCAAGCTCGAAACCGACCGCCGCCGCATCCGCACCCGCATCCACGCGATCACCGACGACATCGAGCAGGTCCGCAAGCGGCGCGTCGCAGCTGCGCGAGCGCCGCCACAAGGCGTCGGTGCCCGACCGTCGCGCTCGTCGGCTACACCAACGCCGGCAAGACGACGCTGTTCAACGTGCTGACGCGCGCCGACGCGGAGGCGTCGAACGCCCTGTTCGTGACCCTCGATCCGCTGGTGCGCCAGGTGCGGCTGCCGGACAGCCGCGAGCTGCTCGTGTCCGACACCGTCGGCTTCATCGATCGGCTGCCGCACGCGCTGGTCGCGGCCTTCCGCGCCACGCTCGAGGAAACCGCCGACGCCGACCTCGTGCTGCACGTCATCGACGCGGCCGCGCCGGACCGCGACCGCCGGATGCACGCGGTCCAGTCGGTGCTCGACGAGGTCGGCGCCGATCGATGTGCCGCTGCTCGAGGTCTACAACAAGTGCGACGCGTTGACGCCGGACGAGCGCCGCCGGCTGCAGGAGCTGGATCCGTCCGCGCTGTGCATCTCGGCGCTCGAGCGGCAGGGCATCGACGAGCTGATCGAGACGATCACCTCGCGGCTGGCGCTCGACGTGCGCCGCGTCACGCTGACCTTCGAGCCCGACAACGAGGCGGACCGTGAGCGGATCGCGCGCGTCTACCGCCACGGCCGCGTCGTGCTCCACGAGACGCGGGACGGACGGGTCTCGATCGTCGCCGACGTGCCGCGCCGGCTGCTCGACGCGGCTCGGTCATGCGTAAGACAGGAGAAGCCGCGGCACGCAGCCCGTTGACGACGTCAAACGCCGAACCCGCAGCATCCGCAGAGGTCGCTCAGGCTCAAGCCGACGCTGCATGAGCAGCGGCTTCTGCGTGTGATCGTCGTAGACGCCCGGCGGGTATAAAATGTCTGCGATGCGTCGGTATCTCCTGGCGGCGGTCGTTCTCGTCAGCGCGTGCGCGCCGAAGCTGGCGCCCGCCCCGGTCGTGACCACGCCGAAGTTTCCGGAGTTCATGCAGGCCGCCGGTGCCGGCGGCGTGCGCCGGCAGCGCGGCCGCGCCAGGCGCATCGCGCGGCTGGGCGTTTCTGCAGGCCGGTGACTTCAAGAGCGCGGAGCGCGAGCTGTCGTCGGCGCTCAAGGCGGATCCGGCGTTCTATCCGGCGGAAACCTCGCTCGGGTACGTCGAGCTGGCGCGGAAGGATGCGAAGGCGGCGCTCGCGCATTTCGACCGCGCGCTCGAGCTGAACGCGCAGCACGCCGACGTGTCGGCGCTGGCCGGGCGCGGCCAGGCGCTGGCCGGCCTCAGCCGCGACGCCGACGCGCTGGCGGCGTTCGAGGCGGCGGTCGCCGCCGATCCCTCGCAGGTCGATCTGGCGCGCCGGGTCGAGGTCCTCCGGTTCCGGACGGTGGAGCAGGGGCTGGCGCGGGCCCGCGACGCCGCCAAGGCCGGGACGGCTGGACGAAGCGAGCCAGGCCTACCACGCCGCCATCGCCAGCTCGCCCGACAGCCCGTTTCTCTATCGCGAGCTCGCCGGCGTCGAGCGCCGGCAGAACAACCCCGCCGCGGCGATCGAGCACTTCCGCAAGGCGATCGCGCTCGAGCCGGGCGACGCGGCCTCGCTGGCGCAGCTCGGCGAGCTGCTCGAGGAGAGCGGCGACTACGAGGGGGCGGCGAAGGCCTACGCCGATTCGCTCGCCATCGAGCCGAACGCGGCGGTCGAGGCGCGGCGTCGAGGCGGCGCGCGCCCGGGCGGCGCTCGCCCTGCTGCCGGCCGAGTACCGCGCGATCGACCAGGCGCGCGCAGATCACCCGCGCCGAGTTGGCGGCGCTCGTCGGCATCCGTCTCGCGGCGCTGGTGCAGAACGCGCCGCGCGTCAGCGCGCGCGCTGATGACCGATGTCCGCAACAACTGGGCGGCGCCGTGGATCATGGCGGTCGCGCGCGCCGGCATCATGGAGCCGTTTCCGAACCACGCGTTCCAGCCGCGCGACGGTCGTGCGCCGGGTCGATCTCGCGCAAGCGGTGGCGCAGGCTGCTCGCGCGCGCGGCGGTCGCCAATCCCGGCCGCCGCCAAGGCGTGGGAGTCGGCGCGGCTGACGTTCAGCGACCTGTCGCCCGGCCACCTGGCCTACCCGGCCGCGTCGGCGGCGGTCGCCGCCGGCGTGCTCACCGCCGGCCCCGGCAACAGCTTCCAGCCGTCCAGGCCGGTCACCGGCGCGGAAGCGATCGAGGCGGTCACCAGGATCGAGGCCCTCGCGGGTCGGCGATGACGGCGCTCACGGCGGCGAATCAGCTGACGCTGCTGCGGATGCTGCTGATCCCGGCGTTCGTCATCCTGGTGATCTACGGCTATCGTCGGATGGGCGCTGGTGGTGTTCGTGACCGCGGGGGTCACCGACGGCCTCGACGGCCTGCTGCGCGCTGGTCGGGCCAGAAGACGCGGCTCGGGCGCGTGGCTCGACCCGATGGCCGACAAGCTGCTGCTCGTGACGACGTTCGTCGTGCTGTCGCTGCCGGACCTGCACCTCGAGAACCGCATCCCGGTCTGGCTGACCGTCTGCATGATCAGCCGCGACGTCGTCGATCCTGTTGACCGTGGCGATCGTCAACCTCGCGATCGGGCCGCGCACGTTCCAGCCGTCGATCTTCGGCAAGATCGCCACCGCCACCTACATCGTGACCGCGGTCGCGGCGATGCTGTTCAACTACCTCGGGTACCACTCGCCGATCGTCGACGTCGGCATCTGGGCGTCGCTGGCGATCACGCTCATCTCGAGCTTTCACTACATCTGGCACGCGCGGCGCATCATCGATGCGCCGGCCTGCAAGCGCATGAAGCACATCGCTCTGATCGTTCGTGGCAGTTCGTATCGACGGTCTGGCTAAAGCCAGACACTGTGCGCTGTCGGCCGGACGTGCTCGTACGTAGTGTCCGGCTTCAGCCGGACCGTGATCGCGCAGACCGCGCCGCCGAAACAGGCCGTCGTCGAGACCAGCGCGGGGACGTTCGTCATCGATCTCACGCCGGAGTCGGCGCCGAATCAGGTGGCGCATTTCACGAAGCTCGCGCGCGGAGGGCGGCTACGACGGGACGGTGTTTCATCGCGTCGTGAAGTACGGGATGGTGCAGGGCGGCGATCCGCTGACCAAGGATCCGGCCAAAGCGCGCGCTCTACGGCACCGGCGGCTTGAATGCGGTGAAGGCCGAAGCCCGCGCGCCGAAGATGACGCGCGGATCGGTGGCCGCGGTGCTCGTCCCGGGCAAGCCCGACAGCGCCGGCGCCCAGTTCTTCATCGTCCTGGCCGACCAGCCGTCGCTCGACAACCAGTACACGGTGTTCGGCCGCGATCGGCGAGGGCATCGAGGTGCTGCAGAAGATTTCCGAGGCGCCGGTGGACGAGAAGGGCGTCGTCTACCGAGCGCATCGAGATCAAGCACGTCGCCATCCGCGACACGCCGGCCGAGCCGTTCGTCACCGAGACCGCCGCAGCAGCTCGGCGCCTACCGCGCGGTGCTCGACACCAGCGCCGGCCCGATCACCATCGAGTTCTTCATCGACAAGGCGCCCGGCACGGTGCGTCAGTTCATGCGGCTGGCCGCCTCCGGCGTCTACAACGGGATGGCGTTCCACCGCGTCGCGCCGGGGTTCGTCATCCAGACCGGCGCGCTCTCGAGCCGGGCCGCGCCGCTGACCGAGAAGCAGCAGGCGCTGGTGCACAACCTCGCGCCGGAGTTCAACGACACCAAGCACGTGAAGGGCATCGTCTCGATGGCGCGCGGCGATGCGCCCGACAGCGCCACGACGTCGTTCTTCATCGTCACCGGCGCCGCGAGCGCGCTGGACGGCGTCTACACGGCGTTCGGACAGGTCGTCGACGGGATGGCGGCGGTGGATGCGATCGAGGCGGCGCCGCGGACCGGTGAGGCGCCGAACACGCGGATCGATCTGAAGACGGTGAGGATTGAGCGGAAGAACTAAGCATCGTTGCGCCCGTCGTTCGCATCGTAGGCACCGCTTTAGCGGTGCCTCGGACGCGACGGCTGAAGTCGCGCCCTACGTCATGCTGGATGAGCGATCAGGACGTCGGCACGACCCGCGTGACGCGCACCGCGACGCCGACCAGATACTCGACCTGGAATGCGGTCGCCCGGCTCCATGTTGTGGCCCATCACGGCTTCCGGGCCGACGCGGGCGACGTGGGTCTGGCCGTCGGGATCCTCGACGTCGGTGAAGAACACGTCCCACGACACCTGGCCGTGAATGCTCGTCGGCTGGACCTTCTTCAGAATGCCGTCGCGCGTGCCTTTTAACATCTTCTCCACCACGGTCCAGCCTGGCGCCGGACAGTACCGGGAACGGTCAGCGTCCGCCCGTCAGGCGGGCTGTTGTCCCCAACACAGTATCCGCTTGAACGGGAAAAAGAACGGCTGCGCGGCGTCGAGCCGCGGCCAGCAGCCGGCTGCGGTATTCGCCGAGAAACCGATCGAAGAGCTCGGCGGACAGATGACGCGCGCACTCCGTCAACAGCGTTCCCTTCATCCACTCGACGACCTCGTCGCGTCCCGCGAGGATATGAGGATAGACGATCAGCCGCACGTTCGTGTCGACGAACCCATATTTATACAGCAGCCGCGCATACCCTTCCGCCGACAGCACCGGCTGGGGCGATGCCAGCCGGCGAGCGCCGTCTGAAACGGCTCGACGGCCGTAAGTTCTTCCGCGATCAGGTGTGAAGCGTCCTCGTGCTGGGCCGGAATCTGGAAGGCCAGCTGGCCGGACGGTCGCGAGCCGCGCGGCCAGCGCCGCGATCAGGGCCTCGTGGTGCTCGACCCAGTGGAAGGCCGCGTTCGAAAAGATGAGATCGAAGCCGGCGCGCGCCTCGCCGGGCGCTCGCCGGTCCGGCCGCCGCCGATCCGAGACCCGCGAATTCCTCGATCGTGCCGACCCGAAAGCGCAGCCCTGCGGGCAGCGGGCCCTCGCGTGTTTTCGCCAGCATGCCGTCGGACCGGTCGATGCCGGTCGTCTCGCGCGCGTTGACGCGCTGCGTGCAGCACGCGGGTCAGCTTCCCGGTGCCGCAGCCGAGGTCCACGGCCCGCATCCCGTCGGCCGGCCGGACCATCGCCAGCAGATCGTAGAAGGGCTGCTCGCGCTCGCGCTGAAACTTGTCGTATTGCCGCGGATCCCAGGTATCAATGGCCATCGTCGTCAAAGGGCAGGCGGTCAGGATCGACAGGGGCAGGCTCGAGCCGCCCGATGAAATTATGCACGCTCACGCCGAGCAGCCGGATCGGGCCGGCGGCCCGCATCGGTCTTGTCGAGCAGGCCGACGGCGCGTGAGGTGAGGCCGCCTTCGTCGCGCGTCGGCGGCGCCGTGTGGCTGCGCGTGATGGTCGTGAAGTCCTCGTAGCGGACCTTGATCGTCACGGTGCGGGCGAACAGCTCCCGGCGCGTCAGCCAGGCGATGGCCTGCGCGGCCATCTCGGCGATCTCGGTGCGAATCGTGTCGAGTTCGGTCAGGTCCTCCGGGTAGGTCGTCTCCGAGCCCGACGACTTCACCTCGCGGCTGGGTTCCACCGGCCGATCGTCGATGCCGTCGGCCAGCTGGCGCAGCCAGTCGGCGAGGCTGCCGACCGTGTCGCGCAGCAGCTGCGCGTCGGCGGCGCGGACGTCCACCAGGCGTTCGATGCCGCGGGCGCGCAGCTTTTTCGCGGTGACCGGGCCGACGCCCCACAGCGCGTCGACCGGGAGCCGCTGCAGGAACGGCTCGACGCGGTCCGGGCTGATCACGGTCAGGCCGTCCGGCTTCTTCCAGCCCGACGCGATCTTCGCGAGAAACTTGTTCGGCGCCACGCCCGCCGACGCGGTCAGCCCGGTGTCGTCGCGGATGCCGCTCCTTCAGCCGCTTCGCGACGGCGGTCCCGAGCGCTTCGCCCCAGGCGTTGTCGGTGACGTCGAGATACGCCTCGTCGAGCGACAGCGGCTCGACGAGCGGCGTGACCTCGCGGAAGATCGCGAACACCGCGTTCGACGCCGCCTTGTAGCGCGAGAAGTCCGGCGGCACGATGACGAGCGACGGGCAGAGCCGCACGGCGGTCGCCATCGGCATCGCCGAGAAGCACGCCGAACGCGCGCGCCTCGTAGCTCGCGGCGGCGACGACGCCGCGCCGGTCGGGGCGTCCGCCGACCGCGACCGGCTGCCCGCGCAGCGCCGGATTGTCGCGCTGCTCGACCGACGCGTAGAAGGCGTCCATGTCGACGTGCACGATTCGACGCACCATCGTTCCATGTACAACTACACGTTTCCTATGCCTCAATTTATCTACACGATGAAGGGCCTCGGGAAGGTCCATCCGCCCGACGCCAAAGTGCTCGAAGACATCTGGCTCTCGTTCTACTTCGGCGCGAAGATCGGCGTGCTCGGGCTGAACGGCGCCGGCAAGAGCTCGCTCCTGAAGATCATGTCCGGCGAAGACCAGAGCTTCATCGGCGAAGCGTTTCCCGGCGAAGGCATCTCGATCGGCTTCCTGCACCAGGAGCCGCGCCTCGATCCGGCGAAGGACGTCCGCGGCAACGTCGAGGAGGGCGTCGCCGACGTCAAGGCGCTGCTCGCCGCGCTACGACGACGTCAACGCGAAGCTCGGCGAGGATCTGTCGCCGGACGAGATGGAGAAGGTGCTCGACGAGCAGTCGCAAGATCCAGGACAAGATCGACGCCGCCGAACGCGTGGGATCTCGACTCGCGGCTCGAGCTGGCGATGGACGCGCTGCGGCTGCCGCCGCCCGACGCCGACGTCACGACGCTGTCCGGCGGCGAGCGCCGCCGCGTCGCGCTGTGCCGGCTGCTGCTGCAGTCGCCGGACCTGCTGCTGCTCGACGAGCCGACCAACCACCTCGACGCCGAGTCGGTCGCCTGGCTCGAGCGCTTCCTCAAGGACTACGCCGGCACCGTCGTCGCCGTCACGCACGATCGCTACTTCCTCGACAACGTCGCCGGCTGGATTCTCGAGCTCGATCGCGGGCGCGGCATCCCGTGGGAGGGCAACTACTCGTCGTGGCTCGAGCAGAAGCAGAACCGCCTGCAGCAGGAAGAGAAGGCCGAGATCGCGCAAGCAGCGGACGCTCGAGCGCGAGCTCGGAGTGGATCCGCATGTCGCCGCGCGCCGCCAGGCCAAGGGCAAGGCGCGCCTCAACGCCTACGAAGACCTGCTGCGCGAAGAGTCGGCGTCAGAAGATCGAGACCGCCGAAATCTACATCGCGCCGGGCCCGCGGCTCGGCGACATCGTCGTCGAGGCCCGCGGCGTGCGGAAGGGCTACGGCGACAACCTGCTGATCGACGAACCTCGACTTCACGCTGCCGCGCGGCGGCATCGTCGGCGTCATCGGCCCGAACGGCGCCGGCAAGACGACGCTGTTCCGGATGATCACCGGGCAGAGACAGCCGGACGCGCGGCACGCTGCGGATCGGCGAGACCGTGCAGATCGGCTACGTCGATCAGAGCCGCGACGCGCTCGACGCCGAACAAGACCGTCTTCGACGAGATCACCGGCGGCAACGACGAGATCGAGCTCGGCAAGCGGAAGGTCGCGTCGCGCGCCTACGTCTCGTGGTTCAACTTCAAGGGCGGCGACGCAGCAGCGCAAGGTCGGCACGCTGTCGGGCGGCGAGCGCAACCGCGTCCACCTCGCGAAGCTGCTGAAGAAGGGCAGCAACCTGCTGCTGCTCGACGAGCCGACCAACGACCTCGACGTCGACACGCTGCGCTCGCTCGAAGAGGCGCTGCTCGAACTTCGCCGGCTGCGCCGTCGTCATCAGCCACGACCGCTGGTTCCTCGATCGCATCGCGACGCACATGCTCGCGTTCGAGGGCGACAGCCAGGTGGTCTGGTTCGAGGGCAACTATCAGGACTACGAGGCCGACCGGAAGCGGCGGCTCGGCGCCGCGGCGGATCAGCCGCACCGGATCAAGTACCGCAAGCTGACGCGGTAGGGCCTGCATCACTGCCCTCGGTGATTCGACAAGAACTGAGCCGTCTTAGATATGATTGGCGGGCGTCCGCGTTGATGGGATGCGTGGGTTCCTATGATTATTTCGCATCCTCGCGTTAGGAACTGGCGGAACTTCAGATCCATCGACGTCGCTCTTCGCGATCGCCAGTCTCATCGTCGGACCGAACGCCGCAGGTAAGTCGAACTTTCTGGATATCTTTCGATTCCTAAGGGATATCGCTAAGCCCGAAGGTGGTGGATTGCAGAAGGCGATTCGCGACGTGGCGGTCTCTCGAAAGTGCGAAGTCTGCCTGCTCGTAAAGACCCAGAAGTCTGTTGAAATCGACTTAGCCGATGGCTCTGAATCAGCTTCAATATGGCGATACTCGTTAGCGATTCGACAACAGACGCGAGCCTTTGCGCCTGCCCTTCGTGAGCTACGAGCGTGTGTGGCATCGGGGGAAGCAAGTAATCGGATCGACCCACGAAGATGATCGGCCGACCCTGCTCGCCTGACGCAAACCCAATACTGAACAAATTGAACGAACCCGCCTTTCGCGAAGTCGCGAAATTTCTTGCAGCTGATTACTTACCTTCATGCGCGCAATTCTCAACTCTGAGGCTTGCCGATCAGATTCAGGGCAGGATCGTCGGAAGCCATCCGACCTGACATTCGGTCAAGTTTTAGAGCGAGTCGCCAAGACACCGGAAAAGACTCGTCAGCCAGATTTAGAATTATCGAGGGTGCCCTTAAGATCGCGGTTCCACAACTGCAGCAATTGCAATTCATGCGTGAGCCGGCTATCAGTCGCCCTCACCTTCAAGCGTTGTATTCGCACTGGCGTGTCCCAATGCGCGGATGGCAGCAGAAGATCAGTTTTCAGACGGGTACTTTCGCTTGATTCGGTTTGTGGTCACTTCTGGAAGGCGATTCCATGTTGCTGCTGGAGTGAGCCGGAATTGTCCTTAAATGCAGGAATAGTTACCCATTCGCTGATCTACCGTCTCCAACGGACTCGACGGCGGCAGGTCCTGATCAGCACGCACAGCGATGCCTGCTCACTGAACAGGGAATAGCTCCTCTTGACGCCAAGTTCGTAGCGTACCACGGTGCAGGTGGCCTTCGGACGTGGAAGGAAATTGCTAACGCTCCTAGAGGCAGGTCTTACAGTCGGCGAAGCGGCTCTTCCAATGACCAGACCGTCGCAGACTTCATTGCTGACGCTCTTTGACTGATGCTAATTGCAACCAGACGCTGTCAGCGAGGCAGTAGCTCGAAAGTTGGTGGTCGTACGCCCAGACCTCGAGATCACAGTAGCTTCCAGTCGCCAGGGCAAATGCGGCATCCGAAGTCGGGCGCGCGAATTGAACTCGGGCGGGCAGGTCGATGCCGGTCCTAGTTCTTGCGGATTTGGATGACCGCATTGCCCGTGTCCCGGACGTTATGATGTCTGGTTCGGCACAAAGATGCCACATTTGGCGTTTCGAGCTGCCGCACTCGAGATCGAATCCCGGGATTTGGGCGGATCGTGGATCGGAGGCCGCCCTACTCTTTGGCGTGCCTCAACATCGTATTCCAGAGACGCCGACGCGATCGCGGATCCGAAACAGTTCCGGTCAACCTTGCGAGGCGTTCGAGGTCGTCATCGACTGGGCGATCTCGCTCCTTGCCGACGGCTCGACTGCGCTCGTTGGTCCGGCTTACGCCTCTGATAAGCGCCTTCGTCGAACGAACGTGGGGAATCCCCTGGAGGGCATCGGCCGCATCGGAAAAGCCTTCGTCGCGCCGTTGCTCGGATACGAGCCTTTGAATTGCCGGCGAATTAGGCTTGCCTCGCCTAAAGCCCTACATCTAATGACTCAGACACCTGTCGATTTTATGAATTGCCCACGCTAAGGACGTGCTCCGGATCGTGGCGCTGCTGAACGCGGCGTTCGCGATGGAGCGCGACTTCATCGACAAGCGATCGCACGTCAGCGCCGCAGAGATCGCGCGCTACATGACGACCGGGACGTTCTTCGTCGTCGATGGCGACGGCGGCGCGGCCTCGCACTCGTGCATGTATCTCGAGCAGCGCGGCGATCGCCTGTACCTCGGCATGCTGGCCGTCGAGCCCGGCGCAGCAGGGACGCGGCCTCGGGCGCCAGATGATGGCCGCGGCCGAACGGCACGCCGCCTCGCTCGGCTGCGGCGCGATCGACATCCGCATCGTCGAACCGCCGCACCGAGCTGCCGCCGTTCTACCGCGCGCTCGGCTTCGTCGACAACGGACACGTCGAGCCGCTGCGTCGAAACCGGCGCACTTCATCCGCATGACGAAGCCTGTCGAGGCTGAACACTTGACAGGAGATCAGGCGATCAGGTGGATGGTTTCGAAAGGAGGTCTGCTGACTCCTGTCTCCTGAGATGATCGATGAGCAATGTGCGCGCTGACGGTCGGATTCTGATCTTCGACGATGTCGAGGTGCTCGATTTCGCCGGGCCGTTCGAGGTGTTTTCACGGACGCGGACTCGTGGCCGGCGCCGATTCGCGCCGCACCGACGACAGCGCGCCGTTCGAGACGCTTCACCGTCGCGCGCACTCGCGACGCGATCACGCGCGATCGGCGGGCTCGAAGGTGATCGCCGCACTACTGCGTGGACCGACGCGCCGCCGATCGACATCCTGGTCGTCCCGGGCGGCTTCGGGACACGCGCGCTGCTGCACGACGAGGCGACGCTCGACGTGGATCCGCGACGCGGCCGGCCGCTGCGCGTCAGGTGACGTCGGTCTGCACCGGCGCGCTGCTGCTCGCGAAGATCGGGCTGCTCCAGGGCAAGCGCGCGACGACGCACTGGGCCGGCGCTCGAGCTGCTCGCGTCGATCGATCCGACGCATTCAGGTGCAGCGCGATCGCCGCGTCGTCCACGACGGCGTCGTTTACATCAGCCGGCGTCTCCGCCGGCATCGACATGTCCTTCGCCGTCGTCGAACAGATCTGCGGCCGCGCGGTGGCGGCCGAAACGGCTCACTACATCGAATATCCATGGGGAAGACACGATGTGCCGAAACATCAAGACGCTCTTTAACTTCGATCCGCCGGCGACCGACGAGGAGATCCGCGCGGCCTCGCTGCAGTTCGTCCGGAAGCTGAGCGGATTCACATGCGCCGTCGAAGGCGAACGAGGCGGCGTTCGATCGCGCGATCGACGAGACGGCCGCGGTGGCGCGCCGGCTGATCGACTCGCTGTCGACCAGCGCGACGCCCGCGCAATCGCGAGGAAGTGGCGGCGGCCGCGAAGCTGCGATCGGCCGAGCGATTCGGCGCGCGTCCGCAGGGCTGAAGCCCTGCGCCACACGGTCTCGCACACGCGTCTCCGACACCGGTTTGCGACACTGGTCTCCGACGCAGTGGCGCAGGGCTTTAGCCCTGCGTTACTTTCTGAGAAGCGCCGGACGACGTCCGGCCAGAACTCTTCCCACGCGTTGCCGCCCAGGCGGCTCAGCGATGCCCATGCCGCTGCGCAGCGCGGTCTGCCGCGGCGGTGGTCACGGCTCGGCGGGAGCCACGCGTTCTCGATCACGGTTGTTCGAGCGTGTTGCCGGCGTAGCGCGCCCAGGCAGGCCGCAGACGGCCTCGTCGCGACCCTGCGCGAGCACAGACGGTCTTGATCGCGTAGCGCGCGCGAGGCCAGATGCCTTTGCGTGCCGACGGGATGTAGCGCGGCTCTTCGCCCCACAGCGCGCCGAGCCCGGCTTCGATCGTGTTCGAGATGGCGACGTCCGCCAGGCGCTCCGCAGTAGCGTTTGACGATACCCGAGAGCGCCGCGCCCCCACTCCTCAGGTGTATTGAAACCGGTCTGCCAGATCGTCGCGAGCGGTCCGACCACCAACAGGCTCTTCGCGGCCGATCGGTACCGTCGACGATCCAGTCGACGCCGCTGTGCGCTGGTGAATCGGCACGATACGCGCCGCCGTCAACGGCGCGGCGGGCGGCCGGCGTGCTGGCAGACGCCCGCGGCGGGCGCGACGACCAACAGCGCTACGACGGCGTGACGACGCGGAACGAACGCATGCCGGATTATGCGTTCACTTCGGCGCCCTGGCTACGCAGGCCTTCTTGGCCTCCGCTGCAGCATGCATGGTTCGCATCACGCGCCTTGCCGGTCGGAGAGTTCGGCGCGTGCGCCGCGGCCGCGCGAGCCTGCATGCTGGTCAGTGCACGCGCTGCACTGCCGCCTCGTGGGCGGGACGTGTTTTGGCCCGTTCGGCTTTCGCCTGGAGCGCCGGCACAGCGAAGCCTGCGACCAGCGCGAGCGCCAGGACGGCGGACCGATGCGTGGATTTCATGATCACAGACGCCCGGTGAGGACGACGGATCAGCAGGATGATCACGACTGTAGTGCCGAGCCCGCCGCTCGGCCCGTAGCCCCAGCTCCGACTGTGCGGCGTGTCGAACGGCGCCGAGGAGCATGAGGATCAGAATGATGAGAAGCGACTGCACCATAGTGCCTCTGGTGAGCAAGGAGGGTGCCACGCGCTGCGGCTGGGCCATTGTTCGCGCCCATGGTCATCTGGTATCGTCCGCCCGTCGCGAAGGAGAGCCGACATGGCCGAACGACCTTTGACGTGAGCCGGCGCGCGATCCTCAAGTCCTCGCTGTGGGGCACGCGCGCTGCGCGGCGCTGCCGGCGTTCGACTGCGCATGCCGCAGCGCCGCGAGCTGAATCCACGTCGATGTCGGCCGTCGTCGAGACCGACCGCCGGGAAGGTCCGCGGCGTGATCAGCAACGGCGTCCACGTCTATCGCGGCATTCCGCATGGCGCGTCCACGGCCGGCGCTAATCGATTCATGCCGCCGCGCAAGCCCGAGCCGTGGACCGGTGTGCGGGACGCGTTCCAGAACGGGCATTCGTCGCCGCAGGTCGCGCCTGCGCCCGGCGCGATCGGCTGGGGCCTGCGCGGCAGCGCGGCGCAGGGCGAGGACTGCCTGGTCCTGAACGTGTTCTCGACCGGAGTGAACGACGGCGCGCAAACGTCCCGTGATGATGTGGATCCACGGCGGCGGCTACGCCTACGGATCCGGATCGTCGCTCGGCTACGACGGCGCGAATCTCGCCCGCGCCGGCGATGTCGTGGTCGTCTGCATCAACCATCGCCTCGCGCATCGTCGGGCATCTGTATCTCGGCGCGGCGCCGGCGCCGAGCTTCGCGGATTCGGCGCAACGTCGGCATGCTCGACATCGTCGCCGTCGCTGCAATGGGTGCGCGACAACATCGCGCGGTTCGGCGGCGATCCCGGGCAACGTGACGATCTTCGGCCAGTCGGGCGGCGGCGGCAAAGTCAGCACGCTGCTGGCGATGCCGTCGGCGAAAGGCCTCTTCCACAAGGCGATCGTCGAAAGCGGATCGACGCTGAAGCAGATGACGCGCGAGCGAAGCGCAGAAGACCACCGATCGGATCGCCGCGCAGCTCGGTCTGAAGCCGACGCAGGTCGCGGAACTGCAGCAGGTGCCGATCGCGAAGCTGCTTGCCGCGATGGGCGGCGGCGTCGCCGGCGGCGGAGGCGTCCGGTTCGGTCCGGTCGTTGACGGCCATTCGCTGCCGCGCGATCCGTTCGATCCGGACGCGCCCGAGGTGTCGGCCGACGTGCCGATGATCATCGGCACCACCGAGACCGAAGGCTCGTACTTCGCGCCGCCGGAGCTGCTGTCGCTCGACGAAGCCGCGGTGCGGTCGCGGCTCAAGGAGCGGCTCGGCGCCGACGGCGATCGCATCTACGACCTGTTCCGGAAGAGCCGGCCGAAGGCGACGCCGAGCGAGATCTACTTCACGATCTCGGCGTTTCCGAGCAACGCGCACATCGCAGGCCGAGCGCAAGGCCGCGCAGCGCCGGGCGCCCGCGTTTCTGTATCAGATTCGATGGAGGACGCCGGTCGAAGGCGGCCGCCGTCTGTCGCCGCACTGCATCGAGATTCCGTTCGCGATGCAGAACCACTGGCAGCTGCCGGAGATGGTCGGCACCGGTCCGGAGCTGCAGCCGCTCGCCGACAGAGTCAGCGGCGCGTGGCTGGCGTTCGCGCGGACCGGCAATCCGAGCCACCCCGGCATCCCGACGATGGCCGGCGTACACCGCGACCGAGCGTCCACCATGCACATGAACAACGAGTGGGCGCGTGGTGAACGATCCGGACCGCGAAGAGCGCCTCGCGCTGGCGCCGCTGCCGCGGCTGCCGATGTTCTGAGAGAAGTCCTCGCGGCGGAAAACCCTCGGCTCATCCGTCTCCGGTCAGGTGAAAGGATCGTGCGCCGTCTCGCCGCCACGATGGCCCATGGCCAAGACGAAAACCGTCGGGAAGGCTTCAGTCCCACGCGTCGCGCAGTCCCATCACATGGCGGAGCGGCACCCGCCGCGCTCCGCGCGAGGACACAAGCTCAATGCCCTGCCGGACGTACCATCGACTTTCGCGCATCGGATGACACGCGCCGACGCTGGGGTCGAGGCGCTCGAGCACCGATGCCGCTGGCGAGCGTGGTCGCAAGGTCAAGGTCCCGATCCTCGATCAGGGTCGAGGGGGCTGCACCGGGCTCGGCCTGGCGACACCGTCGCGAACTTACCTGCTGCGCCGGCGGAGGGTCATGCCCGACACAGGGTGCGTGGAGCCCGCGGATGCTGTCCACGAGATGGGCCGTAAGCGGGTAACGACGAGTGGCCGGGCGAGGACTACGACGCGGATCGAGCGCGCGCGGCGCGATGAAGGGCTGGCACAAGCACGGCGTCGCGCGACGGCGGCGTGGGAATGGCGACGAAACGAGGCAGAAGTCCGAAGCCATTCGAGGGCCGCTGGACCGACGCCGTGCGGCGGCCGCTGGGGGCCTACTTTCGCGTCAACCATACCGGGATCTCGTCGCGATGCACAGCGCAATCGCCGAAGCCAGCGTGAGCGTACGCGACGTCGGCCGTCCATACCGGCTGGGACGCGGTCGGGCCTGATGGAGCTGATCACCCAGTCGATCGGAGATCACGGGCGGGCATGCGTTCGCCATCGTGGCCTACGACAGTCGCGGATTCTGGATTCAGAACTCGCGGGGCGACGACTGGGGCTTCCACGGCCTCGGACACGATGACATACGACGACT
>ERZ1370068.2943-contig-207_pt1 | contig 85478 bp, 96 predicted proteins | sample MGYA00561227_ERZ1370068 | MGnify/ENA primary metagenome ERZ1370068 (study PRJEB38410, sample SAMEA6850437) | metagenome | study: Metagenomic assessment of the ecological functions of the soil: analysis of the soil microbiota associated with the...
CACGCAGGGAGTTCGCGGCGAAGCGAGGACGTGATGGACGCCAAGAACGTGGTCCAGGTCCAGATCTTCGGACACAGCTACACGATCCGCGGCGAGGCCGATCAGGAGTACATCCTGGGCGTCGCCGCGTACGTGGACCGCAAGATGCGCGAGATCACCGAGAAGCTCCCGGTGGCCTCGCTCTCCAAGGTGGCCATTCTCGCCTCTCTCAACATCGCCGATGAGCTGTTCAAGGAGCGCGCCCAGCGGGACGCCCAGCAGCAGGCGCTGGGCACCCGCGCGGCGCGCTCGAACGCGGTCCTGGACGAGCTTCTGAGGGAAGCGCCACCCGGTAGCCGCGAGAGGGGTCCCGAGCTTTGCCGTGGATTCCCTGCCGTGCCCGTGATGCATCTACCGTTCTTGAACCATTAACTGACGTTCAGGGTGTTCCGGTGATCGGCGACGTCACGCCGGGGGAAACCTCCCGGAGGACCGACCCGGTCGCAGGCGCGCCCACCTGGATTTCCAGGTCTCAAGAACGACAATGCACACGGCATTTCGGCGGGGATTTTTCCCCGCCTGTGCCTCGGCCGGTGCCGGCGCGCTCGCGCGCCGCTGCCGGCCGCGGGCGCACGGGGAAGCGGTAGATGAATATCGCGTTGCTGGATCGGCGGCATCGTGATCGGTGCCGTCGTTGCGTTTGCGGTGGGATGGTTGCATGCGCTCGCGGCTGGCGGTCGCGTCGCCGCGACGACGCCGAGCGCCAGGCCCAGTCGCTGCTCGGACAGCGGCCCGGCAGGAAGCCGAGACCACTCGAGCGCACCGCGGTGGTCGAGGGCAGGAGGAGGCGCTCAGGCTCCGCCAGCAGCTCGAGCGCGAGAACCAGGAGGCGCGCAACGCCCAGCTCGCCACCGAGCGCGCCTTCCAGGAGAAGGAAGCCGCCTTCAACCGGCGCGGTCGAGCTGATCGAGAAGAAGGAGCGCGACCTCAAGCGCACCGAGCAGGAGCTCGGCTGCGCGCGAGGCGGCGGTCGCAGCAGCGCGGCGGCGAGCTCGACGCCCTGATCCAGAGCAGACCGTGCGGCTCGAGCGCGTCGCCGGGCATGAGCGCCGACGAGGCGCGCGCCCAGCTCATGACCAGCATCGAGAGCGAGGCGCGCGCCGAGGCGTCGCGGCGCGTGCCGGAGGTGCGCGAGGCCGCCCAGCGCAACGCCGAGCGCGAGGCGCGCAAGATCATCGACGCTCGCCATCCAGCGCTACGCCGGCGACCAGGTCTCCGAGTCGTCGGTCTCGGTGGTGCACCTGCCGAGCGACGACATGAAGGGGCGCATCATCGGCCGCGAGGGGCGCAACATCCGCTCGTTCGAGACCATCACCGGCGTCGACGTCATCATCGACGACACGCCCGAGGCGGTGATCCTCTCCGGGTTCGACCCGGTGCGGCGCGAGATCGCGCGCCTGGCGCTCGAGCGGCTGGTGGCCGACGGCCGCATCCACCCGGCGCGCATCGAGGAGGTGGTCGCCGAAGGTGAAGAGCCGAGGTCGAGAGCAAGATCCGCGAGCTGGGCGAGATGGCGCTGCCTCGAGGTCGGGCGTCCACGGCATCCACCCCGAGCTCGCAGCAGCTGCTCGGCCGGCTCCACTACCGCACCTCGTACGGCCAGAACATCCTGCGCCACTCGATCGAGGTGGCGCACCTGGCCGGGCATGATGGCGGCCGAGATCGGCATGGACCAGAAGATGGCCAAGCGCGGCGGACTGCTGCACGACATCGGCAAGGCGATCGACCACGACCAGGAAGGCACGCACCCGGCGCTCGGCATGGAGGTGGCGGCGCGCTACGGCGAGCCGCAGCCGGTGCTGGAGGCGATCGGCTACCATCACGACGACTACGCCGGCGGCAGCCTGTGGCCGGTGCTGGTCTCGGCCGCCGACGCGGTCTCCGGGCGCGCGGCCCGGCGCGCGGCGCGAGAGCCTCGAGATCTACATCAAGCGCCTCGAGGCGCTCGAGAAGATCGCCGAGCGCGTTCCCCGGCGTCGAGAAGTCGTACGCCATCCAGGCCGGGCGCGAGATCCGCATCATGGTCGAGCACTCGCGCGTCGACGACGCGCGCGCGCAGGACCTGGCGGGCGAGATCGCGCGCCGGATCGAGAAGGAGCTGCAGTACCCGGGCCAGATCCGCGTCACCGTGATCCGCGAGACGCGCGCCGTGGACTACGCCGAGGTAGGGAGCAGCGGATGCTCGAACATCCTGTTCATCGCCGACGTGATCGGCTCGCCCGGGCGCGACGTCGTGCAGGCGCTGCTGCCGGACCTCGCGCGCCGCTACGACGTCGACCTCGTGATCTGCAACGGCGAGAACTCGGCGGGCGGCTTCGGCCTCACGCGCGACTCGGCGGCCGGGCTCTTCGCCGCCGGCGTCGACGTGCTGACCGGCGGCAATCACCTGTGGGACCGCAAGGAGAGCCTCGGCTACCTGCGCGAGGAGACCGCGCCTGGTGCGGCCCGCCAACCTGCCGCCCGGGCACCCCGGGCGAGGGCTGGCGCATCGTTCGCGCCGCCGACGGCACGCGCGGTCGGGCGTCGTCAACCTGCTCGGGCGCGTGTTCATGAAGGAGGCGGACGATCCGTTCCGCGCCGTGGACGCGCGCGCTCGAGGCGACTGCGCGGCGCGTGCCAGGTGATCGCTGGTCGACTTCCACGCCGAGACCACCGCCGAGAAGATGGCGCTCGGCTGGCACCTCGACGGTCGCGTGAGCCTGGTGGTCGGCACCCACACCCACGTCCAGACCGCCGACGAGCGCGGTGCTGCCCGCGCGGCACCGCCGTTCCTGTGCGACGCCGGCATGACCGGCGGCTTCGACTCGGTGATCGGCATGGACCGCGACGCCGCGCTGCGCCGGTTCCTCACCGGCATGCCCGGAGCGCCTGACGCCCGCCGACCGGCGACCTGCGGCTGAACGGCGTGCGTGGTCGCGCGTGGATCCCGCGACCGGCCGTGCGAGCGTCGATCCAGCGGCTCCAGATCCCGTACGCGGTGCCGGCGCGAGGGCGGGCGCGGCTCCTGTCGGGCGACGAGCCGGCCGCGGCGGTGCGCGCCGGCGCCGCGCGGCGGGTCGAAGCAGCTGCGCGCGGCCGGGCCTCGACGCCGACGCTGGCGCTGGTGTCGGTGGGCGAGGACCCGGCCTCGCAGGTCTATCTCCGGCGCAAGACCGAGGCGTGCGCCGAGGTGGGCATCGAGGTGCGGCGCGTGGCGCTGCCCGCGGGCACCGACACCGCGCACCGTGGTCGCGCGCGTGCGCGCGCTCGCCGAGGCCCGCGACGTGCACGGCATCCTGGTGCAGCTCCCGCTCGCGCCGCCGGCCGACGCGCAGCGCGGTGCTCGAAGCGGTGCCGCCCGAGAAGGACGTGGACGGGTTCCATCCGATGAACGCCGGGCCGCCTCGCCGCCGGGCTCCCCGGGCTTCGTGCCCGTGCACGCCGCGCGGCATCCTCGAGCTGCTGCGCTACTACCAGGTGCCGCTCGCCGGGCGCCACGCGGTGGTGCTGGGCCGCAGCACCGATCGTCGGCCGCCCGCTCGCGACGCCTGCTCGTCGAGCAAGGGCGTCGACATGACGGTCACCGATCGGCCACAGCGCGAGCGGGCGCCGGCGCTCGCGAGCTCGCGCGCCAGGCGGATCTGCTGGTGGCGGCGATCGGCCGGCCGGAGGCCGTGACCGGCGAGTGGGTGAAGCCCGGCGCCACGGTCGTGGACGTGGGCATCCATCGCGGTCGGCTCCCGGGCGCGCGGACGGCCGCAAGCTGATCGGCGACGTCGAAGCGGCCTCGGTCTCGGCGCGTCGCCGGGTGCGCTGACGCCCGGTCCCGGGCGGCGTCGGCCCGATGACGGTGGCGATGGTGGTGGCCAACACCGTGATCGCCGCCGAGCAGCAGCACGCCGGCGTGCAGGTCTGAACCCGCGCATCGCGAGGCCGTCTGAGGAGCCGCTGATGCCCGAGCTGATCCAGCGCATCCTCGAGCCCGCAGACCCGGCACGCGCGTCGCGGCTGGCCGGCCTCTTCCTGTGGCAGCTCGGACGACCAGTCGCGGCGCCTCACGCGAGGACACGCGCGGCGCCACGCCGGACGAGCTGGCCTGGCAGCCGGCGCGCCGGGCATGAACACGATCGGCATGCTGCTCGCCCACATCGCGCGCGGTCGAGGTCGGCCTGGATCCGGCGGCGGTGTCCGGCCAGAGATCGGGACTTCGGGCGAAGTGCATGGGCCGCTACCAAGCGCCAGGATCGACCTGCCGCTCGGCCGACGGACGCACCGCCCGGCGGCCCTCGGCGGGGAAGACACCTGGACTACTACGACGACCTGCTGGCGCCGGCGCGCGCGCACTTCACGCGCGCTGCGATCGCGGACCCTCGCCGATGCCGACCTGGACCGCCGCTTCCGCACCCCGGCGCGCTAGGAGCCCGCGGGCGGAGAGTTCGAGGCCACGATCGGCTGGGCGCTCTACCACATCCTCGAGCACGAGGCCGGCCACTACGGGCAGATCAACCTGCCTGCGCCACCAGCACCGCGGTGGCGCGCGCGACCGCGCGTCGGGCCCTGAGCGCATGGCGCATCTCGCTCCGAGCGCCGGAGAGCATCCTCAGCGTCTCCGCGCGCTCACGCGCCTCATCAAGGAGACGCTCGGGCAGCGCGTTCCCGGCGGTGTGGGTCAAGGGCGAGCTCATCCGGGTTCAAGCGCTCGGACCGCGGCCACCTCTACTTCTCGATGAAGGAGGGCACGAACGCGCTGCTCGATTGCGTGATGTGGAAGACCACCGCCGCGCAGGCTCTCGTTCGAGTCCGCGCGACGGCACCGAGGTCGAGGCGTTCGGCGCGATCACCGTCTACGAGCCGCGCGGGCGCTACCAGCTCGATGGTCGAGGAGCTGCGCCCGGGCGGGCTCGGCGCGCTGCTGCTGGCGCTCGAGGAGCTCAAGCGCCGGCTCCAGGCCGAGGGCCTGTTCGACACCGGCGCGCAAGCGGCCGCTGCCGCGCTACCCGGAGCGCATCGGGCTCGTCACCTCGCCGGTCGGGGCGCGCGGTGCGCGACCTGGTCAAGGTGCTGCGCGGGCGCTGGCCGGCGATCGAGCATCGGTGCTGGCGCCGGTGCGCGTGCAGGGCGAGGGAGCGGCGGCCGAGATCGCCGGCGGCGATCCAGCGCTTCAACCGTTACCGGAAGGTGGACCTGCTGATCGTCGGACGCGGCGGCGGCTCGCTCGAGGACCTGTGGGCGTTCAACGAGGAGCCGGTGGTGCGCGCGATCGCCGCCCTCGCAGATCCCGGTGATCTCGGCGGTCGGGCACGAGGTGGACTGGACGCTGGCCGACCTGGCCGCCGACGTGCGCGCCGCCACGCCGTCGCACGCGCGCCGAGCTGGCGGTGCGCGACCGCGCCGAGGTGCTGCACCGGCGTCGATGTCTGACGAAGCGCGGCGCGCGCGCGCGCGCCAGGCAGGGCTGCGGCGAGCGACGCGCCGGCGCGCTGCGCGAGCTGATCGACAAGTACGGCTTCCGCCGCCAGCAGCGACGCGCTCGGCTACTGGCAGCAGCGGGTGGACGATCTGCTCGAGCGCCTGGCGGTGCGGGTGCGCGACGTTCGCTGGCGGCGGCGCGCGGGCGGCTCGAGTCGGCGCGCAGCCGCTACGGACTCCGCGAGTGGTCGCGCACGCTGGTCGAGCGCAGGCTCGACCTCGAAACGCAGGGCGAGCGGCTCACCGCCGCCGCGGTCGGCGACCGTGCACGCCGCGCGCATCCGGCTCTCCGGCTACCAGCGACCGGCTGCGCGCGCTGCTCGCCGCGCTCGGTGCTGGAACGGGGTTATTGCCTTGTGCGATCGCCCGACGGTACTCTGCTCCGGGTCGCGACCCAGCTTCGCGTGGGCGACCCGGTCACGGTCGAGTTCGCGCGCGGCGAAGCCGACGCCAGGGTGGAAGCGGTGCGGAGGGGCGGTACCGGAGGGAGTGGACGATGCCTGCGAATAAGAAGCAGCCCGCCGCGAAATCCCCGGTCATCCTGACAGGCCGCCCAGCGGGCGGGCCGGCGGGCAAGCCGGTGGGCGGCCGGCCGGGGCGACGGGGACGGAACCAGCGTTCGAGGAAGCGCTCGAGCGCCTCGGAGACCATCGTCGAGGAGCTCGGAGACCGGGAGCGCTTTCGCTCGATCAGTCGCTGGCTCGCTACGAGGAGGGCATGCGGCTCTCGCGGCGCCTGACCGGCACGCTCGGACCAGGCCGAGAAGCGGATCGAGCGTCTGGTGGAGGAGGGCGGAGAGCTCACCACCCGCCCGTGTTGAACGGGCGGCGAGCGAACGGGCGGCGGGCGAGCCGGACGCGGACGCACGAAGACACGGGCGAACCGGCCGGGCGCGAGGCGAGCGACCGCAGCTCCGGCGGCGAGGGCGAGCTGCCGTTTTGACGCTCGCGCACGTGAGTCGGTCCGTCGCCCCGGTCTTCAGGAAGGACACCCGCTCGGCGGCGCACGGCGTCGTCTCCCACTCCGGCCTGTGGACCGGCGCGCTGGCGGTGCGCTACCGCGCGTTCGAGCGCATGCTCGACCGCCGCATCCTGCCCGCCCGGCCCACGCGCGACGAGACGCCGCCCCGCCTGTACCAGGCGATGCGCTACGCGGCGCTCTCGCCCGGCAAGCGCCTGCGCCCGCTGCTGGTGCTCACCGCCTGCGAGGCGGTGGGCGGCGACTGGCGGCGTGCGCTGCCCGCCGCGGTCGCGGTCGAGCTGGTGCACGCGTTCTCGCTGGTGCACGACGACCTGCCGGCGATGGACGACGACGATTACCGCCGCGGCCGGCTCACCACGCACAAGAAGTACGGCGAGGCGATGGGCATCCTCGCCGGCGACGCGCTGATCGCCGAGGCGTTCTCGCAGCTCTGGCGCGCTGGTGAATCACCGGGTTCCGCCCGAGCGCGTGGTGCGGGCGATGATGGTGCTGGCGCTGGCGTCGGGCCGCGAGTGGCTGATCGGCGGCCAGGTGCTCGATCTCGAGGGCCGAGGGGCGGCCCGCCACGCGCCGCCGGGTGGACGAGATCCACGGCCGCAAGACCGGTGCGTTGATGAGCGCCTCGCTGCTGCTCGGGGCGATCGTCGCCGGGGCCAGGGACGAGCACGAGTTGCGCCTGGTGAGCGCCGGGCACCATCTCGGCGCGGCGTTCCAGATCCACGACGACCTGCTCAACACCAGCGCCAGCATGAAGACGCTCGGCAAGCGCACCGGTACCGACGCGGCACGCGGCAAGGCAACCTATCCGCGCGCGGTGGGGCGTGTCGAGGCCGAGACGCGCGGCGGCGTTCAGCATCCGGCTCGCGCGCGAGCAGGTCGCGGCGTTCGGCACTCCGGGCGCGCCACCTGCTGCGCCTGATCGACCTCATGGCCCCGGCGCGAGCGCTAATGGAGGCCTTCTGGCTGGCGTTGGCGATGAGCGTGCTGATCCAAGTCTACAAGGGGTTCGCCGATTTCGTCGCGCACCCGGCACTGGAACCTGCGCCGGTTCGTCGAGACCGGCGGCATGCCCAGCTCGCATGCCGCCTCGGTGTCGAGCCTCTCCACCTTGGTCGGGTTGCGCGAGGGTTTCGGCTCGTCGCTGTTCGGCGTCACGCTGTTTTTCAGCCTGATCGTCATGTATGATGCGGCGGGTCTCAGGCGCGCCGCCGGCCGCCATGCCATGGTGCTGAACCGCCTGATCGACGACCATTTCAAGAACCCGGAAGAAGGCGCCCAGAAGCTGATGGAGCTGCTCGGCCACACCCCGTTCGAAGTCCTCGGTCGGGGCCCTGCTCGGCGTCGGCAGCGCCATGCTCTGGCGCTGGATCCGCTGATGAGCCTGCTCGAACGCATCCACTCCCCGGCCGACCTCAAGGCGCTTGTCGCGCCCCGAGCTCGACCAGCTGGCGGCCGAGATCCGCCACGTCATCATCCAGACGGTGGCCCGGCGCGCCGGCCATCTGGCGCCCAACCTGGGCGTGGTCGAGCTGACGCTGGCGCTCCACCGCGTGTTCGACTCGCCCGCGCGACAAGATCATCTGGGACGTCGGGCCACCAGTCCTATCCGCACAAGCTGGTGACCGGCCGCTTCGAGCGCTTCGACACGCTGCGCAGCCTCGGCGGGCTCGCGCGGCTACCCGGCGCGCGCCGAGAGCGAGCACGACCCGTTCGGCACCTGCCACGGCAGCACCTCGATCTCGGCGGCGCTCGGCTTCGCGGTGGCGCGCGACCTCAAGGGCGAGAACCACCACGTGGTGGCGGTGATCGGCGACGGCGCGCTCACCGGCGGCATGGCGTTCGAGGGGCTCAACAACGCCGGCGAGCTGGGCAAGCGAAGATGCTCGTGATCCTCAACGACAACGAGTGGAGCATCTCGCCCAACGTCGGCGCGATCGCCCGCTACCTCACCCGGCTCACCACCCAGCCGCTTCTACCGCGCAGTTCGAGCGCGACGTCTACGACCTGCTCGGACGCGTGCCGCAGCCTCGGCCGCAAGGCGCAGGTGGCGGCGCGGCGCATCAAGGAGGGGCTCTCCGAACCTGGTGGTGCCGGGGTGCTGTTCGAGGAGCTGGGCCTCAAGTACTACGGCCCGCTCGACGGCCACGACCTCGACCTGCTGATCCACACGCTGAACGAGCTCAAGGAGGTGCCAGGCCCGGTGCTGCTCCACGTGGTGACCAAGAAGGGCAAGGGCTACGCGCCGGCCGAGAGCGACGCCGGCACGTTCCACGGCGTCGGCGTGTTCGACCCCGAGACCGGCGCCACGTCGAAGAGCAGCCAGACGCACCTACACGCAGGTGTTCGGCGAGACCGCGGTCGAGATCGCGGCGCAGATGCCGAACGTGGTGGCGGTCACCGCGGCGATGACCGACAACACCGGTCTCAAGCCGTTCGCCAAGCAGTTCCCGGAGCGCTTCTTCGACGTCGGCATGGCCGAGGAGCACGGCGTCACGTTCTCGGCCGGCCTGGCCGCCGCCGGGCTGATCCCGCTCACCGCCATCTACTCCACGTTCCTGCAGCGCGGCTATCGACCAGATCATCCACGACGTGGCGGTGCAGGACCTGCACGTGGTGTTCTGCGATCGACCGCGCCGGCCTGGTGGGCGAGGACGGGCGCCCCGCAGCACGGATCGCTTCGACGTCAGCTTCCTGCGCATGATCCCCGGCGTGGTGGTGATGCAGCCGCGCAACGGCGAGGAGCTGCGCGACATGCTGTGGACCGCGGTCCAGCATCGCGGCGGCGCGATCGCGGTGCGCTACCCGCGCGCCAACATCCCCGAGGAGCGCGCTGCCGCAGCGCGAGCCGCGCATCCTCGCCGCTCGGCGTCTCGGAGCAGCTGCGGGCCGGCGGCGACGTGGCGATCCTGGCGCTCGGCACCATGGTGGCGCCGGCGCTCGCCGCGGCCGACGCTGCTCGCGGCCCGAGGGCATCTCGGCCACGGTGGTGGACGCGCGCTTCGCGGCGCCGGTCGACGAGAACGCGATCGTCGGGCTGGCCCGCTCGGTCGGCCGGCTCGTCACCATCGAGGAGAACGTGCCGGCCGGGCGGCTTCGGCGACGCAGTGCATCCAGTGCCTCGCGCGCAACGACCTCCGGCACCACGCCGATCGCTGCGGCTGGCCCTGCCCGAGCAGTTCGTGACCCACGGCAAGCGCGACGAGCTGCTCACGCGCGTCGGCCTCGACGCCCAGGGCATCGCGCAGGCGGTGCTCGCGCGTGGGTGCGGGCGCACCAGCGCCAGTACACATGAGCCGGTGCGCCGGCTGCGCCGCGTCGGCATCCTGGGCCACACGCGAGCGGCCCGGCGTGCGACGCGCGGCGGCCCGGCTCGCCGCGGCCCTCGCGCGGCGCGGCTGCCACGGTGCGCATCGCCGACGACCTCGGCCGCGCGACGCTGACAGCGCGACCGGCGCACGGCCGCTCAGCGCATGCGCTCGCCCGCTGGTGCGATCTCCTGATCGCGCTGGGCGGCGACGGCACGGCGCTGCGCGGCGCCCGCGCGCGCTGGCCGGGACGACGCGGCGCGCTGCTTCGCGATCAACCTCGGCGGGCTGGGCTTCCTGACCGTGGCCGAGGAGCGCGAAGCTGGCACCCGCGCTGGCGCAGGCGCTGGAGCGGCCAGTGGCCGATCGTGCGCCGGCGGCTGGTCGGAGCGCGCTGGTGCGCCGCGCGGACGGCTGATCGCACCGCGGCCGCGCGCCATCAACGACGCGGTGGTCAAGGCCGCCGGCGGCTACGCCGCGGTCCACCTGCGCATGGCCGCCCTCGGCCACGATCTCGGCCACCTGGTGGCGGACGGCGATCGTGTGCGCGAGCGCTTCCGGCTCGACCGCCTACTCGCTCTCCGCCGGCGGGCCGGTGCTGGCGCCCGACGTCGAGGCGTTCGTGGTGACGCCGGTATGCGCGCACACGCCTGGGCAGCCGGCCGCTGGTGCTCTGCCGCCAGGGCGAGGTGGTGATGCGCGTGCTGGGCGGCACTGCGACCGCGCGCATGCTGCTGCTCGACGGCCAGGAGAGGGTGGGTCTCGCCCCCGGCGACGAGGTGGCCTGGGGCCTCAGCCGCGCCACGGTGCGCATGGTCCAGAACCCCGGGCGCTCGTTCGGCCGCTCCCTTCAAGACAAGCTCGGCTGGCAGGGAAGCGAGCGGAGGCAGCGCATGCTAAGGTCCGCTGGAAGCGCCTGACGCGTGCGCGACCTCGCCGTCATCGAGCGCGCCGAGTTCACGCTCGGCCGCGGACTCAACGCGGTGACCGGCGAGACCGGCGCCGGCAAGTCGCTGCTCGTCCAGGCGGTGAGCCTGCTGGTGGGCGAGCAAGGCCGACGCCGACGCGGTGCGCGAGGGCGCGGCGGCGGCGGTGGTCGAGGGCGAGTTCCGCCTCGCGGGCGAGGCCGGCGCGGCGCGCCGCCGAGCTGCTCTCGCGAGTGGGGAGCTCGACTTCGACGGCGAGACGCTGATCGTGCGCCGCGAGGTGACAGGCCGGCGGCAGACGCGGCGCGCGGCGGTCAACCAGTCGCCGGTGACGCTGGCGGCGCTCAAGCGGCTGGGCGAGGCGCTGGTCGACCTCCACGGCCAGCACGAGCACCAGAGCCTGCTCAAGCCCGAGGCGGGACTGCTCACGCTCGACCGGCTGGCCGGCCTCGAGCCCGAGCGTGCGCGCTACGGCGAGACGCTGGCCGCCTGGCGCGAGGCCGCGGCCGACCTCGAGCGGCTCGACCAGTCGCTCGCCACCTTCGCCGAGCGCAGCGACTACCTGGCGCCACGCCGCCCGCGAGCTGGACGACGCGCGAAGCTCGTGGCGGGCGAGGAGGAGACCGCTCGCGCGACGTCCGCGCGCGCTCGCGCACGCCGACCGCCTGCGCGCGCTGGCGGCCGAGGCGCTGGCGCGGCTCGCCGAGGGCGAGCGCCCGCGCGTCGACGCGCTCGCCGCCGCCGAGCACGCGCTCGAGCAGGCGGCGGCGCTCGATCCCGGCCTCGACGAGCATGCTGCCGATCGCTGCGCGACGCCCGGCATCGCGGCCGGCGAGACCGCCCGCGCGCTCGCCGCCTACGCTCGACGGCCTCGAGGCCGACCCGGCGGCGCTCGAGGCGATCGAGGCGCGGCGCGATCTGATCGTGCGCCTCACCCGCAAGTACCGGCGCGAGGTGCCGGCCGCTGATCGAGTGGCGCGCGCCAGATCGAGCAGGAGCTGTCGCTGGGAGACGACGCCACCGGCAGCGCTCGAGCGCGCGCGCGAGCAGCGTGGCCGCGACGCCGCAAGGCGCTGGCCACGGCGCGGCCGGGCGCTCTCGCGCAGCCGCGGCCGGCGCTGCCGCCGAGTGGGGCCCGCGCATCCGCCGCGAGCTCAAGCCGCTCGGCTGCCAGCAGGCGACGATCGAGTTCGCGGTCGCGCCGGTCGCCGACGGCGGCGAGAAGCCCGTCCGCCACCGGGATGGACGACGTGGCGCTGCGCTTCACCGCCAACCCCGGCGAGCCGCCGCGCGCGCTGCACAAGATCGCCTCGGGCGGCGAGCTGTCGCGGGTCATGTTGGCCTTGAAGAGCGTGCTGCAAGACCAGGACCGCGTTGACCTTCTGCTTTTCGATGAAGTAGATTCCGGCATCGGCGGCGCGGTGGCCCAGGCGGTCGGCCGAGCGTCTCCGGCGGCTCGCCCGGCACCGCCAGGTCATCTGCGTCACCCACCTGCCCATGATCGCTGCCCTCGCCTCCCATCACCTGCGCGTCACCAAGCGCGTCGTCCAGGCCGGCCGCACCGTGGCCCGCGTGGACGCGGTCGCGGGCGAGGCGCGGTCGCCGAGCTGGCCCGCATGCTGGCCGGCGAGCGCGTCACCGAGACCACGCGGCGCCAGGCGCGCGAGCTGCTGGCCGACGGCACCGGCGGCGGACGATGACCCCGGCGATCGATGGCATCGCCAGCGGCTCGATTGTCCCGACGCTTCCCGACTTCCGCACGCTGGCGAAGAGCGGCAAGCTGGTGCCGGTCTACCGCGAGGTGTTCGCGGACCTCGACACGCCGGTCTCGCGCGTTCCGCAAGATCGACGAGGGGCCCGTACTCGTTCCTGCTCGAGAGCGTCGAGGGCGGCGAGACGTGGGGCCGCTACTCGCTGCTCGGCAGCCGCCCGTCGCTGGTGTTCATCGCGCGCGGCGACCGCTGCGAGATCCGCGACGGCGACCAGGTCACGCAGGGCACGCGCCATCCGCTCGAGGAGCTGGACGCGCTGCTCGAGCAGCACCAGGCGGTGCCGCTGCCCGGGCCTGCCGCACTTCTGCGGCGGCGCGGTCGGCTACCTCGGCTACGACGCGGTGCGCTGGTTCGAGCAGCCTGCCGGCGCAGACGCGAGGACGATCAGCAGCTGCCCGGACGCGGTGTTCCTGTTCGGCGACGTGGTGAGCGTGTTCGACAACCTGCGCCACACGCTCAAGGTGGTGACGCACGCGCGCGGCGGCAGCGACCCGGACGCCGCCTACGCGGCGGCGGTGCAGCGTCTCGAAGCCGAGGTGGCGCGTCTCCGCCGGGCGCTTCCGTGGGAGGAGCCGGTCGCGGCGGCGGCGCGCCTGCCGGAGCCCACGCTCGACCGCCACCCGCGAGCAGTATTGCCAGCGCGGTCGAGCAGGCCAAGGAGCGGATCCGCGCCGGCGACATCTTCCAGGTGGTCCTGAGCCACCGCATGAGCACCCCGGTCACCCGGCCCGCGTTCGAGGCCTACCGGGCGCTGCGCGTGACCAATCCCTCCCCCTACATGTACTTTCTCCGGCTCGGCGACCTGTCGCTGGTCGGGCTCGTCGCCCGAGGTGCTGGTGCGCCGCACCGACGGCGTGGTCGAGGTGCGGCCGATCGCGGGCACCCGGCCGCGCGGGCGGAGCGCCGAGGAGGACCAGCGCGCTCGAGGAGGAGCTGCGCGCCAGCGAAAAGGAGCGCGCCGAGCACGTGATGCTGGTGGACCTGGGGCGCAACGACGTGGGCCGCGGTGGCGGAGTACGGCACCGTGGAGACCGAACGAGTACATGACGCGTCGAGCGCTATTCGCAGGTCATGCACCTGGTGTCCAACGTGCGCGGGCGCGCGCGGCCCGGCCTCCAGCCGCTCGACATCGTGCGCGCCTGCTTCCCGGCCGGCACGGTGTCGGGAGCGCCCAAGGTGCGGGCGATGGAGATCATCGAGGAGCTGGAGCCGGTGCGGCGCGGCGTCTACGCGGGCGCCGTCGGGCACTTCGACTACCACGGCAACCTCGACCTGTGCATCGCGATCCGCACGCTGGTCTACGCCAACGGCCAGCGCCCACTGGGGCGCCGGCGCCGGGATCGTGGCCGACTCCGAGCCCGAGCGCGAGTGGGAGGAGACGCTCAGCAAGGGGCGCGCGCTGTGGCTCGCGGTGCAGCGCGCCGAGCAGGGGCACCCGTGATCGCGGTCATCGACAACTACGACTCCGTTCACCTACAACCTGGTCCAGTACCTGGGCACGCTGGGCGCGCACGGTCGAGGTGTACCGCAACGACGCGATCACGCGCCGACGCGCTGGCGGCGCGCCCGCTCGACGGCCTGGTGATCTCGCCCGGCCCCGGCGAGCCGCGCGACGCCGGCATCTCGCGAGGCCGCGATCCGCACGCTCGCGGGCAAGGTGCCGATCCTCGGCGTGTGCCTCGGACACCAGGCGCTGGGCGAGGTCTACGGCGGCACGGATCGTGCGCGCCGCGCGCCTCATGCACGGCAAGACCAGCCCGATCCTGCACAAGCGGCGCGCGGCGTGTTCGCCGGGCTCGACAACCCGTTCGAGGCCACGCGCTATCACTCGCTGATCGTCGAGCGCGAGACGCCTGCCGGAGACGCTCGAGCTGGTGGCGTGGACGCCCGAGGGCGAGATCATGGGCATCAAGCACAAGGATCACGAGACCTGGGGCGTCCAGTTCCACCCCGAATCGGTGCTCACCCGCCCGGGCCTCAAGCTGATCGAGAACTTCCTGGCGCTGTGCCGCCAGCAGGCCGAGGTGAGACGATGAGCGCGGGCGTGCGGTGCGTCCACCGCTCGCAAGGAGAAGCGCCGTGATCCAGTCGGCGATCGCCCGCGCTGGTCCAGCAGCGAGCCGCTCTCGCAGGAGCTGGCGCGCGCCAGCATGGAGCAGATCCTGGCCGGCGAGGCGACCCCGGCGCAGATCGGGGCGCTCGCGGTGGCGCTGCGCATGAAGGGGAGACCCCGGACGAGATCGCCGGCATGGCGGAGGCGATGCGCGGCCGCGTGCCGCCGATCCGCACCGCGCCGCAGCCCGCTGCTCGACACCTGCGGCACCGGCGGCGACAACGCCGGCACGTTCAACATCTCGACCACGGTGGCGCTGGTCGACCGCGGCCGCGCGGCGTGGCGGTGGCCAAGCACGGCAACCGCGCGGTCTCGAGCCGCACCGGCAGCGCCGACGTGCTCGAGTCGCTGGGCGTGCGCATCGACCTCACCCCCGAGAACGCGCGCGCGCTCGCTCGACATGCTGGGCATCACGTTCCTGTTCGCGCCCAACTACCACACCGCGCTCCGCCACGCCGCGGCCCGCGGCGCGAGATCGGCGTGCGCACCGTGTTCAACGTGCTCGGGCCGCTCACCAACCCGGCCGGCGCCGGGCGCCAGCTGCTCGGGCGTGTTCTCCGACCAGCTGGTGCGCCCGGTGGCCGAGGTGCTGCAGCGCCTGGGCAGCGAGCGCGCCTGGGTGGTGCACGGCCGCGACGGCATGGACGAGCTGACGGTGTTCGCCGCGTCGCACGTGGTGGAGCTGGCCGGCGGTACGCTGCGCGAGTTCGACGTCGATCCGGCGAAGCTGGGCCTCGCGCACCAGGATCGCGCCGGGGTCGCGGGCGGCGACGCGGCGCGCCAACGCGCGCGCGCATCCGCGCGGTGCTGGCCGGGGAGAAGGGCGCCGCGCGCGACATCGTGCTGCTCAACGCGGGCGCGGCGCTGGTGGTGGCGGACGTGGCCGCGGACCTCAAGACCGGGATTGCGACCGCGGCGGCCACCATCGACAGCGGCGCCGCGCGCGCGCAGCTTCGAAGCAGCTGCAGGCGTTTCGCAGCCGATCTGGGACGCGAGCTCAGGATCCGGTCCGGAGAGGAGGATGGCCATGTTCTGCGCACGCTGCGGCAAGCCGCTTCCCGAGGGGGCCGCGTTCTGTCCCGGCTGCGGCGCACCGGTGGGCCAGCGCGGCGATCGGGCGCCGCTGGAACCCGGTGCCACGCCCCGGACGCGGTCGGCGCCCCGGGGACTCGCCGCCGATCCTGACGCTGGGGCCGTAGCGGCCGCTGAGACGCGAGCGTCGAAGCGATCTCCGCGGCTCTCCGCGCCGGGCACCGGTCGAGCGGGGTGGTGAATGAGCGACGATGAGCTTACGGCGGCTTCTGGCGCCGGGTGCTGGCCTTCATCGTCGACGGACTCATCATCGGCGCGGTGATGCTGCCGTTCGGCATCGGGCTTGGCCTGGCGCACATGGCAGCGATCCTCGAACAGCGAGGAAGTGAACGAGCGATACGCATCATGTCCATGATCGCCGCCTCGATGCTGGCGTGGTTCGTCCGGGTGATCGCCTCCGGCTCTACGGCGCCGGCTTCGAGAGCTCGCGCTTCCAGGCGACCCCGGGCAAGATGATGGTCGGGGTCAGGGTCACCGATCTGAACGGCAAGCGGCATCACGTTCGCGCGCGCCACCGGACGCCAGTTCGGCAAGTGGCTCTCGGGGCTGATCCTCGGCATCGGCTACCTGCTGGTGGCGTTCACCGATCGCAAGCAGGGCCTGCACGACATGATGGCCGGCACCCTGGTGCGGCGCCGCAGGCATGAGGGTGATCGCCGATGACGCATGCCCTCCGACCGGCGACTTCCTGGCCCGCATCGCCGACGACCGCCGGCGCGCGATCGACGCCATGGCCGGCCGCACGCCCGGCGCACGTCCTGCGCGCCGCATCTGGCCCCGCGCGCCCGGCGGGCCGGCTCGAGCGTGCGCTGCGCCGCGGCGCGCCGCGCCCGGCGCCCGCCCCGCCGCTCAGCTCCTGTGCGAGTTCAAGCGCGCCTCGCCTTCCAAGGGCGTGCTCGAACGCCGACCGCCGACCCGGTCGGCGTACGCTGGCTCTACGAGGCGGGCGGCGCCGCCGCGATCTCGATCGTCACCGAGCCCGACCACTTCCAGGGCGATCTCGCGTGGGTCGCCGCGGTGCGCGCGGCGGTCGGGCTGCCGATCCTGCTCAAGGACTTCGTCATCGACTCCTACCAGCTGCTCGATGCCGCGGTGCGCGGCGCCGACGGCGTGCTGCTGATCGCCGCGCTGCTCTCGGACGTGCAGCTCCAGCGCCTGATCTCCGAGGCGCGGCTGCTGGGGCTCGACGCGCTGGTCGAGGTGCACGACGCGGACGAGCTGCGCAAGTGCGATCGCTGCGCGCGGGGCGACCCTGATCGGCGTCAACAACCGCGACCTGCAGCACGTTCGTGGTCGACCTCGAGACCTCGCTCGGCTGCATGCCGCAGGTGCCGCCGCTCGTCACCGCGGTGGCCGAGAGCGGACTCTCGCGACCCGGCCGACCTCGCGCGGCTGCGCGCCACGCGCTGCGACGCGGTGCTGATCGGCGAGGCGCTCATGACCAGCGCCGATCCGGCCGCACGCTGGCGACCCTGCGCCGCCGCCGCCCGGGGCTGAGCGCGCATGGCCGCGAGCGCCCGCGCAGCCGCACGGTGGTCAAGGTGTGCGGCATCACCCGCCTCGAGGACGCGCAGCGCGGCGCTCGAGGCCGGCGCCGACTGGCTGGGCTTCGTCGTCTAGCGCGACGGAGCCCGCGCGCGATCGACGCCCGAGCGCGCGCGGCCGATGATCGTCGCCGCGCTGCCCGCACGCGATCGCGGTGCGCGGTGATGGTGGCGCCCGACGCCCGACGAGGCGCTCGCGACTGCGCGCGCGCATCGGGCGCGCGGCGGCTCCAGCTCCACCGCGTGGACCCCGCCGCGTGGCCGGCCGACTTTCCGCTCCCGGTCGACGTTCGCGGTCCCGGTGGGCGAGGACGGGCGGCTCGACCGGCGCGCTGCCGCGCGCCGCGACCATCTGCTGCTGCTCGACACCGCGGACGCATCGCGGCCCGGGCGGCACCGGGCGCAGCGTTCCCGTGGGACGCGCGCTGCGGCGCTGGCCGCGCGCGCGCCGGTGATGCTGGCCGGCGGGCTCGACGCCGACAACGTGCGCGCGGCGCTCGACGCGCGTGCGGCCGTTACGGCGTCGACGCCGCCGTCGCGGCTCGGAGTCGGCGCCCGGGATCAAGGACCACGACCGGGTGCGCCGGTTCGTCGCGGCGGTGCGCGCGCACGACGCGCTGAGCGGCGCGGCATGAGCGCGAGCGCGGCGCCAGGCGCGGGGCCGCGAGCGGCAGCGGCCCCGACGCCACCGGGCACTTCGGCCCCTACGGCGGCCGCTTCGTGCCCGAGACGCTGATCCACGCGCTCGACGAGCTGGAGGCCGAGTACGCAGCGCGCCCGAGGCGACCCCGCGTTCCAGGGCGAGCTCGACACGCCGCTGCGCGACTTCGCCGGGCGCCCGACGCCGCTCATCGAGGCGCCGCGCTTCTCGAGGCGCGCCGGCTGCCGCGTGTTCCTCAAGCGCGAGGACCTGCTCCACACCGGCGCCCACAAGATCAACAACACGATCGGCCAGTGCCTGCTCACGCGGCGCATGGGCAAGCCGCGCGTGATCGCCGAGACCGGGGCCGGCCAGCACGGCGTCGCGACCGCGGCCGCCGCCGCGCGCTTCGGGCTCGCGCTGCACGGTCTACATGGGGAGCGAGGACGCGCGGCGCCAGCACCTGAACGTCGCAGCGCATGAAGCTGCTGGGCGCCGAGGTGCGCGAGGTGGACGCCGGCAGCCGCACGCTCAAGGACGCGATCAACGAGGCGCTGCGCGACTGGGTGACGCGCGTGCGCGACACCCACTACGTGCTGGGCTCGGTGCTGGGCCCGCATCCGTTCCCGACCCTGGTGCGCGACTTCCACCGCGTGATCGGGATCGAGGCGCGCGCGCAGTTCGCGGCGCAGGCCGGGCGGGCTGCCCGACGCTGCTGGTGGCGTGCGTCGGCGGCGGCAGCAACGCGATCGGCCTGTTCCACGCGTTCCTCGGCGACCGCGCGCGTGCGCAAGGTCGGGGTGGAGGCCGGCGGCGAGGGGCTGCGCGAGCGGCCGGCACGCCGCGCGCATCCCCGAGCACAGCGGTCGGCGTGCTGCACGGCACCCGCACGCTGGTGCTGCAGGACGAGCACGGCATGATCCGCGAGACCCACTCGGTCTCGGCCGGCCTCGACTACCCGGCGCTCGGGCCCGAGCACGCGTGGCTCGCCGACCAGGGGCTGGCCGAGTACTCGTACGCCACCGACGACGAGGCGCTCGACGGCGTTCGAGACGCTCGCGCAGCTCGAGGGCATCCTGCCGGCGCTCGAGACCGCGCACGCGCTGGCCTGGGTGCTGCGCGAGGGCGAAGCGCTCGGCCGCGACGACGCGCGTGATCGTCAACCTCTCGGGCCGCGGCGACAAGGACGTGGAGGAGGTGCTGCGGGTGCGGGGAGGAAGTAGGCCCGTCGGCCCTAGACGATGACGCTCGGCGCCCGGTCCGCGAATCCCGCTCAGCGCGGCCCCGGCGGGATAGGGGTCCTTCATCACCATCGAGTCGCCCGCGAGCGCGGGATCGGCGATGAACACCTTGCCGACGCGGCGGCGACGCAGTGCGAGTCCTTGGTTCCCGGAGAGCGTTCCGGAGCACCGACAGGGCGCCGTCCTTCGCGACGCCGACGATCGCGAGCTTCGCGGTCTCGCTGCTCGGCACGTAAAGATGCTCTCAGCTCCGGGCTGTAGCCGATGATGTCGATCCCGGCGCCCACCTTGACACGGCCCCAGGGTCTTCCCGCTGGTCACCACGTCGATCGTGGCAACCGATCCTTCCTGCGCAGGCCACGAACAGGAACCCGCGCTCGGCGTCCAGCGTCACGCCCTTGGCCTCTCCGCAGCCGTGCGCGAACGTGGTGACCACCGCGCGGTGCGGAGGTCGATCGCCGCGGTCTTGCCGCCCTCGACGTGCGTGTAGGCGCGATCCCGCGATGGCGTCCATCGTCAGCGACTCCGGTCCGCCCGGCACCGCGATCCGGGCCGCGAACGGCTAGAGGGTGGGCGGACGGGTCTGCTCGAGGTGGAAGACCTCGATCCGCTCCGAGTCGGGCTCGGTCACCCATACTTCCCGCGTGGCTTCCACCCAGCGCACGTAGTCCGGCCCGGCCGAGAGCGCCACGTGGCCGAGGATCGTCCGCTTGGGGTAGTAGATGATCGACAGCCGCCGGCTGGTGCGGTCGGTGGCGAACAGCAGGCCGCCGCCCTCGGCGACCGAGGTGACGCCGTCGTCGTGGCCGCCGTTGAACTCCTTCACCACGCTGAACCCGGGGATCGAGACGATCCCGCCGCTCAGCAGGATCCACCAGGTTGAGCCGGCCGCTCCGCCCGCCCGGGACCAGCAGCTTGGCCAGCGTGGCCGAATAGCGGAGATCGTCGAACCCGATTCCACCTTCACCGCCCGGCATCGCAATCACGGTCGGCGCCGGGGGCTTCCCGGCAGGGTGCGGCAAGGGCAAGGGCAGGGAGCAGGAAGAGGGCGTAGATCAGGAAACCGCGGCGCATGCGAGGCTCCAGCGTGCCGGCGCCGGGTGAAGATCGGACAGCGGCGCCAAGGGGGACTTCAGGATTGACCGTGAAGCAACACGTCCATCCTAGCAGCGCGGGCACAGGTCCCGTGTCGAGCGAGCCATCGGGTGGTCCCGCCACGGCCGCTGCGTGGAGCCCGCGAGCCGGCGTCCGCGGCCGGGTGCGCCCCACCGGCCGCTGTGCTATAAACGCTGACCGCTGCGCCCGTAGCTCAATTGATAGAGCGTTAGCCTCCGGAGCTAAAGGTTACAGGTTCGATTCCTGTCGGGCGCACCAGCCATGAGCCCATGTTGCGCTAGAGTATTGCGCCCTTCGCGTGAGGCATCGCGCGAAGGGCGTCGTTCGTGTTCAGTATGCTCGTTCTATGCTCACTCATGCTCACCCGGCTTTCGTTCGCACGCCGCTTTGCTTTGACGCCAGTGAGAGTGTGCCCCTCCGAACTCTGATTTGACAGCCTTCGCAACGCGGCCGAGATGCTGGCGCGCGGCGCAATCGCATAGCGGGCGTAGATCGCCCCGGTCTTGTGGCCTGTGATCTTCATCGCGCTGCTGCGCGAGCGATCCCCTGGTCCTCGCAGCGCTGGATGAAGCTCCTGCGCAGATCGTGGAACAGCCGGGACTCGAGAGCCCGCCCGGCGACACGCCGCCTTCCAAGAGCGCTTTCGGAGCCCTCGGGCAGGTACCGGCCCGCGTAGTGGAACGACGTCGCTCGACCTGACCGCCCCCGGCGAAGCTCGAATCCGCCGACGCTCGACGCGCGCTGCTCCCGGATGATCCGGGCGAGCACCTCGCTGTCACCTGAACGGGAGTTGCCTGATCTCGCCATTCTTCGTATCCGCTCAGGTAGATCACACCAGCCTCGAGATCGACGTCGCTGCCATCGCAGGCCGAAGATCTCGCCACGGCGCCACCCGGTTTCCCATGCGAAGCGTACGGCGTTCACTGCGTGCGGAGGCAGAACGCCGCACAACCGCTCGACCTCCTCCGGGGTGAAGAACCCCTGGCGCACACTTGCCCGTTGGTCGGCATCGGGAAGGCGGGTAGCACAAGCAGGCGGTGGCGCTTCCACTGGAGGCGCAGGCACCGCCTCAGCGTGGACATCTCGTTGTAGACGGAATCTGCTTTGAGTCCCGCGGTCTCGGCCGCGCGGCCATGAAGCCGTCCATTCCTTCCGGCGAGATCTCCGCGAGTCGCGTTCCCGAGCCGAAATGCGCCACGATGGATCGCAGGTGGCGACCGCACCTCCGGCAATGACCCGACTTTCTGGCCGCCGTAATGTGGGCGAGCAGCGCCGCCAGCCGCCTCGCCCAGCGTCGGAATCTCGAACCCGGGGCCGTCTCTCCCCAACCCGAACTCAGCCATCCGACGCCGAAGGAATAGCAGCGCCTCCTTCCTCGACTTCGTCCCGGACGACTCGCGGATCCGGCGTCCCTTGTGCCGGAACCGGATCATCCAGAAGGGCGAATGGGCCTGGAGATACACGCCCCCACGATCCATGACGATGGGGAGCAACATGCGTGGATGAACAGGCGTACGGCGCGGCGGGCGGGAACATCGATCATCTCCTTGCTTCGGGGGCGAGGTTGCCGCCAGATGTGCCAGGCCGTGAGTATAGTCGCTCCATGTCCGCCACGCAGGCGGAAACCACCGACCCTGACCGCTTCCGCCCGCACGCGGTGCGTGAGCTGGGCGGGATGTTCGATCGAGGTCTCGCCGCACTACGACCTGCTCAACTCGCATCATCTCGCTCGGCCGCGACGCGCGCCTGGCGCGCGCGCCATGAGCCGAGGCGGTGCCTCGACGACGCCCGCGTCGTGCTGGACCTGTGCACCGGCAGCGGCGTGTCGCTCGGAGGACTGCGCCGCCCGGGGCGGCTCGTGCTCGGGATCGACGTGAGCCTCGGCATGCTGCACGCCGCGGCGGAAGGGGAGCGGCGCACCGGCTGGGCGCCGCGTCTGGTGTGCGCCGACGCCTTCCGTCTGCCGCTGCGCGAGCGGTCATTGGACGCGGTCACCATCGCCTTCGGCATGCGCAACCTGCGACCGCACGCCGACGCGGTCGCAGAGCTCGCGCGCGTGCTCGCGCCCGGCGGGCGGCTGGTGGTGCTCGAAGCCTGCGGCCCGGAGCACGGCCCGCTGGCGCCACTCCACCGCTTCTACCTCGAGCGGGTGGTGCCGGCGGCGGGGCGGATCTCGCACGATCCCTCGGCCTACCAGTACCTCGGCGCCTCGATTCTCGAGTTCGGGATCGGCGCGACCTTCGAGACGGCGCTTCATGATCACGGCTTCGAGATCGAGGCGAAACGCGCGTTCCTGATGGGCGCCGCGCGGCTATGGGTTGCGCAACGCCGAACGACGATCGGTCAATTTGCGGCCATTACCCCCAGCGCATTGCAGAGCGCAACGCGCCGGCCGCCGATCGGTGGGGCGCAGCACGCGCTCGAGAACGAATGGCGAGTGTGGACCACCGTGCAGGCGGTGGTCTCCGTGAGCCTGCTGGGCGTGCTCGTGGTCGCGGCGCGCGCGCTCGCCATCTCCGGCGCCGCCTTGCCGTTGGAGCCGTGGCAGCGTCGCGCCGGGTGGGTGCTCCTGATCGCCGCGATCGTTGGATTCATGCTGCGCACACTCATGCTGTTAGGAAGGCTGTTGCGTCGCCGGCCGAAGTCCTGACCCACGCTCCTCCCTGGCATACCGGTTGCGAATGATCTGGTGGAGATTCGCCCAATCGAGGGGGACCGGCATGCACACGAAGGAACGGCTGCTGCAGGCTCTGCTGGAGTTGTCGGGCCGCGCGGGAGCGCGCCCGCGTCCGGAGATCGCGGCGATCGCGTTGCGCCTGGCGCTTCCGCTCTTCGACGCCTCGGGCGCCGTCGTCGCTCTGGCGCAGGGCCGGCACGTGGAGGGCTTCAGTCTCATCACCGGTGCCGCCGAGCCCGACTTGTTCTCCCGACCCGCGAACCCCGGAGATCTGAGCCGACTGCTGCGGTCGGGACGTCCCATCGCGATCCCGGATCTCGGCGCCGATACCCGGCTGTCCGAGGATCTCGCCTGTCCCGGCGTGGGAGCGGGTCCGGCGCTGCTGGTTCCGCTGCGCGTCCGCGAGCAGGAGGCCGGTTACCTCGGAGTCTATCGAAAGCGCGGCGCCGCGGCGCTTCGCCGACGATGCGCTGCCCCTGGCGAGCCTGCTGGCAGCCTGGCTGTCGAGCGCGCTCGAGAACCACCGGCTCGCCGAGCGCGTCGAGAAGCTCGCGATCACCGACGACCTCACGCAGGTCTACAACTACCGCTTCCTCAAGACCGCGTTGCGCCGGGAGATGAAGCGCGCGGCCCGCTACCGCCAGGATCTCGCGATCATCATGATCGACGTCGACAACCTGAAGACCTACAACGACGCACACGGACACTTGCGCGGCAGCTACCTGCTGCGCGAGATGGCAGCGCTGCTCGCGCAGGGCGTGCGCTCCTGGGACCTCGTCGCCAAGTACGGCGGAGACGAGTTCACCATCATCCTGCCGCAGACCAACGAGGACGGCGCCACGGCGGTAGCCGAGCGTCTGCGCACCGCGATCGTGGAGCACACCTTCCCGCTCGCGACGCGCGGACAGAATCACCATCAGCCTGGGCGTGGCGTGCTTCCCGGCCGACGGCGTGTCGTCGAGTCAGCTGATCGCGGCCGCCGATCGGGTGCTCTATCGCGCCAAGCGCGCCGGCAGGAACTCGAGTGGAGCGGCAGACGCGCGAAGCGGCCTAGACGCGTTGACCGCGCACGGAGGCGGTTGATGAGACTTCACGGCCCCGGGCGCGGCGGCGTCCGGGTTCTTCATTGGAAGACGCAGGCGGGAGGCCAGGGTGGCGCAGGACGATCCGCATCGCTGTGGTCGGAACCGGGGATTGGGGCGCCAATCTGGTGCGCAACTTCGCCGCGCTGCCCGGCGCCCGGCTCGTGGCTCTGTGCGACTCCGACCCGGCGCACCTCGAGCGCACCGCCGCCCGCCATCCCGGAACGCGCGCGGTCACGCGGGTCGAGGACATCGCGGCCGATCCGGACGTCGACGCCGTGGTCGTGTCGGCCTCGGCGGTGAGCCATCATCCGGTGGCCAAGGCCATGATGACCGCAGGCAAGGACGTGTTCGTCGAGAAACCGCTCGCGCTCAGCGTGGCCCACGCCGAGGAGCTGGTGCGGCTCGCCGACGAGCGCCAGCGGATCCTCATGGTCGGTCATCTGCTGCTCCACCATCCCGCGGTGCGCTACCTCAGCGAGCTGGTGCAGCGCGGCGACCTCGGCGACCTCTACTACGTCACCTCCCAGCGCGTGAATCTCGGCAAGGTGCGCCGCGACGAGAACGCGCTGTGGAGCTTTGCGCCCCACGACCTCTCGGTGATCCTCCACCTGCTCGGCGAGGATCCCGTCGACGTCGCGGCGCGCGGCGCGGCGTTCCTGCAGGACGGCGTCGACGACGTCGTGTTCCTGCACCTGCGCTTCCCGGCGGCCGCATGGCGCACGTCCACGTGTCCTGGCTCGACCCGCACAAGCTCCGGCAGTTCACGCTGGTCGGCAGCCGGAAGATGGTGGTGTTCGACGACATGGAGGCCAGCGAGAAGATTCGCATTTACGACAAGGGCGTCGACCGACCCGGCGTGGTGAGCTACTCGGAGGCGCTCACGGTGCGGAGCGGTGACATCACGATTCCGAAGATCTCGCTGCAGGAGCCGCTCCGGATCGAATGCCAGCACTTCGTGGATTGCGTGCGCGAGCGCCAGCGTCCGCTCACCGACGGCGCCAGCGGTCCGCGGTGGTGCGCGTCCTGGCGGCCGCCCAGGCATCGCTCGAGGCGGGGGTACGCCGGTTCCCGTCCAGCCGCAGACGGCGGGGGTGCGATGAGCGCCACGCAGCCGGCCACCGCGGTGGTCCATCCCACCGCGGTGCTCGGCGCCGACGTTTCGCTCGGCGAGGGCTGCGTCGTCGGTCCGCAGGTCCGTCTCGGCGCGGGCTGCCAGATCGGCCACCACGTGGTGATCCATGCCGACACCGTCGTGGGCGACCGGGTGCGCATCGACGATCACGCCACGCTCGGCAAGCGGCCGATGCGCGCTGCCAACTCGGCCACCACCCGCGAGCAGGAGCTGCCGGGTCTCATCGGTAGGCGAGCTGTCGATCGTCGGCACCGGAGTGGTGCTCTACCGCGGCGCCGCCATCGGCGAGAAGGTGCTGATGGCCGACCTCTGCACGGTGCGTGAGAACGTGACGATCGGCCGAGGCACGATCGTCGGTCGCGGGCGTCACGATCGAGAACGTCTGCAGCATCGGTCGTTACTGCAAGCTCGAGAGCGAGTCGTACATCACCGCGTACTCCACGCTCGAGGATCGGGTGTTCGTGGCGCCTGGCGTCGTCACCTCGAACGACAACTACGTGGGCCGCACCGCCGAGCGCTTCAAGCATTTCAAGGGCGTGACCGTGCGGCGCGGCGGGCCGGATCGGCGCGGGTGCGGTGCTGCTGCCGGGCGTCATCGTCGGCGAGGACGCCCTGGTCGCCGCCGGATCCGTCGTCACGCGCGACGTGCCGCCGCGCACGATCGTCATGGGCCGACCGGCCAAGCCGTGGCGCGAGGTACCGGTCGAGCAGCTGCTCGAGAACCAGGGCTGGACGGACAGCTAGGAGAACCCCGGATGACCACCACACCGCTCAAGGCCACCATGCAAGTGCCGCTGCTGGACCTCAAGGCCCAGTACGCAGACATCAAGACCGAGATCGATCAGGCGGTCCATCGGGTGCTGGACAGCGCTCGCTTCATCGGCGGACCCGAGGTGAGCGGCCTCGAAGAGGAGATCGCCCGCTACTGCCGGACGCCGCACGCCATCGCCTGCGCCTCGGGGACCGACGCGCTATTGCTGGCGCTGCGCGCGCTCGACATCGGCCCCGGCGACGAGGTGGTGACCACGGCGTTCTCGTTCTTCGCGAGCGCCGGAGCGATCGTCAACGCGGGCGCGCGCCCGGTGTTCGTCGACATCGACCCGCGCACCTTCAACCTCGACGTTCATCGGCTCGAGGCCGCGATCACCCCGCTCACCAAGGCGGTGCTGCCCGTGCACCTCTACGGCCAGTGCTCTGACCTCGGTGCGTTGAAGGCGGTGTGCGACAAGCGGCAGCTCTACCTCATCGAGGATGCCGCGCAGGCGATCGGCTCGAGTGGGAGGGGAAGCGCGCCGGCTCGGTGGGCGACCTGGGGTGCTTCTCCTTCTTTCCCTCGAAGAATCTGGGGGCCGCGGGAGACGGTGGGTTGGTCACCGCGCTCGACGCCGCGCTTGCCGAGCGCGTCCGTCTCCTCCGCGAGCACGGCGCCAAGCCGAAGTACTACCACGCCCTGGTCGGGACCAACTCCCGGCTGGACGCGCTGCAGGCGGCGATCCTCCGCGTCAAGCTCCATCACCTCGATCGCTGGAGCGAGAAGCGCGCCAAGAACGCCGCGCTCTACGACCAGCTGTTCGAGGGCGCGCGGCTCACCCGGCCCTACCGGGATGCGCGCGCGCGCCACATCTACAACCAGTACGTGATCCGCGTTCCGGAGCGCGACGCACTGCGCCAGCACCTCACCGAGCGTGGCATCGGCACCGAGATCTACTATCCCGGTGCCGCTCCACCTGCAGCGCTGCTTCGCGCCGCTCGCCTATCGCGAAGGCGACATGCCGCAATCGGAGGCCGCGGCCCGCGAGGTCCTGGCGCTTCCCATCTATCCCGAGCTCACGGAGGAACAGATCCGCTACGTCGCGAGCTGCGTGCGCGACTTCACCGACTCACGATAGAAAGAATCCCACCGCCCGAGCCGTCGACATCCCGCCCTGAGACGGCCCGGCGCCGATCCACGTCCGACGGACGCGACCCACCCCAGGGTCGGCGCCGAGACCAAGAGCATGAGCGTTTCGCAACGCCAGGCCCTGCGCGATCTGCTGCGCCGGGTCGACGAGGTGCGCGGACTCGCCGAGGGCGCGGCTCCCGGAGCCACCGATCCCGACGACACCCGCGCGCTGATCCGGACCGTCGGCGAGCTGGTCGAGGAGCTCGAGCGCAGCCATCGGCGGCTGATCGAGACCAACGTGCAGCTCGTGTCCGCTGCGCGAGGTGGCGAGCAGCCTGGTCACGGCGCTCGACGCGGGGAGACGTCGCGCACGGTCGCCCGCTACATCGCGCGGGCGTTCGGCTTCGAGCACGCTTTCCTGCTGCTCGTGAACCGCGAGAGCGGGATGCTCGAGGGCACGTGGACCCACTGGGCGCGCGAGCGGGAGCACAGCACCTGGCTCGAGATACCGCTGCTCGGCGACCGCGGTGGTCTGGCGCGCGCTGTGGCTCAACCGCACCGTGCTGCTGCGCGATCCCGCCAACCACCCGGCCGCGCTGGTGCCGGACGGGCATGCCTTGCAGGACACGCTCGCCGCACTCGGCTCGGTGGCGTGCGTGCCACTCCAGCGCCACTCCGTGCTGCCGATGGGGGAGCCTCACGAGCTGTGTGGAGGCCGCTGCATCCTCGGCGACGTGGCGCTGCTGGTGCCCCGCCCGGCGCCGCGGCGGAGCGCTGGGCCGCCGAACGCGACGATCGCCAGCGTCACTGCCTGGGCTGCGATCTGATGCCGATCCTCGGCGTGATCGGCGTGGCGCGGAGCACCGGCTCGGCGCCGCTCGGACCCGCCGACGCCACGCTGCTCGAGTCAATCGCCCTGTCCGTGGCGCCGGTGGTCGAGAACGCGCGCCTCTATCACGACCTGCGCCGCAGCGAGCGCTTTCGCATGCATCTGCTCGACAGCATGGCGAGCGCGCTCGTCGCGGTGAACATGAAGGGCGAGGTGCTCACTTTCAACCGCGCCGCCCAGGATCTGCTCGGGTTCAGCGAGCCGGAGGTGCGGGGCCAGCCGTTCGGATCGCTGCTCGGCGCCGACGGCGAGGCCCTGCTACGCGACACCCTCGAGCGCGGGCGTGAGGCGCTGCGCGAAGAGGCGATTGCTGCGCGCCCGCGACGGCTCGCCGATCCCCGTGAGCCTGACCACTTCGCTGCTGCGGAACGACCGGCGCAACGTCTACGGCGCGATCGCCACCTTCGTCGACCTCACGCCGCTCAAGCGCGCCGAGGAGCACGCGCGCTCCATGGACCGCCTGGCGGCGCTCGGGCGATTCACCTCGAGCGTCGCCCACGAGATCCGCAATCCGCTGACGGGCATCGCCGCAGGCGTCCAGTACCTGGCGCGCGCGCTCCAGGACCAGGTGCCGCACCGCGAGCACATCGATTTCATGCTGAACGAGATCCGCCGGCTCGACGCCATCGTCCAGGACCTGTTCGACATCACGCATCCACGCCAGCTCCAGATGCGCGCCGCCCCGCTCGACGACCCGATCCGCCGCGCGCTGCAGTCGCTCGAGCCGCTCCTCGCCGAGCGCGGCGTCACGCCGCATCTCGACATGGCGCCGGCCACGCCTCCCGTCCCGCACGACGCCGACCAGATGCAGCAGGTGTTCATCAACCTCATCAAGAACGCGGTCGAGGCCTCGCCTCGGGACCACCCGTCAGCGTGAGCGTCGGACCAGGACCGTCGCGCGGCCGGCGCGCGCTGGACCGTCGGTGATGGCGCGTGTGCGCGACCGCGGCACCGGCATCAGCGCGGAGCATCTGAAGACCATCTTCGAGCCGTTCTTCACCACCAAGCCCGGCGGCACCGGGCTCGGGCTCTACATCTGCCACGACATCGTCAAGCGCCATGGCGGCGCGTTGACGGTCCAGAGTGAACCGGGCCGCGGGACCACCTTCGCGGTCGAGCTGCCACTGGAAGGCAACGGAGGGATGCCATGAGCAAGGCCATGGTCCTGGTCGTCGACGACCAGGACTCCATCCGGCATTTCGTGGGCAAGGCGCTCGAGGACGAGGGGTACGACGTCCGGAGCACCGCGTCGGTGCGCGAAGCGCGCGCCGCGATCGAGACCGCCATGCCCGACGTCGTGCTGCTGGACCTCAAGCTTCCCGACGGCACCGGGCTCGAGCTGCTGCGGGAGATCAAGCGCGCTGCAGCCCGAGGTGGTGGTGATCCTGATGACCGCGTTCGGCGAGAGTCGACACCGCGGTCGAGGCGATGAGCGGCGGCGCGTTCTGGTTCGTCAAGAAGCCGTTCCAGAACCAGGAGCTGCTGGCACTGGTGGCGCGCGGGGTCGAATCGCAGAAGGTATGGATCGAGCTGCGGCGCCTGCGCCATCAGGCGTTCTCCGACTCCGATTACCTGCACTCGACGAGCCCCGGCATGCAGGAGGTCTACGCGATCGCCGAGCAGGTGGCTCACGGCGACACGACGACCGTGCTGATCGACCGGAGAGAGCGGCACCGGCAAGGAGTACTTCGCCAACCTCGTCCATCGCATGAGCGCGCGTCACGACCGGCCGTTCGTCGAGGTGAACTGTGCGGCCATCCCACGCGAGCTGCTCGAGAGCGAGCTGTTCGGCCACGAGAAGGGCGCCTTCACCGACGCCCGCACCCAGAAGCTCGGGCTCATGGAGCTGGCCAACGGCGGCACGTTGTTCCTCGACGAGATCGGCGAGATGAGCCCGATGCTGCAGGTCAAGCTCCTCCGGGTGCTGGAGCGCCGCACCTTCAAGCGGGTGGGCGGCACCAAGGACATCACGGTCAACGTGCGCATCATCTCCGCCACCAACCAGGACCTGGAACGCATGGTGAAGGAAGGGACTTTCCGCGAGGACCTCTACTATCGTCTCAAGGTGGTCCCGGTCGACGTGCCGCCGCTGCGCGAGCGCAAGGAGGACATCCTCGCCGCTGGCGCGCCTGTTCATGGAGCGCTTCGCCAAGCAGTTCAAGAAGCCGTTCCGCGCGATCTCGCCCGCTGCCGAGCGCGTGCTGCACGACTACCCTTGGCCGGGAAACATCCGCGAGCTGCGCAATCTGTTCGAGCGCACCGTGCTGCTCGAGAACGCAACGATGCTCGACCCTCACCACCTGAAGCTCGCGCCGCGCGCCTCTCGCGCCACTCAGCTCACGATCGGGCAACGGCTCGACGAGATCCTGGGCGGCGGCCTTCCGGAGAGCGGCATTGCGTTCGAATCGCTCATCGAAGAGGTGGAGCGCGCCTTGATTCTCAAGGCTTCGTATGCTACCAAGTGGAATCAAAGTCGGACGGCCGAGATCCTCAACCTCAAACGGGATAAGCTGCGTTATCGCATGAAGCTCTATCAGCTCGGGCCCGAGATTCCGCCACGCGACCAGGCCGCCTGACGTTGTGGAGGCGCGCCCGCACCGGCGCCGCGCTCCTGCTGACGGCACTCGCCGCGGGCTCGTGTGGCTACACGACGAGTCCGGCGCTGCTGCCACCGCACCTCAGGACCATCGCGATCCCGGTGTTCGAGAACACGACGCCGGAGTACTCGATCGAGCGGGACATCACCCAGGCGGTGATCGATCGCTTCGTGCAGGACAACCACCTCAAGGTGGTCGACGAGCGCTCCGCCAACGGCGTGCTGCGCGGGCGAGTGGTGCTGTACCGCAACGCGGTGTTCCGGCTTCTCGAATGCCTCCGAGGCCAACGAGTATCGCGTGACCATCACCGTCGCGGTGACGATGAAGGACGTTGTCAAGAACCGCGAGATGTGGAAAGACGACAACCTGGTCAAGACCAGCAACTACTACGTGGTCGACGTCCCCGGACAGAAGGCCGAGACCGAACTCGATGGCCGAAAAGACGCCATCCAGAAGATCGCCGAAGAGATCGTCGCCCGCACCGTCGAAGGCTGGTAGCGACCTCCGCCCCCTGGGGCGGAAGGAGCGCCTCGACGAGAGCCGGCTGATCGAGCGGCTCGACGTCGGGCGATTCCCCGCCAGCCTCTACGTCGACGGACCGGACGGAGTCGCTCAAGGCCGCCCTGCTGGGCGAGGTGCGCCACGCATGGGCGCGGGCGGTTCCGGAAGCGCCCCACGCGCGCGTGTTCCGCTTGGGCGAGGATCGCATCGACGCCATCCTCGCCGCGTACCACGGCACGTCGCTGTTCACCCCGCGCGAGCTGCTGATCGTCCTCGAAGTCGAGGCGATCGGGCGCAGCGAGCGCGTGGTCGCGAGCTTCGCCGAGGGATTGCGCGTGGCGCGGGTGGATCGTGCCTGGTGCTGGTCGAGTCGGCCAGCGAGTCGGCGCGCAAGAGCCTCGAATCCCTGCGCGCCGCGACCGCAGTGCGCTTGACCGCCATGCCGATGGGGCGCGCGGCCCTGCTCGGATGGGGAAACGGCGCGTCACGCGCGAAGGCGTGACGGCGGAGGACGGCGTGCTCGAGGCTTTGGCCGATGCATCCGAGAACGATGCTTCCGAATTCCTCAACGAGCTCGAGAAGCTGCTCACTTGCGTCGGTCCGGATCGCCGCGTCACCCGCGCCGAGGCCGCGGCGCTGCTGCGTCCCATGGCCGACGCCGACCTCGCGGAATACCTGTCCGCGGTGGCCGTGGGCCACGCCGGCCTCGCCTCGCGACGGCTGGGCCAGGTGCTGGCGGCCGGCGAGGGAGAGGGGAGCGTGCTCTTCGCGCTGGTCCAGCTCGTGGGCGGTGCGCTGGGCGGCTGGACGCGCTGGCGCGAGCCGAGCCTCGTGCTCTCGCGGCGGCGGCGCGCTCCGGGTGAGCTGGCACGCGCGCTCGATGCGCTCTATCGCGCCGAGGCGGCGTGGAAGGGCGGACGCGCGGACGCGGTGGTGGTGCTCGAGCAGGTGACCCGCGAGATCTGCGGGCCGACACCGGCCGCGCCCCCGGCTCTGATCCGGCGCCGCGCGCGCGCCACGCTTTGATTCCCGCGCGCTGCCGCTATTCTCGCCGGCCCGTACTCGCGCAGGAGCCCCATGAAACGCTATCCGTTCGCCGACGTCGAACCCAAATGGCAGGCCTACTGGGAGCGCCACGCCACGTTCCGGACTCGTGAGACCCCGGGCCGGCCCAAGTTCTACTGCCTCGACATGTTTCCCTATCCGTCGGGATCGGGTCTTCACGTTGGCCATCTCGAGGGCTACACCGCCACCGACATCGTGTCGCGCTACAAGCGCATGCGCGGCTTCAACGTGCTGCACCCGATGGGATGGGACGCCTTCGGCCTGCCGGCCGAGCAGTACGCGGTGAAGACCGGCATCCATCCCGCCATCACCACCGCCGAGAACGTCGCCACCTTCCGCCGCCAGATGAAGCGCGCCGGGCTCTCGTACGACTGGGAGCGCGAGATCGACACCACCGACCCGCGCTACTACCGCTGGACGCAGTGGATCTTCCTCAAGCTGTTCGAGCGCGGGCTGGCCTACGTGGCCGAGGTGCCGGTCAACTGGTGCCCCGGCGCTCGGCACGGTGCTGGCGAACGAGGAGATCGTCGACGGACAAGAGCGAGGTCGGAGGCTTCGACGGTCGTGCGCGCGCCGATGCGCCAGTGGGTGCTCAAGATCACCGCCTACGCCGACCGGCTGCTCGATGATCTGGCAGTTGGTCGACTGGCCAACCAGCACGCTGGAGATGCAGAAGAACTGGATCGGCCGCTCGATCGGCGCCGAGGTCGAGTTCGCGGTCGACGGCGCGAGCGCGCGGCTGCGCATCTTCACCACGCGTCCCGACACGCTGTTCGGCGCCACCTACATGGTGCTGGCGCCCGAGCACCCGCTGGTGGAGGTGGTCACCGTGGCGGAACGGCGCGCCGAGGTCGAGCGCCTATCGCGAAGCGACCGCGCGCAAGAGCGACCTGTCACGGCAGGAAGAGAAGGTGAAGACCGGCGTCTTCACCGGCGGTCACGCGATCAATCCGGTCAACGGCGAGCAGCCTGCCGATCTGGATCGCCGACTACGTGCTGATGAGCGTACGGCACCGGCGCCATCATGGCGGTGCCGGGGCACGACGCAGCGCGACTGGGAGTTCGCGCGCGCCTTCGACTTCCCGATCCGCGAGGTGGTGGCGGGCGGCGACGTCGAGCGCGAGCCTTACATCGACCGGGAGCACGGCCGTGCGGTGAACTCGACCACGCCCGATCGCTCCTTCTCGATCGACGGACTGCCGGCGCGCGAGGCGATCGAAACCATCACCGGGTGGCTCGAGCAGACGGGGAAGGGGCGCGCGCGCCATCAACTACAAGCTGCGCGACTGGCTGTTCGCGCGCCAGCGCTACTGGGGCGAGCCGTTCCCGATCGTGTGGGTGGAGGGGCAGCCGCGCGCGCTGCCCGAGCAGATGCTGCCGCTCGAGCTGCCGCCGATGCGCCGACTTCGCGAGCACGGCCACCGGCGACAACCCGCGGGCGCCGCTCGCGCGTCTCGAGGACTGGGTGGTGACCGACGACCCGAACGACGCCACGCGCCCGGCGCGCCGCGAGACCAACGTGATGCCGCAATGGGCAGGCTCGTGCTGGTACTACCTGCGCTATCTCGATCCGCACAACGACCGCGCACCCTTCGATGCCGGAGTTCGAGCGCCGCTGGATGCCCGTGGATCTGTACATCGGCGGCGCCGAGCACGCCGTGCTGCACCTGCTGTACGCGCGCTTCTGGCACAAGGTGCTGTTCGACATCGGCGTGGTCAGCACACCCGAGCCCGTTCATGAAGCTGGTGCACCAGGGCACGGTGCTGGGCGAGGACAACCAGAAGATGGCGAAGTCGGCAGGCAACGTCGTCAATCCCGACGCCATGATCGACCAGCACGGCGCGGATGCCATGCGGCTCTACGAGATGTTCATGGGCCCGCTCGAGGCCATGAAGCCCTGGAGCACGCAGGGCGTGGAAGGCGTGGCGCGCTTCCTGGATCGCGTGTGGCGCCTGGTCGTGGACGAGGACGGTCGCACGGGGTCGACGAGGGCGACGCGCCGCTCGAGGCTTCGCGCGTGCTGCATCAGACCATCGCGAAGATCACCGGAGGACATCGAGGGCCTGCGCTTCAACACGGCGATCGCGCAAATGATGATCTTCACCAACGAGGCCACCAAGTGGGAGCGGCGGCCGCGCGCGGTGATCGAGCCGTTCGTGCTGCTGCTGTCGCCGTTCGCCCCGCATCTGGCCGAGGAGCTGTGGGAGCGGCTCGGCCATCATGGGACGCTCGCGTACGAGCCCTGGCCGGCCTTCGATCCTGAGCTGCTGCGCGGTGACACGGTCACCGTGGCGGTGCAGGTGAACGGCAAGCTGCGCGCCACGCTCGAGCTGCCGCGGGCGTCGACCAGGCCACCGCGCAATCGGCGGCGCTCGGCGACGAGCGGGTGAAACGACACGTCGACGGCGGCACGGTCCGCAAGACGATCTACGTGCCGGACAAGCTGCTCAATCTGGTGGTGGGAGGCGGCGCCTAATCCCGCGCCGCCCACATCACCCGCCAGCGGATGCGCGGGCCGGGCAGCACCTGGTACGTGAGCAGCATGTGGCCACCGATGTGACCGTCCTCGAAATACGCGAACACGTAGGGTCGCTCGAGCAGCACGATGCCCGGCCCGACCTCGCCCGGGAGGAATTGCATGCGTCCGCCCAGCGTGCCCTTGAACGGGATCAGTCCGGGATGCGCCACGAGACTGTCACGCAGCTGACGCACAGGGGTCCGCGAGACCCTCGTGCTTGAGCGCCGCGATCTCGGGATCGCTGAGCAGCGTTGCCCGCTTGGAGGCCCAGTAGCGCACCGACTGCTGCCAGCGCCGTGACTGGAGCTGGGCGCTGAGTGCCGCCCACTGCCAATAGAGCGAGTCCCGGCCCTCAGGACCCTCGGGCGGCATGGGAAACGTGACCGGCCGGCTCAGGGAGTCCATGACCGCATGGGCCCAGGTCGAGGTCTCACGAGCCCGCTGGTCGGCGCGGCGCGCTTGCCACCAGAACAGGATCACCAGCGCCACACCGACCGCGATCAGCACGGCCGGAAGTGGATTGCGCGGCGGCACTCGTCCTCGTGCTCGTCCGTTGCTCATCGCCGCATTATCGACAGCGCCACCCTCGAAGGGAATCCACGCGGGAGGGAGCGTAGGCCCGACCCGGCTCGGGAGGCCGAGCGATCACGCAGGAATGGCGCGGGTCTGCACCACGCGTAAGTTTACATAATGTTGATTATGCGACACATATTTGAAGCCTCCGTCGGCGGACCGACCACCATCCGGAGCGCCCAGCCGAACTTCACCCACCGCTTCGAGCGATACCCTCATGGGCATCGGTGCTATCGTGGTTTGGCCTTCGGAGACCTGGTTTTTCGCGACCAGACCGGGTGCGCTCTGCTCGAGCGGCGGGGATTCATTGGGGCTCATGAAGAGAATCTTCGCGCTCCTCCTGGTCACCTGGCCGGCACTTGCCGGCGCACAGGCGCGCCCGCTGGATTTGCCGGTCTGGCGAGCCGGAAGTTGCCGGACATCAACTACCGGCCTATGACGGCACCGAGTTCAGCATTCGGCTCCGGCCCGCGGCCGCAGCACGGCTTTCATCGGCGGTCCTTCAGGCCTCAGACGCAGCGTCGGCGTCGCCGGGATCGACGCCGCGCTCGCCGCCACCGGCGCCCGCCTCGAGCCCGAGTTCCGCGGCGAGCAACCGCCGGCTCCGGGGTCGAATGCGACCGACTTCACCGCCTTCTATCTCGTCCACCTTCCGCCGAGCCAGGACCTCGAGACCGCGCTCGCCCGCTTCGCGAATCTGGGTGAAGTGGAGCGCGCAAGTCCCATTGGAATCTGCGCAGTAACGGCGGTGCCGAACGACTCGACCTGGAGCCAATCGTGGTGGCTCTACCAGGACTCGCGCATCGACGTGCACGCGCCCGAGGCCTGGGACCTGACCCACGGCGACAGCTCGATCGTGGTGGCACTGATCGACACCGGAATGATCCCGTATCACCCGGATCTCGGCGGCACGATGGCGGGCGGCCACGGCAATGTCTGGAACAACCCGGCGGAAGCCAACGGCGTTCCCGGCGTGGACGACGACGGCAACGGTTTCGTCGACGACGTGTGGGGCTGGGACTTCGTGAACCGGCCATTCGACGTCGGCTACGAGTCGCCCGGCGAGGACATCCTCGAACCCGACGGCGATCCCAACGACTTCGTGGGGCACGGGACCATCGTCGCCGGACTGGTCGGCGCGATCACCGACAACAGGGTCGGCGTGGTCGGGATGGACTGGAACGTGCGCCTGATGGAGCTGCGCGTCGGCTGGTCGATGATCGAGCAGCCGACGGGCTTTGTCCTCGTCAACTACATCGCTCAGGCGGTGCGGTACGCAACGCTCATGGGCGCCAAGGTCATCAACATCTCGCTCTCGAGCACGCCGCTCGACGAGCTGAGTCTCGCGGTGGACGCGGCCATCGCGGCGGGCGTCACCGTGGTCGTGGCCGCCGGGAACAACGGATCGCCGCACGGCCTCTATCCCCGCCCCGGACTGATCTACGTCGCCGCCACGGATCGCTACGACGTGGTGCCGAGATGGTCCAATGTCGGCGATTATGTGAGCCTGTGCGCTCCGGGCGCCGACATGATCAGCACCAACCTGATCCGGACCGGCACCGACAGCCTGTCGCTCAGGCAGCCGGGATACGCATGGGGCGCGAATGGAACGTCATTCGCGACACCGGTGGTCTCCGGAGCCGTCGCGCTGCTCCAGTCGTATCGCAAGCAACACTCGTCTCCGCTGCTCAAGCCCGAGGACGTGCGTCTTCACCTGATGGCGACTTGCGACGACATTTCTGCCGCCAATCCGACGCTACCGCCAGCCCAGTACGGCGCAGGACGCCTCAACGTGCGAAGAGCGCTGGATCTCGAGGGACCCCTCCGCGCGGCCTTCTTCTCCGCTCCCGAGACACCGGCTCCCATCGTTGTTTTCACGACCCTCGAGGGAGAGCGCCGGATCGGCATGATGCACGACAGCGGGGCCTTCGAGATTCCTCGACGCCGCCACGCTCGCGCACAAGGACACCGTCATCGTGCCGTACGGCAAGCCGAACGGAGGTCTGGCGGCGGCGGATCTGGGCGGCGGCCGCGGCCTCGGCTTGTTCCTCGTGACAAGCAGCAGCTCGGTGCAGGGCTATGGGGGCGGGGTCAGATGCTGCCGGGTTGGCCCCTTACCATCTTCGGTCCGGTCACACCCCCGGCGCTCGGGGACATCGACGACGACTCGAGCCTCGACGTCGTGTGTGTCGGGCCCGATGCAAGGAACGCAGATTCGAGTCTCGTGTGGGTCTGGAACGTGGAGGGCCGGACGAAGGCCGGCTTCCCGGTGCACATCGGACGTTTCGCGGGCGACAGCGTCCGGTGCGCACTCGCCAACCTGGATGGCCATCCGGGCGACGAGATCGTCGCGGCCGATGCCGGCGGATGGATTCACGCGATCCGCTCGGACGGGACCAGAAATCCCTGGCTGGCCGGTATTGTGCCCAGGCGGCGTGCCGGCGTCACCGGTGATCGGACGCGGATCGGCTTCCCCGGTGATCTGGATCGTCAACGCCGGACGCTTCACTGCTCTGTCATCGAGCGGGGCCCTTCTCGCATCGAACCCAGCGCCTTCGTCCCAGCCGCCGTTCGATCCGGCGCTCGTGGACCTCGACGGCGACGGTCAGGACGATCTCGTGGTCTCCACTCCTGACCTGACGTACGCGGTCCGATCTGGCGGGCCATCGACCCCAGCATGGTCTCTCGGCTTCACCGCGGTCGGTCCCCGATCGCCGGTCACCTTTCGGCCGCCCAGCCTTCCGGAGTGGTGGTGATGACGAGCCAGGGACCGCAGGCCATGGCGCACGATGGCGCGCTCCTCCCCTCTTCGATTCCTGGAGATTGGCGACGTACATGCCGACCCTCGCGCCGCCCGTGATCGAGAATCGGACCGCCGTGTTCACCGGGCTCAAGCCCAATGGCTGGCTCTACTCCTTCGACGGCGAGCCGGAATCGTGGTCCAGCGCGTCACAGCCATGGCCCACGCAACGCCGCGACTTCGCGCGCTCCGGAAGCACGCTCGGAGTAACGCAAATGGCGCCGGCGGACGACCGCGCACCCGCGCTGGTCGCGGATCTCCGTGGGACTCCACTGAGCGCGACCACCGTCCGTCTCACGTGGTCGTCGCCAAAGGACGATGGTGCCCTCGGTCATTCGATCCGGTACGACCTCCGAATCGCCGATTATCCCCTCGACGACGCGCAGTTCTTCGGTCACACGACCGTGAAAGGCCTCGGCGCGCCTCGCGCGGCTGGCGCGACGGAGTCGTTGATCGTCATCTTGCCATCGGGATGGCCTGGGTATGCGCGCATGCGTGCGATGGACGCCTCCGGGAACTGGAGCGGACTCTCGAACCAGGCCAGCTTCACCACTCCCACCTTCACCCCCGCGGCGGTGCGGGACCTGCGTGCGACCGCGGTGGGCGAGACCACGGTGACCTTGGGATGGACGGCCACGGGAGGAGATCAGAACATCGGGCGGCCGATCTACTACGACATCCGGGCCTGTCTCTCACGCGTCGACACGCAGACGTGGATCAATGCCCCTTATCGTGTGATCCACAACGCCACGGTGGATGCGGGTGGTGTGGAGACGGCGGTGTTCGCGGGGCTCCCGAGCGACACGACCCTGTTCATCGCGATGCGCGCGATCGATGGCGACGGCTTGGTATCGAGCCTCTCGAACGCGGTGATCGTGACCACCCACGTCACTCCACCCCCGCGCCCTCTCGGCACCGGCATCGAGCTGATGGGCAACCCCGTCCGTCCACCGGTGCGCATCCATTGGTGGGCAGGGTCGGCGGCCAGCGGCCCCACGCCGATCCTGCGCATCCACGATCTCCACGGTCGCCTGCGCCGGTCGATCACGCTCGGCCCCGGAGTCGACGGCACGGCGTCGTGGGACGGAGACGACATGGACGGCCGCTCGCTCGCGTCCGGCGTGTATTTCGTCACGCTCGTCGCGCGAGGCACGAGCATCACCCGCAAGGTCGTCCTGGTGCCGCGCTGAACTCCGTTCAGTACGAGAGGTCGAGCGCCACGTCGCCCTGGGCCGGCACCGCCACGGTGCGACTCAGCTCGGGCAGGTCGGGGTGCCAGACCTTGAGCGTGTACGTCCCCGGCGGCAGGTCCGGCAACGCGAACGCGCCCTGGTCGTCGGGTCGCGCAAACGCCGAGTTGGGCAACACGAGGATGAACGCCGCCATGTTCGCGTGGATGTCGCAGTAGACCTGGACGAGCCCGGCCTTGCCGAAGGTGACGCGCCGGGACTGGCCGCGCGGATACTTGCCCAGGTCGAAGCGCTTGACCGGTGACACGCTGAAGACGTTGTGGAAGATCGGATCGAGATTCGGGAAGTCGACCGAGGCGCCGGCCGGGATCGCCAGCACGCGCGGCACGAAGGACTGGTCCTTCTGCGCGAGCTTGGGAATCTCTTCACGGCGGGCGGCGAGCGCCGAGTCGGCGGCGGCCGGAATGCGCTGGATCGAGATCACCGCGTCGGTGGGCGCACCATGAACCATGGGCGCCACGCGCGGCAACGACGCCGCGCGGCCGGGATACCGATTGGCGGGCGCTTCGACCGGGCTCGCCACCGGGGGACGTGGAGCACGCCATGGATCACGCCGGCAGCGGCGATGCCTGAGGAGCACGCGAGCGACGCCGCCATCAACCCTGCGAACCGCGCGCCCATCCCGAGTGCTCTCCGTCGCCGCACGCCGCAGATCATCGCCGTCGCCTTCCTAACCGAAGGTCATCGGCCGGCGCTCACGCCTTCTTGAGCAGCGCGATCTGCCCCGCGTGATAGAGATCGTGCTGGATCGCGCCGTGGAGCTGGACGTGGCGCGGCGAGGCTTCGGGGCAGGGCCGCTCGTCCAGCTGCGCCTCATCCAGCGAGCGCAATGTGGCGCGGAGATCCTGGTGCGCCGTGCGCAATCGGTTCAGCGTCTCCAGCCATTCGGCCTCGCCGATCGCGGTGACCGGCGGCCAATCGACCTCGGTCGCCACGTCCTTCACCACTTCGCCCTTGATCGCGCCGTGCGACGATCGACTTCCAGGTGGCAATGTGCAGCGTGACCTCCCAGATCGAATGCGCGGCGGCCAGCGGGCGCGCCGCCGCTTGAGCCGCCGTCACGCCGGCGAGCAGCTCCAGAGCACCGCGGGCCGTGCCAGGCACCGCCTTCGAACGCACGCCGCGCCTGTTCTTCGATGCGCTGGATCTCCCCATCGCTCCCCTCCTCTCGGATCGAAGGCTTCGTCCGCGGCCAGACGCCGCGCCGGAACGGTTATACTGCCACGGTCGACTCCGAACGCCATGAGAGCCGTCAATCCACCACCGGCGAGATCCTTCGCGAATACGCCGAGCACGATCCGGCCGAGATCGATCGCCGTCTCGGTCGCGCCGTGCAGGGTTTCGAGACGTGGCGCCGAACGTCGCTCGCGGAGCGGGCCGCGCGACTGGCGCGCGGCAGCCGAGGTCCTGCGCCGCGACCGCGACACGCTGGCGCGCCTCATGACCCTGGAGATGGGCAAGCCGATCGCCGCAGGCCGAGTCCGAGGTCGACAAGTGCGCGTGGGCCTGCGAGCACTTCGCCGAGCAGCGGCCCGGCCGATCTCGCGCCGGAGTCGATCGCCACCGACGCGTCGCGCAGCCTGGTGCGCTTCGACCCGCTCGGCGTGGTGCTCGCGGTGATGCCCTGGAACTTTCCACTCTGGCAGGTGTTCCGCGCCGCCGTGCCCGCGCTCATGGCGGGGAACGTCGTGCGTGCTCAAGCACGCCTCGAACGTGCCGGGCTCGGCGCTGGCGGCCGGGCGAGGTGTTCTCGGACGCCGGGTTCCCGGCCGGCGCGTTCACCACGCTTGCTGGTGCCGGCCGCGGTCGCCGAGGCGCTGATCGACGATCGCGACGAGATCGCGGCGGTGACCCTGACCGGCAGCGAGGCGGCCGGCGTAGCGGTCGGCGGCGCCGCGGGCGCGGCGCTCAAGAAGATCGTGCTCGAGCTGGGCGGATCGGATCCGTTCATCGTGCTCGCCGACGCCGATCCCGGAGCGCGCTCGCCGCACAGGCGGTCGCGGCGCGCGTGATCAACAACGGCCAGAGCTGCATCGCCGCCAAGCGCTTCATCGTCGAGGCGCCCGGTGGCGGAGCGCTTCGAGCGGGCGTTCGCGGAAGGCATGGCGCGCTTGCGCGTCGGCGATCCGCTCGAGCGCGCGCCACCGAGCTCGGACCGCTGGCGCGCGCCGATCTGCTCGACGCGCTCGACGAGCAGGTCCGCGGCTCGATCGCTCGCGGCGCCGCGCTGCTCACGGGCGGATCGCGACCTGCCGGCCCCGGATTCTTCTACGCGCCCACGGTGCTCGCCGAGGTGACGCCCGGGATGCCGGCCTTCGACGAGGAGACCTTCGGACCCGTCGCGGCCGTGACGCGCGCCCGCGACGCGGACCACGCGGTCGGAGCTCGCCAACCGCTCGAGCTTCGGACTGGGCGCGAGCGTGTGGACCGCCGATGCCGGTGCGCGGCGAAGCGCTGGCCGCTGCGATCGAGGCGGGCTCGGTGTTCGTCAACGGCGCGGTGAAATCGGATCCGCGCCTGCCCTTCGGCGGCATCAAGCGCTCGGGCCACGGTCGCGAGCTCGAGCGCGTTCGGCATTGCGCGAGTTCGTGAACGTGAAGACGGTCTGGGTGCGCTGGGTGGCGCCCCCGGACCGTCCGGCTGGCGCGACCCGGCGGCCCGCGGTCACGGCCAATCGCGGCGACGGCGCCCGCCGCGCGCGCGACGCTGGGTGCCGTGGGCGCTGGTGGCGGCGGTCGCGGTCGTCTACGCGCAGACTGCACCACGGCTTCGTGGCGCTCGACGATCCCACCTACATCGTCGACAACCCTCCGGTCGCACGCGGGCTCTCGTGGCCCGGCCTGCTCTGGGCGTTCACACGGTTCCACGCCGGGAACTGGCACCCGCTCACCTGGCTCTCCCATGCTCGACGCCACGCTGTTCGGCGTCACCGACCGGTCGGCCGGAGCGCATCACCTGATCAGCGCCGGCTTCCATGCCGCGGGCGCCGTGCTGCTCTACCAGGCGCTGCGCGTCGCGACGGGCGAGCGCTGGCCGAGCGCCATGGTGGCGGCGCTCTTCGCCGGTCCATCCGTTGCGGGTGGAATCCGTGGCGTGGGCGAGCGAGCGCAAGGACGTGCTGAGCGGATGCTGCTTCATGCTCGCGCTCTGGTTCCACCTGCGTCCGGGCGCCCGCGGGCGCTTCGTTCGGCCCGGCGTGATCGCATCCGCGGTCGCCGGCCTCTGGCCAAGCCCATGCTCGTGACGCTGCCCTTCGTCCCTGCTGGCGCTGGACCTATGGCCGCTCGGTCGCTGGACCGGCGCGGCGCGCCGCCGCGGCCCCGGCGGGCCCGCCGCGCCGCCGCGCACGTCACGCGAGCTTCGTGATCGAGAAGGCGCCGTTGCTCCTCGCCAGCCTCCTCACCGGAGTCGTCGCGATCGCCTCGCAACGTTCCGCGGGCGCCGTGGCTGCCCTCGGCGGCGTCTCCTGGCCGTGGCGCATCGTGAACGGACTGCTCTCCTGCGCGATCTATCCGATCAAGACCGTGTGGCCCTCGCACCTCGCCTGCTTCTATCCGCATCCAGCCACGCTGCGCCCGCTGACGGCGAGAGTTGATTCCGGCCGGCGCGAGCGACGCACTGACACGTCGCGCTCGTCACGGTGGCGACATGGCGTGCGCGCCACTCGCGGCCGTACCTGCTCACTGGCTGGCTCTGGTACCTCGTCATGCTGCTGCCGGTGGCGGGGCTGTTCCAGGTCGGTGACCAGGGTGGGCCGACCGCTACGCTTACCCTGCCGACCGCCGGTCTCGGCCTCATGGTCGCGTGGGGCGCGCGCGACCTGCTCGTGCCTCGGCCTCAGCTGCGGACGGCGGCGGCCGCGGCCAGCGGCGTGGCGGTAGCGCGCTCGCCGCGGCGGCCTTCATCCAAGTCGGTGTGTGGAGAGACAGCGGCACGCTGTTCCGCCACGCGCTTCGCCGTCACCCGCGACAACTGGTACGTCGAGAACGCGCTCGGCGCCTGGCTCCTGGACCAGGGCGCACTGCTGGAGCAGCGCGCAGCCACCTCGAGGCGAGCCTGCGCGTCGCGCCGCGCTACCCGCAGGCCCAGAACAATCTCTGCTCGGGCTGATGCACGAGGGCGCACCCGAAGCCGCCGAGCCGCATTGCGAGCTCGCGCTCGAGCTGCGGCCCGACTTCCCGGAAGCCAGCAACAACCTCGGTCTGTTGCTCCCTGCGGCGCGGGCGCTGGGACGAAGCGCGCGCGCAGTTCGAGCGCGCGCTGCAGGCCGTGCCCGATTTCCCGAGGCCCACAGCAACCTGGCGATGGTCCTGCTCCACGAGGGGTCGCTGGGAGGAGGCGCGCGCCCATTGCAGAGCGATCGCTGGCGCTGCGGCCGCGATCGCCCGAGACGCACTTCAATCTCGCGCTCGTGTACGAAGCGCAGGGTCGCGCCTCGGAGGCGGCGCGGGAGTTCGAGCAGGTCACTGGCGCTGGAGCCGGACGACGCCGAGACCCATCGCCGGCTCGCTGCGCTGCTGCTGCGTCTCGGCCGTGACTCCGAGGCACGGAGGCACCTCGATGCCGCCGAGCGGCTCGCACCCGCCGCGCCGGAATCCGGAGCCGGTCGCTAGGGGTTCCAGACCGACACATCGAAGGACTCGTCGGGCGCCGAGAAGCGCAGCGCGTCACCGGGCAGGATCGTCTCGATGGGCCGGCCCTCCTCGAGGATCTGGATCAGCATCTGGATGCCCTCGCCGTGGTGGATGCCGAGCACGGTCGCCGGGACCGCGATCTCGAGGATGGAGCCCATGGTGGCCTCGGCTTCGGGCAGCGGCGCGAGCGCCGCGTCGCCGCTCCTGCGCATCACCGTCTTGGTTCCCGGAGTCAGCTCCGCGATCTCGAGGCGACCCGCCGCGGGCTCGAGGATCTCGATTCTCAGGCCACGGCGCGCATCCGGCGGTCGCAGGAAATCGAAGCGCAGGAACAGCCGCTCGGCGTCGAATCCGTAATAGACGTCGCTGATCCATCCGTTGCCCGGAGTGCATGGCCGCCCCATGCCCGATGACCGCGCGGTGCCCGGCGGGCTGCCACTCGTAGAAGTGGGTCTCCCTCCCGTCGATCACCGGCTGGACGTAGGCGACCGGCAGCACAATCGATCCCGGAACGGGCGCCGGCGCCGCGATCGGCACGTCGAGCGCCAGCGGCACCGCCATCTCCGCAACCGCGATAGATCGCCTTGAGGTGTCCGCGGGAACAGCTCGTCGAACAGCGCTTGTCCAGGGTGTAATGATCGTCGCCGAACCACCAGAACCAGTCCGATCCTCGGCGCGCATCAAGCGCCTCCCAGGCCGCGGGACGCTCCTCGGGCGAGCGCGCGGCCAGCGTCCGACGCGCGCCGCGCGAGCAGCTCCCACGCGCGATTCTTCTCACGGATGACCCGACCCAGATGTGGAAGTCGGCGTCGATCCACGAGCCGGAATGGAGGCGCGGGAGCGCGGACATGCGCGGGCGCCGCGCGATCGCTTCGCTGGGCGTGGTGGTGCGCACGTCGTCGGCGCTGCGGCAGCGCCTCGTAGAGCCCATCGAGGAACGGCCGCCGTCCTCCGGGTAGCCTTCCCAGCAGTTCTCTCCGTCGAGCATCACCGCACACCAGGGCCGGGTCGTCGCCGCCGGTGCTCGCGCCCGATGCGGCGGATTCGCTCCGATGAAGTCCGCCACGGCGTCCTGGGCGCGACCAGCGCTGGTAGACGAAGCCGATCCGGTCGGAGAGCTCGTGGTCCCGAAACAGCAGCGTGATGTCCCCGGCGGCCGTCGTGAGACGCCACGGCCGGTAAGCGGATCCAGCGAACGCCCTGATCGAGCGAGCGCTCGAGCACGCGCCTGGTCGGTGGCGAGCCAGCGCACGCCCAGCGCCGCGGCCAGCTCCGCGACCTCGGGGCTCACGCTGCCCTCCGACGGCCACAGACCCGCGGGCGCGCGCGCCGAAGACCTGCGCGTGACGGACCAGCGCGCTCGATCTGGCGGCGCGCGTCCTCCGGCGCGGCGAACGCGCTCGCGCGGCACGGCGAGGTCGGGCCGGCGCGCTGCAGGCTGCGCACGTCGACCAGCAAGCGGCAGGATCGGATGGTAGTAAGGCGAGGCGCTCAGCTCGATCTGGCCGCGATCGTGCGAGCGCGCGGTACGCCGGCAGGATCTCGCCGAGCAGGCGTTGATGCAGCGCCACCAGCGCATCGCGATGGCGGTCGAGTCGTGACCGTTCGCCGTGAGCGCCCGCCGCGGCTTCGGGCTCGGCGAGGAACATGGGATCGAGCCACGCGAGCAGGAACCAGGTCTCGAGCGCGAGCAGCACGTCGCCACCCGGGGGCTCCGCCGATCGCGTAACCGCATCCCGGAGATCGCGCAGCTCGCTCCAGCGCGCCACCGCATGCGGCGGGACCTGGACGCAGCGCCGCGCCACGATGCGCGCGCTCCTCGAGCGTGAGCGACTCGACCGGACGGCGGACGAGATCGAACAGCCGATCCGCTCCCCGGCGGCGGCCGCCTCGATCTGGTCGACCAGCGAAGGGACGAAGTTGAAGGTGACGCGGACGCCGGGAAAGCGCTCGAGCCGGCGCGCCATGTCGAGATAGTCCTTGGTGCCGTGAAGGCGCACCCAAGGCAGGCGCGCGACGCCGCTATCGGGATCGCGATAGTCCGGCTGGTGATGGTGCCACAGCAGCACCAGCTCGACCGCGGCGGCGCTCATTTCCATGAGCCGCGCGCCGCCACGTCAGCGCGCGGCGGTCCTCAGCTCGGCGAGCTGAATGCGCGCGGATTGAGCGCTAACCGCTGTCACCGAATTCCTGGTCGACCCGTTCGAGCAGGCGGATCGCATCCGGAGTCCGCCCCGCGGCGCGTTCGCAGCGCGCGGCCGCCACCAGGAACTCCGCGGCCGAAGTACGATCGGCGCGTGGCACCAGGCTCTCGTAGAGCTTCGGCCGCTTCGAGCGGTTGTCCGTCGCTCTCGAGCGCATACGCCAGGCTGCGTTGCACGGCGTCGCTGAGGATGCCCGGCTTGGCCTTGTCGAGATAGCGGCGGTACTCGGCGACCGCCGTCTTGAAATCCCCGTTCCAGAACGCGTCGTCGCCCGCGATACGGTGCGCGTCGAGACCGCTCGGCGTCGAGGAACTGCGTGTAAACCCGCTTGGCGATGTCGAGCGAGCGCCCGTAGTCGTCCTGCCAGAAGAGCACGCTGGCCTCGGCGAGCTGACCCGAGGCGTCGTTCTCCTGAGTGGCACGGCTCTTGAAGTACAGGAAACCGCCGAGACCGACGGCCACGATGACGCCGAGCGCGCCGAGAGTGAGACGCTGGTACTGCTCCCACCACGAGGAGACGCGCCCCAGGAGCTCGGCCCCTTCGGTATCGAGGCGCGCGTGCTGTGTCTCTAACGGCAAGTGGGACTCCGGCTTTACGGGATGGATCTCACGTCTGGCTTCAGGGGCCTGCGGGTCGGCAGGCAACGGACGTTGAGTCGCTGCGCCAGGAGCCCGTCAAGTCGCGTCATTGCGGACCGCAGTTCACGCACGCCACCGACCCGCGCGCGCGCACCAGCATGTCGGCCGGGGTGCCGCACGTGGGACAGAGCGGAACCGCCGGCCGTCCGCGCGCCACGTCCACGGCGCTGGTGAGGCGCAAGTGCACCGCGCCGGCCCGCAGCTCTTGCTCGAGGTCGGCGAGCGGCCACGCCCACTCTTCGAGTCCCCACAGCCGCACCTCGGTGCGCAGCGCCCAGCGCTGTCGCACTTCCTGGGCGCGCCGCTCCCACTCGAGCTTGAGCGAGGTGACGTCGCCTTCCTGGATGTCGGCGCCTTCCGACGGCGTGCGGTGGCGCGAGCGCTCCTCCTCCTCCTCGACGCGCGCCGCGAAGAACGACGAGAGACGGCCGAGCTCGTCGTCGCGCAGCCGACCCACCGCCCGCTCCCACTCACGCTCGCGCGCGCGCCACCAGTCCGACCAGGCGCTCGCGCGCGCTGCCGCGCCAGACGCTCGCACGCTCCGCGGCTCGAGGTCCTCGGCGATCTGGTAGAGACCGTCGCGCGAACGCACCTCGGGCACGCCGGCCACGCGGTGCCATTCGATGAGGTTCCCATTCGTGTCGAGCAGGATGGTCCACGGCTCCTGGGCGGGCAGGCCGCCCCACAGGGTCACCATCGCGTGGAAGGCCACGCGCCGCTCGTACCGCACCGGGCCGAGCCGCGGCGGTCCCCACGTGAGCCCGCGCACGCGGCACACCGAGGCGAGGCCGTCGTCGGGGGCTCCCGGCACCTGCGGCAGCGCGGTGCGCCGCGATCACGATCGGCTCCTCGCGCGCCGCGTCGAGGATCTTGCGACCGCGCCGCTGCCGGGCGCCGTGAACCAGGCGCCGCGCGGCAGCGTGGCGCGCAGCGGATCGAACACCAGGCGCACACGCTGGCGGCGCCAGCGGCGCTGGAGCGCGGGCGACAGCGCCACTTCCCAGTCGCCGCGCGCGCGCGTCGGTCACCGAGCAGCCCACCGCCTCGAGCCAGTGGCCCACGAAGTCGCGCCACGGCGCCAGAGCCGCGGCGGTCGCCGTCGGATTCCGGCGGCGCGGCGACGGTCGACGCACTTCGCGGCCGCCGCGGCGCGGGCGCTTGCGGGACTCGCACAGACTCACGTCTCCTCCTTGCCGGTCGAAGGGAAGAGCAGGTCCTGACGCTCCTTGTATTCCTGGTATTGGCGGCGCGCGTACACCAGGTGCTGGGCGAGCTCGGCGAAGCGGCGCTTGCGCACGCGCGGATCACGCGACTCGGTCCAGCGGCGGAACACCTCGTCCTCGAACGAGCCGTGCGGCTGCCAGGTGCCGAGAATCTCCTCGATCTCGCCCACCACCAGCTCGAACATCCGGATCTTCTTGTCGAGGATCTCGAGCACGTAGGACTCGATCGTGCCGCGCGCGACCAGGTTGATGACGCGCACCGGGTGCTCCTGGCCGAGCCGATGCACGCGGCCGATGCGCTGCTCGACCCGCATCGGATTCCACGGCAGGTCGTAGTTGATGACCACCTGGCAGAACTGGAGATTCCGCCCCTCGCCTCCCGCCTCGGTGCTCACCAGCACCGGCAGACTGGTGCGGAAGCGGTCGAGCGCCTCCTCCTTCTCGCGCCAGCCGAGCTCGCCGTGGAAGATCGCGGGCTCGATGCCGAGCTCGCGCAGCGCCTCGACGATGCGAGTCCTGGGTCGAGCGGAACTGCGTGAAGACGATCGCCTTCTGCCCCTTGAGCGCCTCGATGCGCTTGAGCAGCGACCGCAGCTTGCTCTGCTTGAGCGCCGACCTCGCCGGCGCGCGCGGCCAGCGCTGTCATGCGCTTGGCATCGAGACCGTCGGGATTGCGGCTCAGCTTCTCGAGCGTCGAGCGCGCCGCCGCCCACGAGGAGCCCATCTCCTTCTGCAGCACCACCAGCGTGAAGTAGTGCCGCCGTCCCGGGGCGCCTTCATCGCGCGCGCACCGCCTCGTACGACGAAGTCGCTGACTTCGCGATAGAGCCTGCGCTCGGCCGCGCTCTGCGACACCCACGAGCGTCTCGACCCGGCGCGGCGCGAAGACGATGTCGGTGTCCGAGCGCCGCGTGCGGATCATCACGCTCTTGAGCAGCGTGCGCAGCCGCGGCGCGTTGCGCGGCGTGCGCTTGTCGTGGCCGGAGAGGAAGTTGCGGCGGAACTGCGAGAAGGTCCCGACGGTGCCCGGCCGCACCAGCGTGGCGAGGTTGTAGAGCTCACGCAGGTCGTTCTGCACGGGCGTGGCGGTGAGCAGCAGCAGGTAGCGCGGGTTGAGGTCGTTGACGAACTTCCATCCGAGCGTCAGGTGATTGCGCAGGCGGTGCGCCTCGTCGCACCACCACCATGTCGTAGTTGGCGCCGCGCACGCGGCGGCGGTGCCGCTCGTGCCGCGCGGTCTCGAGCGAGGAGATCACGAGCGGGTGCCGCCCCCACTGCCCGGCCGGTCCGCGCGAGACCACGAAGTCGAGCTCGAACTTCTCCCACAGCTCGGCGCGCCACTGCTCGCACAGCGACGCCGGAACCAGGACCAGCGCCGGTGCGCACCGCGCCGCGCAGCAGGTACTCCTTGAGCACGATGCCGGCCTCGATGGTCTTGCCGAGCCCCACTTCGTCGGCCAGGATCGCGCGCCCGTTGAGCTCGCGCATCACCTTGAGGCACGCACGCATCTGGTGCGGGAAGCGCTCGACACCGCGCAGCGAATCGAGCGACACGAGCCGCTCCGGCTCGGCCCACCCCGCCCAGCCTTCGGCCTGGAGTCGCAGGTCGAAGTGCGGCGCCTGAGCGATCTCGAGGCGCGCGCCAGCGCTGCATCAGCGCATCGCCCTGCACGTGCCAAGCGCGCCGCGGCGTGGCGACCGCGTCGTCGCGCGCGGGCGCGGCGTCGTCCCGTCGGTCTCGGACCGCTCGCCGCGGGCTCGAGCGCGGGCGCGAGTCACCGTCGGTATCGATGATCTCCCAGTCGCGCACCGCCGAGAGGCGGCCGGAGCTGACCGCCGAACACCACTTCCAGCACCTCGCGGCCGCGGTCCGTATGGACCTCGACGATCAACCCGTCCCCGAACTGCGGGATGGCGCAGCCGCTGGCCCACCTGATAGCGCACCTGGGTCAGTTCCACAGCTCGAACTCCTCCCCGGCTCGGGAATGTGCACCATGGCTCCGGTGCGCTGGTGCAGTAGCTCGCCGAGCGTCTCCGGCGGCCTCGAGCTCGCCGTGGACCAGGAAGATGCGGCGAGGCGGCGGATCCAGGCGCGCCACCCACGTCACCAGCTCGGCTCTGATCGGCGTGCGCGCTGAATCCCTGGAGCGAGGCCACCTCGGCGCGCACGCGCACGGGCTCGCCAAACACGTTCACGACCTCGGCGCGGTCCACGATGCGCCGGCCGAGCGTGCCTTCGGCCTGGAAGCCGACGAACAGGACCGTGTTGCGCGCGTCGCCCAGGCCGTGCTGGAGGTGATGCAGGATGCGACCGCCCTCGGCCATGCCGGACGCCGCGATGATGATGCACGGCTCCGTGCGGTCGGTTGAGCGACTTCGACTCGTCAGCGGTGCGCGACGTAGCGCAGCCGATCGAAGCCGAGCGGCGCGCCGTGCTCGTGCTCGAAGGCGCGCCGCGTCTCGCCGTCGAACAGCTCGGGATGGCGCGTGAACACCTGCGGTGGCCTGACGCGCCATCGGGCTGTCGACGAAGATCGGGAGGTCGCACAGCTCGCCGAGCTCGCACAGCCGATGGATGGTGGCGACGACCTCCTGGGTGCGCCCGACCGCGAACGCCGGCACCAGCACCCGCCCGCCGCGCCTCAGCGTGCGCTGGACGATCTCCGTGCAGACGTCGCTCGGTCTCGTCCTCGCGCCGGATGGATGCGATTTCCGTACGTGCTCTCCAGCACCAGCGCGTCCGACCGCCGGGTGGACCTCGGGATCCATGGAGGATCGGTCGATCCGCGTCGGCCGAGATCGCCGCCTCATGCCGAGCTGGAAGCTCCGGCCGTTCTGCTCGAACTCGAACGTGGTGAGCGCCGAGCCGAGGATGTGCCCGGCGTCGTAGTAGCTGGACCCGCACGCCCTCGAACAGATCCCAGGGCTGGTGGTACTCGTGGCGCCACGAATCGCGTCATGGTCTGCTCGACGTCGCCCGACGTGTAGAGGGCGGGCGCGGCGGCGTCGCCGGCGTCCGGCGATTGACGTGCACGACATCGCGCTCCTGGAGGAAGGCACTGTCGGCGAGCATGAAGCGACACAACTCGGCGGTCGCCGGCGTCGCGTGGATCGAGCCGCGGTAGCCGCGCGACACGAGCGTCGGCAGGTTGCCGGTGTGATCGAGATGGGCGTGCGACACCACCACGGCGTCGAGCGTCCGCGGGCTGAACGGAGAACGTGCGATTGATGCGCTCGGCGTCGTCACGATGACCCTGGAACAGGCCGCAGTCGAAGAGCCACTGCCGCGCGCCGAAGCGCAGGCGGTGGCGCGAGCCGGTGACGGTGCGGGCCGCGCCTTCGAATGCGATGGACAGGGCCTCGGACACTCAGTAGCTCGCGTAGAAGATCGCGCCGAGCGCGACCTGAAGTTGTGGTTGGCCTCGCCGTCGCGGAACACAGCGTAGTAGCGTGCCGAGAGGTCCCAGCGCCCAGAGCGATAGACGAAAGTTCTCCATGCCCGCACCCGCGCTCACGTACAGCCCGTCTCCCGAGTTGTCGCCGCTCAGCTCGGTCTCGCCGTCGTTGAGCTGAGGCGCTCATCTGTGCCAGACCTCCGCCGATCATCGATCATGCGCGTGGTCTTGGTTCGGGTTCCGAACATCTGATAGAACTCCACGCCCGACAGGATCGCCGAGAGCTTGGTGGGCGCGATGGTGCTGTCGACTCCGGTGTAGGCAGGCGGCTCGACCCGCACGTCGAGCTGCTGCGATTCGAACGAGAGCCCGAAGCCGCGCTCGTAGCGCATCCGGTAGCGGATCCTCACGTTGAACTCGGGACCGAGACCGAAGGTCTGTGGCAATGTTGCCCGACTCCACGAAGCCTGCCGTATCCGCCTCCCGCCTCCAGACCCGATCTGGCCTGGCTTGGGAAGCGATGATCGAGCTCGGCCCGCGCATCGCGCACGCCCAGCGCCACCACCCCGATCGCCATCAGCCACACCGCCGCTGACCTCATGTGCTGCTCCCTTCGTGCGCCACGCGCGATCAGGGCCGCAGGTGGAACGTGCGATGAACTTCTCGGAGATAGCCCCGGTCGAGATGGGTGTAGATGGCGGTGGTGGTCACCGATGCGTGACCGAGCAGCTCCTGCACCACCGCAGGTCAGCGCCGCCTTGAGCAGATGCGTGGCGAACGGAATGCCGCACGCATGTGGGGATGGACGCGCGCACGGCGATCCGGCGGCGCGCGCGTGCCGCGCGCAGGATCTTCCAGAATCCCATCCGGCTCAGCGGCCCGCCGCGCGCGTTGACGAACAGCGACATCGTGCGCGCGACCACGCTCGGAGGATCAGCCGCCGCGCTCGAGCCAGCGGCGCAGCGCCCGCCGCGCCGAACGTCCGAACGGCACCACGCGCTCCTTGTCGCCCTTGCCCGCCACCGACACCGGTTGCTCGCGCAGATCGAGCGCGATCGCGCGCAGCCCCACCAGCTCTGAGACCCGCAGGCCGCTCCGCGTACGCCAGCTCGAGCAGCGCACGATCGCGCAGCGCCAGCGGCGCTCGTCGCCCGCCGGGTTGCGCCAGCAGTCGCTCGACGTCCTCCACGGCGAGCGCGTGCGGCAGCGCGACGCTGGCGGCGACCGGCGGCAGCTCCGCCATCGGATCGGCGCCCGCCCGGCGACACGCGCGCGGTGAGCGTGGAAGCCGCGCAGCGCCGATGCGCCGCCGCGCCACCGTCGCCGCGACAGGCCGCGCTTCAGAGCGACGCCAGGTAGCCGTCGACCAGAGTCGTGGTCGCGGCCTCCCAGTCGTTGAGACCGCGACCGCGCGCGAAGCGCGCGTGGTCGTCGAGATCCCGCGCGTACGCGTCGACCGTGCGCGGCGACAGGCGCCGCCCGGTGCGCAGCTCGTCGAGGAAGCCTTCGAGCGGACGCTCGAGCGCCGCGGGCAGAGCGGGGGTCCGGTCGATGGGCTTCATGCGACGCCTCGCCGCTCTCCGCCCTCGTGCGGCTCGGGAGCGCGGGATCGGACGACGCGGAGTCGGCGCCCGTCAGGTACTCGCGCACCCGCTCGGCCACGGTGAGCGGCACACCCGCCTGGCTCGCCACCTGCTCGGCCGGCGCCTCGCGGATCGCCTCCACGGATCCGAAGGCCTTGAGCAGGGCAGCGCGCCGCGTGGGACCGATGCCGGGCACCGCGTCCAGGGCGCTCCGATCGCGCGCCCGCTGTCGCAGCCGCCGGTGATAGTCGAGCCCGAAACGGTGGGCCTCGTCACGCACCCGTTGCAGGATCTGCAGCGCCGGGCTGCGCGCGCGGGAGCTTGAGCGGCGGCGCCCTCGCGAATCACGGTCTCCTCGCGCTTTGCCGAGGCCGACCAATGCCACCGGGCGCGTGCTCGACCGGTCGAGCGCGGCGCGCGCCGCTCGAACCTGCCCCACCCCACCATCGACCACCACCAGGTCCGGGCGCGGGAGCTCCCCGGACTCCACTCGCGCCCAGTAGCGCTCGACCGCCTCGCGGATCATCGCGAAGTCATCGGGACCGGGGCGCCGCATGCGCATGCGCCGGTACCAGGTCTTCTGCGAGCGGCCGTTGGCGCTGGCCACGACCGCCGCCACCGCGCCCTCGGCGCCCGAGGTTGAAACGTCGAAGCACACGATGCGGTACGGCGGCGACACGAGGCCGAGCGCGCGCTGCAGATCGAGCACCTCGGGCACGAAGCGCGCCTCGCGACCGGACGCGCGCGCCTCGAGATCCTCGAGCGCGAGCGCCGCATTGCGCCCGCGGAGGCCACCAGCCGGCCGCTCCCGGCCACGGCTCGGGCCGCGATCTCGACGGGATGCCCAGCGCGCCGGGTGAGCGCTTCCGCCAGCAACGCGGCGTCGTCCGGCAACGCCGCGATCACGATGCTGCGCGGCAGGTCCTGCTGCGCCAAGTAGTGCTGCGAGACGAACGAGCCGAGCAGCTCCCGCCTCGGCGGCCGCGCCGATGCGGTCGAGCACGCGCGACTCCTTCCCCATCACCCGCCCGCCCCGGACCCGGAGCGTCACCACCGCCGCGCGCGTTCCGTGACGCCGCCACGCCGAGCACGTCGGCGTCACCGCGGCGCGCGACCACCTTCTGAGGCAGACGCACGCGCTCGAGCAGGTGAATCTGGTCGCGGCGCCGCGCCGCGGTCTCGTACCGCCGCTCGGCGACGCCTCCTCCATCTCGCGCTGCAGTCGGGTCAGCAGTTCCTGGTCCCGACCGGTGAGGAACAGGATCAGGCCGTCCACCAATGCGCGGTACTCCTCCGGCGCGACGTGCGAGCGCGTGGTGCACGGACCCACGCAACGGCGGATGTAGAAGTAGAGGCACGGGCGATCGGAGCGCACGTAGTCCTCGAAATTCCTGCAGGTCCGCACTGGAAACACCCGGCGCACCTCGCGCAGGGTCCGCCGCAAGAGCTTCACGTCCGTGAACGGACCGAGGTAACGGGCGCCGTCGTGGCGGACCTGACGGGTGATGGAGAGCCGTGGGAACGGCTCCTGGACGCTGAGCTTCACGTACGGAAAGCTCTTGTCGTCCTTGAGCTGGATGTTGAAGCGAGGCTTGTGCTGTCGGATCAGGGTGGATTCGAGCAGCAGAGCCTCGACCTCGGAATCCGTCAGGATGACGTCGAGATCGACCGCCTCGCTCATGCAGCTCGCCCATGAACGGACGGTCGCCTCGCCCGTCAGGTAGCTCCGGACCCGGCTCGACAGGCGGACCGCCTTGCCCACATAGAGCACCGCCCGCGCGCGTCCTTGAACAGGTAAACCCCAGGAGCCGCAGGGAGATTGAGGATTTTCTCGTTCAAAATGCCCACGAGGCCCCCAGAGACCCATGCGGAAGAAAAGGTCGAAGCATAAAAGCAAACCCGCGCGGCGCCAGCCTCAGCAATGGCGATATTGGCGGCCGCTCTCGGGCTTCGCCGCCGCCGAGATCGGAGTGGAGCGGCGACCTTGACAGCCCCGGAAGCGGTCCCTATCTTGGGTCGGCTCGAGTCACCTGTGCCTCTGGAGGATCCGATGCCGCATCACAAAGTCCGCGGCCAAGCGCGTCATCACCAACGAGAAATCGCGCCGCCGCAACCTCGCGCTCCGCACCCGGATGCGCTCTGCGCTCAAAGTCCGTGCGCCAGTCCCGCAATCGCGCCGACGCCGAGACCGCCGTCCGCGCCGCTGGTGTCGGTGCTCGACCGGATCGCGGCCAAGGGCGTGATCAAGAGGAGACGGCGAACCGTCACAAGTCTCGGCTCGCCCGCTTTGCACTGCGAAGTTCACCGCATGAAGCTCGCCTCTCCGCCCGCTGGGTATCGGCTCTCGCGCTCGTTCTGACGGCAGAGCTGACATCGGCCGCCTGCGTCTCGGCGCAAGCGGCCGCGCCGTTTCCGGTGGTCGAGATCCAGCAACCGCGCCGGCAGTCCCACTTCTTCGCTATCTCGTGATCGGGTCGGGGGCGGCGCTGGTGGGCGGCTCGTTCGTCCTCAGCCAGGAGGCCGACGATGCCTACGCCGCCTATCTGCGGGAAACCGATCCCGCGCAGATCGAGCACTCTACGATCGCGCGGTGACGTTCGACAGCTCGCGAGCGCGCTCGCTCGCCACCGGTGAGATCCTGTTCGTGACCGGCATCTACCTGCGCTTCATCAAGCAACCTCGCGATTCACGCCTCGGTCTCGTGGTGGGCCCCGGACGATGCGGCTTGTCGTTGCGCTATTGCGCGCTGCTCGCGCTCGACGGATGCAGCAACCGCGAGCGCGCGAATCCGTTCGGATCCCAAGAATCCCAACACGCGCGGGAGCCCGGCGGGATTCACGGCGATCGCGAACGACGGCTTCGTGGACCTCCACTGGGTGCCGGCGAGCGGAACGGGTCTGATCGGGTATCACCTCTATCGTCGCGCCGCGTCGGACACGTTCATGGCGCTGACCGGGCTGCTGTCTCCGAACGTGACCGGCTATCGCGATCGCGGCCTGCTCAACGGCGTCACGAACACCTACCGCCTCTACTACGTGTTCGCGGACATCGGCGAGGGCGCGCCGGCGGAGGACATCGCGACCCCGGACGCGCGCGGCCGTGGGTCGCGGACGCGAGCCGCGGCACCCTTTACCGCGTGACGCCCGACGGCCGGCGGTCGCCGACGGCTTCGGCGGCTTCGGCGGTCCGACCGCGGTGGCCACTCGATCCGGTGCGCGACCTGGCCTGGGTCTCGGACGGGTTCGGGGGACGCGTCGCCATCCTCGCTCCGTCTTCGGGAAGAACCACGACGCTCCCCGGCTTCGTCACGCCCGGGGCGCTGGTCGTCGACGTTGCCCAACGCCGTCACGTGGGTGTGACGAGGACGGCGGCCAGCTCTGGGCGTTCGATCCGGCCGGCACGCCGGTCGGCAATCCGATCGGGCCGCTGTCGCTCCCGATCGGCGTGGACGTCGATCCGCTTCGACCACTCGGCGCTGGTAGTCGAGCGGAATGGCAGCCTGCTACGCCGCTACGCCCCGGATCACTCGCTGCTCGCCACGCTTACGGTCCCCCTCCCGTCGCGCGTCGCCGTCGACAGCCTCACGCGCCGCGCGTGGGTGACCTCCCTTCACCGGCCACGCGGTCTACAGAGCGCCGCCTTCCTTCACCGCGATCGAGGATACGGTCACGGGCTTCAGCGGCCCGCTCGGGATCGCGGTGGACGCACGGCGCGGGCGCATCTGGGTGGCCGACGCGGTGGCCGGTCGGGTGATTGGGCTGGATCGCGCCGGCGCGGTGCAGGTACTGGTCGGCGGGCTTCCCCAGGCGCGCGACGTCGCGGTGGACCTCGAGACCGGCGACGTATGGGTCACCGTGACCGGGCGTGGCGAGGTGGCGCGTCTCTCCACGACCGGCGTCGTGCTCCAGCGGCTGGACGCCTTCGCGCAGCCGCTCGGCATCGCGGTGAGCAATGGATCGCCGTGAGCTCAGCGCAGCACGACGGCCTTGGCGGATGCCACGCGCTCGGCCTGGATGAGCAGGACCTGATAGAGACCGGGTCGAAGCCGCACCTGGCTGCCGAGATCGAAGACGCCGCGCACGCCGTAATCCTGGCTCAGCTCGCGTGAGAAGACGCGCCGGCCGCTCAGGTCGATCACTTCCAGCCTCGCCAGTGCCAGGTCGGGACGACTGAACCACACCGACAACGTGCCGGAGCTGGGGTTGGGGGAGCACCCGCTCGATCGCGAGCGCCGGCGTTCCGACCTGCGGCATGTCCACCACCTGCTCGGCAGTCGGCGCCTCGCCGTCGCTGGTGACGAGCCCGAGCCGATAGGTGTAGCGGAACCCCGGCTGGACGTCGGGGTCGTTCGACCACGAACGCGTTGTCCACGGAAACGACGGGCGGCAGCGCGATCCAGTCACTTCCCGACGTCCGCCGGTACGGCGTGGCCGTGAGCGGCGGTCCGGTCGGAGTCGTCCACAGAACCTGCACGCCGCTCTCCCCACCTGGGCCCCGCCAGCGGGACGAGGCTCGCGTACTTGGGTAGCGGCGCCATCGCCAGGAACACGTCGGGATCGCCGTTTCGCCCGTCCGACCAGCAGGGGGAACACGCCGCGGTCATCCGCCCACAACGACAGATAGTCGCCCATGTTGGGCACCAGGTTGTCAGACGCTCGACCATACGCTCGGCACGCTTCTTCCACCGGGCCGAGCGATGTCCAGGAGTCGCCACCGTCGGTCCGAACGAGTGAGGTACAGCGTCGACGCGGCGCCGCAGCCCTCGGGATCGCCGTGACGCCAGTCGTACCAAGCCATGTAGGGCTTGCCGTCACCCGCCACCGCGAGCCCAGGGAGCCAGTCGTCGTATCCGGTCGGGCTGTCGCCGGCCCGCACCGGTGAAGCTCCACGCGAGCCGTCGTCGAATGCGCCAGCGAAGACGTCGCGCTGGTCGCGGCCGCGCATCGGTGCCGCGCGACGCCAATGGTCGACAGCCGATACGGACCTGATCAGGTCGGTGGCGGGCGCCACGGTCACGAAGTAATCGACAGGTCTTGGGCAAGGTGAGACGGCAAGGTGCGCTCGCGCACGTTGGAGCAGTTCGGGCTGCAGCGCCAGCGCCGTCACCCCGTCGCTGCACGACGGCCATGAGCGAGACCGTTGAGGCGAGTGTCGAGCGAGTCGAGGATCAGGAGCGCGGGTCTGTCCCACCGAGGCGCCTCGAACCGGAACCAATCCACATCCCCGCGCGAATCGATGCGGGCGCGCGATCGCCCGGCCCGAGCGCGAACGGCGTCGCGTTGACCAGGTCGATCGTTCGGCTCCACTTCTCCGACATCCCCCGCCGTTGCGACCGGGTCGTCGTAGAAATCGAGTGATTCCTCCCATCCCACGGCCACGCGTCCACGCGCGCGCTGAGTTCCGCCGTCGATCGCGATCGACCGGGAATCCCAGGCCGTTGCCGCGGTTGAATCCCGGCGCGACCGCTGCAGAAGTTGGTGAAGAGCGTGGCCATCTGTGGTGCGCGCCGAACGTTGCGCCGTCGTCGCGGGACGTGCGGAGGTGAATCACGTCGGGCACCCGCCGGCGGCGGCGGTGTGTCGATACGTCTTCCACACCACATGCAGCTCCTCCGTCCGTCTCCCACCGCTGGCCGGATCCCTGGACGAGGCCGTCCTCGTCATCGAGCGAGAGCTTGGCGGCCGGAGACGCGGACCTCCACCGAGCGCGTGCTGCCATTCGATGGCGTCGCTCTCGGGTGGCCCTGCTTGCGGAAGAAGGTCGCGTGGAGACGTACAGAGCGCCGGTGAGTGGTGTCCGCCGCGAGCCGCGGTTTGTCCGGGAACGTGTCGCGTGTCGACGCACCAATCGCGGAGTGCCCCACGCGAAGGTGGTTGCCGTTGAAGGCGCTGCGCACCACGCCCACCGGCATTGCGGGCGTTGTCCGTGATCGCCGGTCCGACGACGGAAGCATGCGCGCCGCGCGTCCGCGACCGTCACCGGGTCGCTCACACCAAGCCCGCAGACTCCGCCCCCCAGCGGCAGCGCGCCCGTGTCGACCCAGGTGCCACCGCCATCCGGTGGAGTAAGAGGAGCCGATGCCGTCCGGCCTGCCGCCATGGGTCCCCGCGCATCGTTCCACACCGCCACCATGGACGGTCCGATCGCGGCCACCGGGGACTCGGACTGCGTGGTGAACGGCGAGGAGCCGACGTTGATGGCGCACGTTGGCCGGGGTGGATCCGCGCCTGAGCGGCGGAGCGGGCCGGGGCCTCGAGGTGAGCCGATCGGCGGGCGCTGGGACGGCTCCGATCGAGATCGAAGTGACGCGCGCCCGTGCCGCGCGCGGTCTGCGCGCGCGGCGCGCCGAGCCGAGCCGCTTCCTCGGAGAGGAGGATCTGGTATTGGATGACTTTGAGCCGCCGGATCGCGCGTCGACCCGCGCGTCGCGCGCCTCGCTCGGCCCCGGCAGCGCGTGGGATCACCACCGCGCGGCCGACAACGCGCGCCAAGCGGCGCTCCTCCGAACCGGCGGCTCGGTGTTTCCCATAGGCTCGAATCGAGGACGGGTCGCGCGGGGCCGCGGGGGGAAGTTGTATCCGATCAGGAATTGCGTCCGAGGGTGAAGCGAGAAGGTATGGAAATCGGCCGTGAGCCACGGAAGTTCCATCGGATGACAGGATAATACCCGCCGCCGATGAAAACACCTCGTACCCGCACTCCCATGCGCTGCTCGTAGAAGCCGTCCCACGACATGGCCCAATCGGCGTAGAGGCGGCGCTGATGGTCGGGAACCGCCACGCGCGGGGCCACCGCCAGTGAAGTCTCGCGCGCATCAGCGGCATCCGGGATTCCCTGCTGGACCAGCAGCGTGCGCGTCCCGTTCAGCGCGCGGCGATCGTAGCCGGGGAGGCTGCCATAGCCGCCCAGGTAATAGCGCTGGGTGTCCTGCCCGGAGCTCGCGCTGGCCCTGGATCCGCGAGGCGGACACCAGCACCGACAGTGGTCGCTGATAGTGACGCACCTCGGCCAGCGCCGTGCTGTAATCGGCCGCCGCGGAACCCATGCCCGCGGGTGAAGCCGCCGGACAGGATCCAGCGCGAGCCGCTACTCGGTCCCGACTCGCTCCATGACGCGTTGTCGTGCACCAGCGAGAGGTAATGCGAGACCAGGTCGACGCTCTGGGAGACCCCGTCGCGCAACAGGTGATCGGTGGCGTGACGGATCAGCACCGAGCCTTCGACGCGCGTGTACTTGTTGAAGGGGTACATCGCCAGCCCCAGGATGCCGGTGCGGGGCTCGCGACGCACGATGTCGAGATCGGGATCGTAGACCTGGTTGAGCCGGAAGATCCCCATGCCCGCAGTTGAGACGCCGCCGTGATTGATTGACGTAGGTGAGACCGCCTTCGAAGCCGTCCCAGAAGTTGCCCCCGAACTGCTCTTGCGGATGTTGGCGAGGTAGATCTGAACGGTCTCGTTCCCCAGTACGTCGCTGAGCGCCACCTGTCCTGCGCCACCGGCGCCCAGCGGCCGGATCCACCGCGAACGCGTTCTGCACGAGATCGAGTCCGAGGTGGCGCTCGTACGCGTGCTTGGGTCCGTCGTAGATGCCGGTGTCCTTGGGGCCCTTGGCTTCTTCGGTGCCGACGTCGGCGGGCAGCACCGCGACCGGTCCGGGGCTTCACCTCCGATTCCGCGACCCAGCGTGTCGGGATCGAAGCTCATGACGTACGCTCTGGAACTCGACGCGCTCCTGCCCGGTGTAGACGAGACCCTTGCCGGTGGCGAGCCAGTCGGGGTCGTAGACCGGTCCCGCCATGCGAGTGACGCGCCGCACCTCGCGCGAGGGCTCGAACGGTCGCACGTAGAGGTCGCTGGTGCCGCCGCGAGTCGAGCGGAACGCGATCCACTTGCCGTCCGGGGAGCACACCGGCTGCCGGTCGTCGCCGCTCGGCGGATCGCTCACCCGCTCCGAGCGCCCGCCGTCGAGCGACAGCCGATAGATGGCGTAGCCGTATCCCTGGTTGCCGCGATCGGTCGCGAACACCACCCAGCGCGCCGTCGGGCGAGACGTCCGGCTCGACGTCATCGAAGTCGTCGTTGGTGAGCCGCTCGAGCTCGCACGCGATTGCGCGGCCACGTGGCGCGGTAGATGTCCGAGCGGCCGCTGTAGTCCTGGGCCGAGAAGACCACCGCCTGATCGCCGGGCGCGATTGCCGGGTCGAGGATCGCCACCAGGTTGCGGAACTCCATGTGGCGGATGACGCGGCGACGACGCGAGTCCACCAGGTAGAGGGCGTCGCGACCTCCGTGCTTGGCCGAGAGCGCGATCAGCCCCGACGGCGAGGCGTCGGGTCGGTTCTGGAAGAGATGGAACGACTCGTAAGGTCAGGGGATGCGCCGCCGGTCAGCAGGCGGTGCTCGTGCCGCCGCCCCTTCTTGTCGGGCTCGCTGAGCACCAGGTCCACGCCGGTCTCGTGCGCCTCAGAAATAACAGAAGCGGCAGTGCACTGTCGCCGCGCGAGACCATGGGCAGGACGCGCGCGCCGGAGATTGTACGGCCTGTGATGCGTGAGCCGCTCGCCCTGCTCGGACGCGCGTTTGAAGCGTGGCCATCTCGGGGTAGAAGCGGCGCTGATCCGACTGTACCAGTCGCGGTCGGCATCGGCGAGACGAACGCCATAAGTGAGCCGGAACACCGTCTCGGAAGTCGTCGGCGCGATACCAGCTTGTCGAGGAGGTCGAACACCTTCTCCGACCCGAAGCGCTCGGCCAGGTGCGTAGCAGGAAGGCGACTGACCTTCCTTGTACATCAGCACGGTGCCGGTGATCGTCGTCGCTGTGCGTGAGCGGCTGCGGACCGTCCGGTGAGCACCGCGTCGCGCAGCAGTCCCTCGGCGTCTCCGTCCCACGTGGTGCCGCAGTACTCGGCGAGACCTTCGATGAACCACAACGGCGGGAAGTAGCCATGGCTGCGACGTGTGGTCGCGCATCACGCGCGCGAGCTTCTCGAGCATGTAGGCGTGCGTGAGCTCGTGGCGCGACACCCAGTGCGAGGCGCGCCCAGGATCCGTTGTGCGGGATGAGCACGCGACCCTGACCAGCTCGGTCAACCTCCCACCGCCTCCGACACCAAGCCCGGCGTGGCGTTGGTCTGCTGGAAGAGGTGGTGCGCCGAGTAGAGCAGGATCGGGATCGGATGGCGGAACTGGAGGCGGAAGCGCTGATCGTATTCGACGCAGGTGGATCTCCAGCGCGGCGAGACGCCGCGCGAGACTCTCCTTCCTCCGCGTAGAAATGGAGCCGCACGTGCGGGAGTCTCGAGCACCGACCAGGTGAGCGGCGCGTACTGGACTTTGTTCTTGCCGAAGGTCTGCGCGGCCGATGGAGACGCGGCCAGGGACGATGAGGAGGGCGGATGCGAAGGGGACCCACGCCGGGCGGGGATTCGACATGCAGAACCCTCTTGAGAACTCTCTTTAACCGCCGCGGCGCTCACCACAGCTTCAAGAGTGTAGAGGCCGGGCGACGACTTAGCTACAAATCTCGCTGCAGCCCGAACGCGCTCTTTCACGAACGCGGAGCGATCCTGGGCGACATGACGCGCAGCTCGAGCGACTCGCCTGTCCCCGCCAGCAGCACGGCATGATCGCCGACCCATGTCCCACCCCGAATAGAATGGACACCGATCTCGGCCGCCGGTCGCGGCCCCACTTTCCCTTCACGACCATGTCGCACGGACGAGGCCGGGTAGCGGCCGCGCCGTCTCGCCACCTCGGCGGCCAGCAATGCAGCGCGGTCCCGGAAGGGCTGTCCTGCTTCGCGCCGGTGATGTCGTTCCACGATCTCGACGTCCCAATCCGGGATTGCGGAAAGCAACGTCGAAGCGCTCGTCTCGAGCGCGATAATCCCCAGGCTGAAGTTGGCTGCGAGCGCAGAACCGCCACGGTCTGGCTCGCGCGCGATCAACTGCGGCCTCGTGATCGGGCCCGAGACCGGTCGCGCCGGACACCAGACCCGCACCGTGCCGCGCGCAGGCTTCCGGCCGCGCTCGCCGCTCCTTCCGGCCCAGTGAACTCGGATCACCACGTCGCCCGGCTCCACCGACGCTCGGACGGGTCGGTGGCTCCAGGAGAGCAGGCGTCCCATCCGGCCGGCCGGGCTCGGCACGGGTCCACGCCAGCTTTGAGCTTGAACCCCGGGACCGCTCGCAAGTTTCAGCGACTGCCGCGACCCATGCGCCCGCCGGCGCCCACCACCACGATCGGGATCACGCGCGGGCCGTGGCCGAAGCGCCGGCCGGGGATACCCGCCGCCCGCGCCGCCTCGAGGATCGACCTTCTCGGTCGCGGGCTCGACCGGCACCAGCGGGAGCCGCAGCTCGTTCTCGATCATACCCATGGCCGAGAGCAGGAACTTGACGGGACCCGGGTTCGATTCGACGAACAGCGCCTTGAACAGCGGCTGCAGCCGGTGGATCGCCGTCGGCCTCCGGCCTTGCGCCCGCGCGCGAGCGTGATCGCGTGAGATCGCCGCATCGCCGCGCGGCGCCACGTTGCCCGCGACCGAGACGACGCCCGCGGCGCCCACCGCGATCATGGGAACGGTCAGCGAATCGTCGCCCGAACAGCACTGTGAACCGGGTGCGCGCCTTGAGCGCGCTCGCCTGATCGAGGTTCCCCGAGGCCTCCTTGACGGCGACGACGTTAGGCACGGGCTCGAGCTTCTCCAGCACCTCGGGGGTGCTGTTGGTGGCCGGTGCGGCCCGGAACGTTGTAGAGGATGATCGGGAGTCGAGTGGCGCGGGCCACCGCGGTGAAATGCGCCACCTGCCCCTTGGGGGTCGGCTTGTTGTAGTAGGGCGTGACCAGCATCGCCCCGTCCAGGCCGATCTCCTCGGCGAGCCGCGATCAGCTCGATGCTGTCCGGATGTCGATTGGTCCGGTGCCCGCAACGACCGGGACCCGACCCCGAACCCGCTCCCTGCACGAAGCGCCACAGGCTGCGCCGCTCCTCCACCGCTGCACGTCGCCGCCTCACCTGTCGAGCCCGAAACCACCAGGCCTTCGACGCCGCCCTCCAGCATGAAGTCCACGAGAGCGCGCCGTGGCTTCCAGGTCCAGCCTCGCCCTGCCGGAACGGTGTCACCATCGCGACCGTCAGCCCTTCGAACATGATCCGCCTCCCCTGCTCTCGGAAGATCAACGGGCGCCGGCCGAAGCCGGCACCTCCTCCAACCATTCTCCGCGATAAGGAAACTTCCGCCGGTCCGATCAACATGGCCTCGCCATCCGGAGGGCGCCGGCTCGGAGGCGCACCACCGGCTCGTCGCCGCCCGCCGTCATCACCGACACGGGGCTCGGTCCTCCCTCGAACATGCTCCACGACGCCACCGCCAGGGCCCCGCTGCCGCAGGCCAGCGTCTCGGCCCTCGACCCCGCGCTCGTAGGTGCGCATGGCCAGTCGCGCCCGCTCCGGAGCCGCGCGACGAAGTCCACGTTGGTACCGGCGGGCTCGAAGCGCGGGTGATGGCGCAAGCGCCGCGCCCCACTCCTGAGCCGGCACCCATTCCACGCGTTCGACCGGAACGACGAAGCTGCGGTACGCCCGCCAGGATCGTGAACCCGTCGAACGGATCGACCCTCGGCCTCGACCTGGGCCGTCTCCGAGACCGCGGGGATCGCGCCGAACTCCAGCTCGATCCGCCGGCCGTCGGCGCTGCGTCGCGCCTGCATCGCGCCGATCGCGGTGCGAAAGCGCACCGCGCCGCCGCTCCCGAGACCGGCATCGAGCGCCCAGCGCGCCACGCACCGCGCCCCGTTGCCGCAGAACGCGGCGGGCTGACCATCGGCGTTGAAGTAGCGCATGGCGAAGTCGTGCTCGGCGATCGCGCTCGATCAGCAGCACACCGTCCGCACCGACGCCGCGCCGCCGGTCGCAGAGACGCCGTCGCACGCGCTCGTCCACGGCTCGGGCAGCAGCGGCTGCGCGGTGGTCGATCAGCACGAAATCGTTGGCGGCGCCGTGCATCTTCGAGGAACGGAATCTTCATGCGGACTCCTCGGGCACGCTGGAGCACCAGGCACCACTCCAGTCTCCTCGGCGGCAGGCTCGAGCCGATAGTGCACGGGCAGGCTCTGCGATTCCAGCGGATCAGGGACCGGTTCTTGTCGAGGTCGCGCAGAACGCCCGCAGCGACCACGTCGACCGGGAGGCACTCGAAGATTGAATCCCCGCTGGTCGGCGACCGGGGTGACGACGCGCACCGTCGCTGTCGCTGTCGGCGATGGCGATCACCATCACGTTGCCCTCGCGCTCGCGAGCGAGTCTAGCACAGTGCCTTTGACGTGAGCCGGAGCGCGCGGGTTCACGATCCGCAAGCTCAGGCTGTCGACGACGGGCGCCGCCGCGCTCAGGCTGAGCGTGGTGTCGGATTCGACGCGAGCAGGTCGGTGGCCGGCTCGAACGAGCGGTTGGCGTTGAGGTCGGCGAACACCCACAGGCGGTAATGCGCGGGGACACCGAGACCCGGCACGCCGAAACGTCCGTCGCTGGTCGCACCAGGCCCGAGGGCGTCGAAGTCCGCGCCCGGTGCTGTCCGGACGATGGTGGCGTGCCTCATCGTAGCACCAGAGGTACGCGCTGCCTGCGGAGAACCCGTGCGCCTCGAGGCGTCCGCCGATGCGCCCCGGAGGAACGAGTCGCCGGCGGTGAAGACCACGCTCGTGACCCTTCGGCGATGCGTGTTGCCGTGACGATCGCGCGCGCCGAACCCGACGAACGAGCGTGTAGGTCTGGTGGGCGCTGCAGCGCGCTCCGCCAGCCCCGCGCGCACCGTGCGATCCCGACCAGCGCAGGCTGGCGGATGCCGGACCGGGGGTGCGAGCGCGATCGGCATCGTTGGTGGAGCGCGGCTCCATGCCTTCGCTGAACGTGAGCGACGGGATCACGCATCGAGCGGCACGTGCGCCGCGCCTGAATCCGGAGTCGCCTGCCACCACCCGCGGCGGCTCGATGTCGGGCGGCCCTCCCGGACGGCGGACCCTTCCGGCCGCAACTCGCCGCAGGCCAGCGCCGAGCGCGACCGCGTGCGACGCGCGCGCCGCGCCCCCGGGCCCCATGTCGCGCGCGGATGTGCCTGGTCGTAGGCCTGTCGCAGACGGCTGCGCGCTCACGTGGGTGTAGATCTGCGTGCTCGCAAGGCGAGCGATGCCCCAGCAGCTCCTGGATCGCGCGCAGGTCGGCGCCACGGTCGAGCAGATGGCTGGCGAACGAGTGGCCGGAGCGCGTGCGGGCTCACTCCGCAGTCCGCCCGCGACCTGTCCGAGCCGCCGGCGCACCACGCGCTGCACCGTGCGGCCCGAGAGCCGGCGCCCGAGGTGGAACCCGCGAACAGCGGCTGATCGCGCGCGAGCGCGGCAGAGTTTCCGTGGCACCCGAGGTAGCGGCGCAGCGCCGCGAAGCGCGGTACGCCCGACCGGCACGATGCGCTCGCGCCGCGTCCCTTGCCGCGCACCCGCAGCAGCCCGCGTCGCGAGGTCGAGATCGCCGATGATTGAGGCCCACGAGCTCCGCGAGTCTCAGCCCCGACGAGTAGGTCATCTCGATGCGGCGCGCGGTCGCGCGGCGTCGCCGGATCCTGCGCGAGCAGCCGGTCCGAGCGCCTGAGCCGAGATCGCCGCTCGGCAGCGTCCGTCGGCAGCCGGCGCGGTCGCCGCGGGAACGCGGAGCTCGACGCCAGCGACGAGCCGCGGCCGGACGCAGAAACGCGAGAAAGCTGCGCCACGCCGCCAGCGCCCGTGCGGCGCTCGAGGCGGCGCGCCCGGTCGTGGTGCAGTCGCGCAGGCGTCGCCCAGGAGATCGCGGGTCCAGCCTGTCGGGCGACAGCGGCCGACCGGGACCCGCGCCAGATCGAGCACTGCTGTGACGTCCCGCCGGTAGGCGGCGATCGTGTGGGCGAGGCGCGCCGCGCGCCGCGAGCTCGGTCAGGAACCGGTCGAGCGCCTCACGCACCGACGGCTTCCGGCTGGAACTCGGATTTGCACTTGAGGCAGCGCAGCACGAGCCCCTGCTTCTTGGTCTCCTTCTCGACCAGGAACGGCGCCTTGCAGTTCGGGCACGGCGTCGGCGCGCGGGCGGTCCCAGGTCGGCGAACTTGCACTCGGGATACCGATTGCAGCCGTAGAACGTCTTGCCGCGGCTGGGTGCGGCGCTCGGCGATCTCGCCCTGTCCGCACTCCGGGCAGGTGATGCCGAGCGTCACCGTCTTCGTGAACTTGCAGTCGGGGCGCCGGGTGCAGGCGATGAAGCGCCCATACGGGACCGTTGCGCATCACCAGCGGCGAGCCGCACAGGTCGCACTTGCCTTCGACCGGCACCGGCAGCTCGGCGTCGTCGACCGGGCCGCGTGTACTTGCATTCCGGGTAGCCGGGGCACGCGAGGAACGGTCCGCGCCGCCCGAACTTCTTGACCAGCATCCGGCCGCAGTTGGGACACGCGATGTCGGTGGTCTGCTTCGACCTTCTCGCGGTGACCGCTCGCTCGCCTTCTCCGCCTGCTCGAGATCGCGGCTGAACGGGCTCCCAGAAGCTCTTCGACCACCGCGTGCCACTCCTGCTTGCCCTTCCTCGATCCCGTCCAGCTCCTCCTCCATGCGGGCCGTGAAGTCGACCTGGAAGACGTCGGGGAACGTCTGACCAGCAGCTGATTCACCGCCTCGCCGAGCATCGGTGGGCGCGAGCCGTCCGCGCTCGCGCGTCACGTACTCGCGGCGACGTGATGGTGCCCGACGATGGTGGCGTAGGTGCTGGGCCGCCCGATGTTCTCCTCTTCGAGCGCCTTGACCAGCGAGGCCTCGGTGTAGCGCGGCGGCGGCTGCGTGAAGTGCTGGCCGCGGGCGCACGATTGCCACGCCTCGTCTCGCCCTCGGCCGGCGCGACGAGCGGCTCGCGCGCACACGGCCAGCGCGCTGCCCTCCGTCAGACTCGGGCAGCCGCGATTCGTCGCGACTCGTCCTCCTCGTCGATGCCGTAGAGCTTCTGGAAGCCCGGCGAACTTGAGCACCCGTCCGCGTGGCGCGCGCAGGCCGAGCCGGCCCGGCTTCGACGTCGATGCGTGGTCGCCAGGTACTCGGCGCGACGCGGCCTGCGACGCCAGCGCGCGCTTCCAGATCAGGTCGTAGAGCTTGAACTGATCGTCGTCGAGGTAGCGGCGCACCGACTCCGGGCGTGCGCGTCGGCCGTCGGTCGGGACGGACCGCCTCGTGCGCGTCCTGAGCCGACTTCTTGCCCTTGAACTGGCGCGGCGTCCTCGGGCACGTAGTCGTCGCCGAGCTCGCGACTCGATCCAGCTGCGCATCTCGCGCGATCGCCTCGCCGGCGAGGCGCGGCGAATCGGTGCGCATGTAGGTGATGAGGCCGACGCTGCCCTGCTTGCCGAGCGCCGACGCCCTCGTAGAGCTGCTGCGCGATCGCCATGCGTGCGCTGGCTGCTGAAGCCGAGACGGTTGAACGCGGTCTGCTGCAGCGTGCTGGTGATGAACGGCGCGCTTGGGATGCGACCTGTCGCGGCGTGGTCTCGACGCTGGCGATGCGTGCCGCCGCGGCGGCGAGCTCAGCTCGCGCAGCGACGCGCGGCGCGCGCCGCCGCGTCCTCGCCGCGCATCTGGCCCTGCTCCAGCTCCTCTTCGCCGACGCGCACCAGCCGCGCGGTGAAGCGCTCGCCGCCCGTCGGTCTCGTAGTCGGCCTCGAGCGTCCAGTACTCCTCGGACACGAACGCGCGGATCTCGTCCTCGCGCTCGCAGATCAGTCGCAGCGCCACGCTCTGCACCCGTCCGGCGGACAGCCCGTAGCGCACCGTGCGCCACACGAACGGGCTGACCTTGTAGCCCACCAGCCGGTCGAGCACGCGCCGCGCCTGCTGCGCGTTCGACCAGGTTCATGTCGAGGTCGCGCGGCTGCTCGAGCGCCTGCTTCACGGCGCGCTCGGTGATCTCGTTGAAGGTGAGGCGTCGGATCGGACGCTGCGCGGCTTGAGCGCGCCGGCCAGATGCCAGGCGATCGCCTCGCCCTCGCGGTCGGGGTCGGGCGCGAGGTAGATGCGCGCCGCGGTCCGCGCCGCGGTCTTGATCTTGGCGAGCGCTTGGCTCTTGCCGCGGATCGGCACGTACTGCGGCTCGAACGTCGTTGTCGACGTCGACGCCGAGCTTCGCTCTTCGGCAGGTCCATGATGTGGCCGTTCGAGGCCATCACCGAGGAACTCGCGGCCGAGGAACTTGTTCAGCGTCCGCGATTTGGCCGGCGACTCGACGATCGACCAGCGCCTCTGCCGCTGTCGGCGCCTCGCCGCTTCTCGCCGGCCGGCTTGCGCCGCCTGTTTCGAGCGGCGTCTTCGCGCCGCCGGCTTGCCGTCACTGGCGCGCGTCGGCGCCGTCTCGGTCTCGACGATCGGCAGCGGCTACTGCGGCGCCCTCGGGACCTCGACGACCGCGCCGTCGCGGCTCACGGCTCGCGGGCTGGCTCCGGCGGAAACCTTCCGCTCAATGCGCGACGTCGTTCTCGAAGCACGTCGCTCCAGCTCCTGCAGCTCGGCCTGCGCGCAGCGCCACGCGCACGGCCACCTGCGCGAGCGATCTCCACGCCGACCGGGCGCATGCCGCGAGCCGACAGGCGATCGAGCACCCGCTCGAACTGACCCGCGATCGAGCGAGCCGCGCTGCCGGAGATCGAGCAGGTAGCCCCAGGCTTCCGGGCTCAGGCGGCTCACGCTCCTGATCGCTCAGCACGCGCTGCGAGTCCGGCCGCCGGGGCATCGACCGTGCGAACCGGCTGCCAATCGATCTCCGCGCTCGCGAGACCGCGCAGCGTGAGCACCGCCGACCTGCACGTCGTCGCCGGTGAAGCCGCCGTCGTCGAGCAGACGCGCTCAGCGATTCGAATGCGAGCTCGTCGCCCTCGAGATAAGTCCTCGAGCTGGCGCGCCAGCAGCTTGAGCAGCGCGCAATCCACCGCCGCGCTCATCGCGTCCGTCGCTCACGTCCGCTCCCCACGCCCTCGATCGATCGGCATGTGACACTTCTTGTACTTCTTCCCGCTCCCGCACGGGCACGGATCGTTGCGCCCGACGCGCGGCCGCACACGGCGCCGGCTCGGCGGGCGCCGGCACGGAGTCGCTCCGCGCGCGCTCGCGCCGCACGTTCCGGCGCCGCCGGCTCGGCGGCCGCGGCCAACGCCCGCGCCGAACGCCGCCACCGACTGGTGCTGCTCGACCATGCGCCGCGGAGCAGCGGGCGCTGCTCGACCTCCGCCACGGCCTCGGGCACGAGCTGCACGCGGAACAGGCCGCTGAACGAAGTCCTCGTTCACCTCGCGCAGCAGGGTGTCGAACAGCGTGAACGCCTCCCTTCTTGTACTCGATCAGCGGATCGCGCTGCCCGTAGGCGCGCAGCCCGATGCCGCCCTTCAGGTGGTCGAGCTCGTACAGGTGGTCGCGCCAGTGCTCGTCGAGCGTGTAGCAGGTAGAGGTGGCGCTCCAGGTCGCGCAGCATCGAGGCCGTGAACTCGGCCTCGCGCGCCCGGTATGCACGATTCACCGGCCGCGACCGCCTGCTCCTCCAGCTCGCGTAGACGTTGCGCCAGCGTCGAAGCGGTCACCGGGCGCATGAACAGGAACGACAGCTCGTCGGCCAGCGCCTTGAGGTTCCATTCGTCGCGATGAGTGCTTCGCCGCCGGTCGCCTTGGCGACCCGCTCGCGCACGGCTTCCTCGATCGGCGTCGAGCACCGCCTCGCTCATGTCCTCGCTCGAGCAGCGCCTTGTTGCGCAGCTCGTAGACGACCGTGCGCTGCTGGTTCATCACGTTGTCGTACTCGAGCAGGTGCTTGCGGATGTCGAAGTTGTGCGCCTCGACGCGCTTCTGCGCGCGCGCCGATCGCGCCGGTCACCAGCGGGTGCTCGATGACCTCGCCTTCCTCGACGCCCATGCGCTGCATGAGGCCCGAGATGCGCTCGCTGCCGAACAGGCGCATGAGGTCGTCCTCGAGCGACAGCGTAGAAGCGCGACGAGCCCGGATCGCCCTGGCGGCCCGGCGCGGCCGCGCAGCTGGCGGTCGATGCGCCGCGATTCGTGGCGCTCGGTGCCGAGGATGTGCAGCCCGCCGAGATCGGCGACGCCCGGCGCCGAGCTTGATGTCGGTGCCGCGGCCGGCCATGTTGGTGGCGATCGTGACCGCGCCGCGCTGGCCGGCCTGCGGCGACGATCTCGGCCTCCTGCTGGTGGTACTTGGCGTTGAGCACGTTGTGCTTGATGCCGCGCCGCTTGAGCATGCGCGACAGCAGCTCGCTCACCTCGACGCTGATGGTGCCGACCAGCACCGGCTGGCCGCTGCTCGTGGCACGTCGACGATCTCCTCGATCACCGCGTTGTACTTCTCGCGCTTGGTGCGGTAGACGACGTCGTCCTGGTCGGTGCGCACGCACCGGCTTGTGGGTCGGGCACCACCGCGACGTCGAGCTTGTAGATCTCCCAGAACTCGCGCGACTCGGTCTCGGCCGTGCCGGTCATGCCGGCCAGCTTCTCGTACATGCGGAAGAAGTTCTGGAGCGTGATGGTGGCGAGCGTCTGGGTCTCGCCCTCGACCCGCACCCCCTCCTTGGCCTCGATCGCCTGGTGCAGACCCTCCGAGTAGCGCCGGCCCGGCATCAGGCGGCCGGTGAACTCGTCCACGATCAGCACCTTGCCGTCCTGCACCACGTACTCGACGTCGCGCTCGTAACAGCGCGTAGGCCTTGAGCAGCGCCTGGATGTTGTGGATGCTTCTCGTTCTTGGCGGCGTAGGCGCGGTAGATCTCGTCGCGCACGCTTGATCTTCTCGGCGGCGATCGATGTCCTCGCGCGCCCTCGAGCTCGGCGAGCTGCGCCGGCCAGGTCGGGCACCACGAAGCGCTCCGGGTCCTGCGGCGACAGCTGCTCGCGGCCGCTTCTCGAGCAGGTCGACGTTGCGGGCGCTGCTCGTCGATCGCGTAGAGCAGCGCCTCGTCCAGCTCGTGCATGCGCTTGTCGCGCAGGTAGTCGAGCTCGACGCCGGTGATGAGCTTCTTGAGTCCGGGCTGCTCGGACGAGCAGCTTCATGAAGCGCTTGTGCTTGGGCGCGGCGCGCTGCGACCTGCAGCAGCGTGATGCCGGCCTCGTGCTGCTGATCGGAGCCCTCGAGCTAGCTTCTCGGCCTCGGCGATGCCACTCGACCACCATCTGGTTCTGCGCGCGCACCAGCCGTTCGACCAGCGGCTTCAGCTCGTCGAACGCCCTGATCGCTGTGCTCGACCGGCCCGGAGATGATGAGCGGCGTGCGCGCCTCGTCGATCAGCACCGAGTCGACCTCGTCGACGATCGCGTACGCGAAGCCGCGCTGCACGCGGTGCTCGGGACGCACCGCCATGTTGTCGCGCAGGTAGTCGAAGCCGAACTCGTTGTTGGTGCCGTAGGTGATGTCGCACTGCGTACTGCTGGCGGCGCGTCGGCGGATCCATCTGGTTCTGGATGCACCCGACCGTCAGGCCCGAGCAGCTTGTAGATCTCGCCCATCCACTCGCTGTCGCGGCGGGCCAGGTAGTCGTTGACCGTCACCAGGTGGGCGCCGCGCCCGGTGAGCGCGTTGAGATAGAGCGGCATGGTGGCGACCAGCGTCTTGCCTTCGCCGGTCGCCATCTCGGCGATGCTTGCCCTCGTGGAGCATGATGCCGCCGATCGAGCTGGACGTCGTAGGGCACCATGTCCCAGGTGCATCGGCGAGGCCGACCACGTCCCACGACTGGCCCGCACAGCCGCCGGCAGGCCTCCTTGACCGCGGCGAACGCCTCGGGCAGCAGGTCGTCGAGCGCTTCCCGCTCGGCCTGCTTGCGCTCTCTCTGATCTCCGTGATGCCCTCCACCGCCTGAGCGAGCCGGCCGCGGAATTCGGCGGTCTTCGCCCGCAGCTGCGTCGTCGGAGAGGTCCCGGAGGAGCTCGTAGCTGCGATTGATCTCGTCGACGATCGGCTGGACGCGGCGCTGGTCACGCTCGTGTTTGTCGCCGAACACGGACTTCAGCAGTGATTCGAGCATCGGATCCACTATAGAAGGGCGGTGTCGAAGCCTCCGACGCGCGCTGCCTGCGCGAACGGCAGAGTCAAAACGCCGCGGCCCGATGCGGGACATCGGGCCGCGAGGCGTATCCGGGCGAGGAAAATTCAGATCTTCGTGACGTGAACGGCCTCGTGGCGCGCTACGCGTGCTCGGTTTGACCTCGAACTCCACATGATCACCTTCGTGGAGTGTACGGAAGCCGGTGCCTTCGATGGCGGAGAAGTGGACGTACACCTCCTTCATCGCCCTCCGCCGTGATGAATCCGTAGCCCTTGTGATCGTTGAACCACTTCACGGTGCCACGCGCCATGGGGGTCCTCCCTGGCAGGCCAAGTGTTCTCGAAGCACCCGGACCCTGAACGAGGGTGTCTCCGTCGGGTCCGGCGGTCAAGGTCTCTTTGCGGGACGCCTTTCCGGCCCGCTCTGGACGCCGATCGGCGTCGACGCCAGCGCTCGGCCAGCTCGGTCGCGTGGGGGTGCTCGGGATCGGCCTCGAGCACCATCGCGACCTGCTCCTCGGCCTGGGCCAGATCGCCGAGCGCCTCGAGCGCGCGCGCGAGCTGGACGCGGGCCATGTGGAAATCCGGATGCAGCTCGAGCGCTCGGGCCAACGACGAAGCAGCGGCGTCGTCGAGATGCCCTTCCTCGAGCTCGGCGATGCCCGAGCAGGTGATGGAGATCGGCGTAGCCCGGAAGCTCGGCGAGCGCCAGTCGCACACGCGGCGCCGCGCCCCGCGGTCGCCGCGCTGCATGCTGCGCGTGGAAATCCTCCACGACCGACTGGACGCCCGCCTGGGTCGAGCTGGAGCGCCTGGCGGAGCTGCTCGCCGGCGCTCTCCCAGTCCGGCGTGCTCGAGACTCTCGAGCCCGCGACGGAAGAGTCGCGGCTCCTCGACCTTGAGCTCGTCGCCCAGCTGTCGCAAGGTATCGAGCGCCTCGCCCAGCATACCTTCGCGCGCGTCGAGCAACGCCAGCTCCACACGCGCGGCCACGTAACGCGGATTGATGCGCAGGGCCTCCTGCAGACTGCGGCGCGCGCTCGGCGCGCTGCTGAGCCTGGAGGCGCGCCAGCGCCAGTCGGTAGTGCACGTCGGCGAAGGTCGGCGCCAGGCGGCGCGCTTCCTCGAGCGCTGCGGTCGCGTGGATCAGGTCGCCAGCGGCCTGGGCCAGGCGCGCTGATGCGCGACCAGCGCCTCGACCGCGGCGCCGCGCTGCTCCCGGTGGAGCGGCTGAGCGGCCCGCCACGCGGCGCAGGTCTTCCACCGCCTCCGCGATGACCGACCGCGCGCGCGACACTGCGATGCAGGCTTCGAACGGCGCGCTGGGCGACGGGAGCGGACGCGGGCTCATGCAGGGCCGAGCAGGAGCTTCATCGCGTAGCCGGAGACCAGGGTGATGCCCAGGTTGTCGTCCAGAGGTATCGGCAGGACCTCGACCAGACTTGCGGCGCAGCGCTCCTGCCAGCGCGACCGGCCACGGCAGCTACCCGGTCGGTCGCCGGAACGCGGCCCACGGCCGTGCAGCGCGAGGAGGCCACCGAGCGCGCCCTCCAGCGTCTTGTTGAAGAAGCGATGCCGTCCCCACGCCTTGCCGACCAGGGCGGCGAAGCTGTCGCCGAGCACCGTGAAGCCGAGCGCCGCCGCCGGCGACCGCGCGCGGGAAGATCTCGATCGCCAGCAGTGCGGCGATCAGCAGATAGGTCGAGCCCAGCAGGCTGAAGTGCCTCGTGCTCGCGGATCATCTCGCCGAAGAAGCTCGTTGAAGAAGCGTCGCACGCGGTCTCGTGGATGCGCAAGAGGTCGATGGACACCGCGACGACGGTGAGCGTGATCAGGAACCAGCGCCACTGCGGTCGGCCGCGGGGCCACGGCAGCCACTCGTAGAGGATGCCGAGCGGCAGAATGAGCGCGGCGATGTGAATGGCCTTGCGCGCAGCCTCGGAGATGCCACGAGCGGGTGCGCAGCGGCGCCAGCGGATCGGCGGGTGGCGGCGATTTCTTCACGGCCTCGTCCGCCCCGCCGTCACTCCCACTCGATGGTGGCCGGCGGCTTGCAGGTGCACGTCGTAGACCACGCGGTTGACGCCGCGCACCTCGTTGGCGATGCGGCTCGCGACGCGCGCCAGCAGCGATGCGGGCAGCCGCGTCCAGTCGGCGGTCATGCCGTCCGCGCTGTCGACCGCGCGCAGCGCGATCACCTTCTCGTAGGAGCGCTCGTCGCCCTTCACGCCCACCGTCGAGACCGGCAGCAGCACCGCGAACGCCTGCCAGGTGCGTCCGTACCAGCTCGCGCGCCGCAGCTCCTCGATGAAGATCGCGTCGGCGTGGCGCAGCACCTCGAGATCGTCGGCGTTCGACCGGCGCCCGAGCGTGCGCACCGCGAGGCCCGGGCCCGGGAACGGATGGCGGTCCACCAGGTGGTCGGGCAGTCCCAGCTCGCGCCCGAGCTCGCGCACCTCGTCCTTGAAGAGCCAGCCGCAGCGGCTCGATCGAGCTCGAGGTGCATGCGCTCCGGCAGGCCGCCCACGTTGTGGTGGGTCTTGATCACCTGCGCGCCGAGCCCGGCCGAGGCGCTCTCGATCACGTCCGGGATAGAGCGTGCCCTGCGCCAGGAAGTCGACGCGGCCCGATGCCTCGCGCCTCCTCCTCGAACACCGCGATGAACTCGGCGCCGATGATCTTGCGCTTGCTGCTCGGGGTCGGTGACGCCGGCGAGCTGGTCGAGGAAGCGCTCGCGCGCGTCCACCACGCGCGAGGTTCAGGCCCGCGCTTCTCCCCAGCTCGCGCGCCACCTCCTCGGCCTCGCCTTCGCGCAGTAGGCCGTGGTCCACGAGCACGCACTGGAGCCGCCGTCCCGACCGCGCGTGTGGCATGAGCGTGGCGACCACCGTGCTGTCGACGCCGCCCGAGAGGCCGCACAGCATGCGTGACCCTCGCCGACCTGCGCGCGGATGGCGGCCACCGCCTGTCGCAGGAAGCTCTTCATGCTCCAGCCGCCCTCGAGTCGTCGCGACCCGGAACAGGAAGTTCCGCAGCACCTGCCTGCCGTAGGGCGAGTGCACCACCTCGGGATGGAACTGGATGAGGTGGAACGGCTGCTTCGCGTGGCGCGCCGCGGCGAACGCGCAGTTGGACGTGTGCGCCACCTTGATCCAGCCCGCCCCCAGCGCCTGCACCTCGTCGCCGTGGCTCATCCAGGCGCGGAAGCGCTTCGGCACGCCGGCGAACAGCGGCGAGCGGCCTGTCGATGACGAACGTGGCCGTGCCGTACTCGGCGCGCCTCGCGCCTTCGCGACCGTCCCGCCGGTGAGCTGCAGCGGTGGCCTGGAACCCGTAGCAGATGCCGAGCAGCGGCATCCCGAGCGCGTAGATGCCGGCATCGGGCAGCGGCGCCTGGCCGCGGTAGCCGCTCGCCGGCGAGCCGCGACAGGATGAGCGCGCCGGGGCGCCGTCGCCGTGATCTCCGCCAGCGGCGTGGTGCCGGGCACGATCTCGGAGAACACGCCGGCCTCGCGCACGCGTCGCGCGATGAGCTGCGTGTACTGCGAGCCGAAATCGAGGATGAGAACGAGCTCCCCGCAGGGGCGCCCGCGCCTTTCCGCCGACGCGCGCGCGGCGCGGCGCGAGTGGGTCCAGGGTCACGGTCATCTCGTCACCTCCCGTCGATCGCCGACGCGCCATGGGATGGGAACGCGGGCGGCGGCTCAATGCTCGAACACTCTCCGATCCGTGAACATCATCGCGACCGCGTGCGCGTCGCAGGCAGCGATCACCTCGGCGTCGCGCATCGAGCCTCCGGGCTGCACCACGGCGGTGATACCGGCCGCGGCGGCGTGCTCGACATTGTCCGCGAATGGGAAGAACGCGTCGGACGCGAGCACCGCGCCCTTCGGGTCGTGCCCGGCGCGGCGCGCCTTGCCGAGCGCCAGGTCGACGGCGTCGACCCGGCTGGTCTGCCCGGAGCCGAGACCCACCAGCCGCGTGCCGCGCGCCAGCACGATGGCGTTGGCGCGCGCGTGCGCCACCACCGTCCAGGCGAAGCCCAGCCCTTCGAGCTCCGCGGCGCTCGGTGCACGCTTCGTCACCGTGCGCCATTCCGGCGCCGCGTGACCGGCGTCGCGTTGCAGCAGCCCCCAGGGCCCGAGCAACCGCACGTCCCACGGCGAGTCGGTCGCCAGATCCGCAGGGGCCATGCGCACCACGCGCAGGTTCTTCCGCGCGCGCAGCGCCTGCTCTACCTCCGGAGCGAAGTCCGGCGCCGCCACGACTTCGACGAACTGCTTGGCGAGCGCCGCCGCGGTGTCGGCGTCGAGCGGGCGATTGAAGGCGACGATGCCTCCGAACGCCGACAGCTCGTCGGTCGCGAGCGCCGCGGAGATAGGCGTCATAGGTGGTCGAGGCCATCGCCACACCGCACGGCTCGTTGTGCTTGACGATCACGCAGGCCGGGCTCACGCAGCTCGCCCACTAGGGTCACGGCCGAATGGAGGTCCGAGCAGATTGTTGTAGGAAAGCTCCTTCCCCTTCACGTTCCGCATGAAGGGCGCCGGACTCCCCCGCCTGGGCGTAGAGCGCGGCCGCCTGGTGCGGATTCTCGCCGTAGCGCAGCGTGCGCACCCGCTGGAGCACCACCAGCGTGGACCGGCGGCGGCTCGTCGGCCGCGAGCGCGGCGGCCGAGATCCGCGGCGATGGCCGCGTCGTAGCGCGCCGTGCGCGCGAACGTCTTGAGGCGCCCAGGGCACGGCGCTGCTCGAGCGACGGCCCGCCGGATTCCAGCTCGCGCAGGATCTCGCCGTACTGCGCGGGATCGTGGATCACGATCACGTCGGCATAGTTCTTCGCGGCCGCGCGCAGCAGCGCCACCCCGCCGATGTCGATCTCCTCGACGGCCTCGGCGTCCTCGAGCTTCGGCGCGCGCTGCTCGAAGGGATAGAGCGTCACGGCCACCAGGTCGATCGGCTCGACCGCGCGCTCCGCGAGTGCCGCGAGGTCGCCGGGTGCGAGCGCCGCGCCAGGATCGGCGCGTGCACGTGCGGGTGGAGCGTCTTCACGCGGCCGCCCGAGCAGCTCCGGGAAACCGGTCCACTCCTCGATGGCCGTGACCTCGAGTCCCGCCTTCTTCAGGTGAGCGGCCGTGCCGCCCGAGGCCAGGAGCCGCGCACCGTGCTGTGCGAGCGCGCGGGCGAAATCCACCGAGCCGCTCTTGTCTGACGAGCGACAGCAGCGCGGCGCGCGGCCAGCTCACCGCGCCCCCTCGAGCCGCCGCATCGCCTCGAGATAGCGCTCGCTGGTGCGCTGCACCACGTCGTCGGGCAGTGCCGGGGCCGGAGGCTCGTGGTTCCACCCCGAGCGATCGAGCCAGTCGCGCACGTACTGCTTGTCGAACGAGAGCAGTCGCCCGGCTTCGTACTCGGCGCGATCCCAGTAACGCGACGAATCCGGCGAGAGCACCTCGTCGATCAGGGTGAGCCGCCCGTCCACCACGCCGAACTCGAACTTGGTGTCGGCCAGCACCAGCCCGCGCATCCAGGCGTGGTCCCGCGCCTCCTGATAGACCGCGCAGGCTGCGCGCGCGCGCAGGGCCGTGGCGGTCTCGCGGCCGACGATCATGCTCATGCGGTCGAACGAAATGTTGATCGTCGTGACCGGCGTCCTCCTTGGTCGCGGGCGTGAAGATCGGCGGATCGAGTCGCGCGCCGTCGTGGAGCCCGGCCGGAAGCTCGAGACCGCAGACGGTGCGATCCTTCTGGTACTCCTTCCAGCCCGAGCCGGTGAGGTAGCCGCGCACCACGCATTCGACGTCGATCCGCTCGGCGCGCCGCACCAGCATGCTGCGGCCTTCGAGCCGTGCCGGCGTGCTCGGCGAACGGCGCCGGATACTGCGCGGGATCCGCGGTGACGAAGTGGTGAGGCGCGGCGCTCTCGAGGGCCTCGAACCAGAAGATCGACAGCTCCGTGAGCACCCGGCCCTTGTGCGGGAATCGGTGTGGGCAGCACGTGGTCGTACGCCGAGAGCCGGTCGCTCGCCACGATCACGAGGTGCTCCGGCCCCGCTTCGTAGACGGACCGCACCTTGCCCCGCCTCCAGGGCTCGACGCCGGGAATCTCGATCTGCGATTGGGTCGCGGCGGTGCTCAGCATGTCATCCTCCTCGGGCAGTCGGGCGTCTCCTTCCGCCGTTCATCCGGCGTCACGCTCCGCCGCGCACCAGCGGCGCGCGGCGCTTCGAGATGCGTCGCGACCCAGCTCGGCAGCTCGGCGATGGTTGGAATCGCCGGGGCGCCGGGCGCGGCGTAATCCCCCAGGGATCGATCAACACGAAATGCAGTCCGGCGGCGCGTGCGCCGGTCTCGTCGACCGAGCGGATGTCGCCGACGTAGAGCGCCCGCTCCGGCGCCGTCCCCAGCCGCTCGAGCGCGATCGCGAAGATGCGCGGATCCGGCTTCTCGACGCCGACCCGATGCGAATCCACCACGAACTCGATGCCCTCACGCACGCCGGCGTTCTCGAGATGCCGTTCGGCGCGACCGTCGGAGTTGGAGACCACCGCACGCCTCAGCCCCATGTGGCCGATGGCGTCGAGCGGCTGCGCGCGCGCCCTCCATGGGACGGCTCCACAGCCCGCTCGCGGATTCGTGAGCGAGGAAGCGCGCGAGGTGGGCTCGACCAAGTGCGCGGGCACTCCCGCCGCGATGAGCATGCCGCCGAAATACGCCCGCACGTCGCCGCGCGCCGCCGAGGCGGCCCGCCGTCACCCGGCTCGCCGCCGCTCGCGTCGTAGCGGCGTCTCCCCTCCACCTCGGCGCGACGCAGCGTCGCCGCGTCGATCCCGACCCCGCTCTGCGCGAGCGCCGCGGCCATCCACTCGAAATCCAGCCGCACCAGAGTGCCGCCGGCGTCGAAGATCACCGCCTCGAGGATCGGCGGTCGCGACGCGTTCACGCGCGACCTCCACGCACGGCGCTCTCGGCGAAGCGCAGCCGCCGGCCTTCCAGCCGCCACGGCGTGTCGAGGAAGCGCCGCACCGCCGCCGGATAAAGACGGTGCTCCGCCTCGTGCACCCGCGCCTCGAGTGCTTCCAGCGTGTCGCCCTCGCGCGCCTCGACCGCGGACTGCGCCACGATCGCTCCGCCGTCGAGCGCGTCGTCCACCAGGTGCACCGTGCAGCCCGTCACCCGCACACCGTGCTCCCATGCGCGGCGGATGGCGCCGAGCCCCGGGAACGCGGGCAGGAGCGAGGGATGGATGTTGAGCATGCGGTCGCGGAAGGTGCCGAGGAAGACGTCGTGGAGGCGGCGCATGAACCCCGCCAGCAGCACCACGTGCACACCCCGCTCGCGCAGCGCATCGACCCACGGGCGCTCGTCCTCGAGCCGGGTGCGGAAGCGGCCGGCGGGAAGCACCAGCGTCTCGATCCCGAGACGGCGCGCGCGCTCGAGCACCGGGACGTCGGAGCGATCGCTCACCAGCACCGCGATCCGTCCGCCGAGTTCTCCACGCTGGGCCGCCAGCGCTAGAGCTTCGAAGTGGTTCCCTGTCCCGAAGCGAGCACCGCGAGGACACGCATGGAGGGAGGAATCAAGTCCACGCCGCAATCTACCAACGGGCTGGGGCAGCGGCAGAGTGAACCGCCGCAGCTTGGCGCGGGCCCGACATCACCCGCGGTGACGTCGGTGTTCGACCCCATGGGATCTCACGAACGCCGCCGTCTCCGAGCTCGAGCCACACGGTGGCGTCGCGGTCGGTGCGTCGCACCCGCGCGCCGGATGCGAGGAGTCGCTCCACGGCGCCCGGGTCGGGATGGCCGAACGGATTGTGCCTTCCGCACGAGATCACCGCGACCAGCGGGCGGGCGCGCGTGAGTAGCGCGCGGCCCGACGAAGTCGCCGCTCCGTGATGCGCGACCTTGAACGCCGCGGGTCTCGCGCCCGGCACGAGCGACGCCTCGACGGTGCTGTCCACGTCGGCCAGGAGCAGCGCGCGGCCGGCGCCTTCGCCGACCTCGAGCACGAGCGACCCCGCGTTGGGATCACGGGCGTGAAACCCCAGGGCCGGCCATCGCACGATCGCGCGTGGCTCGAGCGCGAGCGTATCGCCGGCCACCACGGCGCGTGCTCCCGACGGCGCCGCGCGCGGGGCGGGCGCGGCGGCAGTGACCACGGCGCACGCCACCGGGAGCGCTTCGCGCACCGCGCTCGCCCTCCGGTGTGATCGCCGTGATCGTGCGTCAGCACCAGCGCATCGAGACGCCGGACCGCGGCCCAGCGCAGGAACGGCAGCACCACGCCCGTTCCCGCGTCGTAGGCTGGCGTGCGCGGCCCGGTGTCGACCAGCCACCAGCCGTGCGGCGAGGCCACCGCCAGCGCATCGCCCTGGCCGACGTCGAGAACCACGAGCCACCAGCGACCGGGGCGGGGCACGCGCGTGGGCGTCGTGACGCCGACCAGAATCGCCAGGACGAGCGCGAGCCCTCCGGCGCCGGCGAGCTGCGCACGCGCCGGAGTGGGCTCGCGTGGCGCGCTCCTCAGATCCCTGGGGCCCAGCGCCGCCGCCGCCACGCCGGCCGCGCCGAGCGCCGCGAGCACCGCGGGCCATGCCGACGATCCGGTCGGCAGGAGCGCGAGCGAGCGCCCGCGCGGCGAGGTCGGCGACGGAACGTAGCGCGGCCGCGAGCAGCTTCACACGCGGCGAAGCACCACCCTCCCGCACCGGGAAGCAACGCCTCGAGCACGACCCCGAGCCACGCCGCCGCCAGCAACAGCTCCGAGATCGGCACCGCAACCAGATTGGCGCCGAGGCCGGTCCACGGAAGCGCGTGGAAGCGCCACAGCATGAGCGGCAGCGCGGTCACCTGCGCCGTGGCGGTGGGCAGCAGCGGCGCGATCGCCGGAGCGATCCGTCGCGAGAGGCGGCCGAGCGTCGCGCGGGCGGGGCGCCCCAGGGTCACGAGGCCGAGCGTCGCCGCACATGAGAGCTGGAAGCCCAGATCGGCGGACCACCCGGGCACCCACGCCAGCAACGTCACCGCGCTCAGTGCGAGCGCCTGGAGCGGATCGAGCGCGCGGCCGCGCCACAGGGCGAGCGCTGCGAACAGCTCGCTCGCCACCGCGCGCGCCAGCGAGGGAATGGGACCCGCGATCCCGGCGTAGAGCAGCGCGCAGGCCGCACCGGCCACGGCACGCGCCGTGACGCCGGCGCCGCAAAGCGCGGCCAGGCCGCGGGCGACGCCGGCCATCCACGCGATGTGGAGGCCCGAGAGCGCGAGCAGATGGATCAGCCCCGCGGCCTTGAGCCGCGCGTCGAGCTCGGGACCCAGACCGGAGCGGTCGCCCACCACGAGCGGCATCACGAGCTCGCGCGTGGCCGGACTCAGATGTCGGACGAAGCATGCCTCGATGCTCCGGCGCCAGCGCGTCACGGTGGCGCGCGCCAGGGTCGCCGGCGCTCGTCCCTGCTTGGTCGCGAGCGCACGTCCCACGGCGATCACGCCCTGGGCATGGGCGGCGTCACGCGCAGAGAATCCACCGGGAAAGCGCCGCTCGCGCGGAATCTCGAGCCGCGCCAGCACGCGTAGCGTGTCACCCCATTCGACCGCGGACTCAGGAGGCAGGCGCAGTCGCAGTCGCGATCCCTGGGGCAACGCCTGGCCGGCCCCGCGCACCTCGAGCACCGCGCTCGGTGGATCCGCATCGCGCGCCGGGTGGTCGACGGCGTGCGCGGTGAGCCACATCGGGCGTCCTCGTCCACGAGTCCCGCCGCATGGTCGAGGCGCGCGCGCCAGCTCCAGCCTCGCGCGCCCGCGGCCGGGGAGGGCGAGCGCCAGGGCCACGGCCCCGGTGCGGGGCGGAGCGCGCCGCGCGATCCAGGCGAGCGGCAGCGCCAGCGCGCCGGCCGCGAGCGCGGCGCCACCGCCGATCCGGCCGCCAACCAGCACGCCGGCCCACACCACCGCTGCCACCCAGACCGCCGCACCACCGCCCATGAGGCGGGTCGCCGCGAGGCCCGTGCCATTTCGAAACGCCGCGCGGGGCGCGCGTCACGTGCGAGCCGATGATCACGCCGTGGACGAAGAAACCGCGGCGGCGACGGCGATCGCGCCGCGACGCCCTCAGCGCCGCGCGGCAGCGCGCGCGGTCTGCATCTCGGTAAAGTACTCGTCGCCCTGGCTGGTGAGAGCGCTCACGTAATACGCGGTCCTGCCCTGGGGACCGAGCAGCGCCACGGGAAAGGGCGCCGCTCCCACCGCGCTGCCTTGCGCGTTCATCAGCGTCATCGGGTAACGGCGCCAGCGATTCTCCGGCTCGCGCACATGGAGCCACATCTCCCGCACATCGGAAGCCTCGACGTCGCTCAGCGTCGCCGAGATCAGCGCCGGCTCGTCGACGCCGATGCTCGCGGGCGCGCGCAGGAGCAGCGTGGGGAACTCCGAGTGCACGCCCAGCTCGAACGTGGCGAAGCGCTGGTTGCCGCCGGGAAGATCGATCACCTGCACCGGGGCGTCCTCCTGCTGGTAGCTGACGCGCACGCTGTGCGGCCCACGTGGCAGCTCGAGCGTCAGCGGCGTGATGCCGCGCGGCTCGGCGTCGATCCACACGCGGGCGCCCTGGAGCGGCTGGGCGCCGTCGGAGCCGGTCATGGTGGCGCGCACCTGGATCAAGCCGGTGGCCGGCGACTGCAGCGGATAAGCGAGCACCTCGCGACGCTCGCCGACCTTGAGCTCGATGGTGGAGCCCCACGACGCCATCCCCGAGCCGCTGAAGCGCAGCTCGTGCGGCCCAGGCGCGAGACTGTCGAGACGCATGGGCACCAGGCCGAGCGGTTGGCCGTCGAGCGCCACACTCACCGGCACGGTCGGATCCGCGGCCGCGACATCGAGCGATCCCCGCAGCGGCTCGCTCACCGCCAGCTGGGCGTTCTTCTCTCCAACGACGGTGCGCACGACTCCGCCGACGTCCGGGAACGACAGGCCGAGGCGATGCGTTCCAGGCGCAAGCTCGAGACGGATTGGCGCTCGCACCGCGAGCATCCTTCCCATCGACCGCGATCCATGCGCCGGGCGGCCGGCTCGCCACGGTGATCTCGAACGCGGCGGCGCGAGGCCGATGCCGCGCAGGAATCTCACGAACCCGAGGAACGCCGGGTCTCCGCCGGTCCCTGGGACTCTGCACCGAGCCGAGGATCCAACCGACCCCAAAGAGTCCGGCGATCACGGCCGCCACCGCCGCATATCAGCTTCCACGGGAGCGGCGCACGCTCCTCGAGATCCAGTGAGGGCGCCGGCCATTCGGGGCGGCGCGGCGGCGCGCGCGGCGCTCGACCACGGGCGTCATCGGCGTGGTGAAGGATTCCGGCTCGGCAGTCGCGGCGACGGGTTGGAGAAGATGCTGGGGAAGCGGGACCGGCTCGGCTTCCGATAGCGCCATCGGAAATCACGCCGACATCGGGAAGCTCGACGGCGGGTGCGATGTCGATCATTTCCTCGATCGCCGAGCCTGCGCCGAGCAGCTCCGTCCCGAGATCCGCGCTCGCAGTTTTCAGCCGCCTCGCCCGTCGGGCTCTCGGTTTGCCACTGCACGTGCTGGGCGAGCCAACGCGCCACGCCAGCCGAAGGATTCTCCTCTGCGCTCACGCGTTTCGGCGGAGAGCCGCGCGGGCGCGGCCTGAGGAGGACGGCGGGAATCCAAGCGGGCCTCGAGCCGCGCGCGGGGACTCTCCCGGGTGGAACGAGAAGAGGAGCTCCACACGGGCTTCGCGATCTGCCGGTCCACACCAGGCCGGGCTTCCCGGCCCAGCGCGTCGCGGATATTGACCCATTCCGATGGAGACCGCCGGGCCGTGTGGATACACGGCGACCGATGCTTCACCTACCCATCCAAAAGGCGATCCGCTCGCGGCCCGACACCAGCGCCACGAGCAGGTCGAGGCCGGTCTCGCGGCTCCACAGCTCGGCATGCGGGAACAGGGGTGCTCCGAGCGCATCGCGGAGCTTGGGCGGCACAGGATCATCGGGAAGAACGGTGACGGCCGCCTCGTCCACGGCACGAGCCAGCCCTTCGAGCCAGCTGGTGAGCTCAGTGGACTCGTAACCCGAGGGTTGGCCGAACATCCGCAGGTCGAGACCAATGCGGATGCCTGGGTGGTCAGGAGTTCGCCGAGTCCTTGGGTCGAAACCTGCCAGCGGTCGAGACGCTCAACGACCATCGTCATGTGGTCGGCGCTTCTTCCCCTTCACACTTGGCCACTCGTTGACAGCCGAATCCAGCGCGTGCGCACGCTATCGGAGGCCGTCGCAAGTGTCAATGCACGAAGGCGTTGTGGCACGACAGCTTACGAATACACCAAGTGGCTTTCAGCCCGGCTCCATGTCCGGGATAGGGATTGGCCCCAATGGGCACGCACTTAAGGATGCATCCTGCATAGGGCCCTCCTAACTTGCGTGGGATTCCCGCTGGGCCAATCCAGGACCTCTCGCAGAAGGAATGGGAAGCAATACGTAACTGAACGAAGCGA